>Ga0081540_1000027_pt1 | contig 151880 bp, 145 predicted proteins | sample TabmetS2T1R1_FD_71024 | JGI IMG/M metagenome (GOLD analysis project Ga0081540, IMG submission 71024) | Tabebuia heterophylla rhizosphere microbial communities from the University of Puerto Rico - S2T1R1 | ecosystem: Host-associated > Plants > Roots > Rhizosphere ... | reverse complement strand
ACCCAACGGGGCTCGCCCGCCGCGGGCAGGGCGCCGCGCGCGCACGCGAGCGCCGCGTCATCGAGGGCGGGCGCGGCCGGGGCCGAGATCAAGGTGGCAACGAAGAGCATCGGATGAGCGAGCGGATGGACAAGGTCGCGGTGCTTATCGCAGGGCCGACCTCGAGCGGCAAGTCGGCGCTTGCCTTGGCCCTCGCGTCCCGCGTCCGCAGCGTCATCATCAATGCGGACTCCATGCAGGTCTATCGTGATCTGCGCATCATCACCGCGCGTCCGACGCCGGAAGACGAGGCGCAGGTACCGCACCGGCTCTACGGCCACGTCGATGCGGCGGTGAATTTCTCGGTCGGCCGCTACGTGACGGACGCGGCAGCGGTGCTCGCCGAAGCGCGCGAGCAGGGCTTGCTGCCGATCTTCGTCGGCGGCAGCGGCCTGTATTTCAAGGCGCTGACCCGCGGGCTCGCGGCGGTGCCGCCGGTCCCCGACGAGGTCCGATCGATGGTGCGCGCGCGGCTCGCTGCGGAAGGGTCCGCGGCGCTGCATGCCGAGCTCGCGCGCCGCGATCCGGCCATGGCGGGGCGGCTCGAGCCGGCCGACCGCACCCGCATCGCGCGTGCGCTCGAAGTGATCGAGGCGACCGGCCGCTCGCTCGGCGAGTGGCACCGCGAAGGCATGCCGGCGATCCTCGACGAGAGCCGGACCGTCAAGATTTTCCTCGCGCCGGAGCGCGCCGAGCTGCGTCGTCGCATCGATCTGCGGTTCGACGACATGCTGAGGCGCGGCGCACTGGACGAGGTGAGGGCGCTCGCGGCGCGCAAGCTCGACCCGCTGCTGCCGGCCATGAAGGCGCACGGCGTGCCGTGGCTGATCCGCCATCTCAACGGCGAGATCACGCTCGCTCAGGCGGCGGACCGCGGCAAGCAGGACACCAAGCATTATGTGAAGCGGCAGACGACCTGGTTCCGCCACCAGATGCCAGGCTGGGCGGCCGGTGATGCCGATGTCGCGCTCGCCGAGATCGAGCGGCAGCTCCGCGGGTAAGCTTTTTGTTGGAGCATGATCTTTTGCCTTCGCCCGCCGAAGCACCAAGCAACATGGCACGGCTTATCAAGAGCTTCGCGCAGGCGGGAAACCGGCGTCCACTTTTCGGGATCATGCTCTACTGCCGACGCCACCGGCGCTTGGCGTCGCGCAGCCGGCGCAGCGGCACGGCGAGGATGTGCTTGCGAACGAATTGCCAGCGACCGAACAGGCTGACCGGCAGCTCCGCCGGCTCGGGCATGTACCAGGAATTGAGCCCCGTGCGGCGCACCCACGCGTAGCCACGGCGGCGAAGATAGCGGTGAATGCGCAGATCGGCGCGCACGTCCTCGATCAGGATGAGCCGCGGCCGCCAGCGCCGGATGTTGAAACCATCGAGCACCTCGATCTCGTGAAACTCGACGTCGATCGACACGAAATCGAGCGGGGTGGGCGCGCCAGCATCTTCGAGGATGTCGTCGAGCGTCCGGATCGGCACCTCGACCGTTTCCAGCGCCCGCCCCCTTGAACCCGGCGATGTAGTAGTCGGGGCGCAGCGACGCATGCAGGCCGCCGCCGGAGTAGAGTGGCAAGGTCTTGCCAGCATTGGCCGGGGACGAGCAGGCCACCGCGAACACCGGCGCATGGTGTTCGCGGCGGAGCCGATCGGCCAAGTCCGGCCGTGGCTCGACCAGCACGCCGCGCCAGCCGCGCTGCTCGAGCCGCCAGGATTGTGACCGGTCGACCGGCTCGTAGGCGCCGACATCGACGAAAAAGCCATGGTCGGTGTCGCGGAAGAACTGCTGCGTCAGCCGCGCTTCATCGCCGTCTGGAAAGATCGCGCGCATCCCAATTGAAGAAATGTGCAGGCGCGCCCCCTGAGCGCGGACCTTGCAGGATTTTCGTGCGTTTGTCCGCCGTTTCGGGGCCGGGCGTGCTGTTCGGCCGCGAAAACGCCGAAATTGCGGAATTTCTCTTGACCGTCGCCGCTGCGGTGCTTATAAAACCGCGCAACGAAATGCCGAAAGATTGTCGATATGCGCAATAATATTGCTGGAATTCTGGTCCTCGTAAGGAGGCGCATCGCCGGAGGTGGCTAGGCCATCTGCGAATATGGCGATGCGCACAGGGGGCTTTCGGGCCCCTTTTTGATTCCCAAATTCCGGCAATGCAGCGAGACGAGTGGAGCGGATCATGGCCAGGGAAATGACCGGCGCCGAAATGGTGATCGAGGCGCTGACCGATCAGGGGGTCGATCACATCTTCGGCTACCCCGGCGGCGCGGTGCTGCCGATCTACGACGCCCTGTTCCATCAGGAGAAGGTGCGGCACGTGCTGGTGCGCCACGAGCAGGGCGCGGTCCATGCGGCGGAGGGCTATGCCCGCTCGACCGGCAAGGTCGGCTGCGTGTTGGTGACGTCCGGGCCGGGCGCGACCAACGCGGTCACCGGCCTCACCGACGCGCTGTGCGACTCGATTCCCCTCGTCGTCATCACCGGACAGGTGCCGACGCATCTGATCGGCAATGACGCGTTTCAGGAATGCGACACCGTCGGCATCACGCGCCCCTGCACCAAGTACAATTACCTCGTGAAGACCATCGCCGACCTGCCGCGTGCGCTGCATGAGGCGTTCCACATCGCGAAGAGCGGGCGGCCCGGTCCGGTCGTGGTCGACATCCCGAAGGACATCCAGTTCGCCAAGGGCAGCTACTTCAAGCCCAACGAGTTCCAGCACAAGGGCTACCGGCCGAAGGTCAAGGGCGACATCGAGAAGATCAAGGCGGCGATCGACCTGATGCGCGGCGCCAAGCGTCCGCTGTTCTATACCGGCGGCGGCGTCGTCAATTCGGGACCGGAAGCGAGCCATCTGTTGCGCGAGCTGGTGAAGCTGACCGGCTTCCCGATCACCTCGACGCTGATGGGGCTCGGCGCTTTCCGCGCGGCCGATCCGCAATGGCTCGGCATGCTCGGCATGCACGGCACCTACGAGGCCAACTGGGCGATGCACGATTGCGACGTGATGATCTGCATCGGCGCGCGGTTCGACGACCGCATCACCGGCCGGCTCGACGCCTTCGCGCCGGGCTCGAAGAAGATCCATGTCGACATCGATCCGTCCTCGATCAACAAGAACGTCAAGGTCGACCTCCCGATCATCGGCGACTGCGCGCATGTGCTCGAGGACATGGTGCGGCTGTGGCGCGCGCACTCGGCGACGCCGGACAAGAAGGCCATGAAAGATTGGTGGCAGCAGATCGACAAGTGGCGCGCCCGCAAGTCGCTCGCCTACAGGAACTCGAACGAGATCATCAAGCCGCAATACGCCGTCCAGCGGCTCTACGAGGCGACCAAGGACAAGGACGTCTACATCACCACGGAAGTGGGCCAGCACCAGATGTGGGCGGCGCAGTTCTTCCAGTTCCAGGAGCCGAACCGCTGGATGACGTCGGGCGGGCTCGGCACTATGGGCTATGGCCTGCCGGCCGCGGTCGGCGTGCAGATGGCACATCCGAACGCGCTGGTCATCGACATCGCCGGCGAGGCCTCGGTGCTGATGACCATGCAGGAAATGTCGACGGCGGTGCAGTACCGCCTGCCGATCAAGATCTTCATCCTCAACAATCAGTACATGGGGATGGTGCGGCAGTGGCAGGAGCTGCTGCATGGCGGGCGCTATTCGGAGAGCTACACCCATTCGCTGCCGGACTTCGTGAAGCTCGCCGAGGCCTATCACGCGGTCGGCATCCGCTGCGAGAGGCCGGGCGATCTCGACGGCGCGATCGGCGAGATGATCAAGGTGAAGAAGCCGGTGATCTTCGACTGCGTGGTCGACCAGAACGAGAACTGCTTCCCGATGATCCCGTCGGGCCGCGCCCACAACGAGATGCTGCTCGGCGACGCCGCCGAGAGCGTCGAGGATGCCATCACCGAGGAAGGCAAGGTGATGGTGTAACGCGGCAGGTCCAATCCTGAACTCGCGTATTGCGTCAACGAGGCGACCCCGTGAACACGACCACACACTACCCGGCTGCGACGAAGCATGAGCAGATCGAATCCCACACCCTGTCGGTGCTCGTCGACAACGAGCCGGGCGTGCTCGCGCGGGTGATCGGCCTGTTCTCCGGCCGCGGCTACAACATCGAGTCGCTGACCGTGTCGGAGACCGAGCACCTGAAGCACGTGTCGCGTATCACCATCGTGACGCGTGGCACGCCGATGGTGATCGAGCAGATCAAGCACCAGCTCGAACGGCTGGTACCGATCCACAGCGTGTTCGACATGACCGTGCAGGGCCCCTCGATCGAGCGCGAGCTCGCCATGGTCAAGGTGCGCGGCAAGGGCGAGCACCGCATGGAGGCGCTGCGGCTCGCCGACGCCTTCCGTGCCCGCGTCATCGACGCCACGACCGAGAGCTTCGTGTTCGAGATCACCGGCGCGAGCGACAAGATCGAGACCTTCATCGGCCTGATGCTACCGATCGGCTTTGTCGAGGTGGCGCGCTCGGGCGTTGTGGCGATCAGTCGCGGGCCGGAAGGACAGGGCGCGCTCACCGCGGAGCGCTAAGCGCGCGAAACAAATCAAGGTGCAACGGCTTATTCAAAGAAGCCATGGTGCCGGACGCGGTTCCACGTGCCGCAATCATGGCAGCTTGAACGGCGCGCGACACACTTTGCCATAAAGCCGCCGCTTCGGGCTGGTTCGAGCACGCCTCGAACACCCCCATCATCAACCTTCGTGTGGAGTCCACAGTCATGACCCGTGGTATCGCGCTGCTTCTCGTCGCCTTCTCTTTCGTTTCGGTCTCGTCGGCGAGCTTCGCCCAGGGCACGCCGGAGGAGCGCGCCGCCTGTCGTGGCGACGTTCGCCGGCTGTGCGCCAAGGTCGCCGGCGGCGATCAGTTCGAAGTGCTGTCATGCCTGCAGAGCAAGAGCAGCCGGCTCAGCCGCGCCTGCAAGAAGGTGCTCGTGAGCCACGGACAATTGAGCGGCTTGTGACGGGGAGGGCCGGAAGGCGGCGGCCGCTTCTCCGGGCAGCACATACTGAACGGGCGACCCGCGCGGAGCGCATCGCGCTCCGCGGCGGCTTGATTTTCGGCCCCGAATGACGTTTCTGCCTGTCACCAAATTGAGATTTGGCTGGGGAAGGACCACCATGCGTGTTTATTACGATCGCGACGCCGACCTGAACCTGATCAAGGGCAAGAAGGTCGCCATTATCGGCTACGGCAGCCAGGGTCACGCCCACGCGCTCAACCTGCGTGACTCCGGCGTCAAGGACGTCGCGGTGGCGCTGCGCAAGGGGTCGCAGGGCGTCAAGAAGGCCGAGGGCGAGAAGCTCAAGGTCATGGAGGTCGCGGAAGCGGCCAAATGGGCGGACGTCATGATGATGCTGACGCCCGACGAATTGCAGGCCGACATCTACCGCGACCACCTGGCCGCCAACATGAAGCAGGGCGCCGCCCTGATGTTCGCGCACGGGCTCAATGTGCACTTCAACCTGATCGAGCCCCGTGCCGACCTCGACGTGATGATGATCGCGCCGAAGGGACCCGGCCACACCGTGCGCTCGGAGTATCAGCGCGGCGCCGGCGTGCCGTGCCTCCTCGCGATCCACCGCGACGCCTCCGGCAACGCGCACGACCTCGGCCTGTCCTACGGCGCGGCGATCGGCGGCGGCCGCGCCGGCATCATCGAGACGAGCTTCCGCGAGGAATGCGAGACCGACCTGTTCGGCGAGCAGACCGTGCTGTGCGGCGGCGTGGTCGAGCTGATGAAAGCCGGCTACGAGACGCTGGTCGAGGCCGGCTACGCGCCCGAGATGGCCTATTTCGAGTGCGTGCACGAGATGAAGCTGATCGTCGATCTGATCTACGAGGGCGGCATCGCCACCATGAATTACTCGGTGTCGAACACCGCCGAGTACGGCGAGTACGTGTCCGGTCCGCGCGTGGTGACGCCCGAGACCAAGGCGGAGATGAAGCGCGTGCTCGACGACATCCAGTCTGGCAAGTTCGTCCGCGATTGGATGCTCGAGAACAAGGTCAACCAGACCTCGTTCAAGGCGATGCGGGCGAAGAGCGCCGCGCACGGCATCGAGCAGGTCGGCGAGAAGCTGCGTGCCATGATGCCGTGGATCAAGCAACGGGCGATGGTGGACAAGAGCCGCAACTGATCCACGGCTTGCTATTGATCGAACGGGCTCGCTGCCGCGAGCCCTATGGGATCAAGCAGCGCGCCATGGTGTACAAAGAGCCGGAATTGATCAGCCGCTCGGCGGCAGTTCTGCGGCATCACCGTGCAGCGGCCGGCTGCCGCTGCATCTCCTCCCAGAGCCATTGCGCGACCGCCTCGGGCGAGGACTGGCCGCCGCCCGCGCTTGCGCGCAGGTTGGCCGTCCGCATCAAGGCGACGTCGATGCCGCCGGCGATCGGCTGCAGCGCGGCGACGAAGGCGCGGTCCTCCCGGCGCTTCGGTGACACGAGCAGGATCGCGTCATAGGGCGGGATCACCCGCCGCGGATCATCGAGAACGACGAGATCGAATTTCGCCACGCGTCCGTCGCTCGTATAGGCGGAGACGACGTCGAGCTCGCCGGCGGCCGCGGCGGGATACATGAACTCCGCCTGCATCTGGCGCTCCGCGCGGAAGGCGAGACCATAGGCATCGCGGATGGCCTGCCACTCGGGTCGCCGGAAGAATTCATAGTCGCCGCCGATCGACAGCCCGCGTGCGTGCCGCGCAAGGTCGGCGAGCGACCGGATGCCGAGTGCCTCGGCGCGCTTGCGCGGCATCGCCAGCGCATAGGCATTCTCGAAACCGAGCTTGCCGACCACGCCAATGCCATGCTGGTCCGCGAGCCAGCGCGTGACGGTCGCGAGAACCTCGTCGGGCGGTCTGACGTCGTTTCGCTTCAGCTGGTTCGCCCACAAGGTTCCTGAATACTCCACGTACGCGTCGATCTCACCGGCCGCCAGCGAGTCGAAGATGATGTTGGAGCCGAGGCCATCGCGCCGTGTAGTGGAGAATCCAGCGGCCTCGAGGCGCTGCTGTATCAGCGCGGCAAGGATGTATTGCTCGCCGAACGGTTTTGCCGCGACGACGGCACGGGCGCCTGGCTGCGACAGGCTCGGCGCCAGCGCGCCCGCGACGACGGTCACGAGAATAAGCGCGCCGAGCGCGATCGACGGCCGCCGCCGCGTTCTCAGCCCATGCTCCAGCAGCGCGAGCGCCTGATCGACGATCAGCGCCAGCACCGCCGCCGCGACGCAGCCGACCAGCACGAAGATCCAGTTCTGGGTCTGCAGGCCGGCAAAGATGTAGTTGCCGAGGCTGGTCTGGCCGATCGGCGTCGACAGTGCGGCCATGCCGATCACCCAGACCGACGCGGTGCGGATGCCGGCCATGATCACCGGCAAGGCCAACGGCAGATCGACCATGATCAGCGTCTGGCGCGGCGTCATCCCGACCCCGAGCGCGGCCTCCTTCACGGCCGGATCGATTTCAGCGAGGCCGGTCACGGTGTTTCGCAGCACGGGCAACATGCTGTACAGCGCCAGCGCCAGCACCGACGGCAGGAAGCCCAATGCCGAGAAGCCGACGCCGAACAGGCGCTCCGACAGCGCGGCGAGACCGAGCAGCAGCGGATAGAACAGGGCGAGCAATGCGAGCCCAGGCACGGTCTGAATGACGCTGCCGATGGCGAGGACGGTTCGGCGCAGGCGCGGCCGCTGCACCGAGGCGAAGGCGAGCGGCAGACTGATCAACAGACCAAGCGCCAGCGCCGTGATGCTCACGGAGACGTGGCCTCCGAGAAAATCCGGAAGCCGCGCCAGCGCTTCGGCAATGCGCGGATCGATTCCGGCGGTCATTGCGGCTCTCGTCGCTCGAGCAGGGCGCGCAGGCGTTCCGCCTGGCGCCGCGGCGTTTGCATGAGCTCATGCACATAACCGCTCTGCCGGTCGCTCATCAGGTGTTGCGGCGTGCCTTCGGCGACGATGCGGCCGTCGCGCATCACGGCGATCCGATCGGCGAGCAGGACGGCCTCCGACACGTCATGCGTGATCATCAGCGTCGTCAGCCCGAGTTCGTCGTGCAGCCGGCGGAAATCTTGTCCCAGCGCGTCGCGGGTGAGGGCGTCGAGCGCACCGAAGGGCTCGTCCATGAGGACGATCGCGGGAGCTGCCGCAAGCGCGCGGGCGACGCCGACCCGTTGTCGCTGCCCGCCGGAGAGCTCATGCGGAAGCCGGTCGCGGTGCTGCTCCGGGTCCAGACGCACCAGCGCCAGGAGCTCGGCGACGCGTGCCGCCCGTCGCGTCTCATCCCAGCCCATGAGCCGCGGCGTGATCGCGATGTTCTCGGCCACGGTCATATGGGGGAACAGGCCGATCCCCTGGAACACGTAGCCGATCCGGCGCCGCAGCGCGATCGGATCGACGCTGCGGACATCGTGGTCATCCACCCGCACCGTGCCGGTGGTGGGCTCCTGCAAACGGTTGACGAGCCGCAGCAAGCTGGTCTTGCCCGATCCCGAAGGCCCGACGATGACGAAAAACTGCCGTCGTCCAACGCCGAGCGATACGTCGTCGAGGGCTTTTTGGCTGCCGCCCGCGAAGACTTTGCTCACCCGGTCAAGCGAGATCGCCGTTCCTGCGTCTGACATGCCGATTGGAGCGCCCGTTGGCGGTTTACGGAGCTTGCCAGCCCGACGACCGGTCCGGCAACCGGCTGAGTTAAGGAGTTGGGTGCAGTGCGGGACGTAACGGCGGCAACATGTCGCTTGCCGAAATGGCATTTGGCAATCCGAAATTCACTGGCGTTGATCGGGAAGCTCTTGAATTGTCTGGATTGTTACAGTTTGATGACGGCGCACCGCGGCTCGGGCGTTCGCAACCTCCTTTCCGGCGCGGTTGCGCCGAGCCATGTCGCCCGTCGTTATTGCAGCGAATCTCCGCCGCCTGACCCTCGCCTGGGCGGCCCATCACCGGCGTGCCGCGGTCGGCATCGCCGTCATTCACCTCATTGCGCTGGTCAGCATGGTGCGGACCGAGACCGGTCCGTTCGGCGCGTTGCTCTACCTGCTGACCTGGGTGCTGCTGAACTGCGTCTTTCTCCTGCTGCTCCGGCGCCCAGGCATCGCCGCGGCGCTGGCGCTGATCCTGTTCCAGATCACGATCACCCTGTCGCAATTCAAGTTCGGCACGCTGTGGATGACCATCAACGCGCTCGACGTGCTGATCATCGATTCCGACACGTTCGCGTTCCTGCTCGGCATCCTGCCATCGCTGCGCACGACCCTCACCGTCGCAGCCGTGCTTGCCGTGCCGCTGCTCGTGCTGATCTGGAAGCTCGATCCGTTCCGGGTGCGTGCCTCCGCAGCGGCGGCCGTCGGCACCTGCTGTGCGGTGCCGCTGATCGGCCTGTCCATTCTGGTGCCGGAGGAGCCGTGGGAGCAATTCCAGGGCGTCAATCACATCTCGAATTTCGCCCGCTCCGGCGTGCTGTCGGCGTCCGCCTTGACCGCGCAAGGCTGGTTCGAGGCAGACACCGCCGTTGCCGACCATCTCAAGGCTGCCGTGGCGGTGGACACCTGCCGTGGCGCGGCCAAGCGCCCGCACATCGTCCTGCTGCTCGACGAGTCGAGCTTCGATATCCGCTCTGCTCCCGGCATCAAGGTGCCGGAGGGCTACGGCGATCACTTCCGCTCGTTCGACGGACGTCAGCGCTCGTTGCTGGTCGAGGGGGCGGGCGGGCCGACCTGGTACACCGAATACAACGTGCTGACCGGGCTCTCGGCGCGCAACTACGGCCGCCTGATGTTCTATGTCACGCGCATCGCCGCCGGGCGGGTCGAGCGCGGGCTCCCGCAGGCGCTGCGCCGCTGCGGCTACAAGACCTTCAGCCTCTATCCGGCCTACGGCGCGTTCCTCGGCGCCCGCGGCTTCCAACGCGGCGCCGGTGTCGAGCATTTCATCGACTCCAGCGGCCTCGGGATGGCGGACGTCGAGCCGGACAGCTTCTTCTACGACAAGGCGGCCGGCCTGATCGCGCGCGAGCGCGGCGACGCGCCGCTATTCCTGTTCGTCTACACCGTCGCCAATCACTTTCCCTGGGACCGCAGCTATCGCCCCGACCTGACCCCGGACTGGCAGCCACTCGGCAACGGCTCGGAGGTCGACGAATACATCCGCCGCCAGAGCATGAGCGCGCGTGACTATGCGGCGTTCATCGCCGAGCTGAAGGCGAAGTTTCCCCGCGACTCGTTCCTGATCGTGCGTTTCGGCGATCACCAGCCGCCGACGGTCGCGAGCAAGATCGTCGATCCGGCCGCGAGCGACGCCGACATTGCCCGCCGCGTCATGGGCATGGACCCACGCTACTTCACGACCTACTACGCGGTCGACACGATCAATTTTCGGCCTGCCGATGCGTCATCGGCGCTGCCGCGGATCGAAGCCTCTTACCTGCCGCTGGTGATCCAGGAGCTGGCTGGGCTGCCGCTCGATGCGTCCTTCACGGAACAAAGGCGGATCATGCAGCGCTGCCACGGCCTGTTCTACCGCTGCGCGAACGGCAGCGAGGCGCGGCGTTTCAACCGTCTCCTGATCGACGCCGGTCTGATCAAGGGCCTGTAGACGGCTCGTAGATGCGGCATTCCGCAGCGGTCACGACTGACCACGCTTGATATTCCTTTGCAGGTCCGTAGCTTGCAGCCCCACAAACGAGGGCAGGGGCGGATGGCCGGAGCTACGGCAGTGGGCAAGCGTGTGGCGGCGCCGGCGGTCGCGCTCGACGGGGTCGACGTTACGTTCAAGCTCGCCGACGGCGCCGTCTATACGGCGGTCAAACACGCCTCGCTCACAGTCGCCGACGGCGAGTTCGTGGCCATCGTCGGCCCGACCGGTTGCGGCAAGTCCACCTTGCTGAACGTCGCCGCCGGGCTGATCACGCCGAGCGCCGGCGCCGCGACGATCTACGGCGCCGGGCTCGCCGGCCTCAACCGGCAGGCTGGCTATCTGTTCCAGGCCGAGGCGCTGTTCCCCTGGAAGACCGCGCTCGAGAACGTCGCCATCGGCGTCGAGATCGAGGGCACGCCCACGGCCGCTGCGCGCGAGCGCGCCGAGCACTGGCTGACACGCGTCGGACTGGCCGGCTTCGGCGGGCGCTACCCGCACATGCTGTCAGGCGGACAACGCAAGCGCGTCGGCCTCGTCCAGGTGCTGATCCGAGATCCAAAGATCCTGCTGATGGACGAGCCGTTCGGGCCGCTCGACGCGCAGACGCGCCAGATCATGGGCAACCTGCTGCTCGACCTGTGGAACGCCGACCGCAAGGCGGTGCTGTTCGTCACCCACGATCTCGAGGAAGCGATCGCGTTGTCGGACCGCGTGGTCATCATGTCGGCGGGGCCGGCGGCGCGCATCATCGGCGACTGGAAGGTGCCGCTCGCGCGGCCGCGCGACATCGCCGAGGTCAAGCTCGACCACGCCTTCCACGAGCTCCATCGCGAGATCTGGGCGATGCTCAAGGCCGAGGTGATGAAGGGCTACGCGCAGACGGGGGGAGGGTAGCGTGCCGCGCGGAGCTCGCGGCCCTTGTCGCCTTGATCCGGGGTCCTCCGCCGCTACACTCGCGGCGCGAGAAAAGCCAAAACCAATGGAGGAGAAATCGATGACCTTTGCCATCAAAGCATTTCTGGTTTCAGGCGGCGTGGCGGTCGCCGCACTCGCAGGCGCGCAAGGCGCCGGCGCGCAGTCGTTCACGCTCACGTCGTCGACGTTCAAGGACGGCGAGATGCTGCAGGTCAAGAACGCAGGCAACAACAAGTCCAATCCGAACTGCGTCGGCGACAACGTCTCGCCGCCGCTCGCCTGGACCAATGTGCCGGACGGCACCAAGAGCTTCGCGCTCGTCATGGTCGATCCGGAAGGCCGCGGCGGCCTCGGCGTCATTCACTGGGTCGCGTACGGTATTCCGGCGAGCGTCACGTCATTCGCGGAAGGCGAGGTGAGCGGCGCGTCCGATAAATATGTCGGCGGCAAGAGCACGATCGGCGTGCCCCACTATTTCGGCCCCTGCACCCCGCCGCGCACCGGCCTCCATCACTACACCCTCACCTTGATCGCGACCGATCTCGAGCCGAAGGCGCTGGAGCCCGGCCTGACCAGGGATCAGCTGTTCGAGAAACTGACCGGCCACACCAAGGGCGCGGCGGGCCTGGTCGGCCTGTTCGGCAAGCCCTGATCGCCCGGCGCGGGCAACACCGAGGAGCTTGATCATGCCTCGCGTCAGGCTCCTGGTGCTGCAGGCGCTGGTCGCCCTCGTCTCGATCGGGCTGTGGCAGGTCTTCACCACGGTGCCGATCTTCGGCACCTTGGTGCTGCCGCCGTTCTTCTTCTCGACGCCCTACGACGTCGCCGCGCGCGTCGTGAAGCTGTTCGCCGAGGGCATGATCTGGAAGCATCTCTGGATCACGCTCTCGGAGTCGCTGCTCGCCTTCGTGATCGGCTCGCTGGCCGGCGTCATCATCGGTTTCTGGTTCGCGCGCCAGCCGATGATCGCCGCCGTGTTCGATCCCTATGTGAAGATGGTCAACGCGCTGCCGCGCGTCGTGCTGGCGCCGATCTTCACGCTCTGGCTCGGGCTCGGCATCTGGTCGAAGGTCGCGCTCGGCGTCACGCTGGTGTTCTTCATCGTGTTCTTCAACGTGTATCAGGGAGTCAAGGAGGTGAGCCCGACCGTGCTCGCCAACGCGCGCATGCTCGGCATGAACGAGCGGCAGCTGATGCGGCACGTCTACTGGCCGTCGGCGCTGTCGTGGATGTTCTCCTCGCTGCACACGTCGGTGGGCTTCGCGGTGGTGGGCGCCGTGGTGGGCGAATATCTGGGGTCGGCCGCAGGCCTTGGCTACCTCATCCAGCAGGCCGAGGGCGTGTTCGACGTGGCCGGCGTGTTCGCCGGCATGTTCGTGCTCGCCTGTTTCGTGATCCTGATCGACAGCCTGGTCAGCGTCGTCGAGAAGCGCCTGCTGGTGTGGCGCCCGACGGCGGCCGCCGAGACTCGATAACCGCCTGCTGTTATCCTCTGGGGCATCTAGATCCGCATGTCCTTTTCGGAAAACCGGTGACTACGTTTCCGGGACATGCGCTGAGGGCGCGAACGGCGTCCGGGACAACGGGAGGAAACCATGCGCTGCATCGAGACAGCGGCTGTCGGCATGCTTGCGGCAGCTCTGACGTGGCCGGCCGCCGCGGACTACCTGGTGAAGGAGGTCGGCAGCTTTCACATCGGCGGCCGTACTGCGACGCTCTCCGGCCTGGCGGTGAAGGAGGTCGTATTCACGCCCGGCATGCCTGCGATCAAGGTCGATCCGAACGGGGAGTTCGCGGTCGAGCAGATGTACGTGCAATTCGTCAAGCTCGCCCAACCCAAGGCCAGGCTGCCGATCCTGCTGTGGCACGGCGGTGGTCTGACCGGCGTCACGTGGGAGAGCAAGCCGGACGGCAAGCCGGGCTGGCAGCAGTTCTTCCTCGAGGCCGGCTACGACGTCTACGTGTCGGACGCGGTCGAGCGCGGCCGTGCGTCGTGGGCCCGTTATCCGGAGGTGTTCCAGGGCGAGCCGCTGTTCCGCACCAAGAAGGAGGCCTGGGAGCTGTTCCGCATCGGCCCGAGCTACGAGGTCGGCGGCAAGCGCGAGGCGTTCGAGGGACAGCAGTTTCCGATCGATGCGTTCGATCAGTTCATGAAGCAGGGCGTGGCACGCTGGGTCACCACCGATGCCGCGATCCAGAGTGCGTACGACGCGCTGGTGCAGAAGGTGTGCCCGTGCATCGTGGTGACGCACAGTCAGGGCGGCAATTTCGGCTTCAACGCGGCGCTGAACGCGCCCGACAAGATCAAGGCGCTGGTGTCGATCGAGCCGTCCGGTGCTCCCGATCTCAGCAAGGTCGATGTCGGCAAAGTGAAGGGCACGCCGCACCTCATCGTGTGGGGCGATTTCCGTGACAAGGTCCCCGTCTGGCAGCGCATCCAGGTCAATCCCGGCAAGTACGGCGATGCGCTCCGGGCGGCCGGCGGCAAGGCGGACGTGTTCGACCTGCCTGCCATGGGTGTGAAGGGCAACACCCACATGCTGATGATGGATCGGAACTCCGACGAGGTCGCGAAGCTGGTGAGCGACTGGATCGCCAAGCAGGGCCTGGTGAACTGATTCAACACCTGATGATGCGGCGGCTGGTCGCGGCCGCCGCACGGCCGAGGCCCGGTCTAGGCAGACCGGCGAGGCGAGCCTATTGTCCCGCTCAAACGTCGTCGAAGGGAGAACGTCATGACATTCAAGCTCATCCGCAGCCTCGTCGTCGCCGTCGGCGCGCTCGCGCTGGCCACGGGCGGCGCGGTTGCGCAGAGCAAGCCGAAGGTGACTGTCGCCATCGGCGGTGCCGGCTGCCTGTGCTATTTGCCGACCGTGCTGGCGCAGCAGCTCGGCGAGTTCGACAAGGCCGGCGTTCAGGTCGAGCTGGTCGACTTCAAGGGCGGCTCGCAGGCGCTCACCGCGGTGATCGGCGGCAGCGCCGACGTCGTGTCCGGCTATTTCGACCACTGCGTCAATCTCGCCGCGAAGAGCCAAGCGCTGCAGTCCTTCGTGGTCTACGACCGCTATCCCGGCCTCGCGCTGGTGGTGGGGCCGAAACAGATCGGCAAGATCAACGCGGTCAAAGACCTGGCCGACAAGAAGGTCGGCGTCAGCGCGCCGGGGTCGTCGACCGACTTCTTCCTGAAATTCCTGCTGAAGAAGAACGGCGTCGATCCCAACTCGGTCGGCGTGGTCGGCATCGGCCTCGCCGCGACCGCGGTCGCCGCAATGGAGCAGGGCTCGGTCGACGCTGCGGTCATGCTCGATCCGGCAATCACCCAGCTGCAGGGCCGCAACAAGGACCTGAAGATCCTGAGCGACACCCGCACCCAGAAGGACACGCTCGCCGTGTTCGGCGGCGAATATCCGGGCGGCGCGCTCTACACCAAGGCCGACTGGATCGCCAAGAACCAGGCTGCGACGCAGGCGCTCACCAACGCGATCGTCGCGACGCTGAAATGGATCCACTCGCATTCGGCCGAGGAGATCATGGCCAAGATGCCGGACAATCTGATCGGTCCGGACAAGGAACTTTATCTCGCCGCGCTCAAGAACACGATCCCGATGTATTCGACCACCGGCCTGATGGACCCCAAGGGCGCGCAGGCTGTGCTCGACGTGTTCAGCCAGTCGTCGCCCGAGGTCGCCAACGCCAAGATCGACCTGTCCAAGACCTACACCAATACGTTCGTCGAGCAGGCGCGGCAGAAGCTCGGGATGAACTGAGCCGGCACACAGTCCGACCAATATCGACGGGGCCGCGGGGCGACCTGCGGCCCCGCTGCATTGAAGCGGACAAGGAACGACCATGTCGTCCGAGCTGCAGGCGGCGGTCGAGAACGCCTATCGGGAGTTCGCGCACTACCGGCTCAAGGGTACCGTCTACGTGTGCAATTGCCCGGTCTGCGTGGATGCGCAAACCGAGCGCGATCTCTGCACGGTCCCGCTGCGACAGATCTCGGCGCGGCTCCTCGCCGAGTACACGCATTCGGGGCACGGCTGGGACGACCGCATCGCCGACGATTTTCGCTATTTCCTGCCGCGCTATTTCGAGCTGATCGCGGCCGGTGCCCCGCCGAGCAACGTCGGCATCGAGACCTGTCTCGGTCAGCTTTACGTGTCGAATTATCGCACCGGCTGGCCGAGTTCCGAGGTCGCCGCGATCGACGCGTTTTTCCTCGCGCTGGTCCGCGCGCAGCTGGCGGCGTCGGTGCATATCGATCGGACCGGCATTCCCGCGCTCCAGGAGGAGGAGCTGGAGGACATCCTCTGCATGATCGCCAATGCCGATGGTGATCTCGCCGAGGTGCTCGCGGTCTGGGACTCGGATCGCAGCCGCACAGCCACGTTGCGGATCGCCCACATCATCAGTGTCGCGAAATGGCGCAAGAAGCTGCTGGCCAACGCGTTCTGGGACGGCCTGTCGCGGCCGCGCGTCGAAGCCGGCATGCGGCAGGTGATGGCGTGGCTGGTGCGGCCGGAAACGCGAGAACGACTGGAGGCGGCCTGTCTCGCCGAGCAGGACGCTGACGCGGCTGCGCTGTTGTCTCACGCGGAGGGGCTCGTCGCCGGGCTGCCGCGCGCCGGCTGATCAACGTCGCCGATCCGACTTTTCATCTGAATTCATTTGTCGCTGGCGACGCCGCGGTCTACCGATGGCGTCATGAACATCCTGTCGATCCAGTCGCATGTGGCCTATGGCCACGTCGGCAATTCGGCCGCCGTATTTCCGCTGCAGCGACTCGGCTGCGAGGTGTGGCCGATCCACACCGTGCAGTTCTCGAACCACACCGGCTACGGTGCGTGGAAGGGTCGGGTGTTCGATGCCGCGATCATCCGCGAGGTGGTCGAAGGCATCGGTGATCGCGGCGCCCTGCCGGGCTGCGACGGCCTCCTGTCGGGCTACATGGGCTCGGCCGAGACCGGCGTTGCTATTCTCGACGCGGTGGCCGCCGTGAAGGCCGCAAACCCGCGCGCGCTGTACTGCTGCGACCCGGTCATCGGCGATGTCGGGCGCGGCGTGTTCGTGCGGCCCGGCATTCCGGAGTTCATGCGCGAGGCGGCGGTGCCGGCCGCCGACGTCGTCACGCCGAACCAGTTCGAGCTCGACCATCTGTCCGGGCGCACGAGCACGACACTCGCCGATGCGTGCAGGGCCGTCGACACGGTGCACGCGTTCGGACCACGCGCCGTCCTCGTCACATCGCTGCACACCAACGAGACGCCGGCAGACGCGATCGATCTTCTCGGCTCCGATCGTAGCGGCAAGTTTCGCGTGCGGACGCCGAAGCTCGACATCTCGGTCAACGGAGCAGGGGACGCGATCGCCGCCTTGTTCTTTTTCCATTATTTGCGCACGGGCACTGTTGCCGATGCGCTGGCCTACGCCAGTGCCTCGATCTTCGGCCTGCTGCGCCGGACCGCCGAAGCACGCTCGCGCGAAATCCTGCTGGTCGCCGCGCAGGACGAATTCGTCAAACCCACCGTGATGTTCGAACCGGAGCCGATCTGATGCGCCGCCGCTTTGCCACGCTCGATGTGTTCACCGAGACCCGCTATGTCGGAAATCCGCTCGCCGTCGTGCTCGACTCGGATGGGCTCGACACTGCGGCGATGCAGGCGATCACCAACGAGTTCAAGCACTCGGAGACGGTGTTCGTCGCGCCGCCCAAGGACCGTGCCAACCGGGCGGCGGTCCGCATCTTCACGCCGGGCGGCGAAATCCCGTTTGCCGGCCACCCGACGGTCGGGACGGCGGTGCTGCTCGCCCGTGTCGATGGTGGATCTTCGCCGCGCAAACTGGTGCTGGAGGAGAAGATCGGACCAGTGCTGTGCGACGTGACGCCGGTCGACGCGGATCTCGGGCGCACGACCTTCGCGATCCCGCACCTTCCCGCGCAAGGCAAGGCGGCGTTCAATACGCAGTCGGTTGCGGCTGCATTGTCGCTCCAGCCGGGGGATATCGGGTTCGATGGATTGGCGCCGGCGCGCTGGTCGGCGGGAAATCCGATGATCTTCGTGCCGGTGAAGACCCTCGACGCGCTCGGCCGCAGCAATCCTGACCTCGCAAAGTTTGCTGCTGTTTTCAGCGATCCGGTGGATGGACCCGGAAAGGTGTTCATCTTCTGCGGCGAGACCGACAATCGCGCTCATGACTTTCGTGCCCGCATGTTCGCGCCGCGCTGGCTCACCCCGCACGAGGATCCGGCGACCGGCTCGGCGGTGGCGGCCTTTTCCGGGCTGCTGGCCGCGACCGGCCGCTACGGCAACGGCGAGCATCGCGTCTGCGTCGCACAGGGCTTCGAAATGGGGCGCGCCAGCGAGATCATCCTGACCTTGACCATAGCCGGCGGTCGCCTCACGGCGGCGACGATCGGCGGCGGCGCGGTCGTGGTCACCGAGGGCACGATCGAGGCTTGACCTCGGGACCGGCGGCCGGCACCTACTTCCTCATGGTCGGCCTGTCCGTGGTTCCCATCGATCGTCTGGAGCTTATCTTTGCGCCGTGGCGCTGGGCCTTTGCCGAAGCACGGCGGGCCGAGATCGAGGCGCATTTCGCCGAGCGCCGGCGCCGCACTCCGGAGATCTGGAACGGCCGCGTCCTGATGATGAGCCGCTGCGAGCTGAACGGCCGGACGCTGAGCGGCAGCTTTTTCGAGACCAGCTTTGCCGAGTTCATCGCCTGGCGCGACTGGGGCGCGCCGGACGCGAGCGTGGTCAACTGCTTTGCCATGGGAGCGCTGCGGGCCGCCGATGACGCTTTCCTGCTCGGCGTGATGGCGCCGCATACGTCGGCGGCCGGGCGGATCTACTTTCCGGCCGGCACGCCCGACCTCGACGACATCTCTGATGGCCGCGTCGATCTCGACGCCAATGTCATGCGCGAGGTTGCGGAGGAGACCGGGCTCGGCCCCGCCGACTTCGTCGCGGCGCCGGGCTGGCACGCCGTCCGCTCGGCCTCGCGCATCTCGCTGATGAAGGTGATGCAGGCGAAGGAGCCCGCCGACACACTGCGCGCGCGTATCCTGGGCTATCTCGCGGCGGAGGCGCAGCCGGAGCTTTGCGACATCCGTATCGTGCGCAGTCCGGCCGACTTGGTGGCGCAGATGCCCGAGTTCGTCGGAGCGTTTCTCGCCCACGCGTGGGACGGCCGCGTATGAGACGGGGCCGCGCGGCCCCATCTCCCTGACGATTTCAGCCGGAGCGACCGCACCGCGCCTATTTCGTGACTTGCCCGCGGATCTCGCCGCCCTTGTTGGCCTCGGTGTGCACGTTGAAGTACCACTTTCCGGCCATCAGGTCGGCGGCCTGGGTGTCGGTCAGCGTCGCCGAGCCTTTGATCGGGCTCGCCACGCTGCCCTGGACCGGAACGACGACGCCGGCGTTCTTGCCGGCCTCGGCCGGCCCGTGGAAGTGCGCCGCCGTGGCATTGCCGGTCAGGCCCGAATAGTCAACGGTGTAGGTGAGCTGCTTCGAGGCCGTATCGTAGGTCGCATCCAGCGTGCCGGTGCCGGAGCTTTGCGCCGGCGGTACTTCCTCCGAGCCCTTGAGGCTGGCTTTGAACTTGACGCTGTCGGCGAAGGCCGCCGGTGCGACGGCAAGACCTGTGGCGAGTGCGGCCGCCGCAATGGCGGTGCACGGGGTCATCTTCTGCATGCGGTGTTCCTCCTGTAGATTGCGACGGTCGCGTCGCGATCCAGCCCCGCTGAACGAACACCACGTCTGCCCGGATTGTTCCCGATGAAATTCGCCAAGCTGCTCAAGCCATTCCGCATCGACGACCCGGACAAATTCCGCCTCGCCGACCACGATTGCGCGGAAACCTGCGGGCTCGATATCGACAAGGACGAAGCCAAAGCGATGCTGGCCGACAGCATCAAGCGGCTCGCCGAGCTGCAAGAGCGGCTTTATGCGCAAGACCGGTGGGCGTTGCTCGCCATCTTTCAGGCGATGGACGCGGCCGGCAAGGACGGCGCCATCAAGCACGTGATGTCGGGCGTCAACCCGCAAGGCTGCCAGGTGCATGCCTTCAAGGCGCCGAGCCCGGAGGAGCTCGACCATGATTTCCTGTGGCGCTGCGCCATGCGGCTGCCCGAGCGCGGTCGCATCGGCATCTTCAACCGCTCGTACTACGAGGAAGTGCTGGTGGTGCGCGTGCACCCCGAGATCCTCGCGCGCCAGAAACTGCCGCCGGACCTCGCCGGCAAGGACATCTGGAAGCACCGTTTCAAGAGCATCCGGGGCTTCGAGCGCCATCTCGCCGCCAACGGCACGCGCACCATCAAGTTCTTCCTCAATGTCTCGCGCGAGGAGCAGCGCCAGCGCTTCCTCGAGCGCATCGAGGAGCCGGGCAAGCGTTGGAAGTTCTCCATGGGAGACGTCGCCGAGCGCAAGCTCTGGGACGAGTACATGGCGGCCTATGAGGACATGATCCGCAACACCAGCCGCGACGAGGCGCCGTGGTATGTAGTGCCGGCCGACAACAAGTGGTTCGCGCGGCTGGTCGTCGCCGCGGCCATGATTGACGCTCTCGAGGCTCTCGACTTGAAATTTCCAAAGTTGGAAGGCGCGACGCTCAAGGAGCTCGAACGGACGCGCGCCGCATTGCTCGCAGAAGCGCCCGGTAAGCGCGCCCGGAAATCGAGATAGCAGACGGGAGGCTGGACCAGGTCAGCCGTCGCACTCGAGGCCGAAGCGCTGCTTGAAGGCCTCGGCCTGCTGTTTCGGCTCGTGCTTGAGCAACGCGCAAGCGGTGTAGTTCCCCTTCATCTTGCCGTCCTCGAAATACAGCCAGTCGACGATCTCGCCCTGCTTGAATTCGATCGTCTGTCCCATTTTGACTTTGCGGGTCGAGCGCGGCGTATTGTTGATCTTGCCGGTGACGCGGCCGTTCTTCTCTTCGAACGGAAAGATCCAGAAATACTCGGCGCCGCTGCCATCGGGGATTGCGACCTTGACTGCGAAGCCTTCTTTCGGTGGCTTGGCCGTCCGCGCCAGCTCGAGGAACTCGGGAAGCGTTGCGCGCGCCTTGCGCATCGCGACGGCCATCTGGGGATCATCGTTGGGCACGTAAAACAGGTCGTCGCGCTCGGCCCTGTCGACCATCGTCTGCGCGTTGCCGTTGCTGGTGCCGCTGCCGGCCAGGGTCGCCGTCAGCAGCATGGCGAAGATGGTGTAGGACATCGGAGCCTCCGGACCATGCGCAGCTGTCGGAGATTGGTCGCGCCGAGGAGTGTCGCCGGTTCGGTACCGATGTCGAAAAACGTTGGGCTGAGAGAGACATGAGATGCGGCGCTGAGGGACCACGTGATCGGCCCGCAAGGCCGAATTCCTTCGCCCTTGCGGGCGCGGGCGAATTTCCGCTACAAGGCGGAGGTTCGGCGACAGGGTTAACGCCGCTTTTACCGTTGTGCGCGACCCTGAGAGCCGATGACGAGGGTATTTGGCATGTCGACGCGACGCGAGTTTCGCGCGTTGGAGCGGGGGGCCGCCGAGGCCCGGACCGCGGCCGCCCTCATTCTCGGGATCCTGCTCCTTAGGCGCCCCTGAGGGCCGGCTGGGCGTTTGCGCCTGGGCACTCAGGGGATCTCGGACAACCGAACCCTAGGGCGCCTGTCAGGGCGCGAACGTACAGAAGGACTCCATTCCATGACCACGCAGAGCCAGTCCGAGAAGGACCGCGTCGTCATTTTCGATACGACCTTGCGCGACGGCGAGCAGTGCCCCGGCGCGACCATGACCCACGAGGAGAAGCTCGAGGTCGCCGAGCTGCTCGACGACATGGGCGTCGACATCATCGAGGCCGGCTTCCCGATCGCCTCGGAAGGCGATTTCGCCGCCGTCCAGGAGATCGCCAAGCGCACCAAGAACGCGGTCGTCTGCGGGCTGTCGCGCGCGGCGCCGAAGGACATCGACCGCTGTGCCGAGGCGATCAAGCCGGCCAGGCGCGGCCGCATCCACACCTTCATCTCGACCTCGCCGGTCCACATGAAGTGGAAGCTCCAGATGGAGCCGGAGAAGGTGCTCGAGATGGTGATCGCGCAGGTGACCCGGGCGCGCAATCATACCGAGGACGTCGAGTGGTCGTGCGAGGATGGCACCCGCACCGAGCATGATTTCCTCTGTCGGTGTGTCGAGGCGGCGATCAAGGCCGGTGCGACGACGATCAACATCCCCGACACGGTCGGCTACACCGTGCCGGAGGAATATTTCGCGTTGATCGAGATGGTGCGCAAGCGCGTGCCGAACGCCGACAAGGCGCGCTTCTCGGCGCATTGTCACAACGACCTCGGCATGGCGGTGGCGAACTCGCTCGCCGGCGTGCGCGCCGGCATCCGCCAGATCGAGTGCACCCTCAACGGCATCGGCGAGCGCGCCGGCAACGCCGCGCTCGAAGAGGTGGTGATGGCGATGAAGGTCCGCAACGACGTGTTGCCGTACTGGACCAATATCGACACCACCAAACTCGCGCGCGCGTCTAAGCTGGTGTCAGCGGTGACGTCGTTCCCGGTGCAGTACAACAAGGCGATCGTCGGGCGGAATGCGTTCGCGCATGAGAGCGGCATCCACCAGGACGGCATGCTCAAGCACACCCAGACCTACGAGATCATGACGCCGGAAAGCGTCGGCGTGAAGCAGACCTCGCTGGTGATGGGCAAGCATTCCGGCCGGCACGCCTTCGTGCACAAGCTGGAGGAGATGGGCTACAAGCTCGCCGGCAACCAGCTCGAGGATGCTTTCGTCCGCTTCAAGGCGCTCGCCGACCGCAAGAAGCACGTCTACGACGAGGACATCGAAGCGCTGGTCGACGAGGAGATCGCGCACGCGCATGACCGTATCAAGCTGGTGTCGCTGTCGGTGATCGCCGGCACGCGCGGCCCCCAGCGCGCCACCATGAAGCTCGACGTCGACGGCAAGATGATGATGGAAGAAACCGAGGGCAATGGCCCGGTCGACGCGGTGTTCAACTGCATCAAGTCGCTGGTGCCGCACGAGGCGACCTTGGAACTCTACCAGGTTCACGCGGTGACCGAGGGTACCGACGCGCAGGCCGAGGTCTCGGTACGGCTCTCCGACGGCGACCGGGCGGTCACCGCCAAGGGTGCCGATCCCGATACGCTGGTGGCGTCGTGCAAGGCCTATCTCGGCGCGCTCAACAAGCTGCAGGCGCGCGGCGCCCGCATGCATGCGCAGCATTCGGCGCCGGCGCGGCGCGTCCATTCGACCGACACGATCTGAGCGGTCGGCCGAAGAATAAAGTCCTCCCTCCCTTACGTCAGGGAGGGCGGACGCCCGCCGGCTCCAGGCGACCTTGGCGCGTGTCGCGCTTGGTAAATTCCATACCGTATATGCATGCGGGCTCTGCGTTTTTGGTTCCAAATCATGGAACCGCCGCATTCTGGCCGGCGGACCGTCGCCTTCGGGCAACGCAGTAATACTAATTGTGCCTTTGTCCCCGGAACCAATTGAGTTCCTTGTTGTTAGGGGCTCGGGACTCTTGTATTGCCCAGTATATCCCGTGTGAATTCTTGGAGGGTGGGATGTGGAAATCAGCGCTCGCGGGCGCAATTGCGCTCGCGACACTCGGTTCATTGTCGATTTCATCCAATGGCATCAGCGTGACCACCGCGGTGGCGCAGGACGTCGTCATCACCGAGTCACATATTGCGCGGTTGAAGCGCAGCCTGCGGCTGACGCCGGCGCAAATGGCCCATTGGCAGAAGGTCGAGGCCGCGCTGCGCAGCTATCTCACCCGCACCGCGTCGACGGAGAATTCCGAGGGCAGCTACTACCAGCGTGCCCGCGCCCGCATTGCCGGCTACGCGATCAACGCGGTCGCGATGCAGCGCGTGTCGTCGGCGGCGCGCCCGCTGATCGCCACCCTCGACGAGGACCAGAAGCGCGACGGCATGCAGGCGCTCCGCACGATGGGCCTCGCGTCGATGTTCTGAGCAGGGCGCACTTGGGCAGCGGCCCGCCGGGCCGGCTGACCGCGTCCCTCGGCCGATAATGTTGCTATGATGGATGCCCGGGCTCGCGCCCGGGCATCATCATTTTTGCGCAGCGGGCGCCAACAGTCCGCGCGACGAAACGAGGGGAGGAAGCCATGGCGTGTCTTCGCATGCTGCGTGGCGTGCTCGGTGTCGCGCTCGCTCTCGGGATCGCCGGGCCTGCCACGGCGGAGGACATCGCGGTCGGCAATTTCGGCGTTGCCGCCAACGGCATGCCGTTCGGCGTCGCGCTCGACAAAGGCTTCTTCCAGCAGGAAGGGGCGAACGTCACAGGCATCATCTCCTCGCAGGGCGGTGGCACCTCGATCCGCAACATGATGGCAGGCGGCGTTGCCTATGGCGAAGCCAATCCGGGCGCGACCGCGATTGCCATCAAGCAGGGCGCGGACCTGAAGATCATCAGCGACAACGTGCTGACCGTCGCCGAGTTCGTGTGGGCGGTGAAGCCGGAGTCTCCGATCAGGAGCATCAAGGACTTCAAGGGCAAAAAGCTCGGCTACACCAATCCACGCTCGACCAGCCAGGCACTGGCGATCCTGCTCCTTCAGGCGGCGGGCCTGAAGCCGGACGACGCCGAGCTGGTGAAGACCGGCGGCTTCGGCGAAGGCGTCGCCGCGCTCGATCTCGGGCTCATCGACGTCGCGCCGATGGCGGAGCCGGTGTGGTCGAAGTTCAAGTCGAAATATCGCGCGGTCGCGGTCGCGTCCGATATTTTGCCGCCGCTCGACAACGTGGTCGGCGTCACGACCGGCGCCGCCGCCGCGAGCCGCGGCGATTTCATCCGCGCGGTGATCCGCGCCCGCCGCAAGGCGGTCGAGTTCATGGCCAGCAACCCCGACGAGGCGGGCGATATCGTTGCCAAGCACTACAATCTCGACAAGGAGGTCGCGCGCAGCGCGGTGCGCAATCTGACCACCAGCAAGACGCAGGGCATTCCCTATTGGGGCACTGGCCAGTTCCACATCGAGGGCATGAAGCGGATGGTCGAGGTGCAGAAGATGGTCGGCGCGCTGAGCGAGGACATCGACGTCGCCAAACTGATCGATACGAGCTTCCTGCCGGACGACATCAAGACGCCGAAGTAGCGAGCGGGCGGGCGCTCACGTGTCCGACGTCCATGTGTCGCTGCGCGGCGTCACCAAGGTATTCGCCGCTGGCGGGGCAGGAGCCGTCCACGCGGTCGGCCCGGTCGACCTCGATTTGCGCAAGGGCGAGTTCTTCGCCGTGGTCGGTCCGTCCGGCTGCGGAAAATCGACGCTGCTCGAGTTGATCGCCGGCCTGACGCCAGCGAGCCAAGGCGAGATTGCGTTCGAAGGCCGCCCGATCGGCGGCCGAATTCCCGACGGCGTGGGCGTCGTGTTCCAGGAAGACGCCTGCTTCTCCTGGCTCTCCGTCGCCGACAACATCGCATTCGGATTGCGCAAGCGCGGCCTCGCATCGGCCGAGAAGCAGCAGCGCGTGCGTGCCGCGATTGAGCTCATGGGCCTGCAGGATTTTGCGGCGAGCCATCCAGCACAGCTGTCGGGCGGCATGCGCCAGCGCGTCTGCATCGCACGCACGCTGGTGATGCAGCCCCGGCTGATCCTGCTCGACGAGCCATTCGGCGCGCTCGACCAGCAGACGCGGCTCCTCATGGGCGACGAGGTGCTGCGGCTGTGGCGGCAGACCGGCGCGACGGTGTTCCTGATCACCCACGCGCTCGACGAGGCGGCCATGCTGGCCGACCGCATCGCCGTGATGTCGGCGCGGCCGGGCCGCATCATCGATACCGTCGAGACCGGCTGGCCGCGCGAGCGCGACAGCCGCATCATCGAGCAGGCCGCGTTCGGGTCGATCACCAGCCGGCTCTGGAAGTCGCTGCGCGAAGAATCGCTGAAGACGATCGGCAGGACGGCCACCGCATGACCCGTGTCGCGCTGTATAGGCTGCTGGTGATTGTCGGCGTCACGGCGCTGATCGAGGCGCTGTGCCTCCTCAAGGTGATCGACCGCATCACCATGCCGCCGCCGCACCAGATCCTGCGCGACCTCGGGATCATCCTGATGTCGGGGAAGTTGAATGCGGCGATCGCCAAGACCATGACCAACGCGGTACTCGCCGTCTCGCTGGCGATCATGGGGGGCGTCCTGACCGCGACGCTGCTGCACGGCTATCGCGCCGTGCGCGAGACCCTCGACCCGCTGTTCGCGACCTATTACGCGGTGCCGGTCTTCGCGTTCTACCCGCTGCTGATCGTGCTGCTCGGGCTCGGCGACGCGCCGCAGATCATGATCGGGTTCATGCTCGGCGTGGTCGCGGTGATCGTCAACACGCTCAATGGGCTCGATCGCGTGCCGCAGGTGCTGAAGAAGACCGCGCGCATCCAGGGCATGGGCGCGGTCGAGACCGCGCTTCGGGTCACGCTACCCTGTGCCGCGCCCTATGTGCTGACCGGCGCCAAGCTCGCCGTCGCCTATTCACTGATCGGCATCATCGGAGCCGAGTTCATCATGTCGCGCGGCGGCATGGGCTACGAGATCAGCTTCGCCTACAACAATTTCGACAACGCGACGATGTATCCGTTGATCCTGCTGATCCTGCTCGTGTCGATCGCGGTCAACGGCGCGCTGTCGCGCTGGGAGAAGATCCTGCTCAAGCGGCGGGGACTCGCATGAGCACGGTGGCGTTGCGACCTGCGCGCAACACGCTGGTGCTCGTCGCCGGGCTGCTGGTGGTCTGGCAATGCCTCTACTGGCTTGTCGGCGACGTCGCCATGCGTTCGCCGCTTCAGACGTTCCGGTTCACGGCCAGGCTGGTGACGTCCGACGCGTTCTGGCCGCATCTCTCGGAGACGCTGCGCGCCTTTGCGGCGGCGCTCGCCATTGCGGTGTCGGTCGGACTCGCCACCGGGTTCTGGCTGGGCTTTCACCGGCTGTCCGGCGAGGTGTTCGAGCCGATGCTGGTCGCGCTCTACTCTATCCCGAAGATCACGCTCTATCCGATCGTGCTGCTCGCGTTCGGCCTCGGCATGCCGGCCAAGATCGCGTTCGGAGCGATCCACGGCATCATCCCCGTCGCGATCTTCACCATCAACGCGCTGCGCAACGTCAAGCCGATCCTGATCAAGACCGGCCGCGTGCTCGAGCTCGGCACGTTCGAGATCGCGCGCTCGATCCTGTTCCCGGCGGCGGTGCCGGAGATCTTCACCGGCATCCGCATCGGCTTCGCGTTGACCCTGATCGGCACCCTGCTGGGCGAGATGTTCGCCGCGCAACGCGGCCTCGGCTATCTGCTGATGAACGCCATCGGCCTGCACAACGTCGATCTGATCATGGCGGTGACGCTGCTGCTGGTGGTGTTCGCGGCGACCGTCAGCGGTATCCTGCTGGCGATCGATCGCCGCCTGCATCTCCGGATCTAGAGCTTACCAAAGCTGCTTCGATGCCAGCCGCGCGCCTTCGGCCAATGACGCGAGCTTCATCCAGACGATCTTGGTGTCGACCTGGACGCGGCCGGCGAACGTGCCGAAGCCGCAGTCAACCCCGGCGATAACGCTCTCGCGCCCGACCACGTCGGCATATTGCATCAGACGGTCGGCCACCAACTCGGGATGCTCGACGAAGTTCGACGTCGAGTCGATCACGCCGGGAATGATGGTCTTGCCGGCCGGCAGCTTCACGTCCTTCCAGATCTTCCACTCGTGCGCGTGGCGCGGGTTCGCGGCGGGAAACGACACCGCCATGGGCCGGCCCTTGAGGATGATGTCGACGATATCTTTCAAGGGCACGTCGGTATGGTGCGGTCCGAGCGTCGAGCCCCAGCACACGTGCATGCGCATGCGCTCCGGCGCGATGTCGCGCACCGCGTGGTTGAGCGCGTCGACGTTCATGGTGATCGCCTTGCGGAAATCCGCGAGGCTCAGATGCGCCAGCACCGATGAGCGCAGCATGGCGAGGTCGGGGCAATCGAGCTGGAGGATGAAGCCCGCGTCGACGATGGCATGGTATTCGTCGCGCATCACGTCCGCGAGCGCGTAGATGTAGGCTTCATCGCTCGGGTAGTACTGGTTCTTCAGATAGCGCGCGATCTGTCCGGGCGAGGGCGAGGTCATGAAGCTCGTCGTCACGGCTGCGCTCGTCATGGCTGCCATGGAGCGCGCGACGTCGGCTTTGGTCGCCGCAAAGTCCCGCCAGGCGATCGGACCGGAGCAGGCCGGGCGGTGCTGGAACGGGGAGGCGAACTGGCTCAACAGCTGGGCGAGCTCGGGGAATTCCTCGTCACCGGTGCCGAGCGGCGGGGCGCTCGGTCCTTCGAACCCGGTCAGGCGATCCTTGACGTGCACCGTGTAGTCGGTGCGCCCCTGCTCGCCGTCATTGACGATGTCGATGCCGCAATCGAGCTGCTGCTTGACGACATAGGCCACCGCCCGGGCAACCGCTGCATCGAGCGCGGCGGCGTTGCCAAGCGGGCGCTCGCGGTCTTCCAGGAGCAGCTTCACCACTTCGGGTGTGCGCGGCAGGCTGCCGGTATGGGTGGTGAGAATCTTCGCCGTGCTTCGCTGCATGACAACTCGTCGGTCCGTGGCTTGAGAAGCTCGGAGTGTTTCAACTCTCCGCAGCTTCCGCAAGCGCACGGCGCGAACGTGGGCAAGCACGGCGGTGGGCAAATTCACGCGCCGACCTTGTAAGCTTACGCAGGCATTTTTATCCTCGCCGGCGGAAGGTTCGGGATTTTGATGTCCACTGCGAGCGTTGAGATTTCATCGCCGCGGTCGACCTTCACCTGGACCTTGTCCGGATCGATGTTCACGTGCCGCGACACCACGGCCAGGATCTCCTGCCGCAGAACCGTGATCAGATCGGACTGGGTGACCAGGCAGCGTTCGTATTCCAGCAGAATTTGCAGCCGCTCACGCGCCACCGGCGCGGAGCTGCGGCGCCTGGCAAAGGCGAACAAACTCATGCCGCTCTCCGTCCGAACAGCTTTATCAGCAGGCCCTTCCTGTCGCTCGGAATCGACATCTCGACCGTCTCGCCGGACAGCCGCCTGGCCGCGTCCCCATAGGCACGCGCCGGTGCGCTCGCCGGGTTGCTGAGCGTGATCGGAGCGCCGAGGTTCGAGGCGCGCAGCACCTCTTCGCTCTCCGGCACGATGCCGAGCAGCGGAATCGACAGGATCTCGAGCACGTCATCGATGCCGAGCATCTCGCCGCGCTCGGCGCGGCTCGGGTCGAAACGGGTGATCAGCAGATGCTTTTCGAGGCGCTCGCCCTTCTCGGCTTTCACCGTCTTGGAATCCAGCAGGCCGATGATGCGGTCGGAATCGCGCACCGACGACACCTCCGGATTGGCGACGATGATCGCCGTGTCCGCATAGCGCATGGCCAGCTGCGCGCCCCGCTCGATGCCGGCCGGGCTGTCGCAGATGATCCAGTCGAACTTCTCGCGCAGGTCGTTGAGCACCCGTGCGACGCCGTCCTCGGTCAGCGCGTCCTTGTCGCGCGTCTGCGACGCCGGCAGCAGCGACAGCGTGTCGATCCGCTTGTCGCGGATCAGCGCCTGCGGCAACTTGGCAACGCCCTGCACGACGTTGATCAGGTCATAGACGACGCGCCGCTCGGCGCCCATCACCAGGTCGAGATTGCGCAGCCCGACGTCGAAATCGACCACGACCACGGTCTGTCCCGCCTGCGCGAGCGCTGCCCCGAGCGCCGCCGTCGATGTCGTTTTTCCGACACCCCCCTTGCCTGAGGTCACGACAACAACTTTCGCCATTCGTCTTACTCCTCCAACCAACATGAATCCGGTTCAATCGAGTGCTGCCACCATCAACGCTTCGCCTTCGAGCCAGGCCTGCACCGGACGATTGCGGAGCTCTTCGTCGATGTGCTCCGCGGTCCGGTAATATCCGTCGATCGCCATCAGCTCGGCCTCGGCCTTGCTGCAGAAGATGCGTGCCTGCCGGTTGCCGCTCGAGCCCGCCATCGCGCGGCCGCGCAGCGCGCCGTAAACATGGATCGAGCCCCCGGCGACTACTTCCGCGCCGGATGCGATCGCGCCGAGCACGGTGACGTCGCCGTTCGGGAATATGATCGATTGGCCGGAGCGCACGGAGGTGCCGATCATCAGCGAGGAGGCCTCCGGCGCGGCTGGCGGCGCCGCTGGGACGGCTGCGGGCTTCGGGCGAGCAGCAGAGGCGTCGACGGTCTCGACCGCGCTCAGCGCGCGCCCGCCCTTGAGCACGGGCGGCAAGCCGGGGCCGAGCTCGGCAGCGTCCGCGCCTTCGAGTCCCATGATGCGCACGTCGCGCGACTCGAGCTCCTTGACGAGATGGGCGATCGCGGAGGCGCTCAGCTTGACGCTGGACAGGTCGAGCACCACCGGCCGCCCGACGAAGAAGCCGGACGAGCTGCGGATCCAGGTGTCGAGCTCATTGAGCCAGTCCGCGATCGGCGCTTCGGGCGCCAACGCGAAAGCCATGTAGGAGCGGCCGCGAAACCGCATTGTACGGCGGGGTTGAGCGACGCTAGACACAACACCCTCACAAACTCCCAGCGCCCGATACTTTGTGCGCGGCGCATGGTTAACGACCGGTTAACGCAGCCCTGTCGGGTATCGAGAAAATCTCCCCGAGGGACGAACGTCGCTGGGTGATTCGTCCCGTCATCAAGGCAGCGGGACGACCGCGGCAGCACCGTGGCAGCACGGCGGCATCATCCGGTTTGGCAACAAAGATCGTGCGCAAGATGTGACGGCTTGCGGACATTGATTCGTCATGCGCGCGCAAGTCCGCGCATCACATGACGCAACGGAATCCGCTCGATCGAGGACAGAAAAACGCGGTTACGCGACGCCGCGCATCTCGCTGTTTCCGGGCGGCGGCACCGGCACGCCGTCGGTCGCGTATTCGTTCAGCTTGTTGCGCAGCGTGCGAATGGAAATGCCCAGAATATTCGCGGCGTGTGTCCGGTTACCGAGGCAATGCTTGAGCGTCTCGAGGATGAGGTCGCGCTCGACGTCGGCGACGGTGCGGCCAACCAACGCACGCGTGACGGCTTCCGCCGCCATGGTCGCGTGAGCGACCGCGGGCGGCTTCGACTGGTCGAGGCGAACGCCATCGGGCGACAGGATCGCCTCGGCACCGATCTCGTCGCCGGTCGACAACAGCACGGCGCGGTGCATGGTGTTCTCGAGCTCGCGCACGTTGCCGGGCCAGCGGCCGGCGGTGAGCTGGCGTTTGGCTTCGACCGACAGTGGCCGCACCGGCACGCCGTTCGCTTCGGCGTAGATCCTGGCGAAATGCTGCGCCAGCTCCATGATGTCGGCCGGCCGCTCCCGTAGCGGCGGGATCTTCAGGTTCACGACGTTGAGCCGGAACAGCAGGTCCTCCCGGAAGCTGCCGTCGCGCACGGCCTCGGCCAGGTTGCGATTCGAGGTGGCGATGATGCGGATGTCGACCGGCACCGGCCTGGTGCCGCCGACCCGGTCGATCACGCGTTCCTGGATGGCGCGCAGCAGCTTGGCCTGCAGGCGGACGTCCATCTCGGAGATTTCGTCGAGCAGCAGCGAGCCGCCGTTCGCCTCCTCGAACTTGCCGATGCGGCGCGCGACCGCGCCAGTGAAGGCGCCCTTTTCGTGGCCGAACAGCTCCGATTCGAGCAGCGCCTCGGGGATCGCGGCGCAATTGACCGAGATGAACGGCGCGCGGGCGCGGCTCGAGCGCGCATGGACATAGCGCGCCAGCACCTCCTTGCCGGTGCCGGACTCGCCGGTGATCAGGATGGATGCCTCGCTCGGTGCCACCTGCTGGGCGAGCTTGACCACGGCCGCCATGGCGTCGTCGCGGAAGATGAACTCGCGGGTGTCGTCGGCGACCGCCGCCAGCACGGCCGCGATCATTTCCGGGTCCGGCGGCAGCGGGATGTATTCCTTGGCGCCGGCGTGGATCGCAGCGACCGCCGCGCGCGCGTCGTTCTGCACGCCACAGGCCACGATCGGCACGTGGATATGCTCGGCCTCGACGCGCAGGACCAGGTCGCGGATATCCAGGCTGACGTCGACCATCAGCAGATCGGCGCCCTTGCCGGAGCGCAGCACAGCCATCGCCTGGTCGTTGGTTTCCGCGTGGGTGACCGACGCGCCCTTGTCCATGGCGATCTTGGTCGCGGTGGTGAGCTGGCCCTTGAGGGTTCCGACGATCAAGAGGCGCATGGTGTGACTCCTTCAGTGTTCTTCGAGGCGAGCGTGCGGGTTGCCTTCTGCATCAGCCCCGATCCGCCTTGATGATTTCCGTCATGGTGACGCCGAGCTTCTCCTCGACGAGAACCACCTCGCCGCGGGCCACCAGCCGGTTGTTGACGTAGATGTCGATCGCTTCGCCGACCTTGCGGTCGAGCTCGAGCACCGCCCCCGGCCCGAGATTGAGGAGCGCGCCGACGTCCATGCGCGCGCGGCCGAGCACGGCGGAGACCTGCACCGGCACGTCGAACACGGCCTCGAGATCGGCGGCGCTGCGGTTCACCGGCTCGCCGCCGCCCGGGTCGCCGTCGCCTGCCGGTTGCGCCACGGCGGTTTCCCGATCGAGATCGGGGAGCGGCATTTTTGTATCGTTGTCTGCCATCGCTCAAATCTCCGGAAAGCTCATCGTTGCGCGGGCCGGCCGCGACGGACCGCAACGTAGTTTCCAACCATCTCCGCGATCGCCGTCTCGGTCGCGATGCGATCGCGCGTCAGCCCGCCGTCGGCCCATTCGATGCTGCAGTCGCCGACCTGGATCTCCGGCTCGCCGAGCACCACCAGGCGGCCCTCGTAGCCGCGGGCGCGGGCGACGTCTTCGATCGGGCCGCGCACGCTCGCATAGAGACTGTCGTTGACGCGCGCCACCACGTGCGGCGCCGCGATCAGCTCGCTGAAGCAGCGTTTGGCGAGCGCGACGATCTCGGCATGCGGCTCCGCCGCGATCAGCTCGGGTGCGAGCTTGCGCCCGACCGCGACCGAAACCTCTACCGCTTCCGCTTCGAGCCGGTTCTCGACTGCCCGGAGCCCGTTCACCAGCCGGTCGAGCGCCAGGCCGACGCGCTCGAGCGCGACGGACGTGCGGCGCTCGGCCTCGGCCTTCGCCTGCGCCTCGGCCGAGGCGACGCCGTTGCGAAAGCCGCGCGTCTCCGCCTCGGCGATCGCCGCCTGCAGCGCCGCCACCGAGACGGTCTCCTCGGCCGGCTTGGCGTGCGGGCCGAAGTCGACGTCGAACAGGAATTTTGCGGTCGCTCCCATCGCTCAGTACACCAGCTCTTCGTCGGCGCGGTTCTTGCTGATCATGATCTCGCCCTTGGCGGCGAGGTCCTTGGCGAGGTTGACGAGCAGGGCCTGCGCGTCGTCGACGTCGCGCAGGCGGACCGGCCCCAGCGCCTGCATGTCGTCGATCAGCATCTTGGCGGCGCGGCTCGACATGTTGCTGAGGAAGAACTGGCGGACCGCCTCGCTCGCGCCCTTGAGCGCGACGCCGAGCTTGTCCTTGTCGATGTTGCGCATCAGCGTCTGCGCCGACGCGGTGTCCAGCTTGACCAGGTCGTCGAACGTGAACATCAGGTTCTTGATGCGCTCGGCGCTCTCGCGGTTCGCCTCTTCGAGCGCGGTCATGAACCGCGTTTCGGTCTGGCGGTCGAAGTTGTTGAAGATTTCCGCCATCACCTCGTGCGCATCGCGCCGCCGGGTCTGCGACAGGTTGGACATGAATTCGACGCGCAGCGTCTGCTCGACCCGCTCGATCACTTCCTTCTGCACCGCTTCCATCTTGAGCATGCGATTGACGACATCGAGCGCGAGCTCTTCCGGCAGGATGCCGAGCACGCGGGCGGCGTGCTCCGGCCGCAGCTTGGAGAGCACCACGGCGACGGTCTGCGGGTATTCGTTCTTCAGGTAGTTGGCGAGAACCTGCTCCTGCACATTGGAGAGCTTCTCCCACATGTTGCGGCCGGCTGGCCCGCGGATCTCGTCCATGATGCCGGTGACGCGCTCGGGCGGCAGATACTGGTGCAGCAGACGCTCGGTCGCGTCATAGTTGCCCATGATCGCGCCGGAGGCCGACAGGCGGCCGACGAATTCGAGCAGGAGGCCTTCGACCTGCTGAGCGTCGACTGTGCCGAGTGTCGACATCACGATGGAGAGCTCGCGCAGCTCGTCGTCGTCGAGCAGGCTCCAGATCTTGCCGCCATATTGCTCGCCGAGCGCCAGCATGAGCACCGCGGCGCGCTCCGGCCCGGTCAACGCGCGCGCCTTCGGTTCCGTGTTCGCGGCCTGACGGCTCGCCAGAGTGGCGACGAGGCTCTCGATCTCTTTTTCGGCCTGTTTTGCGGATGCTGCCATGACGAAGTTCGATGTTGACCTTTACGCTGCCTCGTTGTGCAGCCACTGCCGGATAATGGAGATCGTCTCGTTCGGATTGCGGTCGGCGAGCTCACCCACCTTCTGCACCGATTGTGCGTGGACCTGACCCTGGACCTGCGCGATCTCGATCATTTTCGAGGTCTGGCTGGGCACCGGCTCGATCGGCTCATCGGACGCGGCGGCAGCCGGCAGCGCGGCGGTCGCGCCCGTGATCGCGGCGACGGCTTCCGGCGTGATGATGCGGCGGACCAGCGGACGCACCACCATCAGCATGACGATGATGCCGAGGATCAACATCACCGCAAGCTCGACGCCGCGCATGATGTCGTCCTTGGTGAACTGCAGCAGCGCCATGATGCCGGTCGGCTCGCTGATGACGTTCGACGGGATCTCGGCGAAGCGCAGATTGATCACCTCGACCTGATCGCCGCGCTTCTGGTCGAAGCCGATCGCCGAGCGCACCAGCGCCGCGATGCGGTCGAGCTCTTCCTTGGTGCGCTCCTGATAGACCGGCTCGCCCTTGTCGTTCCTGCCGTAGGTGCCGTCGACCAGGACCGCGACCGACAGCCGGTTGACGCGGCCGCCCTCGACCACTTCGGTCTTGGTGGTGCGTGAGATCTCGTAGTTGACGATTTCCTCGGACTTCTTGCTCTGCTCGCGGGCGCCCTGCTGATTGTTCTGCTGGCCGCCCGGCAGCTCGTTGCCGACCGTGACCTGGCCCTGATTGTCGGCCACGCCGGCGCTTTCCTCGCGCGATTGGCTCGACCGCAAGACGCGGCCTTCCGGGTCGAACCGGTCGGAGGTCTGGGTGATCTTGTTGTAGTCGAAGTCGGCGGTGAGCTGGACGCGGGCGCGGCCGGGGCCGACCACCGACGAAATGATCGATTCGACCTGCTCTCGCAGCCGTCGCTCGAAAGCCGTCTTGCGTTCGTCGGCGGACAGGCCGGCGACGCCCGGCAGCTCCTCGGTCGCGCCGTCGGCGAGCAGCCGGCCTGCCTCGTCGACGATCGAGACCCGCTGCGGCTTCAAGCCGTTGACGGCGGATGCGACCAGATGACGGATGGCGCGGACCTGCTGTGGCTCGAGCTGTCCGCGGACCTTGAGCACGATCGAGGCGGACGCCTCGGCCTTGTCGCGCGAGAACAGCGGTCGCTCGGGCATCACCAGATGCACGCGGGCCGCCTGGACCCGCTCGATGCCTTTGATGGTGCGGACCAGCTCGCCTTCGAGCGCCCGCAGATGGTTCATGTTCTGGACGAAGCTGGTGGCGCCGAGCGCGTCGGATTTGTCGAAGATCTCGTAGCCGATGCCGCCGCCCTTGGGCAGGCCGCTTTCGGCGAGCTTCATGCGCAGCCGCGCCTGGCCGATCTTCGGGACCATGATGATGGCGCCGTCGTTGCGCAGCTCGTACGGAATGGCCTGGCGCTCGAGATCCTTGACGATCGCGGCGGAGTCCTCGAACGACAGGTCCGTGAAGAGCGGAACCATCTGCGGCGCCGTCGCTCGCAGGATCACGAAGGCAAAAAAGCCGATCAGCGCTGCGGCGACGGCCCCCATGGCCGCGATACGCGCTGGACCCAGCGTCCGTACGAAGGCGACTAGACCCTGCACAGGTTCCCTCGGAATTCCGTCGCGCACCTGCCCGACCCGGCAAGTTTTGCCGGGTGTATGGTTTCCATCTGGTTAACGAAAATGAACGCCGGTCCCACAAGGGCGCCGGAACCCGCAGATATAGGTGCCAAAAAGCAAATCGCGCCGGTCGCGAGACCGGCGCGTCGTTAAGGCTTCAGCAAGAATCGGCTTACTGCCTGTACTGCTGGATGCGGGTGGTACGCAGCCCGGCGAGGCCGTGGCGATCGATCGAATATTGCCAGGACAGGAATTCTTCCACAGTCAGGGTGTATCGCGCACACGCTTCTTCGAGCGAAAGCAGGCCACCGCGCACGGCGGCTACGACTTCGGCTTTGCGGCGGATCACCCAACGCTTCGTACCCGGCGCGGGAAGATCCGCGATCGTCAACGGGCTGCCGTCGGGCCCGATGACGTACTTCACCCTCGGGCGATGGGGTTCGCTCATGTGTACTCTCACGCACTGTACTAACCAAACACGGCGCGAAAGTAGCGGATGGCGCTTAAAATTTGCCTAAGCAATCGTGAATAATGGGAAAGGATTGCGGTCCGCGCCGCGCTGCGACGCCGCGTCGGAACCATTCGGAACCCGCGTGGAATCGATGGATTCGGGACTTATGCTCCGGCGCGTGTAATGCGCTTGACCTGATCGACGGTGAAATTCTGGCCGCCGACCGTGAGCATCGGCGGGCTCTTTGTCAGATCGACGGAATCAACCGTGCCCTGGACCTCGGTGGGGATCGCGACCGACTGGCCCTGCGTGTCCTTGGCCGTAATGGTCATCTTGTAGGCGCCGTCGGGCAGCTGCTGGCCGCTGTTGCTCTTGCCGTCCCAATTGAAGACCTGCTGGCCGACCTGCATCGCGTACTTGGTCGAGTAGACGGTCTGGCCGGCGGAGTTGGTGATCGTGATCTCCGCATTGGCGGGCTTGGGCACCGAGAAGGTCCACTTGGCCGCTCCGCTGACGAGCTGCGTGGTCTGCCCGTCGACGGCGACGGTCTGGCCGACGAAGCTCATCGCCAGCGTCGACTGCGCCGACTTTTCCATCGTGACGATGCTGGCCAGCTGATCGTTCATCTTGAGCTGCTGCTCGACCTGGGCGAACTGCGTGAGCTGCTGGGTGAACTGGTTGGTGTCGAGCGGCTCGAGCGGGTTCTGGTTCTTGAGCTGCGTCGTCAGGAGCTGCAGGAACGTCGTGAAATTGCCGGCGATGGTGGCCTTGTCGTTGACCGCGCTCGCGACCTGAGCAGCGGTCGCGGCGGAAACAGGTGTGGTTGCAATGGTCATGGATACGCTCCCTTAAACTCGGATATCAACGCCGCCATTGGCGCCGAACAAGCGGCCGTAGCCGCGCGCCGCCTGGACCTGCGGCATGTCTTCATCCGGAACGACGACGCGCTGTGCATTAGGCATCGGCGCGTCTCTATCGTTGCGCTGCGGATTGCCGGACTGATCACGCAGCGAGAACTGCAGGCCGCTGTCGCCGGTCTTGAAGCCGGCCTGCTCGAGCGCGCGCTCGAGCTGCGGCGCCTCGCGCCGCAGCATGTCGAGCGTCTCGGCTTTCTCGACCACGAGACGCGACGTGACCTGGCCTTGGCGGTCGACATCGAGCCGCACGTCGATGCGGCCGAGCTCCGGCGGATCCAGGCGGATTTCGAAGCGATTGGTGCCGGCCTGCACACGCGCGGCGATCTCGACGGCGACGCCCGCCAGCGGGACCGGCGTCGACGCCGCATTCGCCGCACTCGCCGTATCGGCGGCGGCCGGAATATGGGTGGCGCTCGCCAGGTGCTCGGGCGGCAGCATCGTGGCTGGCGGATTGATGGTCTGCGCCGGCGGGATCGCGAGCCGGTCGGCCGGTGCGGTGTCGGCGCGGTGGGTGGCAGCGTCGGGACGCGCCTCCTGCGGGGCGGGCGATTGATCGGCGGTGCGATGCGCCGCAGCGCCATGCGCGTTCGCCTTCGTTTCGTCCTCGGCTTGATCTTTGACCTCGGCGGTCGCAGGTGCCTCAGGCTCGGCGGCCTTCGCGGGCTCGCGCGCCGCCGCGGCGGCTTTCGGGTCGGCTGGGCGGGCGGCAGGTTGATCGGCAGGAGCCGCATCGGGCTTCGGCGATGTGGCGTCGGGGGTGACGGGCAGGGTGGGCGTCTTGCCGGGCACGCCGGCCTTGGCATCGATCGGCGCAGGCGCGCCGGCCGGCGTGATCGGATCGGTCGGGGCGTCCGCGGTCTTGTCGCCGGCAATCTCACCGGCCGGCGGCGGTGCCGGTGCGACCGGCACCGGCACGATCGGCGCGGCGAACTCGGTCGGAACGTCGGCGGAATTCTGTGTCGGCGGCGGCGCCGTAGCGACAACGGCAGCATTCGGATCGGTAACGACATCGCCGTTACCCGTGTCGGTGTCGTCGGCCGTGGCGTCGGTCTCTTCGTTCGTGGGCTCGCCGGTCGCCGCCTGCACCAGCATCGCAAGATCGATCGCCGTCGTAGTCGTACCCTGGTCCGCTGCCGTTTGGGGCTGGGCGTCGGTGACATCGGCCGGTGTCGTGGCGTCCTCCGACGGCGCGTCGGCTGACGCCTTGCCGGCCGCCTTATTGGGTGCCTTATTGCCCGCGGTCCGGTCCTCGCTTTGGTTGCTGGGGCGCGCCGCGCGGTCGGAGCCCTGGCGATCCGGGGCCGTGTCATTGCTCCGAGTCGACTTCGGCGGCGCAGCGCCGGGCGCGTCCGTGCGATCGGTGCGGGCCGCCGCGGCATTGTTGTCGTCGAGCATCGACTCGAAGGCGTTGGCGGCCGCCCGTGCGGTATTCGCCGCAGGCTTGCTGGCGCGCGGCGCATGATGGGTGGCGGTGATGACACTGGCTTCGGACGCGGCGCTCGGCACGGAGGTCTCCTGCAGGACGGAACTCGGTCTCGCAAACAGGGTCTGCAAGCCGTGGGCCAGCCGACGAGATGTGAAAAAGTACTGTGATATCAATGTTGTGTCCGGGAGCGCGGATTCCCGGCGCGCGCCGAGCCCGGCAGTCCTTTCTGGGCCCCGGCAAGAACTGCCGGGCGGTTGCCCGCCGCCTTGATTGTGCCGGAGGATTGCGCACCTATACTACCAGGAGCGGCCGGGCGCGAAGCGCCGGCGCTTTGCCTGAACCCGTCCGTCCAAGGAGCGCGGCGCCGCCGCGGCAGCAATGCCCAACAGTCTCGATCTCGGGGGGCGCCCGCAGGATACCCGCGTTGTCGTCGCCATGTCGGGCGGCGTCGATTCCTCGGTCACCGCCGCGCTGCTCAAGGCCGAGGGCTATGACGTGGTCGGCGTCACGCTGCAGCTCTACGATCATGGCGCGGCGACCCACCGCAAGGGAGCGTGCTGCGCCGGGCAGGACATTTACGACGCACGCCGCGTCGCCGAGAGCATCGGCATCCCGCACTACGTGCTGGACTATGAAAGTCGCTTCAAGGAGGCGGTGATCGACCGCTTCGCCGAGAGCTACGCGGCCGGCGAGACGCCGGTACCGTGCATCGAATGCAACCAGGCGATCAAGTTCCGCGACCTGCTCGACACCGCGCGTGAGCTCGGCGCGGTCGCGCTCGCGACCGGCCATTATGTCGCTTCGCGGCGTGTCGCTGACGGCACGCGCGCGCTGTTCCGCGCTCGCGACGAGGAGCGCGACCAGAGCTATTTCCTGTTTGCCACCACGCGAGACCAGCTTGATTTCCTGCGCTTCCCGCTCGGCGAGCGGAGCAAGGCGGAGGTGCGCGAGCTCGCGCGCCAGTTTGGCCTCGTGGTCGCCGACAAGCACGACAGCCAGGACATCTGCTTCGTGCCGACCGGCCGTTACACGGACATCATCGAGCGCCTGCTGCCGGGCGCGGCCGAGGCCGGCGACATCGTCGACCAGTCGGGAAGGGTGCTCGGCCGCCACAACGGCATCATCCATTTCACCGTCGGCCAGCGCCGCGGCCTCGGCATCGCCGCCGGCAAGCCGCTCTACGTGGTGCGGCTCGACGCGGCGACGCAGCGCGTGATCGTCGGACCGCGCGAGGCATTGGCGACGCGGCGGATGCGACTGCGCGACGTCAACTGGATCGGCGATGGCCCGATCGCGTCGGCGCTCGCCGACGGCGGGCTCGACGTGTTCGTGAAGGTCCGCTCCACCCGACCGCCGCAGCCCGCGTGGCTGCACACGGCGGCCGGCGGCATCGAGGTCGATCTGGTCGACGGCGAAGAGGGCGTCGCGCCCGGGCAGGCCTGCGTGTTCTACGACGCGGCGGAAGGGCAGGCGCGCGTGCTCGGCGGCGGCTTCATCGCCAGTGCGGTGCCGCGCATCGATGCGACGACACGGAATGCGGCCGCGGTGCGATCGGCCGAAGCGGCGGTGCGCGGCTGATCTTGGCGCGCAAAACGAACAATATCGGGCAGGGGGCGGCGTGAGCGATCTCGACAAGGACACGATTGCGAAGGCCTACGCACGCTGGGCGCCGGTCTACGATCTCGTGTTCGGTGCGGTGTTCGAGCGTGGCCGCATGGCGTCGATCGCCGCGGCCGAGCGGATCGGCGGGCGCATTCTCGAGGTCGGTGTCGGCACCGGCATCTCGCTGCCCGACTATTCGCGTCGCAATACGCTGGTCGGCGTCGACATCTCCGAGCCGATGCTGAAGAAGGCGCAGGAGCGCGTCGCCGAGCGCGATCTCACCAATGTCGAGACGCTCGCGGTCATGGACGCGCAACGGCTCGCTTTCGCGGACGACTTCTTCGACGTGATCGTCGCGCAATACGTGATCACCGCGGTGCCCGACCCCGAAGCGACGCTGGACGAATTCGCCCGCGTGTTGAAGCCCGGCGGCGAGATCATCCTGGTGAACCACATCGGCGCGGAGGAGGGGCTTCGCCGCGCCTTCGAGCAGTGGTTCGCACCAATGGCGCGACGGCTCGGCTGGCGGCCGGAGTTCCCGTGGGGACGCCTCGCCACCTGGGCCGAGCGGACGCAAGGCATCACTCTGATCGAGCGCCGGCCGATGCCTCCGCTCGGACACTTCTCGCTGATCCGTTTCGGCAAGCCCGTTGCGGGCCTGTCCGCCGCGCAACCCGCGATGCGCGCCGGCGCCTGACCCGCGCCACCTTCCGGTGGAACCGTCGGCTGCGCCAGCCGTTGCCCCTGAGAGCAATCAAGGGCATGCGCGATTTGGCAGATCTTTCCACATTCACTCGCCATGCGGGCGCTGTGCTGCTCGTACTCGTGCCGATCTTGGCGTCGGCACAGGACGTGCCGCAGCAGCCCAAGCAGCTTCCGCAGGACGCCTGCGCTCCAGGCGAGCGTCAGCAGAATGTTCCAGCACCCCAGGGTCAGGCTGCTCCGCCGGCCGGGGAGCCACGCGAGAACCTCAGCAACAAGCTCGCGCGCACGGAGGGCGTAATCTGCCCGCCTCCCGGTGTCGATAAGCACATCGAGGAGCCGCCGCCCGGCGGCGGCCGCACGCCGGTCATCCCGCCGCCCGGGAGCCCCGGCGGCGATCCGTCGACCCGGCCGAAGTAGTTTGCACGACGGCGAAAAATTCCGGACGTCGGTTCGCTTGACAGGCTTTCCGCGGCCTTCCTATATCCCGGTCGCACTTGGCCGACCGCCAATGGATGGCGGGGTAGCTCAGTTGGTTAGAGCAGCGGAATCATAATCCGGAGGTCGGGGGTTCAAATCCCTCCCCCGCTACCAAGCGTCCCATGTGCAGGTGGGACGGAAGACGGTCGCCAAGTCTCAATCTTCAAGTCCAATCCTCAAGTCTAATCCTCAAGCCAATCGTCAAGCGTCCAGTTCTCAATCCTTGAACGGGTCGAACTCGCCGGCGCCGGCCATGGCGACCGCGAACGGCCGCAGCGTGTGCAGCACCTTCACCGTGCCGGCATGCTGGGCGATCACCTCCGGCAGGCGGCGATAGGCCATCGGGCTCTCGTCGAGATCGGCGCCGATCAGGGTGACGCCGCGCTCCGCCAGCCAGCGATCCATCTCCGCACGCGAGAAGCGACGCTTGGCCTCATTGCGACCGAACAGGCGGCCGGCGCCGTGCACCGTCGAATACAGAGATGCGCGCGCCTCCGGGCTGTCGACGCCCTCGATGATCACCGCGTCGTCGCCCATCGAGCCGCCGACGAAGCCGCGCTGGCCGGGAAACGCCGGGGTCGCGCCCTTGCGGACCACCCACAGGTCGCGGCCATCATGCGTCTCGCGCCATGCATAATTGTGGTGATTGTGCACCATGTCGGTGACGTTGCCGCCGATGATCCTGCGCACGCGCTCGATCACCCATTCGCGGCCGGCGTAGGAGTAGCGCCCCGCGAGCTGCATGGCTGCGATATAGCGCCGGCCAAGCTCGCTGTCCTCGTCGATCACCGCGGGCGGCACGTGCATGCCGTCCTTGCCGCCGGCCGCCTTGAGGTAGCGCGTCGCGCTGGTGTGGCCGAGGCCGCGCGACCCGAAATGCACGCCGATCCAGACGAAGCCGTCCTCGTCGCGCAGCAGGTCGACATAGTGGTTGCCGGAGCCGACGGTGCCGAGCTGCGCGACGGCCTTCTGGCGGTACTCGCCCATGTCGGACTCGCGCCATGCGTCTGCGTCGTCGAACAGCGCGTGCTCGGCGCGCTCCTCGTTGGTGCGGCCGACGCCGAACGAGATCGTCCGCGCCACGTCCTTGATGATCGGCCCGATGCGGTCCTGGACCGCCGCGAACGGGGTATCGAGCCGCACGGCCATGTTGCCGCAGCCGATATCGAAGCCGACGCCGGAAATGCTGATCTGCTTCTCGTAGGCGATCACGCCGCCGACCGGCTGCGCATAGCCGAGATGCCCGTCGGCGCAGATCACGCCGGCAACGACGTTGCCGACCGACATGCAGTTGCGCATCTGCGCAATGGTCGCCTCATCGTGCTGGCCGAACACCTTGAGCGGGCTGTTCTGGAAGCGTGGCTCCTGCGCGCGCGACGTGGCGATGCCCGCGGCGGTGGTTGCCGCCTCGCGTGCCATGTGCTCCTGCCGCGCCGCGTCACGGTAGGCGCACCACGCCGGCATGGAGCGCTGCCCCGGCCGCTCGATCCGGCTGTCGGGATCGACGCCGGCAGCGAGCGCCAGTTCGCGCGCACGGGCCTCGTACGGGTCGGGCTTTCTCATGGCATCCTATCTGCACGTATTGGCGTCGGTTGAACAGCGAATAGGTTGGATGGTGCTAATCGAAATACGTGATGGATCGCTAGGCGACGCCACCCGGCGACTGTTGGTCTGGACTTGACGGCCAGCGTTCGCGGCCCAACGGAATCTGCATCTGCACGCGCAGACCTTCCGGTTGGTAGTCCCATTGCACGTCTCCGTTCAACTGGCGCTGGATGACCGTCTCGATCAGCCGCGAGCCGAAGCCGCGGCGCCGGCTTCGGCCCGGCCGCGGTCCGTTGCTCTCCGTCCAGTCCAGGAACAAGGTCGCGCCGCCATTCGTGTGGGCCACCGACCAGGTCAGCTCGATATGTCCGCCCGGCCGCGACAGGCTTCCGTACTTGATCGCATTGGCGCTGAGCTCGTGCACGGCCGTGCTGAGGCCGAAGGCCGGATCAGGCCCGAGGCGGACGCTTGGCCCATGCAACGTGGTGCGATCGAGATAGGCCGCGAGCAGCGCCCGCAACAGTTCGGACAAGGGTGTCGACGACCAGCCGCCTTCGGTAATCAGACGATGTGCGTTCGCGAGCGCCAGCACGCGCGCGTCGTATTTCGTCGCGAGCTCGGCCACGGACCGGGACGTCTTCGCGGTCTGGGAGAACAGCGCGAGCAGCTGCGCGAACAAATTGCCCGAGCGGTGGCGCAGCTCGCGGATCATCAGCTGATACCGGCCGCTCAGCTGGTGTCGCTGGATCGTGCCAGACACGAGGTCGGCCACGACGGCCAGGAACGAGGTTTCCAGTCTGTTGAAGCGGCGGCGGCTGCGGCTGTGTACGCCGAGCCGTCCGAACGGACGGCCGTCACGTCCCGAAATAGGCACGGTCATGGCGCAGACGACGCCATGCTCGTGCAGGAGGGAGGGCGGAGGAAATCTGGTCTCGGCCTCGAAGTCGATCACGACAGGCGCGTTTCCCGACAACGTGAATGCGCTGTGCGAGCCTTTGGTGAGCGGGATGCGCGCCGTACCGATCAGCCCGCTGTTCCAGCCCCTCCCGGCGCGCAGCAGCGCCTCGGCGTCGCCGGGCAATACTTCGAACATGTCGACCAGGTCGGCGGCGACCGTCTCGGCGACGACATCGACGAGCGTGACGAGAAACGTCTCGAGATTGAGCTCCGACAAGCCGGTTTCCGCCAGCCGCACGATCGCATTCTGCTGGCGGGTGCGTCGATCAAGCTCGTGGTCGAGCGCGACCTCCTTGGTGACGTCATGACAGGTGCCGACGAGGCGGACGGGCATCCCGCCCGCTGCATCCATGGCGCCGCGCATCTCCATCCAGCGTGCCGCGTCGTCCGACTTCGGCGCCAGCCGGTAGCGAACGCGGAACGAACGCCACGACCTGCGGCAGTCCTGCATTGCCGCGCCGACCGCCGCGCGGTCGTCAGGATGGATCTGCTGTTCGAAGCCAGCCGTCGTGCGGTCGGAGGCGCTCGCCGACGGATGAGATGAGGCCAGGTTGGATGACCACGACAGTGCGTTGGTGGCGAGATCCAGGCTCCAGATTCCGATCATCCCCGCGTCGAGCGCCGCAGGAATGAGCGGTGCATCGGCGAAGAAGACCGGGTCTGGGTGCGTCGATCGGTCGGTGGAGGTTTCCCCTGGGCCCGGCGTTCGGTCCGTCATCGGTCCGTGGCGACCAGGGTCGTCGTCAATTTGCGCCGTGCGTCGGGCGAGAGCCGGCGGTCGCTCTCGACCGGCACGAAGTTATTGCCGCGGCGCGCGACGCGGGTTGCGCCGTTGAAGACTGTGCCGTTAAAGACTTGCAGGCCTTCGCGGGTCGCGACGACGTCGCCGGCCCGCAAGGTCGGGTCGGCGGCGAGATCGATCTTCGCCAGCCCGACGCTGTCCTTGCCGTTGCAGGTGCAGTCGGTGACGAGCCGGTCGCGATATACGTAGGCATTTGGCAGCTGGTCGTAGCCTGTTCCGTCGTCACCCATCGCGCGGTCGATGTCGCTGCCCCAATAGACCTTGGTCTTGGTGGACGGGCAGAAAGCGTGGCAGGTTTCGACCGGCCCCATCGTCGACGTGCGGGTCAGCGGGAAGTAGCGGCCATCGCACAGCCGCACGCAGAATGTCGTGCCGCGGTGGACCGGCGCATAGCGTTGCACCGGCGGATTCGACGGATCGTTCGGATCGGTGGTGCGTTCGCCATAGCCAAGCGGCGGCTCGGGCGCGCGCTGCGGCGCTGGCGAGGGACGGTTGAACAGGCCGATCAGCGCGGCGAACAAATTTTCGGCGACCGCGTGTTGCGTCCCGGCTGCGGTGAGCATCGCAACGCTCAGCGCAGCAATGAAGGCGGTACGCCGCGAGCGGTTGGGCGTTCGGGACCGGCACGTCATGGCTGACTTCCTTGCCGCCGGAACCGGCGGCGACCGTGGAAATGTCGGTATTCCAACGATCTCTGCGGTGAATGGTTTCAGCAGACAGGCGGGACGCAGACGCAACGAACACGCGCGTTCAGGTCGTTCAGTACAGCCCCGAGGTCGCCGGATTGCGCGCCAGCCGGACGTCGCTCGGCGTTGCTGCGGCCGCCGCGTCGATCGCCGTGCGGTGCGCGTCTGCGGCCACGTGCCGTCGCGTGTCGAGCAGCACCACGACCTTGCTGCCGATGCCGACGCGGTCATACAGGTCGATGATGTCCTCGTTGGTCATGCGGATGCAGCCGCTCGATACGCGCTTGCCGATGGTCGTCGGATCGTTGGTGCCGTGGATTCGATACGCGGTGTTGCCGAGATAGAGCGCGCGGGCGCCGAGCGGATTGCCGGGACCACCCGCCATCCAGCGTGGCAGATAGGGCTGCCGTACGATCATCTCCGGCGGCGGGCTCCACTCCGGCCACTCCGCTTTGCGCGAGACCGCCTGCGTGCCTGACCAGGTGAAGCCGTCGCGCCCGACGCCGATGCCGTAACGCAACGCCCGACCGCCGCCGAGCACGAGGTAGAGATAGGTGTTCGGCGTATCGACGATGACCGTGCCGGGACGCTCATGGCCCGTGTAGGGGACCACTTGGGGGCGCAGTCGCGCGTCAGCACTGCCTGGCGCCTGGACAGCAGGCTGCTGCGGAGCGCCGGCGTCTGGGCGCAGCCGCAGCATCTGCTGCTGGCGTTGCTCGAGATGGTCGAACAGGGAGCCGTTACCCGGCTCCACCATCGCCAATGGCTGCGCGACGACCGGCCCAGTGAGGATTGATAAGATCAACAGCCCGCTGCTGCGCAGCGCCGCTCGTCGCGCGCACATCACCCTTCTCCGCGTGGAAACAATGCCCGCGCAGAGAACGAGCGAGGCGTTATTTTGGTTCCAGTGTGGCGAGGGGAGGGCGCACGATCACAGCCCGAGCTTGTTCAGCGCCCCCATCAACGAACCGGTGTCGTATGGCTTGGTGATGACGACCAGCCGCTTGGTATCCTGGAGGCGCTTGTCGAGCGTGCTCGTCCCGTAGCCGGTTGCGATGACGATCGGCAGCTCAGCCCGCAACTCACGCAGCTTGATGGCAAGCTCATCGCCGCGCTGGTCGGGCAGGCCGACGTCGATGATGGCGACATCGAAGCCGTCACCGTCGCCAGCGGCAGCCAGAGCCGCCTTGGCGGATCCGGTCTCCACGACGTCGAAGCTCAGTTCATCAAGAATATCGACAGCGAGCGCCGAGACGAGGACCTCGTCCTCGACCAACAGGACCCGTCGACGGGAGCCGGTATCTCGTTCCATGATCGTTGTGACGCGATGACCTCTGTGCCCAGCCTGCGGCGTGGCGGTGCCGTCGATTCATGATGGTATGGGATGTCTGCCGCGACGCTGCAAGGCTCTCATGCGTCTTGTGTGCGCAGATCGCATGCCGCCGGCGGCGAGGCCGGTCCGGACGGCATGTCGCTTGTTGCGGCGCTTATGTCAGACAACGGCCGATGATGTGTGCCAACGTCGGCGCGGCGATCGGGCTGAAGGCCGGATCGCAGGCTTCCGGCAAGCGCGGCGGCGCGGTCCTGGTCGGGATTGGCCGAACCGGCGCGTCCTGACGCAGCGTCGGCCGCGACGGCGTCGGCCTGCCCAATCCGACGTTCCAGGTGCCGAAATTTTGCCCCGCCGAGCCAAGCCCGGTCATCGGTACCGGGTTGAACATGACTGTGCGCGTGAAATCCACCGGACCGACAACGTTGTCGATCTGTCCGGCAAGCCGAACGGTGCGGGCTGTTGACACGACGTTGGTCACGCCGACGGGCAGCCGGTTACCTTTGAGCTCGCGGTTGATGACAGGGGCGCTGGTGGCAGGGAGCAGCTCCGAGAGGCCGGCCCAGCGCAGCGCCTCGAAATCGCCGCTCATGCCGTCAATCGCGAGCGCCGCGAGCGCTCCGCCGACGAGATATGACGCGAAAGAATGCATGACATGCCTCCCGCGAGGCTGCTTCGAACACGGGCACAATGCTCGGTGAATTTCAGCGAGCTAATTCGCCGCCCCGGTGAATGTTCCGAACCCGACCGATCTGCCCGGACCTCGCCGGGGAGGGGCCGAAAAATTTCTCAGGCCCCGGAACCCTGCGGCGGCGCGGACGTTGGACATGGCAACCGGCCGTCATTCCCCTCCCCCCGTGCTCGGTCGGTCGCGATGGGCGTAGTCATTTATGACTGCGCCCATTTCGTTTTTTCCGGCTGGCCTTTGACGATGCCGCGGTGCGGAACTTTTCAACCGACGATGGGTTGCTCTGGCAGCAAAGGCAGCTTTGCCGACCAGGAGATGGCAATGAATTGGGATCGCATCGAAGGCAACTGGGAGCAGTTCAAAGGCAAGGTGCAGCAGAAGTGGGGTCACCTCACGGACGACGACCTGCAGGTCGTCGAGGGACGCCGCACCGAGCTCGCGGGCCGCATTCAGCAGCGCTACGGGATGGCCAAGGACGAGGCCGAACGGCAGATCGACGACTGGCTCAAGACGATCAACTGAGGCCGCGGCGGCGACCGGATCAGACGATCCAAACGCGATGCACCGAAAAGGCGTTGCCGTTCACCGGCAACGCCTTTTGGTTTGCTTGATGCGCGCTGCGGCGATTTTACGCCGACGCGCGCTGCGGGCCGCGGCGCGCATTGCGTTCGAAAAACAATGCTTGGCTGGCGATGGCGGACACCATCGCCGGTTGGAACGGCTTCGAGATGAGGAATGCCGGCTCTGGCCGTTCGCCCGTGAGGAAGCGCTCCGGATAGGCGGTGATGAAGATCACCGGCACCTCGAACGTGCGCAGCAGCTCGTTGACCGCATCAAGGCCCGAGCTGCCGTCGGCCAGCTGAATATCCGCGAGGATCAGGCCCGGCCGGTTCTGCCGCGCGAGCTTGACCGCTTCCGCATGGGTGCGGGCGACGCCGATCACCCGGTGGCCCAGGTTCTCGACCAGTGCCTCGATGTCCATCGCGATGAAGGTCTCGTCCTCGATGATCAGCACGTCGGTGGCGATCTCGGCGGCAAGCTCGCGGCCGGAATCCTCGACCAGCTTGCGTAGCGTCGGGAGGTCGCAGCCGAGGATCTGCGCTGCCTGCTCCTCCGTGAAGCCCTCCAGCGCGACCAGAAGGAACGCTTGTCGGGGACGGGGGGTTATCTGCGCAAGGTGCTGCTCATGCGCGAGGGAGTTGGTGAACGGCTCGGCCTTGCCGTTGACCGCGATCGAATTCCAGATCTTGGAGAACAGCCGGTAAAGCGACACCCGCATGCCGCCTGGCCCCTCCAGGACCTCCGGATTGGCGATCAGGGACTCCAGGGTGGCCGCCACGTAGGCGTCCCCTGAAGCTTGGTTGCCGGCCAGCGCGCGTGCGTACCGACGCAAAAAGGGTAGATATTGGATGACCGCTTGAGATGTCGCCACGGTACCCCTCCCGTTGGATGACGTTACCATTGGTCCCCAACGCCCGGATCGAAAAAGAGTTCCATGATCCATGGAACCAAAGGCGCAACCGTAACGTTATGGCCCAATGACGATACGGGGCTCCGGCAACACAAATCGCGGGGTTAGACGCGGAGTGGGAGGGAAAAGATGAAGCGTAACAAACCGGTTAGCCTCGAAACCACCACCATGCGCACAGAAACCGCGAAACCCAAGCTCGACCCCAAGATTGCCCGCGACATCCAGTCCCGGATTGGGCAGCAACTCCGCGAAATGTACGACGACGTCGTCAAGCAGGGGGTGCCGGACCGCTTTTCGGAGCTGCTTCGCCAGCTCGACGAGGCGGGCAAGAACGGCACGGCACCCCGTCCGGCTGCGGGTGACGTGGAGCAGGGCGAAGAAGAGTTGAGTAAGAAAGGGGTAGGCGAATGACCCTGGACCCCTCGACGCGTGACGCCGTACTGGGCTCGATTCCGAACCTGCGTGCGTTCGCCATCTCGCTGTGTGGCAACGTCGATCGAGCCGATGACCTCGTCCAGGAGACCATCCTCCGGGCGCTGGCCAACATCGACTCGTTCCAGCCGGGCACCAACATGGCGGCTTGGCTGTTCACGATCCTCCGCAACCTGTTCCGGTCCGAATATCGCAAGCGCCGGCGCGAAGTGGAGGACGTCGAAGGCAAGTATGCCGACAACATGAAGTCGCAGCCCGATCAGGAGGGCCGCATCGAGTTGCAGGAATTCCGTGCGGCGCTGGCGCAGCTGCCGTCGGACCAGCGCGAGGCGCTGATCCTGGTCGGTGCGTCCGGCTTCTCCTACGAGGAGGCCGCCGAGATCTGCGAATGCGCGGTCGGCACCATCAAGAGCCGGGTGAGCCGCGCACGGGCGCGTCTCGCCGAGCTGCTCGCCATCGACAGCATCGACGATTTCGGTCCCGACCGGACGACCCGGGCAGTGCTGGCGAGCGGGCGCGGTTAGACTTCCTCACGTGCCATGGCGAAGGCGAATCACCCGCTCCGCTCGTTCAACGAATGGTTCGGTTGGCTCGCGCACACGATGTCGCACCTCGCCGGCAAGGCGGGGACGTTCGTCATGGCGGTGGTGCTGATCCTGGTCTGGGCCGTCACCGGCCCGCTGTTCAACTTCAGCGACACCTGGCAGCTGATCATCAACACGTCGACGACGATCATCACCTTTCTGATGGTGTTCCTGATTCAGAATACCCAGAACCGCGACACCGCCGCGCTGCAGATCAAGGTATCGGAACTCATCGTCGCGATGCACGGCGCAAAGAACAAGCTCGCGGCCGCCGAGGACATGACCGAGGAGGAGCTCGAGCAGCTCCACGCCGAATATCAGCGCCGCGCCGAGGATACGCTGGAGCGCCTCGAGCATCACCGACGTTCGAAGGTGCGCCCTCACTGATGTCGAGCGGGTTCTTTGGATGCGGCGTCTGAGGGTGAGATCGCGCGACTGCGCGTCAGCTGAAATAGGTGAGATAGACGATCGCGAAGGCAACGATGATGGCGGCAAGGCCTACCGCCAGCACGTAGCGCACGTTGTGTCCGGTCGCGCCGGCCCGCGCGCGCGTCGGCGATACCGTCGTCGTGCCTTCGCCGGGCGGAGAAGTATGTCGTTGCGTATCGTGCTGCATCGTCATGGCGACATGTCAACTCGCGGCCGCCGCCGCAGGTTCCGACGCGGTGCCTGCGGCGCGCCGCCGATGCATCAGTGCAGCCCGCCGAAGGCCCAAATCAGAATCAGAATCGGGATCGGCACCCCGAGCAACCACAGCAGCATGTAGCGTCCCATGTTCGGTCTCCGTAGTTGGCGTTTCGTTTCTGCCTGACAATACCGAACGCAAGCATGGGGTTCCGCGGTAGCGGAGGAACTGCCGCGCTTGTTCCGCCGTTTGCGTCACATGCGGCAACCGCAGCGCGTAGTGGCGCTTCACGCGTGCGCGGCCCATCCGCTTTCCAACTCAAACTCTCACAAGAAGGATCGACCCAATGGGCCTGTTTTCGAAGGACATCGAGACAATGGACGACCTGTTCGTGCACACGCTGCGCGATGTCTATTATGCCGAGAAGAAGATCACAAAGTCGCTGCCGGAGATGATCGACCAGGCGACCGATCCGCAGCTCAAGCAGGCGTTCACCAGTCACCTCGAGGAGACCGAGAACCACGTCGCGCGCATCGAGGAAGTCTTCCGCATGCACGGCGTCGAGGCGAAGGCGGTGGATTGTCCGGCGATCGACGGCATCATCGAGGAGGCCGAGGACGTGAGCGGCGAGGTCGAGGACAAGAAGGTGCTCGATGCCGCGCTGATCGCCGCCGCGCAGGCAGTCGAGCACTACGAGATCACGCGCTACGGTACCCTGATCGCCTGGGCGAAGCAGCTCGGCCGCAATGATTGCGCCAGCGTTCTCGAGCGGACCCTCAAGGAGGAGAAGGCCGCCGACGAGAAGCTCAATGCGATCGCCGAGAGCTACGTCAACCGCCGCGCGGCCTGACGGTCAAAGGTCACCGCGAGGTCCGCGAACCGCCCGGTTCGCGGGCCTTTCGTGTATTCAGGGGTGGATAACAGCTTTGCTTTTCCGGCCCGGGATAGTATCCCTCGCGACTGCGACCCAGGGCCTTGGAACACCGGGCTCCAACACGATGCTGGATACGACATGTCGATTGGCGCCGGCTTTCCGGACAAACAGGTGATCGCCACGCTCACGGCCAAGATGCTGCTCGAGGTCGAGGCGGTGAGCTTCATGAAGGACAAGCCGTTCATCTTCACCTCCGGCCGCGCGAGCCCGGTCTACACCGACTGCCGCCGGCTGATCTCGTTTCCGCGCGTGCGTCAGACGTTGATCGAGTTCGGCGTCTCGACTGTGCTGCGCGACGCCGGCTTCGACGCCTTCGATGCGGTGGCGGGCGGTGAGACGGCCGGCATTCCCTACGCCGCCTGGATGGCCGACCGGCTCGGCTTGCCGATGCTCTACGTGCGCAAGAAGCCGAAGGGCTTCGGCCGCAACGCGCAGATCGAGGGCAGGGTGGTCGAGGGCGACCGCGTGCTCCTCGTCGAGGACATGACCTCCGACGGCGGCAGCAAGGTCAACTTCTGCAACGCGCTGCGCGCCGCCGGCACCAAGGTCGACCACTGCTTCGTGATCTTCTTCTACGACATCTTCCCCGAGAGCAAAAAGATCCTCAGCGATCTCGGCGTCACCCTGCACGCGCTCGCGACCTGGTGGGACGTGCTCGCGGTCGCCAAGGAGAGCGGTAAGTTCGATCCGCGCACGCTCGCCGAGGTCGAGACCTTCATGCGCGATCCGACCGGCTGGTCGACAGCGCATGGCGGCACCGTGGTCGCCGCCGAATAAGCGTTCGCGCCCGTCTCCGTCAGCGCGCGGGCTGCATGCCTGCCCGTGCGCGGGCAATCTTGAGCGCCATGGCCGGACGTGGCATCGGTGAGCCCGAACGGGGTCATGCCGCAAGGACACCACGAAATGGCGGACAGGGCAGCGGACGTCATCGTCGTCGGGGCGGGCAACGCGGCGTTCAGCGCCGCCTTGGCGGCCCAGGAGCAGGGCGCCGAGGTGCTGATGCTCGAGGTCGCCCCGGAGGAGGAATCCGGCGGCAACAGCCGCTTCGCCGCGGGCACGATCCGGGTGGTCTACAACGGCGTCGAGGACATCAAGGCGCTGGTGCCGGACCTTACCGAGCAGGAGGTCGCCGAGACCGATTTCGGCACCTACACGGCCGAGCAGTTCTTCGACGACATGGCGCGCGTCACGCAGAACCGCGCCAATCCGGACCTGGTGGAGCTTCTCGTCACGAAGAGCTTCGACACGCTCTGCTGGATGCGCGAGAAGGGCGTGCGCTGGATCCCGATCTATGGCCGGCAGGCATTCAAGATCGACGGCAAGTTCAAGTTCTGGGGCGGCCTGACCGTCGAGGCGGTCGGCGGCGGGCCCGGCCTCATTCAGATGCAGACCGAGGCGGCAAAGGCGCGCGGCATCGAGATCCGCTACGCGACGCGGGCGCTCGATCTGCTGTTCGATGGCGAGCGCGTCGAGGGCGTCCGCGTCCGCCAGAACGGCGGCATCGAGGAACTGCGTGCGAAATCGGTGGTGCTCGCCTGCGGCGGCTTCGAGTCGAACGCCGAGATGCGCACGCGCTATCTCGGGCCTGGCTGGGACCTCGCGAAGGTGCGCGGCACCCGATACAACAATGGCGACGGCATCCGGATGGCGATGGACATCGGCGCGAGCTCGTGCGGCAACTGGTCGGGCTGCCACGCCGCGCAGTGGGAGATGAACGCGCCGGAGTTCGGCGACCTCGCGGTCGGCGACCAGTTCCAGAAGCACTCCTATCCGTTCGCGATCATGATCAACGCGACCGGGAGGCGCTTCGTCGACGAGGGCGCCGACTTTCGCAACTACACCTACGCGAAATACGGGCGCGTCGTGCTGGAGCAGCCGGGCCAGTTCGCGTGGCAGATCTTCGACCAGAAGACCAAGCACCTGCAGCGCGATGAGTACAAGATCCGCCAGTGCACCAAGGTCGTCGCAAACACGATCGAGGAGCTGGCGCACAAGCTCGACGGCGTCGACGCCGAGGCCTTCGTCGCGTACATCGCCGAATACAACAAGGCGGTGCGCACCGACATTCCGTTCAATCCGACCATCAAGGACGGGCGCCGCACCGAAGGACTCGCGGTCAACAAGAGCAATTGGGCGAACACGATCGACACGCCGCCGTTCGAGGGCTACGCAGTGACCTGCGGCGTCACCTTCACGTTCGGCGGTCTGCGCATCAGCAACGACGCGGAGGTCGTCAACGTCGACTACACGCCGATCCCGGGCCTCTACGCGGCGGGCGAGCTGGTCGGCGGTCTGTTTTATCACAATTATCCGGCCGGCTCGGGTCTGTGTGCGGGCGCCGTGTTCGGCCGCATCGCCGGCACCGCGGCCGGACGCGCGGGTAAGAACTGATGCAGCAAGCTTCGAACGACTTCGTCTCGCGCGGCGCGCGCGTCACCCGTCTCGGCCGCGACTTCCGCTGGCCGGGCGGACGTCACGTCGCGGTGGTGTTCAACGTCGCCTACGAGGGCTGGCCCGAGGACAAGGCGCCCGGCATCGGCCCGATGGGCAATCCGCTGCCGGGCGGCGCGTTCGACACCAACGCGGTATCGTGGGCTGCCTACGGGCAGGTGCGCGGCATCGAGCGCATCCTGCGCGTGCTCGACCGGCTGAAGCTCTCCGCCAGCGTGATGGTGAACGGCATCTTCGCCGAGCGCACGCCCGGCATCCTCAAGGCGCTGGTCGGCGCCGGCCACGAGCTGGTCGCGCATTCCTATTCGCAGAACATCGTGCCGGCGACGCTGACGCCCGAGCAGGTCCACGCCGACATCGTCAAGACCACCGACGCGCTCGCCGCCGCGGCCGGCGTGCGCCCGCGCGGCTGGATCAGCCCGCGCGGCACGCCGAGTCCGGACAGCGCGCGCTTCCTGATCGAGGCAGGCTACGTGTGGCAGGGCGACGTGTTCGACGACGATCGTCCCTATGTGCAGACGCTGCCCGAAGGCCGCCTGGTCGCGATCCCGCTCACCATGGACATCAACGACCTGCCGCATGCCATGCGGTTCGGCCGCTCGCCGCGCCAATACATCGACATGTTCGAGGATCTGCTGGCGCACGCGCTCACCGGCGAGGACGAAGCGGTCATGATCGACGTCACCGTGCACGGCCATGTGTTCGGCCATCCAGCCGGCGCCTGGGCGCTGGAGACGATCGGCCGCACCGTCCAGGCGCGTGACGACGTGTTCGTCGCGCGGCGCGACGAGATCGCGAAACTCGTGCTCGAGGCGGTGGGCTGATCGATCATGCTGTGCTAACCGGTTTCCACAATCCACGGATATCACCCATCACATTGGAGCTGCCATGAAAATCGTTGCATTCCAGTCGGACGCCGGCCCGCGGCTCGGCATCATCGAAGCTAATCAGGTCGTCGACCTGCAGGCGGCCGATCCGAAGCTCCCAGCCGACCTCGGCGAGCTGCTGACGAAAACCGGCGGCGATCTCAAATCCGTCGGAGAGGCCGCCAAGAAAGCGCCGGCCTCGGCGCGGCGTCCGCTCGCCGGGCTCAAGTTCGCGCTGCCCGTCGCGCGTGGCGCCAAGATCATCTGCCTCGGCCTCAACTACCTCGATCACGTCAAGGAAGGCCGCTACGCCGACAACGTGCCGAAATTCCCGACCCTGTTCATGCGCGGGATCAATTCGTTCGCGCCGCATCTCGCGCCGATCATCCGCCCGAAGGTCTCCGAGCAGTTCGACTACGAGGCCGAGATGGTCGCGGTGATCGGCAAGCGCGCCAAGCACATGACAATGGACAACGCGCTCTCCTGCGTCGCCGGCTACACCTGCTCGAACGAAGGCTCGATTCGCGAATTCCAGCGCCACACCACGCAGTGGCACATGGGCAAGAACTTCGACGCGTCGGGCAGCATCGGTCCGTGGGTCGTCACCGCCGATGAGCTGCCGCCCGGCGGCAAGGGCCTCAAGATCGAGAGCCGCGTCAGCGGCAAGGTCATGCAGTCCGACAACACCGAGAACATGATGTTCCCGCTCGCCGAGACGATCGTCTACGCGACGCAGGGCATCACGCTCGAGCCGGGCGACCTGATCCTCACCGGCACGCCGTCCGGCGTCGCGCATGCGCGCAAGCCGCCGGCCTGGATGCGCCACGGCGACACCTGCGAGATCGAGATCGAAGGGATCGGCATTCTGAAGAATCCGATCGAGGATGAGCGCTGAGCTTCTTTTGTCTGGAATGACCAAGCAACATTGCCAACTCCAACGAGAGGTTCGTCATGGCCGATAACGTCAACGTGGTTTCGATCTGCGGTTCGCTGCGCAAGGGCTCGTTCAATGCCGCGCTGCAGCGCGCGCTGCCGGGCTTCGCGCCCGCGGGGATGAGCATCACCGCCGCGCCTCCCTGGGCGTCGTTCCCGGTCTACAACGCGGACGACCAGAACACGACCGGCTTTCCCGCCGCGGTCGAGACGCTTGGTGCCGCGATCCGCGCCGCCGACGGCGTGATCATCGTGACGCCCGAATACAACTACTCGATCCCCGGCGGCCTCAAGAACGCGATCGACTGGCTGTCGCGCTTGAAAGACCAGCCCTTCGCCAACAAGCCTATCGCCATCCAATCAGCGACCGGCGGACCGATGGGCGGCGGCCGCATGCAATATCACCTGCGGGCGGCCATGGTGTTCCTCGACGCGCACGTGTTCAACAAGCCGGAGATCTTCGTCGGCATGGCGCAGACCAAGTTCGACGACAAGCTCGAGCTCAAGGACGAGGCGACCATCAACTTCGTCAAGCAGCAACTCGCCGGCTTCGAGAAGTACGTGCGCAAGCTGACCGGCAAGTAAGTCGAAGGGGGCAAGGGGATAGGAATGGCCGACGCGGCTCTCAACGTCATCGTTCTGTGCGGGAGCCTGCGCAAGGGCTCGTTCAACGCGGCGCTGGCGCGCCAGCTGCCGAAGCTCGCGCCGATGAACCTGCGACTTGCGCCGGCGCCGCCGATCGACACGATCCCGCTCTACAACCAGGACATCCAGGACGCCGGCAATCCGCCGCCGGTGGTCGACCTGACCAATGCGATCCGCGCCGCCGACGGCATGATCATCGTGTCTCCGGAGTACAACTGGTCGATCCCGGCGCCGCTCAAGAACGCGATCGACTGGGTGTCGAAGGTCAAGGACCAGCCGTTCATGGGCAAGCCGACCGCACTGATGTCGTGCGCCGGCGGGCTCCTCGGCGGCTCGCGCATGCAGTACCACCTGCGCCAGTCGCTCACCTCGGTCGAGGCGACGCTGCTGGTCCGGCCGGAGGTGTTCGTCACCTTCGCGGCGAAGAAGTTCGACGACAAGCTGCAGCTCACGGACCAGGCGACCATCGACATGGTCAAGGCGCAGCTCGTCGCGTTCGAGAAGTTCATCCGCAAGGCGAAGGGTTAGGGCTGGCGTCATTGCAACATCCGGATGATTGCCGCTGATGCGTTTTCTTCGCCGCGGCGGTCGGCCGCGCGGCTAACATTTGGCTCACTTTGGCTAACGGGTTTGAACCGCTCGCGTTAGCCGCTCGTCGTGTGGCGGGAGATGACTTTCGATGACATTTGATGACCTCTGATGACCGCGGGCGGCCGATCGGTATCGGTAGCCCGATTTGAAAAGCGTTAGGCCTCAAGCTGTTCTAGCCCGCTGATGCATTTTGATGACTATTGATGACCGGTGCCGGGCAACTCGCGCGGCGAAGCCGTTCGATTGAAATCTGCCGACGTGCAAAAGGACCGCGCGCCGCGCAGCCCGTGTTCATTCTCGATTGTCCGCTGTCAGATCGACACGCTCCGCCCGCCGGGTGAACCGGCGCGGGCGGGCATCGATGCGCATGTGTAGCGCGATGCCGCCGACGACGGAAGCAAAGCCGGAACCGATTCGCGAATGTGAACAAGCCTGTGGACAGCGGCGAAACGCCCGAGCGGCATTCGAGCCGAGGGATTGGGGGGGCGGGTGCCGTTATGGCGGCAGCGCGCCGAGATTGAACGCGCCGATCAGCATGAGGCCAGGACGCATCCCAATCTGCGCGAACCAGCTGTCGAAGACAGTGAGGATCTTGCCACTGCGGAAAACATCTGCCAGCGCCGTATTCACCGCGGCGCGCAGAGCCCAGTCGCCGCGGGGCAGTACGATGGCATAGGGCTCGAACGACAGGTCGTCGGGCAGCATGGTCAGGGCCTTGGGATCGGCATAGGTCGCGCCCATCAGCAGGAGCTTGTCGCTCGCATAGGCGTCGGCTGCGCCCTTCTCCAAGGCCGCGATGCCCTCCTCGCGATCCTTGACCGGCATCAGAGTCGCTTTCAGGCGGCCGACCTTGATCTGCTCGGCGAGGGCACTCTCGTTCGACGTACCTGCGGCAACCGCGATCTTCTTGCCCTCGAGATCCGAAGCCTTGGCAATGCCTGCGTTGCCCTTCACCACGAGACCGGTGCTCTCGACGAACACGACGGATGAGAAATCGACCTCCTTCAAGCGCGACAGCGTGATCGTGCTCGATCCGCACTCCATGTCGGCTTGGCCGGAGGCGACGGCCTGGAAGCGGTTCTGCGTGGTCACCTCGACCCACTCGATCTTGAGCGGAGCGCCGATCGTCTGGCCGATCCCTTCCACCACGAGTTTGCACAGATCGACGACGTAGCCGACAGGCTCTCTCTTGTCATTGAGGAAGGAGAAGGGTGCGGCCGCAGCGCGGTAGCCGAGCTTGACGGTCTTCGTGTCGGTGATCTGCGCCATGCGGCTGTCCGACGGTGTCTGGGCGGACGCCAGCAGGGAGGTGACGACCAAGGCGAGGCAGCCGATTGCGACGCGTAACATGGATAAACTCCCTGGCTACGACGAGAGGGCGATTGTCGCCATGTTGGAAAGAGCTTGCAACAGCGTCGAAATGCTCTCGATGCTTGCGGCCGTTCGGGGAGCCGGATCGCCCGGTCGCGCGCCATCCTTGATCTCAGCGGTGCGGTGGTAGCATCCTCGCCGCGTGTTGCACGACCAAGACAAGGCGTCAGCTTGCCCATCTGTCGATTGTCACTCGCCTTGGAGCGCTTGAACAGCGCCAACAGGCGCCAGTTCGCGAGTCGTCCCGTCGCGATCGGGACCATCCTTCTCGTCGCGGCGCTCTGTCTGATTGCCCGGGTCTCGGCTCAGGACTACCCCTCCCGCGTCATCAAGATGATCTGCGGCTTCCCGGCCGGCGGTAATGTCGACGCGATCGCCCGCGTGATGGCGAACGAGATGGCGATCGGCCTCGGCCAGCCGGTCGTGGTCGAGACGCGGCCCGGCATGGTCGGCTCGCTCGCCGCCGAGCTCGTGTCGCGCGCGCCGCCGGATGGCTACACGCTGATGACCCTGCCGAGCGCGCACGCGGTCACCGGCGCGCTGTACAAGAACCTGAAGTACAAGCCGGTGGAAGATTTCGCCTGGATCTCGACGGTGAGCTTCTATCCGTTCGTCGTGTCGGTGCGCGCCGACTCGCGGTTCAAGACGTTGAGCGAGCTCATTGTCGCTGCGCGGGCCGAGCCCGGCCGCATCTCCTACGGCTCGTCGGGCGCAGCGGCCATCCAGCACATGATCGCCGAGCTGCTGGCGGGAAGCGCCGGTGTCAAATTCCAGCACATTCCCTATCGCGGCGAGGCGCTGGCGCTCACCGGATTGCTGACCGGCGACGTCGATTTCATCGTCTCGACCATCACCGTCGCCGCGCCGCAAATCGAATCGGGCAAGCTGCGTGCGCTCGGCGTGTCGAGCCGCACCCGCTGGCGCGATCTGCCCGACGTGCCGACCATCGATGAAGCGGGCGTGAAGGAATTCGACGTCAATTCCTGGACTGGCATTGCGACCGTCGCCGCAACCCCGGCGCCGATTCTCGCCAGGCTGCACGCCGAGGTGCAGCGCGTCATCGCGTTGCCGGAGGTGAAGAAGCGGCTCGCCGATTTCGGCGGCGAGGCGCGCGGGACGTCGCCCGACGAGATGCGTAAGCTGGTGCAGGATCAGCTAGATCTGTGGGCGCGCGTGGCCCGGGACGCAAACATTGCTGTGCAGTAATCCGCATTCACGCCAAACGCGTGCGGCCAAGTTTCAGGCGTTATCGTGGCCGCCGTGCCGATATAGCGTCAATTGCTTGTGAATAAGGATTGCGGCGACGCCCGGTTGAGTGCCGCAATCGGTCCTTATTTTATTCTTTATTCCGCTCCACCAGCGTTCCGTTGGGATTCCTCTGGGATTCTTCGCTGCACCGCCAAACAACACCACGACCCGGCTCGATGCCGGCGCTGTCGTACTCCCTTCAGACTTGAGAGGCAGACGCGAGCGATTGGGATTGAATGCCGGAGTTGGGGGACGTTGTGAAGTTGCGTCATGTGTCTGGTCGTGCCGCGATCGCGCTCGTTGCGACCGTTTGGATCGCCGACGGTGGCTGTCTCGCCGCCGAGATCGACGATCTCCGGCAATGCATGAGAAGCGCATCGGAGGCGCCGGACCAGGTGATCGGCGCCTGCACCCGCCTGTTGCAACAGAACTCCGGCGCGCTCGAGGCGGCGCGGATTTACAACAATCGCGGCATCGCCTGGTTCACGAAGAAGAGCTACGACGAGGCGATCGCCGACTTCGCTGACGCCATCAGACGCGACGCGACCTTTGCCGGCGCGTTCCGCCGCCGCGGCGTCGCCTGGTTCAGCAAGAACGAATATGACCGCGCGCTCGTCGATCTGAACGAGGCGATCCGCCTCGAGCCGGAGGTCGCGACCGCGTTCAGCGCGCGCGGCACCGTCTTCAGCCACAAGCGCGAGTTCGCGCTCGCGATCGCCGATTTCGACCAGGCGCTGCGTCTCGACCCGGAATCGTCCGCGGCTCACCTCAATCGCGCCATCGCTCTCCACGAGCTCGGCCGGTTCGACGAGGCCATCGAGAATTTCGGCCGGGTCATCCACCTCAAGCCCGACCAGAGTGCCGGCTACAGCGGTCGCGCCGAGAGTTTTCTCGCCAAAGGTCTCTACGACAAAGCCATCGCGGACGACGACCAGGCGATCCGCCTCGAGCCCGACCAGGCGCGCGCCTACGGCAGCCGGGCCGAAGCCTGGCGGCGAAAGGGCGACCTCGACCGCGCGCTCGCCGACGCGAGCAAGGCGATCGAGCTTGCGCCGGACGGTGTGGGATTTCTGCGGACGCGCGGCGAGATCCGTCGGCTGCACGGCGAGCTCGAGGAGTCGCTGGCGGATTTCACCGAAGCGGTCCGGCTCGATGCGGACGACGTCGTCGCCCGTGTCGGGCGAGGGCTGACGCACGAGCTGTTAGGCGACGCCGTCTCGGCGCGGGCGGACTTCGAGGCGGCGCTGCGCCTGCGCGCCGACCGTGACGCGGCGACGGCCGTGCCGGCCCAGGAGACGGCGCGCAAACGCCTCGCGGTGCTGTCGGACATCGAGGCGGCACTCAAGGCAGTCGGCCAGAAAGCCGCGGATCAGGCGGCGGCCCGACGGGAGGCGACCGAACAGGATGCCGCCACGACGTCCTCCGGAGCGGCGCCGGAGGCAATGCGCAATCGATGGGCTCCGGTTGCGGACAATGGCGCCTACGAGACGTTCGGGACATTGCTTTTCTATCTCTTGGAAGGGCTGCTGCTCGTGATCGTCGTCTCCGTCGGCGCGCGCATCATGCTGCACAGGTTCCGGCAGCGCATCGGATTGACGCGCGATGCATCGGAGGACGCGGCGACCGCGCAAGGCGCGGCCGACCAAAGCTATGCGAGTGATCAGGCGACCGATCACACGGACGAATGGCAGCACGCGGCGGACCAGGAACAAGCCGCTGACGGCCACTACAGCGAACCACCACCGCCGCCGGAGCAGGTGCAATGGTGGGACGTGCTCGGCGTCTCGCGCTACGCCGAGATGAACGAGATCACGGCGCGCTATCGCGAGCTCATTCGCAAATATCACCCCGACCGCATGGTCGGCCTGGGGCCCGAGATCATCGCCATGGCGGAAGCCATGACCAAGGCGCTCAACGCTGCGATCGCCGAGGCCAGGGAGGAGCGGGCGAACCTGCGCCAGGCGGAGGCAAATGAGTTCGGCGCGATGCAGGGTTGAACGCGCTTCGCTTTTTACCACGGCGCGCCCACTGCGAGAGTTGTCGTGGCTCCCGACGGGGCGGGTCAATAGCTTGTGATGGATATCACAGCGACGCTCCGTTGAGTTTCGCAAACTGTCCGTCACTATCCTGCGCGGGCGTCCCGTTCGGGAAGGTTGCCTGCCCGAACACGCCCGACCCGGCTCGATGCCGGCGCTGTGCTTCTGCGAATGCCTTCAGGTTCGAAAGACGAGAGCTTGAAAGGCAGGCGCGAGCGATCGGGGTGTCGGTGCCGGGAGTGGGGGACGCCGTGAAGTTGCGTCATGTGCAGGGTCTTGCCGCGATCGCGAGCCGCCGATGCTTCATCTTCGCGCTGCGTGAATATGGCGGCGTCAAGTCCATCACGTCGGTGCGGGGTCGCTCGGGTTGCCGCAGCGGAGCAACGGCGGCGATCGCGCTCGCGACGGCGATGTGGACTGCCGGCGCTTGCCTCGCCGTCGAGATCGACGATCTGCGCCAATGCAGATCGGCGTCCGATGCGCCGGACCAGATCATCGCCGCCTGCAACCGCCTGCTGGAGCAAAACTCAGGCACGCTCGATGTGGCGAAGGTCTACGGCAATCGCGGCATCGCCTGGTTCAGCAAGAACGAATACGACCGGGCTCTTGCCGATTTGAACGAGGCGATCCGCCTCGACCCGAACGCGGCGAGCTCGTACGGCTCGCGCGGCATCGTCTTCAATCGCAAGGGCGAGTTCGATCTCGCCATCACGGATTTCGACCGGGCGCTGCGCCTCGACCCGGGGTCGTCTGTGGCCTACCTGAACCGCGCCGTCGCTCTCAACAATCTCGGCCGGCTCGACGAGGCCATCTGGAATTTTGGCCGCGTGATTCGCCTCAGGCCGTACACCACCCCGGGCTATTTCGGTCGCGCCGAGGTCTACCTCGCCAAAGGGCTCTACGACAAAGCCATTGCGGACTACGAGGAAGCGATCCGTCTGGAGCCCGACAATTGGCGCGGCTACAGCGGCCGCGGCGAAACCTGGCGGCTGAAGGGCGATCTTGCCCGCGCCTTGTTGGATCATGATCGCGCCGTTCGCCTCGACGGGAGCTCGGTCGATGCCTACAACAAGCGCGGCCTCGCCCGCATGGATGGCGGCGACCTCGACGCCGCCTTCGCCGATTTCGGCGCGGCGATCCGTCTCGATCCGAATGATGCGCCCGCCCACCGCGGTCGCGCCGAGGCCTGGCGCCGCAAGGGAGACCTCGACCGGTCGCTCGCCGATGTGAACAAGGCGATCGAGCTCGCCCCGCGTGGATCGGCATTTCTGAGGACGCGTGGAGAGATCCGACGGCTCCGTGGCGAGCTCGACGAGTCGGTGGCGGATTTCACCGCGGCGATCCGCCTCGATGCCAACGATCTCGCCGCCCATGTCGGCCGGGGGCTCACCCGGGAGATGCAAGGCGACGTCGCGGCGGCGCGGGCGGATTTCGAGACGGCCGTGCGCATGCCCGCCGACCGGAACGCGGCGACGGCCGTGCCGGCGCAGGAGGCGGCGCGCAAGCGCCTCGCGGTGCTGTCGGACATCGAGGCCGCGCTCAAGGCGGCCGGCCAGAAGGTCGCGGATCAGGCCGCCGCCCGGCGCGAGGCGGCGGCCGAACCGGCCGCGGCAGTTACGATCGCCGATTCCGGCGCCGCACCGGAGATCGCTGCGAGCTTCGGAGCCGCTCCGGAGGCGTCGCACGATCGCCCGGCTCCAGTGGCGGACAACGGCGCCTACGACACGTTCGGCTCATTGCTCCTCTATCTGTTCGAGGTGCTGCTGCTCGCGCTCCTGCTCACGTTCCTGGCCGCCGCCATGCTCTATGGATGGCGGCGCGTGGCGAGTCGGAACGAGGCGGTCGTCGGCGATGCGGCGGGCGATCAGGCCCATGATCAGGTCCATGAGCAAGCGCGCGATCAACCGGCTGATCAACCGGAGTCCGGGGGGCACACGGAGCAGGAGCGTGCCGGCGATCGAGGTGAGCGCCGCGCGGCCGCACCGTGGCCGCAGCAGCAGGCATGGTGGGAGGTGCTCGGCGTGCCGCGCTACGCCGAGATGCAGGACATCACGGCGCGCTATCGCGAGCTGATTCGCCAATATCACCCCGACCGCATGGTCGGCCTCGGGCCCGAGATCATCGCCATGGCGGAAGCCACGACCAAGGCGCTCAACGGTGCGATTGCCGAGGCGAGGGAAGAGCGCGCGAGCCTGCGCCAGGCGGAGCCAAACGAGTTCGGCGCGATGCAGGGCTGAATGCGCTTCGCGCAGCAGCACCCATCGCCGCTATTTTGACGCCGAGTTCCCGGTTCCGTTCCCAACAAATTTCGTTCACGAACCCGTGCATGTCGCCGAACCTCTCGCAGCGCCTGTCGTTGTCGTCACGAGGGGGACGGCGCTCCGACTGGTAGCGCGGCTGTCCGGTGACGCGAACTTTGTGCGCGCCGGAACAAGGGTAAGGCCCGAGATACGGGCCGACAGCCGGGGGGACAGCACCCGACAACCAGATGAGCTGCACGCCACGCGCGGCGGCGGTTCTGCGGGTGTGAACCGAAAAGGAGAACCATATGCATCGAAACGTCACGAGAACCATCGCGGCTCTCGGCTTCGCCGGTGCGATCGCCGTGGGCCTGAGCGCAACGCCGGCCGCGGCGCAAGGCATCTACTTCGGCGGGCCGGGCGTGTCCGTGGGTATTGGTGACGGCGGCTGGTATGGTCACCGCCGGTATTACCGGGACTATGGTTACTATCACCGGCCGTATGGTTGGGGCCGTCGCCACGCTTATCGGTACTATGACGACTGGTAGGTAAGGCAGCGCACCCTTCCGAACTGGCGCGCGGCGGCTTTGGCCGCCGCGCTCGTTTTTGCGCTACGACGTTTTCGCTTTCAGGATCGTGTCGCTCTTGTTCTTCAGCCACGCCTCGCCCTTGGCGTAGAGCGCCTCGAGCTCGGGCCCGGTCGCGCCGGGCATGTCGGCCTTCACGCTGTAGCCCGCCTTCGTTTGCATATAGGCCATGTGCCGATAGCCCTCGGGAAACTGCTCCAGCAACGTTCGGTCGAGCTTCGGCGTGGTGCCGGGCACCACCGGATCGATGCGGTCCTTCTCGTAGATCGGCTGGCGCAGCACCAGGCCCCACTTTCCCTCGCGCTTCTCGAGCAGGTCGTAGAAGCGGCCGATCACGGTGAAGTCGCACATCACGTACTCGATCGGGGCGCGGTGCAGGATCGTCATCTTGGTCTGCGCGACGGCGCGGTAGCCCGAGATGTCGATCGACGAGCCGCCAAGAACGTGCTGGGCGCGGATGCCGCGCGCGAACGACGCCTTGCTGTTGGTGATGAACTCGTCCGGCCCGCCCTGGAACCAGGTCGCCATCATTACCCCGTCGTCGTGCCACAGCGTGCGGAACCGGTCCCAGACGCCGGCGTCGCGCCAGATCACCCAGTTCTCCAGCAGGTCACGGATGGCGATGCGGTCGGTGGTGTCGAAGAACATGGGGGCGCCCTTGTTGCGGACATCCACGTCTTGCAAAATCCGGAGGGACGACGTCAAGACATCGAAAGGGCAGGGGACCTCATGGCAAGACTTTCCGGGCGTGTCGCGCTGGTCACCGGCGGCGCCAAGGGCATCGGCCGGCACTATTCGTCGGCGCTCGCCGCCGAGGGCGCGCGGGTGATGATCGCCGATATCGCCGACGGGGCGGACCTTGCCGCCGAGATCGCCAACAAGCACGGCGCCAACTCAGCCGCCAGCGAGGTGTTCGACGTGTCCGACGAGGCGCAGGTCAAGCGCCTGGTGGCGAGGACGCTCGAGCGGTTCGGCAAGATCGACATCCTGGTCAATAATGCCGCGCTTTATGCGCCGCTGCCCACGCTCAAGGTCACCGACATTGACGTCGATCTGTGGGACAAGGTGATGGCGATCAACATCCGCGGGCCGTTCCTGATGGTCAAGCACGTGGCGCCGCACATGATCGCGCAGAAATCCGGCAAGATCATCAATATCGGCTCCGGCACGGTGGCGCGCGGCATCCCCGAGTTCTCCCACTACGTCACCTCGAAGGGCGCGGTGACGGCGTTTACCCGCGCGATCAGCCGCGAGCTCGGCGACCACGGCATCTGCGTCAACACGCTCGCGCCAGGCTACACGCTGAGCGACACCGGGCTCACCAACACGGTGCATGTCGAGAAGTCGCGCGCCGCCGCGGTGCAGCGCCGTGCCATCAAGCGGGACGAATTTCCGGAAGACCTGCTCGGCACGCTGATTTTTCTGTGCTCGTCGGACAGCGATTTCATGACCGGGCAGGTGCTGGCCGTGGATGGCGGGACGAATAATACATAGGAAGGAAGGGTTCGTAGGGCGGAATAGCGAAGCGTATTCCGCCAAACACCTGTCCATGGCGCAATACGCCATAGCCCGTCGAAGACGGGCGTAAACGCCCTTGTGGCTATTGCGCCCTACGGCTCGTCCGCCCGCGAGTCACCCCTTCATGAAGGGCTTCGCCACCTTGCGCGCTTCGTCGATGAACAGCCCGGCGACCGGGCTGATGGTCCGGTGCTTGAGCGTGACGATGCCGACCGGGCCCGGCCGGATTGGCAGGTCGACGCGCACGCGCTGCAGGCCGAGCCGGCGGCCGCTCAATTCCAGCGTTGATCCTGAGAGCACGCCGAGGAAACGCCCGGTGGCAAGCAGCGCACTGACCAGCTGCACCGAGGTCGACGTGACGGTGCGCTGCGGCGGCTCGAGGCCCTTGGCGCGGAACGCTTCGGCGACGCGCGCGCCGGCGAACTCGTCATAGGGCGGCAGGATCCATGGCTGCTCGACGAGGTCGGCCGCCGTCACCCGCCGCTTCGTCAGCCACGGGCTGCCGTCCGCCGCCACCACGAACAGCGGGTCCTCGATCAGCGTCTCGATGTCGAGGTCGTCGTCGGCGATCGGCGTCACCATGCGGCCGAGGATGAGGTCGACCCGCCGCTCGCGCAGGTCGCGGTATTGCAAGGCGAGCGCCGGCGCCTGCACCAGGGTGAAATTCAGGCGCGGATACCGCCTGGAAAGCCGGTCGATGACGGTCGGCACCAGGCCGGCGGTCATTGCCTCGGTGCTGCTGATCCGCACGTTGCCGGCGGTCGGATCGGCAAGGTAGCCGATCTCCTTGATGCCCTGGCGCAGATCATCGAACGCGGCGGTCGCCCACTTGATCAGCGCGCGGCCGTAGAGCGTCGGCTCGACGCCCTGGGCCGAGCGGTCCAGCAGCGGCATGCCGACCGTCCGTTCCATCTCGGCGATCGCCTTGGAGACGGCCGGCTGCGAGATGGCGAGCTCGGCCGCGGCCTTGCCCATGCTGCCGCGCTCGGCCACGGTCATGAGCACGTGCAGGTCCCGCAGCCTGAGGCGGCGCAGCAGGTTCTCGTCCGGAAGCTGGGGACTAGTCATGCCGATAGGTTATGGGTATATCCCGTAATAGAATTAGCCAATTATGGCCTGTCGGGCTAGCATGGAGTGAATGGCAGCCGGCCCGCTCCCAGCGCATATCCCGGAAAAGTGGACGCCGGTTTTCCGGGAAGGATATGCGCCAACTTAAGAATTGTGCGCTGGCGCGTGCCTATGTCGGCGGAACAGATTTTTCACGGAGGAACCCCCATGGCGGTCGCAGCCCAAGCAGCCGGTGACAAGCACAATCTCAACGCGGTGCGCCAAGCCTATTACGACAAGATCTCCAAGTACGAGCTGGCGCCGCTCTGGGAAGTTCTGCGCAACGTGGTCACCAAGGAGCCGAAGAGCCGCTGCGTTCCCCACCTCTGGAAGTACGACGAGGTGAAGCGGCTGATGCTCGAGGCCGGCGACGTCATCACCGCCGAGGAGGCCGAGCGGCGCGTCCTCGTGCTCGAGAATCCGGCGCTGCGCGGCCAGACCCGCATCACCAACTCGCTGTTCGCCGGCATCCAGCTGATCAATCCGGGCGAGATCGCCGAGGCGCACAAGCACGTCTCGTCGGCGATCCGCTTCGTGCTCGACGGCGAAGGCGCTTACACCGCGGTCGAGGGCGAGAAGGCCAACATGTCGCCCGGCGACTTCATCCTGACGCCGAACTGGGCGCCGCACGACCACGGCAACCCGTCCAAAAAGCCGATGCTGTGGCTCGACGTGCTCGACATGCCGACCGTGAACCACTTCGAGACGTCGTTCATGGAGCACTTCGACGGCAAGATGCAGAACACCACGCGCCAGGACGGCGACTCGCTCGAGTTCTACGGCTCGGGTGTCCTCCCGGACGGCGCGCCGATCGAGCTCAAGCGCTCGCCGGTGATCAACTACACCTATGCGCGGACGCGGCCGATCCTCGAGCGGCTGAAGAAGGCGGGCGATATCGACAAGCGCCACGGCGCGCGCGTGCGCTACGCCAACCCGATCACCGGCTCATGGGCGCTGCCGACCATGGGCGCGCATCTCGCGCTGCTGCCGAACGGCTTCAAGGGCGAGCCCTACCGCTCGACCGACGGCACCATCTTCGTGTGCGTCGAGGGCCGCGGCGCGACCAAGGTCGAGGATCAGACCTTCGAGTGGGGCCCGAACGACGTGTTCGTGGTGCCGCCGTGGAAGCGCTATTCGCACACCGCGTCGAAGGAGTCGGTGCTGTTCTCGATTTCCGACCGGCCGATGCAGGAAGCGCTCGGTATCTGGCGCGAAGGGAATTGAGTCAGCTTAGACGCTCAAGCCTATCCACTCGTCATGGCCGGGCTCGTCCCGGCCATCTCGCTTAGGAAGGCACTGCCCGCGCGGTAACAAGCAACTCGGGCCTGCCCGAGCCGCGCATTGTTACGGGGCGCTTCAATGCCCAAATTGTTGCGCTGCCTGCGCGTAGCCGATCCGGCGTTCGGGAGGGGTCGGATATCGCTCCGCAACCCGGGCAAGCAACAGGCGGACATCGTCGGCCCGATTTGCCTTGATTGCCGAGTCCAGAAAGACCTGCTCCAGAACGTCCTGCTGCGCGTGACTGCCGCCGAGACGGGGCATCCCGTCGAGGATCGGTTTCATGAGATCGAGGACACGTGCGTACTCACCTCGCCGATGCGCCAGCACCGCCTCAGAGACAGGCAGGGCAACGATCCCAACCACGTCTGCCACAGCCCCGGCGCGCAGGCCGAACGCGCGCATCGCATCGAGCATCCGGCGCGCCGCATCGTCGCGTCCGGTCGCGGCCAGCGCCATCATCCAATGCGGCTGGGTGAATGCCGACAGGCAATCACCGATCCGCTGCTCGGCCCTGTCGGCAATCTCGATCCAGCGATCGCCGACTTCGACGTCCTGACGTTCGAGGCGGAACAGCATCGATGCGGCGTTCTGAACGTCGATGTAGAGATCGGGCAGCGCCTGATTGAGCGGCGAAGCGAGGTTGCGGAATCGCCGATCGTATAGGTCGAGAACCGCATCGAATTCGCGCTGCTCCAGATGGAACATCGCGCGATGCCACCAGAGGTGATGGATCAGATTGTTGCCGCCTGAAAAGTACCGCTCGTGCGTGTCGAGCAGATCGATGCCTTCGCGCCGACGACCCTGCATCTCCATGACGTGGGCAACCGCGTGGATGCCCCAGAAGTCGGCGGGGTCGATCGCCAGCGCGGCCCATCCGCACGGCTCCGCCACGGCATAGTCGCCGCACTCTTCGTTGGCGAAACAGCGACAGGACAGGATGGTGCCGTAGCCCGGCAGATCCCGCGCCCATTTCGGAAACACCTGTTCCACGGAAGCGCGCATGGCCTCGGGTCGGCCAAGCCAGAAATTGTTGAAGTGGGCCAGCCGGAAGGCGAGCACATCCATCGGATGCTCGGCGACGATATCGTCCCAGATGGCCAGGGTGCGGTCGATGTCGCCCGCGATCCAGGCATCCAGCGCCGCGACGTGAGCCTGCTCGCGTGCCGTCGCCTTTGCGGTCAGCGCGCGGGCGGTTCGAGCCGCCTCGGCGGCGACCGGGACGTTGGCCAGCTTGTAGGACAGCATCGCGAAGTAGCCGGCCAGACAATGCGCAAGGCCGAACTCGGGATCGGCAGCGATGGTGCCGGCGAGATGCTGCTGCGTGTCCGTACGGTATTTCAAATACGCCAGGACCGTGCGGTCAAAGCCGGCGGCCGCTTCTGCCGACGATGTCGAGATCGCCAGGCCATGCTGATCGTGGAGCATCGCCGTTCACCTTTCAATGACGCCCCTCGTGTCCCGAATCGGAGGCTCGGTCTGGTTTGCCGCGCGGTGGCTAGCTCCGCTCTACCACCGGAGCCGCAGCTGCGGCACCGCGGCTCTTGTTCTTGAGGAATTCGAACACCAGCAGTGCGACCGCGCTGCCGAGACCGACCCAGTCGAGCACGTCGGCGCCCGGGAAGGCGTTGGCCGGGATCAGGATGGCGATCGCCGCCGCGCCAAGACCAAGGCGCATCGCCACCGGAAGCGGGCCGAAGGCAAAGCCGACGATGCCGGCAGTGCCGACGAAGATGCCGAGGACGTTGCGCGCGAAATTCCACGCGATCAGCCACGGCGGTCCGTTCATCAGCAGGCTCGGCTCGAGCACGAACAGGAACGGGACGATGAACGTGCTCCAGCCGACGATCACCGCGGTCCAGCCGGTGGTCCAGCCGGACACGCGCGCGATGTTCGCCGCGGCGTAGGCGGCGATCGCGACCGGCGGCGTGATCATCGACAGCATGCCGAAATACATCACGTACATGTGCGCGGCCATCGGCGTGACGCCGAGCTGCACCAGCGACGGCGCGAGCAAAGTTGCGGTCAGCACATAGACGGAGACGGTCGGCATGCCCATGCCGAGGATGATGCTGATGATCGCAGTGAGGACCAGCAGCAGCGAGAGACTGTTGCCGCTCAAGGCGATCAGCTGCAGGGTGAGCCCGAACGAGATGCCGGAGATGCTGAGCGCGCCGACGACGATGCCGGCGGCGGCGCCGATCAGCACGATGTCGAGCGCGGCGCGGCCGCTGTCGAGCACCGCGCGCGCCATTTCGGAAACCGTGACCCGGCGCCCACGATAGCCGAATACGAAGCACAGCACGATCAGGATCGCCGCCGAGTAGATGGCGGCGCGCTCGATCGGGATCTGGAAGAACTCCGGCCAGATCAGCGTGGCGATCAGGAAGCCGATCGGAATGGAAAAGTGCCAACCGGCCTTGAGCACTTCGGCGAAGGAGGGCATCTCCTTGATCTCGACGGCGCCGATCCGCTGCTTGGCCGCTTCGAGGTCGACGTGTATGAACAGCGCCGCGTAGTAGAGCAGGGACGGGATCACCGCGGCGATGCAGACGGCGCCGTAGGAGACCTGCAGGAACTCCGCCATGATGAAGGCGGCCGCGCCCATCACCGGGGGCATCAGCTGGCCGCCGGTCGACCCGACCGCTTCGATGGCAGCGGCGCGAGAGGCGGAGAAACCGGAGCGCATCATCAGCGGAATGGTGACGATGCCGACCGCCATGACGTTCGACACGGCGGCGCCGGAGATCATGCCGAACAACGCCGAGCCGACGACGGCGATCTTGGCGGCGCCGCCACGGAAGCGGCCCATCGCCGACATTGCGAGATCGGCGAAGAAATCGGCGCCGCCGGTGCGCGCCAGGACCTGGCCCATCAGCGTGAACGGCACCACGATGATCACGGCGACGCCGAGCAGCGGCCCGATCATCGCGTTGACGTCGAGGCCGAGATAGCTGATCAGCCGTTCCGGCGAGACGGTTCTGGTCGCGAAACTCGCGGGCATGTGCGGGCCGATGAAGACATAGGCGACGAGCACCAGGATAATGCCGACCAGCACCGCGCCCGACGTGCGCCGCGTCGCTTCCAGGACCACCGCGAGCAGGATCGCGCTGCCGACGACGCCTTCCGTCGGCAGGTTGGCGAGTTCGTAGGTGAGCGGCTCGTAGCGCACGGTGATGTAGAGGCAGATGCCGATCGACAGCACCGCGCCAGCCCAGTCGAACCAGCGCGGCCGGCGGCCGGCGATGAACGCGAGGGCGAGACTGAGGCCGAGGCAGACGGCGAGCAGCTGCTCCGTATAGAGCGCGACGCCGAGCAGGCGGCGCGGCACGTCGAGCACCCAGCCGACCACGCAGATGAGCAGCGCGGCCTGAAGTGCGTCGGTGCAGAGGCTTGCGATTTTGGACGGGACCGCGGCGGTCTCCGCGTCCCGAGCTTGCTGTTCGTCTGCCACCGGAATTCGCCTCGTCGCCTAGTGCAGCGAGGTCATTGGAGTGACTTGGCTTCGATGCCCTTGTCCTTGAAATACTTCAGGGCGCCGGGGTGATAGGGCATGTCGAACGTCTTGTAGAGCGAGGCGGCAGCGAACTCGCGCAGCACGGGCTGCACCGCGACGAGGTCGGCCTTGTTGGCCTCGAGCGTCTCGATGATCTTGACGACGAGGTCGTCGGGCACCTTGCTCGAGGTGATCAGCACGTTGTCGAAGGTATAGACCTTCATGGGCTTCTCGACGCCGATGAAGACCGGTCCCGGGGCCGCGTCGCTGAGATAACCGTAGGGCGAGATCTTGCGCGCGGCCGGCATGCCGTCCGCGTTGATCTCGAGCACCCGCGTGCCGCCGACGGTCGCCTCCACCTCGCGCACCTTCGGGGCGCCGAACGCGAAGAAATACATGTCGGCGGCGCCGGAGATGAAGTCGTCGGCGCCGCGCACCACGTTCGGCACCAGGATCGGCGAGATGTCCTTCTCGGAGAGGCCGGCGGTCGCCAGGATGGCGCGCGCCATGCCGTCGAGCACGCGCATCGCCGAATAGCCCATGACGACCCGCTTGCCCTTGAGGTCGGCGATGGTCTTCATCGCCGAGTCCTTGCGCACCCAGAAGGCCGAGCGCAGCGGATGCGCGGTGCCGATCAGGCGCACGTCCTTGTTGCGGCCGCCCTCGAGTGCGGACGCGATCTCGGGCGCATTGGCGATGCCGATCTCGGCCTCGCCGCGGTTGACCATCGGAATGATCACGTTGTCGCCGGCGGTCGGCTGCACCAGCACATTGAGGCCGGCCTTCTCCTTCAGCACCTTGGCGACGGCGGAGGCGGTGGTGTGGTTGAGCGTGCCGGGAGGGAGCGTCGCGAAGCCGTAGGTCTGCGCCGAGGCGATGCCCGCGCTCGACGCCACGATGGCCAACGCTAAAGCGGCGCGCGCTGCGCCACGAAAACTCGAACCCATGAGCGATCCCTCCGAAAGTCCCCGTTTGCCGGGCGTTGCTGGTTCATCATTGCATAGGCCCAGCGGCGTGGCGAGGCGCCGGCACGCAGCCGTCGTCGCGGGCAGGGGCCCACGATGGTGATCGCAACGGCGGGCTCGCTTCTCACGCGGCTGCAAGCGGCATAACATTGACGTGGCGGCCGCGACGGCGCGCACGCTATCGACACGGCCCGGATCGGCCCCGAGAGAGGACATGACGGCAGAACAAGCGGTGGTTCCGGTCTCGCGCCTGCTCGACGAGCGGGGCCTGAGCTCGTTCCAGATCAAGCTGATCGTCTGGTCGTTCTTCATCGTTCTGATCGACGGCTATGACATTGCGGCGATCGCGTTCGCCGCGCCGCATCTGGTGCGCAGCTGGGGCGTCCCGCCGAGCTCGCTCGGCCCGGTGTTCAGCGCGAGCCTGGTCGGCATCCTGATCGGCTCGGCGCTGTTCGGATGGATCGGTGACCGCTACGGCCGCAAGGCGGCGCTGGTCGGCTCCAACCTGCTGTTCGGCGCGTTCACGCTGGCCGCCGCTTATTCGACCAATCTCGACCAGATGTTCTGGCTTCGCCTGTTCGCCGGCCTCGGCATTGGCGGCGTCATTCCCAACGTCGTCGCCATCAACGCCGAATCCGCGCCGCGTCAGCTGCGCGCCACCTTGGCGATCATCGCCGTCGGCTGCGTTCCGATCGGCGGCGCGATTCCCGGGTTGGTCACGGCACTGTTCGTGCCGCAGCATGGATGGCAGATCCTGTTCCTGATCGGCGGGATTGTCCCAATCGTGATCGGCCTCGCCGCGCTGTTCGGCCTGCCGGAATCGATCAAATACATGACCCTGCACGAGCGCCAACACGTCAAGCTCGCAAATCTGATCAGGGACATCCGCCCGGACTACAAGCTGCCGCCCGGCGCGCGCTTCGTGGTCGAGGATGAAAGGCAGTTTTCAGACTTCAATCCGGCCTATCTGTTCCGCGAAGGCCTCGCCGTGATCACGCCGCTGCTGTGGCTTCTCTTCGCGCTCAACCTGATGGGCTATTTCTTCCTGTTGAGCTGGACGCCGACGCTGGTCGCGGCACTGAAGTTGCCGCCGTCCGCGGGCGCGCTCGCCGGCACGACACTGCAGATCGGCGGCACCGTCGGCGCGCTCGCACTATGCTGGTGGCTGCAGCGGCAGCGCTTCCTCGCCATCACGGTCCTGTTCGTGCTGGCGGTGCCGGCCGTCGGCTCGATCGGCTATGCGGGCCTGACCTCGCAAACCGCCCTGCTGGTCGCGACGTTCGTGGCCGGCTTCCTGGTGCTCGGCATCCAGTCCGGCATCAATGTGGTCGGTGCGCTGATCTATCCGACCTCGCTGCGCGCCAATGGATCAGGCTGGCAGCTCGGACTCGGTCGCATCGGCTCGATCGTCGGCCCGCTGGTGGGCGCGCTGTTCGTCGGGCTTCCCGTCGAGAAGCTCTACATGTGGTCGGCGCTTCCGTTCGCGGCCGGCGCCGTGATCTGTTTCATAATCCATCGCCTCAACACCGCGCGCCTGGCGGCGCGTCCCGAGTTGCGTGAGGCGCAGTAGCGCGCGATATGATGGTCGCATGATTGTCCCTTTCGTTCATGACGCGCCGGCGCAACGGGTGGTGTTCGGCTTAGGCAGCATCACGCGCGTCGCCGACGAGGCGGCGCGGCTCGGCATCTCCCGCGCGCTGGTGATCGCGACACCGGGCAGCGGCGCGCGGCTCGGCGCGCGGGTCGCCGAGCTGCTCGGGCCGCGCTCGGCCGGACTGCATGCGGAGGCGGTGATCCACGTCCCGCGTGCGGTCGCGGAGGCGGGGCTCGGCGCGGCGAAGACCGGCAAGGCCGACGGCCTCCTTGCGGTCGGCGGCGGCTCGGCCATCGGCCTCGCCAAGATCATCGCCCGCGATCTCGGCCTGCCGATCATCGCGCTGCCGACCACCTATTCGGGCTCGGAGGCGACGTCGATCTGGGGCATCAGCGAGGGCGAGCGCAAGACCACCGGCCGCGATCCGAAAGTGGTGCCGCGCGTCATCATCTACGATCCCGAGCTCACGCTCGGGTTGCCGCCGGCGGTGACGGCGGCGAGCGCCATGAACGCGATCGCGCATTGCGTCGAGGGGCTATGGGTGCCGGAGCGCACGCCGGTCACCACGGCCTATGCGACGGAAGCAATGCGCCGCTTCGGGGAGTACCTGCCGCGCGCGGTCGCTGACGGCTCGGACCGCGAGGCGCGCAGCGAGTGCCTGGTGGCGGCCTGGCTCGCCGGCACCGTGCTGGTCGCGGGCGCAGGCCTGCATCACAAGCTCGCCCATGTGCTGGGCGGCTTCGGCCTGCCGCATGCGGAGACCCACGCGATCATCCTGCCGCACGTCACGCGGTTCAATCTTGCCGCGGCAGGCGAGGCGCGGTCGCGGCTTGTGGCGGCGCTCGGCGACGACGACCCGGCCGGCGCGCTGGAACGAATGCTGCGCGGTTTTCCGATCCCGCAGCGGCTGCGCGACATCGGCTTTGCCGACGCGAAGATCGCCGACGCAGCGGCGCAGATTGCAGCGCAGCATGTGACGGAACCGCGGCCGGCCTCGGGCGCCGATGTGCGCGCCATCCTGACGGCGGCGTTCTGATCTGCGCCGAGACCACCTGCCGCCCCCGCGGTTGCGGTGCTAAGCTTCCCAAAACTACAGAGCAAGTTCAGGGAGGCTCGGTCATGAATCGGCGGCTTGCGGGCTGCGTCACTGCCATCAGCGCGGTCGCCTTGGGGAGCGCGGCAGCCCAACAACAGCATGTCGGCGCCAAGCCCGAGGCGCTCAACATGCGCCTGGTCGGCTACAACGACCTGCAGGCACGCAGCGCCTACCAGCCGACCATCCACAAGCAGGGCGACCGCTACATCGCTTACGTGGGTCATCACGGCGGCACGCCGACGATCCCGAAGCCCGTCAATCCGATCAGCGGCCAGCCGGAATACAACGGCACGTCGATCATCGACGTCACCGATCCGAAGAACCCGAAATACCTGAAGCATCTGCCCGGCCTCGAAGGCAATTACGAGGAGGGCGGCGCGCAGATGGTGCGCATCTGCGACGGCAAGACCTTGCCCAAGGGCGATCCCAACAAGGTCTACATGCTGCGCGTGTTCGGCGGCAAAGGTCACGAGATCTTCGACGTCACCGATCCGGCCAATCCGAAGCCGATCTCCAGCATCCCGTCGGAGCGCGACACCCACAAGAACTGGTGGGAATGCGACACCGGCATCGCCTTCCTGGTGTCGACCGAGCCCGGCTGGCGCGCCCGCCGCATGACCGTGGTCTACGACCTCAGCGATCCGGCCAAGCCGGTGAAGATCCGCGCCTTCGGCCTGCCGGGGCAGGAGCCCGGTACGACCGGCGCGGTGCCGGCCGACCTGCACGGCGCGATCTCGACCGGGCCGCAGGGCAATCGCGTCTATTTCGGCTACGGCACCAACAAGGGCGGCGTGCTCCAGATCGTCGACCGCGACAAGCTCCTGCACGGCCCGAAGGAGTCGACGCCGGACAACCTGCGCCAGCCGGTGGTCGGACAGCTCGACATGTTGCCGCTGCACGGCGCGCACACGGCGTTTCCGATGCTGAAGATGCCGATCGCCGAATTTGCCAAGGACAAGGACGGCAAGGTGCGCGACATCGTGATGATCGTCGACGAGCAGATCCTCAACGAATGCCAGGAGGCGCGCCAGCTCGTCTATTTCGTCGACGTTACCGTGGAGACGCGGCCGATGGTGGTGTCGAACTTCCAGGTGCCGGAGGCGAGCGGCAATTTCTGTGACCGCGGTGGCCGGTTCGGCGCGCATTCCTCGAACGAGAGCATGGCGCCGATCTTCTACAAGAAGGTCGTGTTCATCACCTACTTCAATGCCGGCGTCCGCGCCGTCGACGTGCGCGATCCATATCGGCCGAAGGAGATCGGCTACTTCATCCCGGCGATCACCGAGGCGACCGACAAGCGTTGCGTCAAGGTGAACGGCGAGGACCGCTGCAAGGTCGCGATCCAGACCAACAATGTCGAGACCGACGACCGCGGCTACATCTACATCGTCGACCGCGCCAATACCGGCATGCACATCCTCGAGCTGACGCCGGAAGGGAAGAAGGCCGCGGGCGTGGAGTAGTGCGCTGACTCGTAGGATGGGTTGAGCGAAAGCGAAACCCATCATGTGAGTCTGGGTGATGGGTTTCGCTGCGCTCAACCCATCCTACAGCAGACGTGCTTCGAAACGCCGCATATTGCGCGGCGTTTCGTGTGTTTTTATCCGGCCAACGAAAAACATTGCCTCGAGGGGACTCCCATGAGAATCCACGCCGCGCTGCTCGCCGCGGGCTTTGCGCTCGCGCTTCCCGGCACCGCCGCCGCGCAGGACTGGCCGACCCGCACCGTCAGTGTGATCGTGCCGCTCGGCGCCGGCAGCGCGAGCGACATCGTTGCGCGCGTGGTGATGGAGCAGGTCGGAAAGCAGCTCGGGCAGACATTGGTGGTCGAGAACCGGCCGGGCGCCGGTGGCACGATCGGCGCCAATGCGGTCGCGAAATCGGCGCCGGACGGCTACACGATGCTTGCCTATGGCGCGATGGCGAGCGCCAACGCGCTCTATTCCAAGCTGCCCTATGACACGCTCAACGACTTCGTTCCGGTGATGGGGCTCGGCCAGCAGCCCCTCGTGCTCGTGGTGGCCCCGTCCAAGGGCTACAAGACGCTCAAAGACCTGGTCGCCGCCGCCAAGGCCAGGCCCGGCACACTCAATTATTCGACCGCGGGCATCGGCTCGGCGTCGCATTTCGGCGCCGAGCGGCTGCGCGCCAGCGCCGGCTTCGAGGCGACGAACATTCCGTTCAAGGGCGCCCCGGAGGCGGTCACCGAGGTGATCGCCGGCCGCGCCGATTTCTCGATGCAGCTCATCACCACGACGCTGTCGCAGGTGCGCGAAGGCACGCTCGCGGCACTCGCGGTAAGTGCGAACGAACGCGTATCGATGATGCCCGAGGTGCCGACCACCATCGAGGCCGGCCTTCCGCCGGAGTCGGTCTATCCGTTCTACACGGCGCTGTATCTGCCGGCGAAGACGCCGCGCGCGATCGTCGACAAGCTGCATGCGGAGACGACGAAGGCGCTGCAGGAGCCGGCCGTGCAGGCGAAGTTCAAGTCGATCGGCGTCGAGCCGATGCCGATGACGCAGGCGCAGTTCGAAAAGTTTTTCCGCGACGACGTGGCGGGGAACGCGGCGCTGGTGAAGGCGGCGAATATTCCGGTGCAGTGAAACGCGACGGGCCTCGTGTCCCGGGCGAGCCATAAGGGCGTTCACGCCCGTCTTCGACGGGCTATGGCGAGACCCGGGACCCAGGGGCCGCAATCACTGACGAGAGGCAGTCTGGGTCCCGGATCTGCGCTCGCTAAAGCTCGCTTGTCCGGGACACGAGGCTGTGCGTGGAGAAACGCTCAGCTCACCTTTTCGCGCGAGCCCCGCTCCACCATTTCCACGATCCGCTCGGGCGACAGCGGATACTCGTTCACCACCACGCCGAACGGCGCCAGCGCGTCCTCGATCGCCGAGATCACGCAGGCGGTCGCCGGGATGGTGCCGCCTTCGCCGGCGCCCTTGACGCCGATCGGATTGTTGGGCGACAGCGTCTCGAGATGCGTCACCTCGATTGGCGGCATGTCGGTCGCGATCGGCAGGAGATAGTCGGCGTAGTTGGTGGTGAGCGGCTGGCCAGCCTCGTCGAAGCGCATGTGCTCGTAGAGCGCGTTGCCGACGCCGTGCACCACGCCGCCGCGGATCTGGCCGTCGACGATCAGCGGATTGATCAGCTTGCCGCAGTCATGCGCCACCACGTAGCGCAGGATCCTGACGCTGCCGGTCGCGATGTCGACCTCGACCTCGCAGATGTTCGAGCCGCTGGCGAAGGTGGTCGCGCGCGCCTCGTGGTAAGCGGTGGCGGAGAGGCCGGGCTCGCTTCCCTTCGGCATCGGCATGCCGGCCATGCCGTCGAGCCGCGCGGCGATGTCCTTCAGCGCCACCGACTTGTCGGTGCCGGCGACTTTGACGCGACCATCTTCGAGCGTCAGGTCTGCCTCTGATGCCTCCAGCATCTCGGCGGCCACTTTGATGGCCTTCTCGCGCACGCGCGTCGCGGCGAGATGCGCCGACGAGCCGGCCAGCACGCCGACGCGGCTGCCGATCGTGCCGATGCCGAGCGGGAAGCGGCCGGTGTCGGCCGATACGTAGCTGATGCTCTCGATCGGCACGGCGAGAATGTCGGCGACGATCTGCGCAAACGCAGTCCGGTGCCCCTGGCCCTGGCCGGCGGCGCCGGTCGTGAGCACCACGTTGCCGTTCGGCTCGATCTTCACGCTGACGCCCTCGAACGGCGGCAGGCCGGTGTCCTCGACATAGCTCGCGATGCCCATGCCGAGATAGCGGCCGTCGCCCCGCGCCTTCGTCTGCCGCGCGCGGAAGTCGTCGCCGTGGTTTTTCAGCGCGGTGTCGAGACAGGCCCGGTAATCGCCGCTGTCATAGACGATCGGGTTGCCGTCGCGGCCTCGCATGCCGGTCTGGTACGGCATCTGCTCGGTGCGGACGTAGCTCTTGCGCCGCACCTCGGCGCGGTCGAGCTCAAGGTTGCGCGCGAGCGAGTCGGCGAGCCGTTCGAGCACGAAGGCCGCGTTCGGGCGGCCGGCGCCGCGCACCGGCGTGGTCGGCACCTTGTTGGAGAACACGGCTTCGAGGGTGATGTCGACCGCTTCGAGCGCGTAGGGGCCGGGGAATGGCCCGAGCGTCGACACCGCGAGAATGAGCCCGTAGGGCGCATAGGCGCCGTTGTCGTGCAGGCAGCGGCCGCGCACGGCCAGCATGCGGCCATCCTTGTCGGCGGCGACCTCGAGGTCCCAGATCTGGTCGCGCTGCTGCGTGGTCGACAGGAAATGCTCGCGGCGGTCCTCGGTCCATTTCACCGGGCGTCGGATTTTCATCGCGGCGAGCGGTACGGCGAACTCTTCCGCATAGACCACGGCCTTGGGCCCGAACCCGCCGCCGACCTGCGGCGCCGCCACCCGGATGCGGCTTTCGTCCCAGCCCATGAAGCTCGCGAACATGCGCCGCACCATGTAGGGCGCTTGCGTCGCGCTCCAGATCATCAGCTGGCCGGAGAGCGGATCCTCCATGCCGATGACGCCGCGGCCTTCCATGGCGTGGCAGCCGCCGCGATGCTGGACGATGCGCTCGCGGAGCACGTGAGCCGCCTTGGCGAACACCGCGTCAGCGTCGCCGAACTTCGCGCGCACGGTGGCGAGCCGGTTGTCCGGCGCGCCGTCATGGGCGCGCGGCGCGGCCGGATCGAGCGCGGTCGCAAGATCGGCGGCGACGGGGAGGAGGTCGTACTCGACCGCGACCAGCGCGGCGGCGTCCTCGGCGATGGCGCGGCTCTCGGCGACGACGATCGCGATCGGCTCGCCGACGAAATGCACGGCGTCGCTCGCCAACACGTGTTGGGTCCGGTTTTGCAGGATCAGCGGGGAGGGCGCGAATTGCGGCGTCGGCCTGCCGGCGATGCCAAGGTCCTGCGCGGTGAGGACGGCGATGACGCCGGGCACCGCTTTCGCCGCCGCGGTGTCGACCGCGGCGATGCGCGCATGCGCCTCGGCCGACCGCACGAACGCGGCCTCGGCGAGGCCGGGCAGGCGGATGTCGTCGAGATAGCGGCCGCGGCCGGTGACGAGCTCGGGATCCTCGAGGCGCGGCACCGCGGCACCGAAATAGCGCACGCTCATGAGGAGGCTCTGTGGTGGCGATCAGCGGATGGGCAAGGTTTCACGGCGCCGCATTGTCGGGAACACCGGGGGTCGGCGCAAGTCCTTGCGTCAGATCAAGGCGAAACGGACTTCTGATGTGTTTGTTATCACTCAGAGGCGGACATCAGAATGCGCATGCAACCGGCATCCGCTTTTCCGGGACATGCGCCAATGGGGTGAACCATGTGGATCGGCACCGAGGACGCGGTGAAAATCTATGCGCGGTTCTGCTGCGCGCACGATCGCGAGGCAGCCGCCAGCAAGGCCCGGCATCGGGCGCAGCACCTGAAGCGGATCGGCGACCTGGAAGGCCATCGGGTATGGAACGATGTCGCCGAGGCGATCAAGCAGCGGCAGCAGGTGGCGGATCGGAAGGTCCAGCTGCACTGATCGTCACGCGTCAGGGCCGGCCGGTGGTCCCTCCGGACTTCGGCATGGCTGGCCCCGCAGCAACCGGCGTCGCTGCGCCGGGACTGACGGGCGTGATCAGGCTTGCGCGCAGCAGCTCGTCGGCGGTCAAACGGTGCATCGGTCCCCACGCGGGCACCTGGAGCGCGATCTCGAACAGCTCGAGATCGCCGGCCATGTCCAGCGTGTAGCGCGCGATCCTGGCGACATCCCGCTGAACCAGAGACACCTCGGCCGCGGTGTAGCTGCTGGTCAGAATCTTGTCGCGCTTTCTTGCCAGCCAGATCTGGTGAACGTTGACGCTCGCCTCGCGCGGCACCTGGCGTTGCACGCCGGCGAGCAGCAGAAACGCGCACATCGAGCTGCAGGCCGCGTCCGCGAAGATGTCGGGCGCGGCGCCGCGGGTGCGGCTCGCCGCGACGCGACCGACCGTCGTCGTCATCTCGAGCGCGCGAATCTTGCGGCCGAGCTCCAGCGCACCCGATACCGAGCCGCCTTCCGAGTCGAGCACGAGGGTTGCGCCCCTGAGCTCGTGCTGGTCGGCGAAGCTCGAGAAGTCACGCAGCGTCTGCGGGCTGATCGGACCCGCAGCGTAGACCCAGCGGCGACAATCCTTGCCGCAGCCGCTGGCGGCCGGTTCCACGTGCCACTCGAAGCGCATTGACGACGCGGCCGCGTCGGCGGCGACGCCCTTGCGTTCACCTGCGAACGCGCAGGTTGCCATGCTCGCCAGCGCGAGCAGACATCCGATCAAACGAGTCATGTTCCCCCGCGTTGCGGCGGAATCCGCCGCGTCGGTCGCGATCCATGCTGCAAAGCAGCGAAATCGGGCAGCACCAAGACAGGCGAAGGTCGCAGTAATGCGGATGCCAAAGAAAAAGGCCCCGCCGAAGCGGGGCCCGTGAGGGAACCTTGGAACTTTATCTGTTGCCGCCCGCGCTGTTCGGCGGGGATGCCGCGTCGTTCCGCTTGGTCTTGTCGCTGCCGCCGCGGTCGGACGACCCTTGCCCGACGGTGGAGTCTTTCTGGTCGGCTTTCGGTGCGGCAGCGTCGTGGCCTGCCTGTCCGGGCGCGGATTGTTGCGGCTGCTTGCCAGCCTGTCCGGCGGTGGACGGCTTCGGCTGCTTGTCCGCTTGCCCGCTCTTGGACGGTTGCGGCTGCTTGTCCGCTTGTCCGCTCTTGGACGGCTCCGACTGTTTGCCCGCTTGTCCAATCCTTGACTGGTCCTTGCCGGCCTGACCGGTCGTGGACTGGTCCGGTTGTTTGCCCGTCTGTCCGGCGCGATTGGTTCCGCCGTTCATCGCCTTGCCGGACTGGTTCGCGCCGCCCTGACCTGTCGTGGTGGTCGTGGTGCTCGTGGACGAGCTGCCGCTGACGTGGACCTTGTCGCTCAGGCCGAGCGCGGTCACCGTCCGCACATCGACTTCGCCGACCGTTTCGATGCCTTGCTGGCGCTGGAACGAGATCAGCGCTTCCCTGAACTCGGGCCGGAACTGCCCATCGGCCTCGCCGTGATAGAGGCCGCGTTGGATCAGCACGAGCTGGATTTCGCGGATTTCATCCGGGCGGAGGTCCATGGCGGCGGTTGATGACGTGCCGCGTCGCGCGCTTGTGCCCGACGCGCCGACTGGAACCGTGGCGATCACCTTGCGCGACCGGTCGACGATGATGATCTCGTCACGCACCACGAAATACCGGTGTCCGCGCCACTCCGGATGCACCTCGATCAGGGTCGGCGGGACGTCGACGACGCGCACGCGTGGCGGCACCGCGGTGCCGACGCTCAGGGCGAAGTCCACACGGTCGACGCGCGGCACATTCCGGCCGGAGAGCACCGTCTGCTGGATGCGGGTCCGCTGCTCGGTCGTGAGATTGACGCTGGCGTTGCTGGTGCTGGTGCTGGTGGTCGACGTGCTCTGCGAGTCGGCACGGCCTTCGGTCGAGGTGGTCGCGCCGGTCTGGCCTTTTGCCTGGTCCTTCGTCTGGTCTTTTGTCTGATCTTTCGACTGGTCTTTCGTCTGCTGGCCCTTGGTCTGCTGGTCGCGGCTCATCTCCGACGGCGTGCCGGCTTTGCCTGCGCCTTTCTGCTCGGCCTTGCCCGGTGCGGCCTGGCCGGTGGTCTGGTCCTTCATTCCAGGGCCGGCTTCAGCCTTGCTCTTGTCGGGCTTCTTGTCCGACGCCTTGCTCGCCTTCTGGTCGGAGCTCTTGCCGGACTTTTGCTCCGACGGGCTTTGCGACGGGCCTTGTCCGACGGTTCCCTGCTGGCCACCCTTCATCTCGCCGCGCTTCTGCTCGGGCGATCCCTTGCGATCGCTTTGCTCGCCGCGCTGGGCCTGGTCGCTCTTGCCCTGTCCGCTCTGCTCTGATTTGGGCTGCTCGCTCTTGCCCTGCATCTGGGCTCGGTCGGGGCCGGTCTGTCCGCCGCGCTGGGTTTTGCCTTGCTCCGCCTTGTCGCGGCCGCTCTGTTGGGCGCCTGCGCCGGCGCGCCCGCCCTGATCGCCGCCCGCCGGCGCATTCTGCGCCGCAGCAACGCCGATTCCGGCCAGCAGCACGGCGGTTCCGAGTAACAGCTTGCTTCGCATCGTGGAACTCCTGTGTCGGACTTCGCTCCTCCCTTCACCCGATCACCTAATGATCCGCATGCGGCCGGGGTTGCATGAACGTCTGAAGCTTTGCCGGCCGACCTCGGGTCAGCTTCGGCAGCTCAACATCGGGAGTTGTGATCGGAAGCAGCCTGCCGACGTTTACGCGTCGACGTGAAAGCCGTCGCTGCCGGTGAGGCTGAACGAGCCGGCGGCCACGGCGCTCGCCCAGCGCGCGGTCGCGACCGGGCCGCCGAAGCCGAAGAAATGCAGCGTCACCTCGCCGAGCTGATTGCCGACACAGGCCTCGGCGAGCGGACGGACGATGGTGTCGGGCGCCGCCATGCCGAACATGTGGCGCGCGAGCCCGGTCTGGCGGGCGAGGCCGAGCGTCGAGGCCTTCACGCCGCAGCGCTGCGCGTATTTGAGCAGGCTCGCCAGATTGGTCGGCCCGGCGAGGCCGATCCGCACCGGATGATCGATGCCGAGATCGCGCAGCCGCGTCAGCCAGCGCACGATCGCCTCCGCCGAGAAGCAGAACTGCGTGACGATCGAGAGCTTGAGGCCGCTCTGCTCCGCCGCTTCGATCTTGGCGGCGAGCGCGCGGTCGAGCTCGAGCGGCGGCAGGCGCGGGTGGCCGTCGGGATAGCCGGCAATGCCGATCTCGCCGATGCCATGGCGCTGCAGCAGCCCGGAGTCGATCACCTCGACCGCGGTATGGAAGGGACCGGCCGGCCGGTCGCGGTCGCCGCCGATCACCAGCACGCGCTTGACGCGGGCGCGTTCGGCAAGCTCGCCGAGCAGGCGGTCGAGCGCGTCGGTGGAGTCGAAGTTTCGCACGGCGATGTGCGGCACCGGCTCGAAGCCCGAGGCGCGCAGGGCCGCAGCCGGCACGAGAGCCTCGTCGATGGCGTGGCCTGGCACCGCGCTGAGATAGACGTCGGCGCCGGCCGGCGCGACGTCGCGCAGCGACTCGATATCGGCGAGCTTCGGCCGCGTCGCCTCGAGCGAGAAGCCGCGGATCAGCGCCGCGATCTGCGGACACTCCGCTGCCTCGTGCGACATCGGCATCACCGGGGCGATCGCCATCACGGCCCTCCTAGGACCTTTCGTGGAGCAATGATCTTTTCCGAAAACCGGCCTCCACTTTTCGGGATCATGCTGGGACCTACTCGCGCCGCCGCGAGATCACATAGGACTCGTCGTAGAACCACAGGCCGCCGTGCTGGCGCAGCACGTCGCGCGTCGCATCGAGATAGCGGCCGTCGGCGACCGCGTCGCCGAGCCGGTCGTCCTCGACCTGCGACACGTAGATCGCCGCGTTCCAGGCGGCGAACAGCGTCGACGTGCCGATCGACTCGGAGACCTCCGACGGCAGCGTATGCATGTCGTAGCGGAACAGCGAGCGATTGTCGGCATAGACGTTGAAATTCAGGTCGCGTGCCGCCGGCCCGAGCTCGTGCTTCGCCGCCTTCATGATCATGTGGCGGTCGTGGATGAACGGATTGTCGCCCGGCCACACCTTCTGGATGATCTCCTGGCCGGGATCGTTGCCGTGCGAGTGGATGGCGATCATGCGCCCGCCCGGGCCGAGCGCGCGCGCGAGCGGTGCGACCACGCGCTTGGCCTTGAAGTCGAGCGAAGCGCGCGCGCGATAGGGCTGCGAGGCGATCACGAGGTCGTAGTCGGCACGCGTGCCGCCCGGTCTCGGGATGATCGGATCGAGCAGGAACTTGTGGTCCTCGCGGTAGATCACCAGGACAACCGGCCGCTCGTAGACCGGGTTGCCGGTCTTCGGACTCACGCCCGCCTTCCAGCTCTCGGACAGGAACGGCTCCAGGTCCGTGATCTGCTGCTCGAACTTGTGCGCCGAATTGCCGGCGAGCGGCAGCTCGTGCCAGATCAGGCTCGACGCGGCGCTGAGCGATTTGACCGCGAGCCAGGGCGCATCGGCATAGGCGAGGTTGGTCAGCACCAGCACGCTCGCCGGATGCTCGAAGAAGCGGTCCGCCATCTTCTGCAACGTGAGACGGACGTCCTCGAGGCTGATCTCCTTGCCGACCACATAGAACGGCATGTGCGGGAAGCGGTCGTGCATGGCCCGCATCACCCGTACCAGCACGGTGCCGTCGCCTGCGCCGGCGTCGAAGATGCGCACCGCCGGCGGCCGCGGATGGATGTTGGCGAGCTCAAGCGACACGCGGTGCGCGGTCACCCATTTCTCGCTGCAGGTGTTCACGAACAGCAGATACTTTTGTCGATTGTCGAAGAAGCGGAAATTGCGTTGCGGGTCCTTGTCGCCGTCGGCGGCAGGAGCGGTGAGGGGCTGCGGCGCCGGGCGCGGCGGCAGGGATTCGAGCGGGCGGCTGATGACGGCCGGGCGGCCGGCAGCCTGGGGGGTGCGGTTGGTTGCCATGAATGCGCGGATGCGATCGAGCGTTTCCGTGGTGATGCGGCCGCCGTTACGCAGCCGGTTTGCGAGCTTGCCGTCGTTGACCGCGCGCCGGCCGAAGGTCGATTCGGCGAGACCGGTGTGACGGCAGTAGTCGGAGATTTCCTGCAGCAGATCTTGAGCGTTCATCGCAGCGTTCCTCGACCGTCCGCGGCAACGCGCGCTTCACTGGCGCGCCGTTCGTTTTGGCTTCGGCCGCGGTCGTGCGGTTAGGGAAGCGCCGTGCGGTAATATCGTCAACCACAAACGATCCCACCATTTTGATGGGCAGTTTGATGGGCAATCACCCATTTATGTTTTATGCACGTAAATTCAAGAGGTTAGTTTCGAAAATCTACATCTATTTGGGACGTTTATCGCCGATGGGCAGGTGAGCCCTTGTGGGTACCGGAATCCGGTACAGGTTCCGGGGCAGCTGCCCACCGGCTACCTGGATGGCGGTCCCGACTAGTCGAGCGCCGCCAGGACCGCCTTGGCGATTGCCGCCGTGCCGTCAGAGCCGCCGAATTCAAAGGGTTTCAAGCCTTTGCCGAAGGCCTCATCGACCGCGCGCTCGATCCGTTCCGCGGCCGCCACCGCCGGGGCGTGGTCGTGGCGCTCGCCCAGCCAGTCCAGCATCAGGGCGGCCGACAGGATCATGGCAGTGGGATTCGCCAGGCTTTTCCCCATGATGTCGGGCGCCGTCCCATGGCAGGGCTGGAACACCGCATGCCGGTCGCCGATGTCGGCCGACGGCGCCATGCCCATGCCGCCGATCAGGCCGGCGGTGAGGTCGGACAGGATGTCGCCGAACTGGTTCTCAGTGACGAGCACGTCGAAGTCCCAGGGCCGCCGCACCAGCGCCGCGGCGACCGCGTCGATATAGGCATGCTCGGCCACCACGCCCGGAAACCGTGGGGCGCGCTCGTCGAAGATGCCGCGGAAGAAGGCGAAGGCCCTGAACACGTTCGACTTGTCGACGCAGGTGCAGACGCCCTTGCCGCCGCGCGCCTTGCGGCGCTGCGCGAGCTTGAACGAGAAGTCGAACAGCCGCTCGGAGGTCCTGCGCGTGATCACCATGGTCTCGCGCGCCTCGTCGTGGGTGACCACGCCCTTGCCCATGGAGGCGAACAGCCCTTCGGTCGACTCGCGGATGACGACGAGATCGATGCCGCGCTCGGCGGCGCCGACGATCGGGCTCGGCGCGCCGGGGATGAGCCGGCATGGCCGTACGCCCGCATAGAGATCGAAGATGAAGCGCAGCTCGACCTGCGGCGCGATCTCGGTGCCGTCCGGCTGGCGCACCGACGGCAAGCCGCAGGCGCCGAGCAGGATGGCGTCGGCCTCGTCGCACAGCTTGACGGTGGAGTCCGGCATCGACTTGCCGTGCTCCTTGTAATAGCCGGCGCCGGCCGGCGCCTCGGTGAAGCGGAATTTCAGGCCGGGCGTCGTCTTCTCGACCGCGCGCAGGATCTCGAGCGCCGGCGCCATCACCTCGGGACCGATGCCGTCGCCGGGCAGCACGGCAATGTGGAAGGTGTCGTTGGCCGGCATCTGGTCGCTCGGGTCTTGCGGAGGAGAGCGCGCTAATCAATAGGTAAAGCCGCCCGCGTGCAAGCGAGCATGATCCCGAAAAGTGCCCCCCGGTTTCCCGCCTGCGCGAAGCTCTTGCAAGGCCTGACCGTGTGGCTTGATGCTTCGGCGGGCGAAGGCAGGTCGGATAGGATCATGCTGCAAATGAAAGAGCGCCCGATGCCCCGTCTCGCCGCCAATTTCGGCTACCTGTTCACCGAGCGTCCGCTGATCGAGCGCTTTGCCGCGGCCGCCGCGGCCGGCTTCAAGGCGGTCGAGCAACAGTTTCCCTACGACGTTCCGCCGTCCGCGGTGAAGGCGGAGCTCGCGAAACACGGACTCACGCCGCTCGGCATCAACACGCCGCCGGGACGGCCGGGCGAGTTCGGCCTCGCCGCGGTGCCAGGGCGCGAGCAGGACTTCGCGACTTTGTTCAAACAAGCGCTCGACTACGTCGCGGCGATCGGCGGCACCGCGGTGCATTGCCTCGCCGGTCACGTGCCGCCGGAGCAGCGGCCGGCGGCGGAGAAAGTCTATGTGTCGAACCTCACCCTGGCGGCGGATCTCGCCCGGGAGAAGGACATCGGCATCCTGATCGAGCCGATCAACCAGCGCGACCGGCCGAACACGTATCTCTCGCGCGTCGAGCACGCCGCCGAGGTGATCGCCAAGGTCGACCGGCCGAACATCAAGATCCAGTACGATTTCTATCATGTGCAGATCACGCAGGGCGACGTGATCCGCCGCTTCGAGGCGCATCATAAGCTGATCGGCCACGTGCAGATCGCGGCGGTTCCGTCGCGCCACGAGCCGGACCAGGGCGAGCTGAACTTTCCGGTGATCTTCGAGGCGCTGGACGGCCTGGGCTACACCGGCTGGATCGCCTGCGAATATCGTCCGCGCGGCAGGACCGAGGATGGCCTCGGCTGGGGCAGGGCGTACGGCCTGACGATGGGCAGGCGCTAGTTCGTCAGGTTGACGTTGCTGCCATACGGGCCGACGCCCTTCGGCACCGGCACGTCGCTCGCGCTGTAATCCGAGTTGAGGATCAGGTTCGGGCCGGCATGCAGGTCGATCCGCTGGACCACCAGCACGGTGTAGGCCGACTTGTCGGCGATCGGTTTCGAGGCGTCGATGATGAGCCGGCCCTTCGGCATGTAGATCGTGCCGTGCAGCGTGCGCGCGTTGTCGCTCAGGATCTTGTGCTCGCGCGGCGGTGCGCCGAGCAGCGCGCCGAGCAGGTCGCCGAGCAGCGGGATCGGCAGCGCATAGGGCGGGATCGCCGGTGCGCTCGCGCCGCTCGGATCGTCGAAGAGCAGCAGGCCGGCGAGCGGTCCCTCGCGCGACGCAGTCAGGTTGATCGTGCTGTCGGCCTCGAAAACGAGATTGGCCTTGCGACCAGTGAGAACGATGCTGACGTCGTCACCGCTGATGCTGCCACCCCGGTCGACGATCAGCGGTCCGTCCTTGATGATGTAGATGCCCTTGGCGAGGGTGACCTCGGCGCTGTTGGTGATCTTGAGGCCGTGGCAATAGACGCCCGGCTGCAGCATCTGTACGCCGCCGCTCACGACCATGTCGTCGTGCTGGCAGGCGCCGATCGCCGGCGCGCTGCGCGAACGCAGCGGATCGTCGAGCTGCGGGCAGTCGGTTTCCGGACGCGGCGTGAGGTCGGCGCTGCCGCCGCGGGGCGCGCCGCCGGCCGAGCAGATCAGGCCGGCCTTGACCATCGCGGAGTCCTTGGCCTGCAGGCCCGACCGGTGCTTGGAGTTGGAGTACACCATGCAGCCTGTGGCCGTCATCAGCGACGACTCCTCGAGGTCGATGGTGGCCGGCGCGCTGCGGTCCAGCGCGAGCAGACAGAGCGGCATCATGCCGTTGAGCTTGGCGGTGGCGTGCGCCTTGACGACGCTCGGGCTGCTGAAGAACAGGACCCCCAGCTTGGGGACGTAGGGTTTCTGCGCGTCGAGCGTCACCGAGAATGCGTCCGCATCGACCTGGGTCTGAACGGTGGCGTTCGGCTCGGAGTTATGGATGAAGCTCTGCGCCACCGCGGCGATCTTGTCCGGGTCGGCCTTGGCCATTTGCAATTCGCGCGCCGAGGCGACCGCGGCCGCGTCGGTCTGCGCCTGCAGGTGCGCCCGCTCGCTCTGATACGAGCCGTAATCCAGGGCCGCCGCGGAGGCCATGAACAGGACAGGCATGGCGAGGCCGAACGTCATGGTGACGTTGCCCGAGCGGCTGCCCAACAGGTCGCGCAGTGACAAGAGCGGACGTTTCATCTCGGCCGTTCCACGCAAACGTCGACGAACTTGCCGCCATTTTCCTAAAATCACCTTGAATGTTGCGGCGGATCGCGGGGCGGGGTCTTAGTGCTGCGTTCACGATGTCCCGTCGCTCACCGGGTTCAGGCGCAAGATCCGGGCGAATTCGCTATCGTGCCGTAACGTCATCTGAAGGGAGGAGAGGTTCCATGCGTCTTGCCAACAAGGTCGCCATCGTCACCGGGGCTGCGTCGGGTTTCGGCAAGGGCATTGCCGAGCTGTTCGCGCGCGAAGCCGCGCGCGTCGCGGTGCTCGATATCAATGCGCAGGGCGCGAAGGACGTCGCTGCCGGGATCGGCAACAACGCGCTGGCGGTGACCTGCGACGTGACGAAGCGCGCCGACATCGATGCGGCGGTCGCGGCGACGCAAAAGGCGTTCGGCACCGTCGATATCCTCATCAACAATGCCGGCTGGACGCACATGAGGAAGTCGCTGCTCGAGGTCGAGGAGGCCGAGCTCGACCGCATGCTGGCGATCAACGTCAAGTCGATCTTTCATTTCGCGCAGGCGGTGGTGCCGCTGTTCAAGCAGAAGAAGGGCGGGGTGATCATCAATATCGGCTCGACCGCGGGCATCCGGCCGCGCCCGGGCCTGACGTGGTACAACGCGACCAAGGGCGCGGTGAATCTGGTTTCCAAGTCGATGGCGGTCGAGCTCGCCCCGGACCGGATCCGCGTCTGCGCCCTGGCGCCGGTTATCGGCGAGACCGGGCTGACATCGAGCTTCATGGGCGGCGACACGCCGGAGCTGCGCGCGCAGTTCATGGCCTCGGTCCCGCTCGGCCGCATGTCGACCCCGCGTGACGTGGCCAATGCGGCGCTGTTCCTCGCCTCCGATGAGGCGGATTTCCTGTCCGGCGTGGTGCTGGAGGTGGACGGGGGGCGGTGCGTCTAGCGTCCTCGGATGACCTACGTCCGATGTTGCAGCGCAAAATTCTGCAATTTGAGCGATCCCGCAAACCCTTCCTTGAAGACTGCCTGGAATCATGGGCACCGGCGCAGAATGCAGCTGATGAGCACAGCCATGTTGAGTCCGGCAGCGAAATTATTCTTCTGGGCAAAGCGCGATCGGATGCGGGAGCCGAGCTTCTTCCGTATCCGCAGCCAGCATTGGCGCAGTGCCGTGCGGGTCGAGCCGGAGGACGCCGACTACGCCCCGCGCTTCCGCTTCCGCGGCATGAAGTCGAGCGGCAAGACCGCGCGTCCGACCTGGACGCCGTGGCTGTGGGTGAAGTAGGCGCGCAGCGCAGTTTGTAGGGCGCAATAGCCATAAGGGCGTTACGCCCGTCTTCAAAAAGGGCGTTCGCGCCCGTCTTCGACGCGCTATCGGGCTTATGGGTATTGCGCCGTGGACGCGTGAGTGGCGGAATACGCTTCGCTATTCCGCCCTACGATCGCAACTAGCTCTGCATGCCCCAGCGGCGGATCGTTGCGTTCTCGATGGAGCGGAAGATCACGCTCTCGACCACCAGGCCGATGATGATCACCGTGAGCAGCCCAGCAAACACCGACGGCGTCTCAAGCTGATTGCGGTTCTCGAAGATGAACCAGCCGAGCCCGCCGGAGCGCGAGCTCGCGCCGAACACCAGCTCCGCCGCGATCAGCGTGCGCCAGGCGAAGGCCCAGCCGATCTTCAGCCCGGTGAGGATCGACGGGAACGCCGCCGGCACCAGCAGGAACATCACGTAAGAGAGCCCCTTCAGGCCGCAGTTCTGCCCGGCCATGCGCAGCGTCGGCGATACCGACGTGAAGCCGGAATGGGTGTTGAGGGCGACCGCCCATAGGACCGAGTGGATGATCACGAAGACGAGGCTCTTGGCGCCGAGGCCGAACCACAGCAGCGCGAGCGGGAGGAGCGCGATCGCCGGCAGCGGGTTGAACATCGCGGTCAGCGTCGAGAGAAGGTCGGTGCCGACCCGTGTCGACACCGCGATGGTGGTGAAGATCGCCGCCAGCGCGAGGCCGGCCGCATAGCCCATGCCGAGCACACTGAGCGAGGTCAGCGTGCGGTCGAGCAGGGGACCGCGCAGCGCCGCGTCCCAGAACGCCTCCAGGGTGTCGCTCAGGCTCGGAAAGAGGAGCGGGTTCGCGACGTAGCGCGCGTAAGCCTCCCAGGCGACACCGAGCACGACCAGGACCATCACCCGCCGCGCCAGCGTGTTGTTGGAGAGCCGCTCGATCAGACTCAACGGCCGCGCCGCATCGCCGACGGCGCCGATCGCGTCGAGCCGCACGACGCGTTCCGGGCGCACGGGCGGCAAGCCCTGCGACAGCGACGACGAGGGGAGGGTGACGTCAGCCATGACCGGCCTCCGGTGCCAATTCGGTTTCGATCTTGTCGGAGAACAGCAGCCCGTGGATGCGCTTGTGCAGCTCCTCGAAGGCGGGCGTGCCGAGATCGGAGAAGTTGAGGTTGTGCGCGTTGAGCTCGGCCTTCACGCGGCCGGGATGCGGCGACATGACGAGGATGCGGCTCCCGACCAGCAGCGCTTCTTCGATAGAATGTGTGACGAACAGCACGGTGAAGCGTACGTCCTCCCACAGCGCGACCAGCTCCTCCTGCATCTTGCGGCGGGTCAGCGCATCGAGCGCGGCGAACGGCTCGTCCATCAGCAGCACCTTCGGCTCCATGGCCAGCGCACGCGCGATCGCGACGCGCTGCTTCATGCCGCCCGACAGCATGTGCGGGAAGGCGTGCTCGAAGCGCGTCAGGTTCACCTTGGCCAGCAGCTCGCGCGCATGGTCCTTGGCCTCCGAGCGCGACATGACGCGATTGACGAGCAGCGGAAACATCACGTTGCCGAGCACGGTCTTCCACGGCAGCAGCTGGTCGAATTCCTGGAACACCATCATGCGGTCGGAGCCGGGCCGGTCGATCGGCCTGCCGGCGAGGCGGATCGCGCCCTCGACCGGCGCCATGAAACCCGCGACCGCCTTGAGCAGGGTCGACTTGCCGCAGCCGGATGGCCCGAGCAGCACGAAACGCTCGCTCGCGAATACCTCGAAGCCGACCCGCCACGTTGCGGTGACGAGACTGTCCGCGGTCTTGTATTGCAGTGTCACATTGTCGACGGCCAACAAGGGCTGGCCGTTCCCGGTCCTTTCCCCGACGCCGGGACCTCCGGTCGCCATGCGGTTTCCCCTCTTTACGTTCGCCCGGTCGGATCACCGGATCTGCGTCATCGTGGGCCGTTTGGCCGCTTACCGCGCACCTAACCATTGTAGTAAGGTCGGCTCAATAGAAACCACGGGCCCGCGACTAGTGCCCCGCTTCCGAAGTTCGTGATACATTGCAGCAACCTCGGACACGAACTTCGGAAGCAAAAGGGCACTAGCAAGTATACGATTCTAGTGCCGCTTATCGATTTGAAGTTCCTGAACGAGTGTGCTGCAAGTGGTGCAGGAACTTCAAATCGGCGGCACTAGATCGCGCGGCAATCACGACACACCAGGGAAACGCCCATGCTGCAACGATTTGCCGCCGTCATCGCGCTCGCCGCAATGCTTGCATGCCCGCAGAACGCCAATGCGGAGGCGAACACGCTGCGCGTCGCCAAGCAGTTCGGCGTCGCCTACATGCAATTCATGGTCATGGAAGACCAGAAGATGATCGAGAAGCACGCCAAGGCGGCGGGCCTCGGCGACATCACCGTCGAGTTCAATCAGTTCCGCTCGAGCGATGTGATGAACGACGCGTTGATCTCCGGCAGCGTCGATTTCGTCAGCCTCGGCATTCCCGGCATCATCACCATCTGGTCGAAGACCAAGGGCACGCCGATCGAGGTAAAGGCATCGACCGGCTTCAACGTGTCGCCGCTGATGCTGCTGGTCCGCGATCCGTCGATCAAGTCGCTCAAGGACTTCAAGCCGGAGCACAAGATTGCGCTGCCGGCGGTCAAGGTCTCGATGCAGGCGATCATGCTGCAGATGGCGGCGGCGAAGGAATTCGGCGCCGACAAGTTCAATGCGCTCGATCCGATGACGGTGTCGATGGCGCATCCGGACGCGACCGCGGCCATGCTCGGCGGATCGAGCGAGGTGGTGGCGAATTTCTCGTCGGCGCCGTTCCAGTATCGGCAGATGAAGAACGCGAACATCCGCCGGCTGCTCACGTCGACCGAGCTGTTCGACGAGCCGCTGTCGTTCAACGTGCTGGCGACCACGTCGAAATTCCGCGCCGACAATCCGAAGCTCTACGCGGCATTCCACGCGGCGCTCAAGGAGGCGACCGGCTTCATCAACGCGGACAAGAAGCGCGCGGCGGAGATCTATCTGAAGATCACCAAGGACAAGACCCCGGTCGAGGAGATCCTCGAGGTGCTCAACGATCCGGCGATCCAGTACACGACCAAGGTCGGCGGCATCAACGCGTTCGTCTCGTTCATGGCGAAGACCGGCCAGCTCAAGACCCCGCCGGCCGACTGGAAGGACATGTTCTTCCCGGAGGCGCTGGCGACCGGTGGGTGAAACCGCAGGTCGGGCTTATACTCAAACCTTGCGTTTCCCGCTAGCTCGTTGATATCCTTGAATCATGTGGGGACGAAAGCCGAAGCCGGCGGGGGACGCCGGCGAGCCGCCGTCGCAACGGCTGCGCGCCGCCTTGCGCGACGCGCGCGTCGAGTCCGCCGAGCGCACCGGCATCATCGTCGAGCTGCGTGACGCCGAGGCCGCGCGGCTCGCGGCGCTCAACGACGCGCTCGATTCGCTGTTCGCCGAAGTGCCGGCCGATGTGGAGATGTTCGACCGCGGCGTTTCGTACGGTGAAACGCCGCGTCTGTGGATCGACATCGTCGGCTATGTCGTCATGGGGCGGGACAAGCGGACCTATCGTTTCCTGCAGGATACGCGCAACGGTCGTATCGTTCTCGCCGAGTCGCCTGACGTTGCGGAAATGGTCGAGGCGATCACCAAATATGTCGCGCGACGGCTGATTGAACGTGAGCGGGCGCTCGCCAGTGACGCGCAGCGGCCGCGCGGCGGCCTGGAATACGATGCGGGCTTCCGCCGCCGCCGGCGCTGGCAGGCCGTGTGCGTCTTCCTGGTCGGGCTTGTCGTCGGGTTCGCGGCTTTGTTCGCGGCGCTCTTTACGTTCGCGCATTAACCACGGTACCCTTCTCGCCCTGAAAATGACCAGCTCCCGTGCGAATATCGCGGGAATTTGGCAATTCGCAGCGCTTTTGGCGGCGAAGGTCTGACGTCGCCGGTGTACGAGTGGGGAGTGGAGTACGCGTTATGGCGCAGCAGGGGGGCAAAGCCGGAGCCTTCGGGCCCCGGGTCATCGTCATCGGCAATCACAAGGGCGGTTGCGGCAAGTCGACAGTGTCGACGCACGTCATCGTCGCGTTGTTGCAGGAAGGCGCGCGCGTCGCCGCGCTTGATCTCGACGTCGAGCAGCAGTCGCTGACCCGCTATCTCGAGAACCGGCACGCCTGGAGCCGGGCGCACGGCATCAAGCTGGCCATCCCGGACCTGCTGCCGGCCAAGATGATCGCCGGCGAAGGCTTCGGCCAGAACCCGGCGGCCGATGCGACCGAGTTCGCCATCATCCTGTGCAAGCTGCGCGAACGCTACGATTTCGTCGTGATCGACACGCCGAGCGGCGGCGCCTATCTGAGCCTGATCGCGCACAGCATGGCCGATACGCTGCTCACGCCCATCAATGACAGCTTCGTCGACCTCGACCTGATCGGCACGATCGGCCCGGCGACCGACTTCGCGCCGCGCCGCACCCGCTATCGCGAAACCGTCAGCAATGCGTCGGCGCTGCGCGCGTCGATCTGCGGGCTGGCGACAGATTGGGTGGTGATCCGCAACCGGCTCTCCGCGACCTCGACCCGCAACGAGCGGCAGGTCGGCGAGCTGCTCGAGACCATGGCGCCGGCGATCGGCTTCCGGCTCGCCTCGGGCCTGGTCGAGCGCGTGATCTATCGCGAGTTCTTCCCGGTCGGCCTGACTGCGTTCGACCCGCTTGATGAGGCGGTGCTCGGGCTCAAGCCGACCATGTCGCACCTGATGGCGCGGCGCGAGGTGCGCAGCCTCGCTACGGAGATCGGGCTGCTGCCGGGCGAGAAGGCGGCCGAGAGCGCCGAGGACAGCCTGGCGAAGATCGTCGGCGACCTGCGCATGCCGCCGGCGCCGCAGCTCGCCGGCTCGTCGCAGCTCGCGGTCAACGACAACGACCGCATTTCCCCGTCGGTGTCGGCCGAGTAGGCCTCACCCGATCAATTGCTGGCGCTTGAGCTCGGCGATGCTGTCGCCGGCGCCGGCCGAGGTGAGGCCGCGCGAGATCGCCTCGCAGCGCCACGCGCCGGGCGCGCCGTCGATCCGGTAGATGTTGTAAGCCGCCGGGTCGTCCTTGCCGCCCGGCACGACCGACGCCGAGGGCACGCCCACGGCGGGGATCCTGCCGCCCGGCCCGTCGAGCCAGACCAGTGAGTGTACGTGGTCGTGGCCGTGCAGCAGAAGCTCGGCGCCATGCCGCGCGAGCACGGCGCGCAACGCCTCGGCGTCGATCAGCCGCTTGTGGTGGCGCGCCGGGGGGCTGACCGGTGGATGATGGATCAGCACGACGCGGAAGCATGCTTCTCGCGCGAGCGCCGCGAGCGTCGCGCCGAGCCGCACCAGCTGGTCGGCGCCGAGGAGGCCGGTCGCCATGAACGGCGGCGTCGGCACAGCGGTGGACACGCCGACGAGGGCGAGCGGGCCGCGCCGGCGCACGAACGGGAAGGTGGGGGCGGACGCTTCGATTTGTGCGTGATCTTGTCCGAAAACCGGTTCCCACTTTTCGGGATCACGCACGGAATCTCCCCGCAAAAATTCACTCCAATGTCGCACGACCTCCGGCTCGGCGCCGCGCACGTAGGCGTCGTGATTGCCCGGTACCACGGTGACGTCGCGCGCGTCGCCGACCTGCTCGAGCCAGGCGCGCCCGGCGACGAATTCCTGCGGCAGCGAGATGTTGGCCAGGTCGCCGGTCACGGCGATGTGGTCGGGCGATTGCGCCTTGAGGTCTTCAACGATCGCGGCCAGCACCTCGGGGCGATGCATGAAGCGGCGCTTGCGCATCCAGTTGATGAAGCCTGTCAGCCGCTTCGAGGCGAGCTCATGGGGGCGCGGCGTCGGCAGTGGTCCGAGATGCGGATCGGACAGGTGCGCGAGCGTGATCATTGCACCAATATCCCAACGGCATCCGCGCAGTCGACGTGGACGCGCAAGCGCAGGCCGTTCACTTCGATGTCCCTGAATGTCGGAGTGCGCAGCTCGAACTTCCCGGACCGCAACGCCTCCCGAACGCCTTTACAGGTCGCGGCCGGCAAAGTTCCGAGCAACTGCCACGATCGATTTCCCGCGACGCGGAATGCGCTACCGGTTCCGGCAGTTTCGTTGAAGAGGAGCACTTCCACCGTTCCGTCACCATCCAGATCCACCAGGATCGCTTCGCACGACGCCTTCGGTGCCGTAAGGCAACGCGGAATCTGCCAGGATCGCGGATGGCCGGTCCATTCGGCTTCGACAAAGCCGTCCGGCAAGGCCGCCCCGGCCGGATGAAGAACCTTGATATTACCCGCGCGCAGCGACGGTGACGTTTGAGGTGGCGTTGGAGCCGTCTGCGGAGGGCTTCTCCAATCCAGCGCTTCGTTCGCCTTGAAGGAAATTCGGTCCGCATTCGGTCCGGCCCTCAGGTCTTTGAGCCGTTCAAGCGCCTGCGCGCCGTAGCGCCCGCTGTTGAAGCGTAGAAAGGCAAAGTCGAACTGTTCGGGAGATACGTCGCCACGCTCAAGTCGGCTCACCTGATCGGCCACCGAGATCCGCGCGGGATCGACGATCGGCGTCATCAGCGCGAGCAGGAGGGCGATGATGGCGAGGGCCGCGACGATGTTGGTGATCTCGAGCTCGCGCAGCGCCGTGCGGGAGCGAACCGCCGCCACCGTGTAGCCGACAGCATAACATGCCCCGACCATCACACACGCGCGCGCATGGACTCGTGACGGAGTCCAGCCATATTCCTCGACGCGCAGCCACAGACCGTAGGCGGCGAGCGCGACCAGCGGGATCAATGCAACAGCGGCGACGAGGCGCGCGTAGCGCAGGATGGTCGGGCCTTCGATGTGGCCGTCCTGATAGGCGCAATTGATCAGGACCACGAGCGCCGCGGTCGCGGTGAGCAGCATCGCCGTCGCACGGCGCGTGGCCCACAGAACCTCCAGTCCGGTGAAGGGCAGGGCCGCCAGGAACGCAATGACGATCAGCAGCATGACGGGCAGCAGCCACGACAGCAGATTGAGCGCGAGCGTGCGCGTGCCGCGGACGATCTCGGCGCGAACGTCGGTCAGGTGCAGCGCGCCGGCGAGCACGATCGTGGTCGCCGGAATGGAGAACCATTCCTTGCGGATCAGGGTCGCGAAGTATTCGATCTCGATCAGCCGAAACAGCTCGGCTCCGAGCCACAGAAGAATCCAGAACACGCCCAGGAACACCAGCGCCAACGCCAGCTGCACGCCGAGCTTCCAAGCTGTGTCGTAATGCTGCGTATAGGACGCGATCCAACGGCCGTCCGTGTCGCTTGCGGTGAACAGCGAGTGTCCGATGAAAAGGATGACGGTGAGGCCGAGCCAGGCTACTGCGCTGGGCATCTGGCGCAGAGCAGGCGGGTTGCTGCCGACGAGAGTCGGATCGCGGAAAATGTCGTAGAACGCCAGGCTGGCGCAAATGGCCACGGCGATGGCGAGCCAGACCACCAGCAGGCGCGCACGGAACATCGTGATGCCGAGGATGGCGACGAGCGGTACCAACAGCGCCGTCGCCACCATCGGCGCGAACAGCAAGCCTTGCGTCGCCGGCCAAGGCTGGTCCTGCGCCGCGCGGTAGAGCGCGAACAGGACTGCGCCCTGCACAAGAGCCAAGCCGATACGGACCGCGACGATATCGTGCATTGGGAACCCCGCGGCCGACCGCCGTTCAAGCGGGCGAGTGACTAGACCGCGCCCGGCCAGATGAATCGGGGCGCGGTCTAGGTTTTTTGCGTTGGCGCATATCCTTTTTCGGAAAACCGGTGCCCGCTTTTCCGGGATGTGCGCTAGGAACTCCCGATCAGGATTCCGGCGAGGAACACCAGAACGCCGCCGACCACGACCTGGAACGCGGCCTGCAGGAACGGCGTGTCCATGTAGCGGTGGCGGATCCACGAGATGACGCCGAGCTCGACCACGACAACGCCGATCGCGAGTAGGGTCGCGGTGTAGAATTCCGGGACCAGGTAGGGCAGGGTGTGGCCGATGCCGCCGAGCGTGGTCATCAGGCCGCACACCGTGCCGCGCAAGAGCGGCGCGCCGCGACCGGTCAGCGAGCCATCGTCGGACAGCGCTTCGGCGAATCCCATGGAGATGCCGGCGCCGACCGAGGCGGCGAGGCCGACCAGGAATGTCTCCCAGGTGTTGTGGGTGGCGAACGCGGCGGCGAACAGCGGCGCCAGGGTGGAGACGGAGCCGTCCATCAGCCCGGCAAGGCCCGGCTGCACGTATTGCAGCACGAACATGCGCCGCGCCGTCTCGTCCTCGTCGGCACGCGCCTGCGGCGTCAGGATCTTTTCGCCGAGCTGCTCGGCCATGTCCTCGTGGTGGTCTTCGATCTCGGCGAGCCGCACGAGGAGCTCGCGCACCGACGCGTCGCGCGCGGTCTCCGCCGATTTGCGATAGAAGCGCGCCGCCTCGTATTCCATGTTGGCGGCGTACTTGCGGACCTCCTCGATTCCGAGCGGCCGCACCAGCCAGATCGGCTTGTGGCGGATGAAGCCCTTGACGTCCTGGCGGCGGATCAGCGGCAGATAATCGCCGAACTTCTGCCGATAGAGGTCGAACAGCATGGTGCGGTGACGAATCTCCTCCGCTGCCATCTCCTCGAACACCTTGGCGGAGGCCGGATACGACTCGCGCAGGCCCTCGGCAAAGCCGCGGTAGATGCGGCTGTCCTCCTCCTCATTGGTGATGGCGAGCGCCAGCACTTCCTGCTCGGTCAGATCGGCAAAGCGCTTCATCCCGCTGTTATAGGGGTGATCGCGACGGCTGGAAATGTAGTGGAAACCAGCTTCCCCCTAGAAAAGCGGCGCCCCCGGAGAAACCCGAGGACGCCGCAAGGGCCGGGACGGTGTGGGGGGATGAAGCCCCGGCCGCATTCAGAGGCGCCGACTTTCTTGCTTGACCGCCGACGGCGCGCCGAAAGGAAGTGGCTCGACTCGATTTCGATAGACTTGAGGCGTGGTCGCCAGATAACCCCCTGTTGAGCGACGGACCAAGATCGCGGCGACAAGGCTGCCATGCGACCACCGCAAGTCTCACGAGAATCATGCAAAATGATTGTGTCGCGACGCGGGCTTGGATGTGAGGGATACACGGCATGAATGCGATGCGACGATTTGTCGAGCCGCTTATCCGCGCCGTGCTTCACCTCTACTGGCGTCACTCGCGCGGGCTGACGCTCGGCGTGCGCGCGCTGGTGATCGATGCGGAATCACGCGTCTTTCTTATCAAGCATTCCTATGTCAGTGGCTGGCACATGCCGGGCGGCGGCGTCGAGCCGGGCGAAACTCTACAGCAAGCACTCACCCGCGAGCTGTTCGAGGAGGGCAATATCGAGCTCGTCGGTGCTGCTGCGCTGCACGGCCTGTATTTCAACAGCGGCATCTCGCAGCGCGACCACGTCGCGCTGTTCGTGGTGCGCGAGTTTCGCCAGCCGTCGGCGCCGAAGCCGAATCACGAGATTGTCGCGCACGGGTTCTTCGCGCTCGATGCGCTGCCGAACGACACCACCGCCGCGACCCGCGCACGCATTGCCGAGGTTCTGCTGGGCGCACCGCAGAGCGAGAGGTGGTAAGGCCGTCGGCGGGATGGCACAATAGGTCCAACTATAAAGTTGATGTGAGGGAGGAAGTCGATGGTTCGCTTTGCTTGCGCGCTGGTGCTGGCGATCGGGACGTATGTGACGCCGGGGCAAGCGGCCGACGCGATCAAAATCGTCGTTCCGTTCGCGGCCGGCGGGCCGGTCGACATGGTCGCGCGGCTGGTGGCGTCGGAGATGCAGCCACGGCTCGGCATGGACGTGATCGTCGAGAACCGCGGCGGTGCCGGCGGCGCGATGGCGATGGAGACGGTCGCGCGGGCGGCGCAGGACGGCAAGACGCTGCTGATGGGAAGCCTCGGCTCGCACGTCATCAATCCGACGCTGCGCGGCGCCCAGGGCTACGATCCGGCCAAATCATTCGCGCCGATCGCGCTGATCGGAATCGTGCCGTCGCTGATCGTCGTGAGCGCCGATTATCCGACCAAGACATTGGGCGATTTGATCTCGAAGGCCAAGCAGGCGCAGCTCAGCTACGGCTCGGCCGGCCCCGGCACGACCATGCATATCGCCGGCGAGCAGTTCAATTCGGCGGCCGGCGTGAAGACCACGCATGTGCCGTATCGCGGCGCTGCCCCCGCCATCAACGACCTGCTTGGCGGGCACATCCAGTTCATGAATGCCGACCTCGCCGTGCTGTTGCCGCAGGTGACGAGCGGCAAGGCGCGCGCGATCGTGCTGTTCGGCTCGGAGCGCACGCCGCTGCTGCCGGATCTGCCGACCAGCGCCGAGCTCGGTTATCCGTCGATGATGGTCGAGAATTTCTACGGCATCCTGGCGCCGGCCGGCACGCCGCCCGACATCGTGGCGAAGCTCGAGAAGGCGGTGCTCGAGTCGGTCGCGGTGCCCTCCGTCGCCGACAAGCTCAAGGCCAGCGGCGTGCGCGGCACGACAGATGCCAAGGGCTTTGCCGCCAAGCTCGATCGCGACTTCGCCTTTTGGGGACCGGAGATCAAGAAGCTCGGCATCACCGCCGAGCAGTGAAGCTGCTCAGCCACGCTTGAAGAACTGCACCGCGCGCTCGTGTTTTTCTGCCGCGGCACGCGTCGCAAATGTCCCAAGGTTGCGGCGTCTGCCGGTCCGCGGATTTTTCTTGCGCGAGTACAGCCGGTACTTTCCTGACGGCAGTTTGCGGATCATTGATTCCTCCGCCATGTCAGCGGGCGAACCTGCCGCGATCGTGTGGCGCAGAGAAGTCGAGCGCGGGTCCGAGCGGTACGATGCCGGTCGGATTGATGTGACGGTGGCTTGCGTAATAGTGCGTCTTGATCGCGTCGATGTTCACCGTCGGGGCAACGCCCGGCACCTGAAAAAGCTCCCGCACGTAGTTCGACAAGTTCGGATAATCGGCAATGCGGCGCAGGTTGCACTTGAAGTGGCCGTAGTAGACGGCGTCGAAGCGCAGCAGCGTGGTGAACAGCCGCCAGTCCGCCTCGGTGATCCGGTTGCCGACGAGATAGCGTTGGCGTGACAGCCGCGCCTCCAGCTCGTCGAGGGTCTTGAACAGCGCGAGGAAAGCATCCTCGTAGGCTTGCTGGCTGGCGGCGAAGCCGGTCCGATAGACGCCGTTGTTGACGGTCGCGTAGACCACCGCGTTGACGGCATCGATCTCGCCGCGCAGCTCGGGCGGATAGTAGTCGGTCGTCACCGCGGTGAAGGCGGCGAACGCCGAGTTGAGCATGCGGATGATCTCGGACGACTCGTTGCTGACGATGGTGCGGCGCTGCTTGTCCCACAGCACCGGGACCGAGACGCGGCCGGTGAATTTCGGATCGGCCATCAGGTAGATGTCGGAGAGCCGGGCTGCGCCGTTGACGCCATCGGCATGCGCGCCACTGCCGAACTTCCAGCCCTTGTCATCGTAGACCGTCTCGACCACCGAGACGCCAATGACGGACTCGAGCTGCTTGAGCGCGCGTAAGATCAGGGTGCGGTGCGCCCACGGACAGGCGAGGGCGACGTAGAGGTGATAGCGCCCGGCTTGCGCCGGGAAGCCGTCCTCGCCGGACGGACCGGGCGCGCCGTCCGGCGTCACCCAGTTGCGGAAGGCCGTATCGGGTCGCGAAAACTGCCCGTCGACCTTGCGGGTGTCGCGATCGGTCCAGATGCCGTCGATCAGCATGCCCATTGCGGAGACCTCGGACGTGTGTTTCGGCCGTTACTGTAACAACTCGAGCTCACGGCGGTACCCGTTGGACCTGAGATACCCGCCATGCTAGAGCGAGGATGACTTCCGTCATCCCCGCTCCAGCTTCTTGTCGGAGCATGATCTTTTCCGAAAACCGGTGACCACTTTTCGGGATCATGCTCTGATCGGCCCGCCATGAACGATGTCGCCGTCACCATCCTGCCCGAGACCGCGGACGACGCGTTGGCGATCGAGCACCTGCACGAGCGCACGTTCGGGCCCGGGCGCTACGCCAAGACCGCCTACCGCCTGCGCGAGCGGACCGGCCACCGGCTCGACCTGTCGTTCACGGCGCGGATCGGCACGCTGCTGGTGGGGTCGGTGTGGATGACCCCGGTCGTGGTCGGCGAGGCGAAGGCGCTGCTGCTCGGTCCGCTCACGGTCGAGCCGCCGTTCCGCGACCGCGGTATCGGCCTCAAGCTGATCCAGCGCGCGCTCGCGGCCGCCAAGGACAAGGGCCAACGCCTGGTGTTCCTGGTCGGCGACGAACCCTATTACGCGCGCACCGGGTTCAAGCGAGTCCCCAAGGGACAGGTGACCTTGCCCGGCCCGGCCGATCCGGCACGCATCCTGGTCGCCGAGCTGGTCGCCGGCGCCTCGACCGGCGTCGCCGGCGAGATGCGACCGGATTGGGATAAGATCGCCTGATATTCACAGCCGCATGCGCGCGATGGTAGCCGTCGTGCGCTGTCCAGGAGTCGTTTCGAGGCGATTTGAGCATGTGTGCGCGTTATTGTTTTTGTTGCGTCACGAGGTGGCTATAAGGCTCAGATTCTCATCGCCAGAAGGACCTCTCCTATGAAGCTCGCCGCTGCCGTACTTGTCTCCGCCGCGCTCATGATCGCGCCCGCGTCTGCGCAGGTCGTCGATCTTTCGACGATCAAGTGCAAGGAGTTCTTCGAGAGCGGCAACAAGGACGCGATCTTCGCCGTCATCATGTGGCTCGACGGCTATTACTCGGAGGACGACGATCCTCCGGTCGTCAACTTCGACAAGATGAAGACCAAGGCCGAGAAGCTCGGCACCTATTGCGGCAACAACCCGACCCACGGCCTGATTACCGCGGCCGAGGAAGTGCTGAGCAAGTAAGCCGTCCTTCGAGACGCTCGTCTTCGCAGTGGCGAAGGCGAGCTCCTCGGGACAGGGCTACCGTCCCTCGCGCGCCCAGGTCGCCGCGAGCGCGCCGAGCAGCAGCAGCAGGCCAAGCAGCCCGGCGAACATCGGCAGCACGCCGATGCCGCGCACGACGCTGGCGTCGCGCATCCGCAGGCCCATCCAGTCGTCGCCCTTGAACGTGTCGCCCGAGCGCACCGGAACGATGCGCGGCAGCGCGACGTTCGAGCCCGTGCCTTCGGTCAGCCGGCGCACGTCGCCGCCGGTCGCGTGGGCGAGCGGGGCGAGCACCTCGGTGGTCGAGGTCACCTCGGTGAACTCGCGCGGGTTGGCCGGGCCGACGTTGATCAGCGCGGTGAGCTTGCCGTCGGTTGCGCGCCACAGGCCGAGCTCGTCGGCGTCGATCGAGCGCCGCCACACGCCGGGCTCGACCGAGTCGAGCTTGAGCGTCTGCTTGGCGCCGGACGGGCTCGTCAGCGTCACGTCGGCGACGGCGTCCTCCATGGTCTGGCGCTGCACGGTCAGCTCGCGGCCGCGCACGAACATGCGCAGCGCTTCCTCTTCGAGATCCGGCTGCTTCATCGCCCAGTGCGACAGCCGGCGCAGCAGGTCGAGATGCGGACCGCCGCCCTCGTAGCCGCGGGCCCACAGCCAGATGTGATCGGAGAGGAGAAGTGCGACACGGCCCTCGCCCTCACGTGAGAGGAGCAGGAGCGGCTTGTCGTCCGGTCCCTGCATGACCGCGGTGCCCTTGACGGTTCGCGAGTCGACCAGGCGGAACCAGCGGCTCCAGTGCGGCGGCTCGTCGGCACCGCCCTCGAGCCCGCGCGTGACCGGATGGCGCTTGCCGAGGTCGGTGAGGCGCGCGTGGAACGGCAGCTCGGTCAGCCGCCCGTTCGGCTCGGCGGGCAGGATCGCGTCGAGTGGCGTGCGCCAGATGCTCGACGGGCTCGCATAATCGGGGCCCGCCGCGACCAGCACCGCGCCGCCGTCGCGCACGTATTTGGCGATGTTGTCGAAGTAGATGATCGGCAGCACGCCCTGCCGCGCATAGCGGTCGAAGATGATGAGGTGAAACTCGTTGATCTTCTGCTGGAACAGCTCGCGCGTCGGGAAGGCGATCAGCGACAATTCGTTGATCGGCGTGCCGTCCTGCTTCTCCGGCGGACGCAGAATGGTGAAGTGCACGAGATCCACGTTGGCGTCGGACTTGAGCAGGTTGCGCCATGTCCGCTCGCCCGCGTGCGGCTCGCCGGAGACGAGCAGCACGCGCAGCTTGTCGCGCACGCCATCGATCGACACGACCGCGCGGTTGTTCACCAGCGTCAGCTCGTTGTCGATCGGCGACGCCTCGATCTCGACGATATTCTGTCCGGCGTGCGAGATCGGCACCTGGACCTTGACCGTCTCGCCGGCACCGACGGTCCGCTGCTCGAGCGTCTCGCCGTCGCGGCTGATCTTGACCTGGGCCGGGGAGGGACGCGCACCGCGGTCCTCGATGCGGAACGACACGGTCTGCTGCTGGCCGACGATGCCGAAGCGCGGCGCCGAGACCAGCACGACGCGGCGGTCGCGCTCGTTCGGCGTGCCGGTGATCAGGCCGTGCACCGGGGCAACGAAGCCGAGTGCCGCGGCTTCGTCCGGCACGTCATGCACGCGGCCATCGGTGATGAAGAACGCGCCGGCGACGCGGTCGGTCGGCACGTCGGCGAGCGCCGCGCTGAGCGCCGAGAACAGGCGCGTGCCGTCGGTCTCGCCGTCGGCCTTGCCGGCTTCGACCACGCGCACGTCGAGGCCCGAAATGCGCTGCAGGCGCTGGGTGAGCTGCGCGCGCGCGGCGTCCGCCTGATGGGTGCGGTCGCCGAAATTCTGGCTCGGGCTCTTGTCGACGACGACCACCGCGACCGACGAGAGCGGCTCCCGGTCCTCGCGCGTGAACGACGGGTTGGCGAGAGCGAGCGCAAGCAGCGCCAGGGCAAGCGCGCGGATCCAGGCGCCGCGGCTGCGCACCACGATCAGCAGGACCGCGATCACGACCGCGGCGGCGATCGCCGCCCACAGCACGTTCTGCGATACGAGTGGATTGAACGCGATACCGTAGCCCATGCTGCCGTCCTACTGGCCGAGCCGCTCGAGCAGCGCGGGGATGTGCACCTGGTCGGCCTTGTAGTTGCCGGTCAGCGTGTACATGACGATGTTGACGCCCGCGCGGAACGCGAAATCGCGCTGGCGTGGCTCGCCTGGCACGAGCGGCAGCATCGGCTGGCCGTCCGGCCGCGACGCCCAGGCGCCGGCGAGATCGTTCGAGGTGATGATGATCGAGGACACCCCGTCGCCGCCGCGCGCCGGCCGCTTGTCGTCACCGTCGTCGTTGGCGGCCGGGATCGCCTCGACCCACAGCTGGCCGCTGTTGAAGCGGCCGGGGAAGTCGCGCAGCAGGAAAAACGTCTTGGTCAGCACGTGGTCGCGCGGCACTGGCTCGAGCTCGGGAATGTCGAGCGAGGAAAGAATCGAGCGCAGCGCCACCATGCCGGGCGAGCGCGTCTCACCGCCCGGACCGGGCGGCGCCATCACGGCGTCGCGCGTGTCGAACAGCACGGTGCCGCCCTGCTTCATGTAGGCGTCGATCTTGGCGAGCGTCGCCTGGCTGGGCTTCGGCGCATCGGGCACGATCGGCCAGTAGATCAGCGGGAAGAAGCCGAGCTCATCGCGCGCGAGGTCAAGGCCGATCGGGTCGCCGGCCTCGAGCGCGGTGCGCTGGGCGAGATACAGGGTGAGGCCCTGCAGGCCGGCCTTGGTCACCGCGTCGACCTCGGCATTGCCGGTGATCACGTAAGCGAGGTGCGTTTCGAGCGTCGATTTCTCGGCAAATTCGTCCGCGGCGGCGTTGGCGGCGGCGGTGGATGGGTTCGGCCGGGTCGTCTGACTTTGGCTCTGCGCCTGCGCTTGGTTCTGAGCCTGGGCCGACGGCGCGAGGGTCGCGGCGGCGATGGCGGCGCCGAGCAGGGCCGGCAACAGCCAGGACGCGGCGACACGCCGACGCGGCATCAGGCGGGCCAGCCCGCCGGCCAGCGAGAATACGACCAGCGCGTCGATGAGAAGGAGCGCCAAGGCCGTCAGGAAGATCGGGCCACGCAGGTCCTGCGGCTCGCCAAGCCGATAGGGCTCGATCCGCGCATTGAGCGGGCCGAAATCGATCGGCGCGAGCCGGTCGGAGGCGGCAAGGGTGTTCACCGCCAGGAGGCCTTCCGGCGGCCCGTAGAAGCCCGGCGGATGCTCCGGGCGCGCGCGGCCGCTATAGCCGGCCGGGACTGGGCGCGCGGTCGGCGGCGCCGGCCCGAACTGGCCGAAGCCGTCGAGAATGCGCGTCGGCGGCACCACCTCGCGGGCCGATTGCTGGGTCGTAGCGCCGGCTGTAGTGCCGGTTGCGGCGGTGGCCTCAGTGGAGGTCGTGGTGCCGGCGAGCCCGACGATCCGCTTGAGCATCTCGACGAACGCGCCGGACAGCGGCAGGTTCGACCACCGCGTATCGGCCGTGACGTGGAACAGAACGACCATGCCCTTGCCGCGCTTCGAGGCGGTCACCAGCGGCGTGCCGTCGGTGAGCGTCGCCCAGGTGCGCTCGCCGAGCCCGGAATCCGGCTCCGCCAGCACCTGGCGGGTGACGGTCACGTCGTTCGGTACGGGCATGTTGGCGAACGGGCTCTCGCGCGAGAACGCCGCCAATTGCTGCGGCTGGTCCCAGCTCAGCGAGCCGCCGAGAATGCGCCCGCCGCGCCGCAGCTTCACCGGCACCAGGTCGTCGTCCGTGGCGGCGAGCCGCGGGCCGGCGAAGCGCACCAGCACCCCGCCGTCGCTGATCCATCGATTGAGCCGGTCGCGCGCCTCGCCGGCGAGCGTGCCGACGTCGGCGAGCACCATCATGGGTACGTTCTGCTCGATGAAACGCGTCACCGCGTCAGTCGGCGAGCCGCGGTCGGCCATGCGCACGTCGGCGAACGGGCCGAGCGCGCGGCCGAGATAATAGGTCGAGGCGAGCAGCGGCTGCGCGGTCTCGGAGGTGGCGCCGGTGACGACGCCGACGGTGCGGCGGCGCCAGCGCTTGTCGAGAAGCTGCACGGCGCCGGCCGAGCGCTCCGAGACGATCTCGAGGCGGGCGATGTCGTTCCTGATCTCGACCGGCAGATCGAACTGGGCCTCGGTCTCGCGCTCGCTACCCTTGAACACGAAGCGCGCCTCGCCGAGCGGCAGGCCGCGCAGGTCGAGGCCGCGAACCAGGCCGGTGTCGTCGGGCGCGGTCGCGGCGCGCAGCACCTTGACGGTGAGGGCGCCGGCCGCGTTGTCGGCGGCGGTCAGCGCGTGCGCCGGGGCAATGCCGCCGTCGATGACCGTGACCGAGCGCTGGCCGAGTGTCTGTTTGAGAGCGGTCACGAACTCGGACGTCTTGCCGAGATCGACGCCGTCGGACAGCCAGATCACCTCGACGTCGGGCGCCGCCTGGAGAAACCGCGTGATGGCCGGCAACGTGTCGGTGCGCTCGATGGCGAACGGCTTTGGCTGGATCTGACGCAGCCGCACGCGCGCGGCGCCGGGCGCTTCGAGCGAGATGTCGCGGCTGCCCTCCGACAGCGCGACCACCGCGACGCCGCGGTTGTCGGTCTCGGCGCGCGAGATCAGGTCTTCCGCCGCGCGTATGCGCGTGTCCCAGGCGGCCGCCGCAGGGAAGCCGTCGTCGATCAACAGCGCGAGCGGCGCCACGCGCTCGCTGGTCGCGATCGGCGGGTTCCACAACGGGCCGGCGGCGGCGAGGATCACCAGCGCGGCGAGGGTGAGCCGCAGCAGGGTGAGCCACCACGGCGTGCGGTTGGGCGTCTCTTCCTTGGGCGCGATGTCGAACAGCAGCCGGGTCGGCGGGAAGTTGATGCGGCGCGGCCGCGGCGGCACCAGCCGCAGCAGCCACCACAGGACCGGCAGGCTGATCAGACCGAGCAGCACCAAGGGCTGCGCGAAGGCGAGCGGCAGGCCCGCGATCATACGTGTCTCCCGGGCTGCGACGCCGCGTGCCAGCGGTTGATGCCGGTCCCCTCGCGTCCGGCGCCAAGTTGCGTGTGCAGCTTGAGCAGGAGCTCGCTCGCGGTGCGATCGGTGCGGTGAACGATGAAGCTCCAGCCGAGCCGTTCGGTCTCGGCGCGGATGGCGGCGCGATGGCGTTCGACGCGCGCCTCGTAGTCGCTGCGCCACATTTCGGCGCGGCCGGCGGTAATGGCGCCGGCGCCTTCCGGCTCGACGAACTCGACGCGACCCGAATAGGGGAAGGTCTCCTCGGCCGGATCGACGATCTGCACGACGTGGCCCTGCGCGCCGCTCGACGAGAGCTGCGCGATGGTGCGGTGGACCTCCTCGATCGGGCTCCACAGGTCGGACAGAAGCACGATCTCGGCGAGCGGCGAGGGGGCGAACGATGGCGGCAGGCTCTTGCGCTCGCCCGGATCGTGCACCATGGCCTGCGCCATCTTCTCGACGATGTTGCGGCTCGAGGTCGGGCGCACGATACCGGGAATGCCGATGCGCTCGCCGCCTTCGACCAGCACCTCGGCGAGCGCGAACGCGATCACCAGCGCACGGTCGAGCTTGGTCTCCCACACGAGCGGCGAGGAGAACAGCATCGATGGCGAGCGGTCCGGCCAGATCCACACGGTGTGCGCGGCTTCCCATTCCTGCTCGCGCACGTAGAGATTGTCGTCGCGCGCCGAGCGGCGCCAATCGACGCGGCTCGCCGGCTCGCCGGATATGAAGCGGCGGTACTGCCAGAAATTCTCACCCGGGCCGGCGCGGCGCCGGCCGTGCAGGCCGTGGATCACGGTCGCAGCGACGCGACGCGCCTCGAGCACGAGGCGCGGCATGGTCGCGGCGAGGGAGCGGCCTTCGCCGACAGCGCGCGCGATCGCGCCGGAGTCCTGCGATGCGGCTGATCTGTCTGCCGCCACGTGCCTATCCGATCTTCGCCTTGAGCCGCCCCACGACTGCGGGAATGGTCTCGCCGTCGGCGCGTGCGGCGAAGGTGAGCGCCATGCGGTGCTTGAGCACGGGCTCGGCCAGCTCCACCACGTCGTCGACCGACGGCGCGTAGCGACCGTCGATCAGCGCCTTGGCGCGCACGGCGAGCATCAGCGCCTGGCTGGCGCGCGGACCGGGACCCCAGGCGATCAGCTTGGCATCGGCGCCGCCTTCGGAGCCCGGACGCGCCGAGCGCACCAGCCCCAGGATCGCCTCCACGACGGACTCGCCGACCGGCAACCGCCGCACCAGCCGCTGCGCGGCCATCAGGTCCTCGGCGCTCATCGCCGGCTTCGGCTTGGTCTCCTCCGAGCCGGTGGTGTCGAACAGGATCTTCCGCTCCGCGTCGCGGTCCGGATAGTCGACGTCGATCTCCATCATGAAGCGGTCGAGCTGGGCTTCCGGCAGCGGGTAGGTGCCTTCCTGCTCGAGCGGGTTCTGCGTCGCCAAAACGTGGAAGGGCTTCGGCAGGTCATGGCGCGTGCCGGCGACGGTGACATGCTGCTCCTGCATCGCCTGCAGCAGCGCCGACTGCGTGCGTGGGCTTGCGCGGTTGATCTCGTCGGCCATGAGGAGCTGCGCGAAGATCGGCCCGGCGATGAAGCGGAAGCTGCGCTTGCCGCCCGGGCTCTCCTCCAGCACCTCGGTGCCGAGAATATCGGACGGCATCAGGTCGGGCGTGAACTGGATGCGCCGGGCGTCGAGGCCGAGCACCGTACCCATGGTCTCGACCAGCTTGGTCTTGGCGAGACCGGGCACGCCGACCAGCAGCGCGTGACCACCGGAGAGGATCGTCACCAGCGCGCGCTCGACGACGAGGTCTTGTCCGAAGATCACCGAGCCGATTGCAGCCTTGGCGGCGCGAACGTGCGCGGCGGTCGTTTCGGCACTGCGCACGATCATGTCTTCCAGTTTCTCGAGGCCTTCGCCTGCCGCTGCCATCCGCCTTGCTCCTGTTGTGGCCGAGCCTAGTTATTCGGCTGAGCCTGCTTATTATGTGTTCGAGAAGCAGTTGTTGCTATGCAACAAACGCGCCAGAGACCTGCGAATCCCCGGCCGATTTCTCACGCCCTGGCGTAGCTTACGCTATTTCTGTGCCATAGCGATTCCCGTCCACGCCATCACGTTAACGCGAGCGATACGGACGGTCGTTCCACAGTAGGGCCAACCATGGCGAAGGAAGGGCAAACGGCTTCAGGTGGGCTCGACGCCATTGCCGGCGTGGCGAAAAACGCCGCCCAAAAAGGCCCGCCGCCCGTTCATCTTTGGAATCCGCCCTATTGCGGGGAGATCGACCTGCGGATCGGCTCGGACGGTACGTGGTACTACCAAAGGACGCCGATCGGCCGTGCCGCCCTGGTCAAGCTGTTCGCCTCGGTGCTCAAGCGCGAGGATGATCACTATTACCTGGTGACGCCTGTGGAGAAGTGCGGCATCACGGTCGATGACGCGCCGTTCCTGGCGGTCGAGCTGAAGGTCGAGAGGCCCGATTCTCACGCAGGGCGCATCGACCAGGTGCTGCACTTCCGCACCAATGTCGACGACTGGGTCGCCTGCGGGCCAGGCCACGACCTGCGCTTCGAGCCGGAACTCCCGACCGGCGGGCTCAAGCCCTATCTGCATGTCCGCCGCGACCTGTGGGCCAAGGTCAGCCGGCCGCTGTTCTATGACCTGGTCGAGCTGGGCGAGGAGCGCGACATCAATGGGACACGCATGTTCGGCATAGCCTCGGCCGGAGAGTTCTACGCCATGGCGCCGGCGGATAGTTTGGCTGAATTCATGTAAGACATCACGTCAACAAAAAACCGGCGTCTGCACGCCTGTCCGAAACATCGGCTCGCAGCTCACATCATGGATGAAGTCCGCCAAGCCCAGAAAATAGCCGAGCGGTCGCATGAGTTTTTCGCGCGCGCCCGCGAGCGGCTCGACTTGTCTGTGCCGGCAGGGCTGACCGACCTCGACGTGCCGGTCACGCGCGGCGATCTCGATCTCGATCCGACCTTGTGGACGCGCGCCGGGGTTCAGGCGACCCGGCCGGCCGCCGTGCTGATCCCGGTGGTCGACCGCGAGAAGCCGACCGTGCTGCTCACGCAGCGCACGCCGGACCTGCCGAGCCATCCGGGCCAGATCGCGTTTCCGGGCGGAAAGATCGATCGGGAGGACGACGGGCCGCTCAGCGCTGCGCTGCGCGAGGCGAAGGAGGAGATCGGGCTCGATCGCAATCTGATCGAGCCGATCGGCTATCTCGATGTCTACCTGACCTTCTCGGGCTTTCGCATCCTGCCGCTCGTCGCGCGCGTCGAGCCCGACTACGCACTCACGCTCAATGCGCACGAGGTGGCCGACGCCTTCGAGGTGCCGCTCGATTTCCTGATGGAGCCGCTCAATCACCAGTTCCTGAAGCGCGACTGGAAGGGCATCGAGCGCGCCTACTATGCGATGCCGTTCGGCGAGCGCTACATCTGGGGAGTCACCGCGGGGATTTTGCGGAATCTGTGGGAGAAGATGTACGGGGACGATGGCGGCGACGCCGGGGCGTGATGGCAAGCCTGTCGCACGCTGCGCGTAACCACCGCGGGGGAGAGTCGCAATCCATGATCCGGCCGATCCTGACCGAGCTTGCGCTGTTTCTCGCGCCGTTCGCCGCCTACGCAGTGTTTCTGGTGATGACGCGCGGCGGCCTGCTGGACCCCGGCTCCTGGTCGCTCAAGACCGTGGCGGGCCTGACGATCGTCGCGCTGCTGCTCGTGGTCGGCAGCTTCGTCGTGCTCGCGCATTTCACCGGGGCGCGGCCCGGCTCGGCCTACGTGCCGGCGCATGTCGAGAACGGCCGGCTGGTGCCGGGGGAGACGAAGTGACGATTCCGCAAAATCTCGCCGACACGCCGTGGCTCACGCGGGGAGCGCTGCCGCGGCTTCTCGCGGTGCTCGATCGCGACGGCGAGGAGGCGCGGGTGGTCGGCGGCGCCGTGCGCAATGCGCTCATCGGCGAGACGCCGATCGAGGTCGACGTCGCCACCACTGCAACACCCGACGAGGTGACGCGCCGCGCCGAGGCCGCGGGCTTCAAGGCGGTGCCGACCGGGATCGAGCACGGCACCGTGACGGTCGTCGTCGAGGGGCGTCCGTTCGAGGTCACCACGCTGCGCCAGGACGTCGAGACCTATGGCCGCAAGGCCAAGGTCGCGTTCGGCCGCGACTGGAAGGCCGACGCGGAGCGGCGCGATTTCACCATCAACGCGCTCTCGGTCAGCGCGGACGGCACGGTCCACGATTATGTCGGCGGGCTCGCCGATCTCAGCGACCGCCGCATCGTCTTCATCGGCGATCCGCAGCAGCGCATCGCCGAGGATTTCCTGCGCATCCTGCGGTTCTTCCGCTTCCACGCGACCTACGGCCATGGCCCGATCGACCCGGCCGGACTGCACGCCTGCATCGTCGCTCGCGCCGGTCTCCAGCAGCTCTCGCGCGAGCGCGTGCGCATGGAGCTGCTCAAGCTCGTGGTCGCGCCGCGCGCCGCGGCGACGCTCGTGACGATGGCCGAGTCCGGCCTGCTGGTCGACATCCTGGGCGGCGTGCCGCTCATTCCGGCATTCGCCGACATGGTCGCGATCGAAGCGGTCATGGGCGTGCCGGGAGATGCGGTGCGCCGGCTCGGCGCGCTTGCCGCGATGATCGTCGAGGACGCCGAGCGGCTGTGGCAGCGGCTGCGGCTGTCCAACACCGAGCACGAGCGGCTTGCATCCATGGCGGACGGGTGGTGGCGGATCGCGCCGGCGCACGGCGAGGCGGCGGCGCGAGCGCTGCTCTACCGGCTTGGCCCGCAGCGGTTCACCGACCGCGCGCTGCTCGCCTGGGCGCGCTCGCCGGCGGAGGCGAGCGACGCCGCCTGGCGCGAGCTCGCGGCGCTGCCGGAGCGCTGGATCGCGCCGGTGTTTCCATTGAAGGCGGCGGATTTCCTGGCGCGCGGCGTCGACAAGGGCCCGGCGCTCGGTGCTGCCTTGCGTGCGGCCGAGGAGGCCTGGGTGGCCGCCAGTTTTCCCCGCGACATGCCGGCGCTGTCGGCGATCATCGACGCGGCGATTGCGTCCGTCACGGGGCTTCGCTGACGAGCGCGCGTCGACCGCAAAAAGCAACAGCCCCGGGCGACGCCCCCGGGGCTGTGTCGATTGTTGATGAGGTCGAGCGGCTCAGTAGCGCGCGCTGACCGGCGACTTGCCTTTGCCGAACCAGTCGCCGAACTTGTAGTTCAGGCGGGCGCGGACGACGTCGACCGAGCCTGAGTCCCCACTGCCGCTGAAGCTACCCGACACCGTGCCGAAGGGGCCCGTAAACGTAGCGTTGCCATCAACGTTGTCGAACTCATAGTGCAGATATTCGACACCGAAAGTCCAGTTCGGAGCGAACATCCATTCGCCACCGCCGCCGATCACCCAGCCGCTTAGCGTACCGCTGGACACCCCCGTTATGGTCACGCCGGGAGTGGTTGCTATCGCCGACGCGTCGAAGTCGGCCCACGCGGCGCCGCCGGTGAAGTACAGCATGAACCGGTCCCAGGTGTAGCCGAGGCGGCCACGCACCGATGCGATCCAGTTCAGATCGGCGCTTGCGCTACCCGCTACTGGGATTCCGTTAATCGTCGTGGCGAATGACGCCGAGTCGCTGAAGGTCGTTCCCGAGAAATCGCCTTCGACACCGATCACCCAGTTCGGCGAGAGCGCCCAGTTGTAGCCGATCTGGCCGCCGCCGATGAACGCGCTGTCGCTACCTTCCGACCAGCCCGCGCCGGCGTGTCCGCCGATGTAGAAGCCGGACCATGAGTAAGCCATCGGCGCGGCAACGGGCGCCGGAGCCTTGTAAGCCGGCCGCAGATCGGCCGCGGACGCGGCGCTGATCAGGCCGAATAAAGCGGTCGTCGAGACCAAGATCGTGGTGAGTCGACGCATTGAGAAACCCTCCTGCCATTCCATTCCCACACCAACCGTCGCCTTCTTACCAAACGACTCGCCATCCGTCTGAGACAATTCACGCGAATTTCCGCCGCAAAGTGCAGATGTTCGCGTCGTGTGGCGCAACGGCAACACAAATGGTCCATGTGAAATAGAAACCCAGGCATTTGTTATAGCTGATATTTCTGGAACCATTCTGATGGTGATGGAACATATCCAGGATTTGTCGATGCCTTCCTTGAGTTGGGGTGGATGCCGCGAATCTGCCTCGTTGAGACCCAAAAGCCCCGGGGCGGCGGGGGTTTCGCAGGGGAAATATCGACTCAGTCTCGCCCCAGCACCGGGGCCTTCCCTGGGCAGGAATTGGCCTTTGCATGCTGCAGAGCTGCCTCCGCAAGGTCACCATTGCTCCGCAACGGGTACCGATGTGTGGTGCGCGGCCCGCCCGCAGAACGCGGCAGAGACGTCCAACCGCACACGAGTCCGCGCGTGTCTTTCTTCACCGACATTTCGCTCGCCGAGCTTCTGCTGATCGCCGCCACCGGTATCTTTACGTCAGTGGTTGGCGGCGTCGCCGGCTATGGTACCGGCGCGCTGATGCCGCTCGTGCTGGTGCCGATCGTCGGCGCCGAGCCGGTGGTGCCGATCATCGCCGTCTCGGCGATCATCACCAACATCAGCCGCGCCACTGCGTTTCGCGGCTTCATCGACTGGCGGCGTGCGCTCATCGTGCTCGTGTGCGCGACGCCGACCTGCGTGCTTGGCGCGTGGGGCTACACCAGGCTGACGGGGAAGGGCGCGCTGATCGTCATCGGCACCATGATGATCGTGAGCGTGCCGCTACGCCGTCTGCTCAGGCGGCGCGGTCACCGGCTTGGCGAGCGCGGATTCGCCGCCGCCGCCTTCGGCTGGGGCGTCGTGGTCGGCGGCACCAGTGGCGCCGGCGTGATCCTGTTGTCGATGCTGATGGCGGTCGGCCTCGAGGGCGCCGCGGTGATCGCGACCGATGCCGCCGTTTCGGTCGCGCTCGGCGTGGTCAAGATTTCGGTGTTCGGGATCGCCGGGGTGGTGACTGCGAAGGTGATCGCCGTCGCGCTGCTGATCGGCGCGGTGGCCTTTCCGGGCGCGTTCCTGGCGCGGAAGTTCGTCGAGCGGCTGCCGCTCCATCTCCACACCGCGATCCTCGACGCGGTCGTGGTGATGGGCGGCGCGATCATGGTGTTCAACGCATTCCGGTCGTGAAAAAGGACGTGCGCGCCTCGGGCCACGCCCGAGGCGCTACCGTCATCACGCGCGCTTCTTGCGCTTGCTGTCTTCTTCTTCGTCCTCTTCGTCTTCCTCGTGCTCCTCGTCCTCGTCTTCGTCGTCCTCTTCCTCGTCTTCATCATCCTCGTCGGCATGGAGCGACTCGAGCGCGACGGAGGGAATGGCTTCGCGGAACAGCTCGCCGTCCTCGCCGAGCCAAATGCACGTGATGTCTTCCTCGGATGCAGCCACGACCGTCATCGGCTGGCCGCCGGATTTCAAAATGACGACATCCCCTGGTTCGAACGCCATGGTCTTTCTCCATCTGAGCTGGGCTGAGGTGCGGACGTTAGAGCGGATTACGCTCTAGGACGAATCGATGACACCTCGATCACGGCCATTTCACGACCGGCGGCAGCGACGACAGGATGGAGTCGACATTGCCGCCGGTGCGCAGGCCGAAGATCGTGCCGCGGTCGTAGAGAAGATTGAACTCGACATAGCGGCCACGCCGCACCAGCTGCTCCTCGCGTTCGGCTTCGGTCCACGGCGAGGCGAAGTTCCGGCGCACCAGTTCCGGATAGATGCTCAGGAACCCGCGGCCGACGTCCTGGGTGAAGGCGAGGTCCGCATCCCAATCGCCCGAGTCGAGCCAGTCGTAGAAGATGCCGCCGATGCCGCGCATCTCGTTCCGATGCTTGAGGAAGAAGTAGTCGTCGCACCAGGTCTTGAACTTGTCGTAGGGCGCGACGGCGGCGTGCGCGTCGCAGGCGGCTTGCATGGCCGCGTGGAAGGCCTTGGTGTCCGGGTCATCCTGGGTGCGGCGCCTGGCGAGGACGGGCGTCAGATCGGCGCCGCCGCCGAACCAGGCCCTGGTAGTCACCACGAAGCGGGTGTTCATATGCACGGCCGGCACATGCGGGTTCGCCATGTGGGCAATCAACGAGATGCCGGAGGCCCAGAAGCGCGGATCGCTCTCGGCGCCCGGGATGTCCTTGCGGAACTCGGGCGCGAACTCGCCGTGCACGGTCGAGACGTGCACGCCCACTTTCTCGAACAGCCGGCCTTTCATGATCGACATCACCCCGCCGCCGCCGCCGGCTCCGGTGTGATCGGTGCGTGACCAGGGCGTGCGGACAAAGCGGCCGGGCGTCTCGCCATACGGCTCGCGCGGCGCCTGGTCCTCGAGCCGTTCGAATGCCGCGCAGATGTCGTCGCGCAGCTGCTCGAACCAGGCCCGGGCGCGGGCCTTGCGGGCGTCGAGGGTCGCCGTGTCGGGGAGGGGAGAGGTCATCGTAGGAGTTTAGCGTGATCCTGCCGCGCGCGTCTGCCGCAACGCCTCGCCAACGGCCATGGCGCAGGTCATCGCCACGTTGAGCGACCGCATGGTCTCGCGCATCGGTATGACCAGTGCGGCGTCGGCCGCGGCACGGACCTTGTCCGGCACGCCGGCGCTCTCCCGGCCGAACAGCAGGAGGTCGTTTTCCGCAAAGACATGGTCGAGGTAGCTGGTCGTGGCGCGTGTCGTGAACAGCACGAGGCGCAGTTTCTCGTCGCGCCGCCACGCCTCGAAGCGGTCCCACGAGATGTGCCGGGTGAGCGCGACGTGATCCAGGTAGTCCATTCCCGCCCGGCGGAACGCCTGGTCCGAGGTCGGAAAGCCGGCCGGCTCGATGATGTGCGCCTCGATGCCGAAGCAGGCGGCCAGGCGGAGAATCGTTCCGGTATTCTGTGGAATGTCGGGCTCGTACAGCGCGATCCGCATGGTTCAGGCTTCGCAGCGATGAGTTCCGTTGCACCCTAACAACGCGCATTCACGAGCAAAACACCACCCAAAGCCGCATTGGTGGCGCGCACGTCGGCGGACTTGCGCTCTCTTTATAAGGGTGCCAATAAACGCCCCGCAGATTGCGCCGCTTGGCCGCCTTCCCCCAGGCAGGCTGCGGCCGATCCGTCCGCCGCCACCGGGGGCGCCTGTGCATTGGGGCGTCGGGAGCATCTCGGTGGTCTGCCGCGCGGGCGGATTGACCGATCAGACGGGAAAGGACCGCACACCGTGACGACAATGTCTTCGGCCGAGCCGACACGCCGCGATTTCCTCTACATCGCGACCGGCGCTGTGGCAGCGATCGGCGGCGCGGCCGCGTTGATCCCGCTCATCGCGCAGATGAACCCGGACGCCTCGACACTCGCCGCTGGTGCACCGATCGAGGTCGATCTGGCGCCGATCGCGGCAGGGCAGGCCATCAAGGTGTTCTGGCGCGGCAAGCCGATCTACATCAGCCACCGCACCGAGCAGGAGATCAAGGCAGCGCAGACGGTCAATGTCGCGAGCCTGCCCGATCCGCAACCCGACTCGGCGCGGGTGAAGGAGGGGCACGACCAGTGGCTGGTCGTGATCGGCATCTGCACCCATCTCGGCTGCATCCCGATCGCCCACCAAGGCCCCTACGACGGCTTCTTCTGCCCCTGCCACGGCTCGGTCTACGACACGTCCGGCCGCATCCGGCAGGGACCGGCGCCGGCCAACCTGCCGTTGCCGCCCTATGCTTTCGTTTCCGACACCAAGATCCGGATCGGCTGACCTTCCCGCCGAACAGCATTTCGAGATCATGCCATGAGCGGACCTTCGACCTACCTGCCGCAAAATCGATTCATGAAATGGCTCGAGGCCCGGCTCCCGATCATGGGACTGGTGCACTCGTCCTTCATCGTCTATCCGGTACCGCGCAATCTGAACTACTGGTGGACGTTCGGCGGCATTCTCGCGTTCATGCTCGCCGTGCAGATCGTCACCGGCATCGTGCTGGTGATGCACTACACGCCGCATGTCGACCACGCCTTCAATTCCGTCGAGTCCATCATGCGCGACGTGAATTACGGCTGGCTGCTGCGCTATCTGCACGCCAACGGCGCGTCGATGTTCTTCCTCGCCGTCTACATCCATATCTTCCGCGGCATGTATTACGGCTCCTACAAGGAACCGCGCGAGGTGCTGTGGATCCTTGGCGTGATCATCTACCTGCTGATGATGGCGACCGGGTTCATGGGCTATGTGCTCCCGTGGGGGCAGATGAGCTTCTGGGCCGCGACCGTCATCACCAACCTGTTCTCGGCGATCCCGATCGTGGGCGAGACGATCGTCACCTGGCTGTGGGGCGGCTTCGCGGTCGGCAATCCGACCCTGCAGCGCTTCTTCTCGCTGCATTACCTGCTGCCGTTCGTGATCGCGGGCGTCGTGGTGCTGCACATCTGGGCGCTACACGTGGTCGGGCAGAACAACCCGACCGGCGTCGAGCCGAAGACCGAGAAGGACACGGTTCCGTTCACGCCGCACGCGACGGTGAAGGACGCCTTCTTCATGGCGGTGTTCGTCATCCTCTACGCCTGGTTCGTGTTCTACATCCCGAACTATCTCGGCCACCCGGACAACTACATCCCGGCCAACCCGGCGGTCACGCCGGCACACATCGTGCCGGAATGGTACTACCTGCCGTTCTACGCGATCCTGCGCTCGATCCCGAATAAGCTCCTTGGCGTCGTCGCGCTGTTCTCCTCGATCCTCCTGCTCGCGTTCCTGCCGTGGCTTGATACGTCGCGGGTGCGCTCGGCCAACTACCGACCGCTGTACCGCCAGTTCTTCTGGATCTTCGTCGCGGTCTGCATCGGGCTCGGCTACCTCGGCTCCAGGCCGGCGGAAGGCGGCTATGTGATCGCCTCGCGCATCCTCACCGCCTGGTACTTCATCCACCTGCTGATCGTGCTGCCGCTGCTCGGCTTCCTCGAGACGCCGAAGCCGCTGCCCAACTCGATCTCGGAGTCCGTGCTCAAGGGCGGCAAGGTCGCCGCCATGCTGGCGCTCGTCGCCGGCGGCCTCTGGCTCGCCATGCCGCAATCGGCGTCCGCGCAGGAGCACGCTCCGTCGCCGCCGCGCCAGAAATGGTCGTTCGCCGGGCCGTTCGGCACGTTCGACCGCGCGCAAGTGCAGCGCGGCTTCAGGGTCTATCGCGAGGTGTGCCAGTCGTGCCACAGCCTGTCGCTCCTGTCGTTCCGCAATCTCGGCGAGCAGGGCGGCCCCGGGTTCAGCGGCCCGCAGGTTGAGGCGATCGCCGCCGAGTACAAGGTCAAGGACGGCCCGAACGATCAGGGCGAGATGTTCGAGCGGCCCGGCCGGCCGGCGGACCGATTCCCGCCGCCGTTCCCGAACGACAACGCGGCGCGCACCGCGAATGGCGGCGCGTTGCCGCCCGATATGTCGGTGCTCGCCAAGGCCCGCGGCTATGAGCGCGGCTTCCCCTGGTTCGTGTTCGATATCTTCACGCAGTACCAGGAGCTCGGCCCGGACTACATTGTCGCGGTCCTCAACGGCTATGAGGACGCCCCGAAGGACTTCGCGCTGCCGCCGAACTCGAACTACAACAAGTACTTCCCGGGCCACGCCATCGGCATGCCGAAGCCGTTGTCGGACGGGCAGGTCGACTACACCGACGGCTCGCCCAAGACCGTCGAGCAGTACTCGAAGGATGTCGCCGCGTTCCTGGCATGGGCGGCCGAGCCGCACCTTGAGGAGAGGAAGCGGATCGGCTTCCAGGTGATGATCTTCCTCATCTGCCTCGCGGGCCTGCTCTACTTCACCAAGACGAAGGTCTGGGCCGAGGTGCACGCGCACTGACCGAACGCCGGTCATCTTGACGAAGGGCCCCCAAGTGGGGCCCTTCGGCTTTCAGGAAAGTGGTGAGCGACATGACCAAGGCTGTGCTCGGCATCATCGGCGGCTCCGGCATCTACGACCTGCCGGGCCTGGAGAAAGTCCGCGAGAAGGCGATCAAGAGCCCGTGGGGCGAGCCGTCCGCCAAGGTGCGCATCGGCGAGATCGCCGGCCTGCCGGTGGTGTTCCTGCCGCGCCACAGCAAGGGCCACAGCCTGTCGCCCTCGGACATCAACTACCGCGCCAATATCGACGTGCTCAAGCGCGCCGGGGTCACCGATCTCGTTTCCCTCTCGGCCTGCGGCTCGTTCAAGCAGGAGCTGCCGCCCGGCACCTTCGTGCTGATCGACCAGTTCGTCGACCGCACCCATAAGCGGGAGAGCTCGTTCTTCGGCAGGGGCTGCGTCGCCCACGTGTCGATGGCACATCCGGTCTCGCCGCGCCTGCGCATCCACATCGCCGAAGCCGCGCGCGCTGAGGAGATCGACGTCGTGCGCGACGGCACCTACGTGTGCATGGAGGGCCCGCAGTTCTCGAGCTACGCCGAGAGCATGACCTACAAAAACCTCGGCTATTCGGTGATCGGCATGACCAACATGCCGGAGGCGAAGCTCGCCCGCGAGGCGGAGATCTGTTACGCCACCGTCGCCATGGTGACGGACTTCGATTGCTGGCACCCGGACCACGACGCGGTCACCGTGCAGGACATCATCAAGGTCCTCACCGAGAACGCCGAGAAGGCGAAGCGGCTGGTCGCGCGGCTCGCGCGTGATTTTCCGCGCGAGCACGAGCCGTGTCCGATCGGCTCGGATCGCGCGCTCGACACGGCGATCATCACGGCGCCGGAGGCGCGCGACAAGAAATTGCTCAAGAAGCTCGATGCGGTGGCGGGCAGGGTGCTCAACGCAGCCAAGCCGAAGAAAATGCGGTAGGGTGGGCATCGGCGCGTTTCTTTTGGCTCGACGCGTAGGCAAAATCGTGCACGCGCCGTGCCCACGCGGTGAGTGAACGACAGACGATTTTGCCCACCCTACAGTTCGGGCGAACGAAAGGGAGGACGACATGCGGCGATGGACCGGGCTGCTCGTCTTTGCCGCGGCGACGCTGGCGCTGCTCGGCACCGCGCAGGCGCAGACGCCGCTCCGCATCGGCGTCGTGTCGCGCACGATCTTCTATCTGCCGGCCTGGACCGCTGAGAAGCAGGGCTTCTTCACGGCGGAGGGCCTCGAGCCGAAGATCGAGGTCTACAACGCGGCGGACAAGATTCTCAAAGATCTCGACGCCGGAACGCACCAGATCGGCATCACGTCGATCGAGAACGTGATCGCGCAGGCCTACAAGGGCGGGAAATTCCGGATCGTCGCCGGCAGCGCACAACGGCCGCCGCACTTCATCATCGCCCAACCTGAGATCAAGGGCTTCGCCGACTTGAAGGGCAAGCTGATCGGCGTCGTGTCGATGGACGAGGGCACCACGTTCTTCGTCAAGGACATTGCGGCGAAGGGCGGTTTCGGGCTCGCCGACGTCAAGGTCGAGGCGGTCGGCGGCTCGCCGGCGCGCCAGAAGCTTTTGAAGGAGAAGAAGATCGACGCCGGGCTGCAGCCCTATCCGCTGAGCTACGAGGCGGAGCGGGACGGCTTCACCAATCTCGGGCCGATCGCCGACCTCGTCCCGGATTACCAGTTCGTCTCGGTCGTGGTCGACGACGCTTGGGCCAAGGACAACCGCGCGGTACTGACCGCGTTCCTGCGCGCGCTCAAGCGCGGCACCGACTACATGTTCGCGCATCCGGACGAATCCGCCGAGCTCGGCGCCAAGGAGCTCAACACGTCGGCTGCGTTCGCCAAGCGCGCGCTCGAGGACACGGCCCGGATGGACGTGCTGGCGCGCGATTTGTCGATCACCGACAAGAGCCTGCGCCGCGTGTTTGACAACGTGAAGGCGGCGAAGCTCATCCCCAACGATGCGGTGTACGACCGGAGCAAATTCGTCGACGAGAGCTACCAAAAATGACGTGCCTCTTGTCCCGGCCGAAGCGAGCGTCAGCGAGCGGAGAGCCGGGACCCAGCGCAAGACGTGCGAAGCGCTTTTTTTGCTGGGTCCCGGGTCTCGCTGCGCTCGCCCGGGACACGAGGTAGGTGACCGTCGGATGCGCGGGGCCTGTTGCGCGCAGCCTCCCGGTTCGCCAGAGTGGCGCCCGCCGCCCATCCAACCTTCGGACCGGACCAACCAATGATCTCTGTGGCGTTCGAACACGACCTGAAAGCCTCGATCCGCACCATCCCCGACTATCCCAAGCCTGGGATCATGTTTCGCGACATCACCACGCTCCTCGGCAACGCGCGGGCGTTCCGCCGCGCGGTCGACGAGCTGGTGCAGCCGTGGGCCGGCTCCAAGATCGACAAGGTGGCGGGCATGGAGGCGAGGGGGTTCATCCTCGGCGGCGCGGTGGCGCACCAGGTGTCGGCCGGCTTCATCCCGATCCGCAAGAAGGGCAAGCTGCCGCACAAGCGGGTCAGCATCGCCTATTCGCTGGAATACGGCATCGACGAGATGGAGATGCACGAGGACGCGGTGGCGGCCGGCGAGAAAGTCATCGTGGTCGACGACCTGATCGCGACCGGCGGCACCGCCGAAGGCGCGGTCAAGCTGCTCAAGCAGCAGGGCGCCGAGGTGCTCGCCGCCTGCTTCATCGTCGATCTGCCCGAGCTCGGCGGCGCCGACAAGATCAGGAAGCTCGGCGTGCCGGTGCGCACGTTGATCTCGTTCGAGGGGCATTAAGCCGAGATGCCGGGCGTTCCGCCGGATGCGGTCGGTCGGCTCGCGCGCTGGCGGCAGGATCACGGCGACCGGCTGTTGACGCTGCTGACGGCGCTGCTGTTGCTGCTGATGTTCGTGACCGTGCCGCTGCAGGCGGCCGGGCTCCCGATCTTCCATGCGGCCGGCCTGGTGCTCACCTTGACGATCATCGGCGGCGTGCTGGTCCTTTCGGGGAGCCCGGCCGTCGTCGTCCTGATGCTGCTGGCGCTCGGCATGAACGCCTTCGTCGTGGTGTTGCGGCTGCGCGGCACGCCCTCGGCGCTCGACCTCTACATGGTGGCGGGCGCGTGGCTGATCCTGGCGGGCACGCTCGCCCTGGTCGTGGCCCGCGCGGTGTTCGGGCCGGGCGAGGTGACCTACCACCGCGTCGTCGGCGCGGTGCTCCTCTATCTGCTGATCGCGATGGTGTTCGCCTCGCTCTACGTCGTCGTCGGCAACGCGATCGCCGGCGCTTTCACCGGGATCGAGGTGGAGGAAAGTCCGGCCCTCGCCAATACGGTGATCTATTTCAGCTTCGTCACCCTGACGTCGACCGGTTACGGCGACGTCGTTCCGCTCCATCCGCTCTCGCGCAGTCTCTGCAACCTGGAAGCGGTGATTGGCCAGCTCTATCCGGCGACGCTGCTGGCACGGCTGGTGACGCTCGAGCTCGCCAACCGGCGCTGACCCAACTGCGTTTACCACGTATCCTTTCGTCGAAAACCGGCGAGCGCTTTGCGGCGACACATGCTAGACTGGCCTTAGATGCGGCGCGGTGTTGGAGAATGCCATGTTGCGTCTCGCGTCCGCGGCGTTATGCGCCGCCGCCCTGTTGCTGCTTGCGCCGTGCGACGGATCGGCGAAATCGGGCGGGGTTTCTGTCAGATCAGGTGGTGCGCATTTCGGCGCACGCGCGTTTCACCGGAGCGCGCACCTTCGCGGCATACACGCCCGGGCTTTTCGGCGCGCTCTCTGGGCGGATGGCGCCATCAGTGTTGCCCCCTACGGCTATGCCTATGGCGCCTATGACGCCCCAGGCTATGTCGATATGGGTCCACCCGCCGTTGCCGATACACCGGTCGCGCCGCCGCGCGTGCTGAATTGCCAGCGTCGCGAGGAGACCGTGACGGTCCCTTCGGAATACGGCGGCGTCCGCGAGATCAGGGTGACGCGCTGCTGAATTGCGGCACGCGGCGTCGGCGCATGATCTTTTCCGAAAACCGGTATCCACTTTTCGGGATCATGCTCTACGGCGCGGTCATCGCCGCGTGGTAGCGCGCCAGCGCAAGCTCGATCTGGGTGATCTGCAGGAACACGCTGGTGGTCCACGACTCGAGCTCGATGTGGATCTCGACCGGCAGGTTCTCCGAGATCTGCTCGCGCAGCTTGCCGAACGAGAACGTGTGCTGGTCGACCTGCCACCGCAGCGGCGGGCGCAGCAGCGGGATCTCCAGCGGATCGGGCGTGTCGTCGTCCTTGAATTCGGGGCGCGGCGGCAGCGCGGTCGCGACCGCGTGGTTGTGCACCGGCAACAGGCTTGCGTTGGTGAACCAGCGGCTGAGGATCTGGTAGGCCTGTGCCGAGGCCGGATGCTGGTCGACCATGAACAGCATCAGCGTTTCCATGCCGCGCTCGCGCGCCTCCTCGAACAGCCCGATCTTCTGCACCACGCCGAAGAAGTCCTTGAACGCGCGGTGGCTGACGTCGACGACCTTGGGCGTGTCCTCGTCCGACAGCAGGCCGTCGAACAACGCCATCTGCCCGCGCGTATCGCCGATGTCGGCGATAGTGGTGATTTTCGGCAGGTAGTCCTGGAGCTGGGGGCTTTCGTCGCCGAGATCGATAGCGGCGATGCGGCGTCCTTCGGACAGGTGATATTCGGCGATCAGCCGGGAGACCAGCGTCTTGCCGACGCGGCGTCGCGGCGAGCAGACGATATAGATGGGGGCGGGATCGGGCCGGCTGCTTGTCCGCGTGCGGCCCGCTTCGGCGATCGCCCCGTGGCGTGTAATGCTCATTGTAGTCCGATGATGGCTCCGCGGCGGAACGCTGCGAAGCAGCTAAAGCATGATCCCGAAACGTGACAACCGGGATTCGGCCGGGATCATGCTCCACCAAGCACGTCGAACGCGCGGTTACGACGCCTCGGCGACCTTCATGACGCGTGGCTTGACCGGTTCAGGCTTGCTGACCGGGTCCTTCAGATCGGCAATGTCGGCGAGCTTGACGCGGTCGTACTCGGCCCAGACGTTGCCCAGCCAGTGGCGGACATAGCCCCTGAGCACGAACGAGTTCGAAGCGTTGTCGCCGGTGCCAGTCTTGTTGGCGATGAAGTTGATGAACGGGACGGAGGCGAGCTCGACCTGCTCGTTGGCCATCTCGTTCAGCTTCGGAATCGCGATCTCGACCGCATCCTTCACGCGGTTGAAGAACGAGTTGTAGGTCGCCTGATCCCAATCGAAGAAGCTGGTGTTGTTGATGAAGTTCTTCACCAGGAAATAGCGTGCGTCGGTCAGCAGCTTGGAGGTCTCGGAGATCTCGCTCAGCGAGGCGATCGAGGGGCCGAGGATGTGGAACACGGCGAACGCGATCTGGCCCTTCTTGGCGGCGTCGAGGAAGCCGATGTCACGCAGCGCGGCCAGGGTCGGCGACATCAGGCCGGCGCGGATGTCGATCAGCGTGATCTGCGCGTGCGAGCTTTCGAGCGTGTCGAAAATCTTCATCTGGTCCGGCACAGCCGTGACGTCGACGACGTCGGTGATGTCCGGATGGAACCGCTTCAGCGTGCCGCGCGGCCATTCGGTGTCGAACGCGCGCGTCGGAATCTTCCGTGCGGTAAAATAGTCAAGCAGGGTGCGCGACACGGTGGTCTTGCCCACCCCACCTTTGTCCGCACCCACGAGTACCACTGCGGGTTTTGCCATCTCCACCCCCGTTGCAAAACACGATCTATTAGAGCATCTGCCGTAGCAGAGGTCAAAAACATGGCAGAACAAGAGCAAAGATATGGAATCTGATTTTGTACAGTCACCTGTAGCTAGTTGCACACAGCAGAATGCGGCGCCATTGGGAATCAAAATCCAGCGTTGGCTTGGCCATTGCCATTGTTCCACCAGCGCAGCAGGATGACGGCATAGGCCCGCTGCGGCCTTGGCTCCGCGCGGGTCAAGGGAGGACGCAATGGCCACCAGTTTCATTGTGAATGGCAAGCCGGCGACCACGAACGCGCCGCCGGCCACCCCGCTGCTGTGGGTAATTCGTGAGGATCTGAAGCTTACCGGCACGAAATTCGGCTGCGGCACCGGCCTGTGCGGGGCCTGCACGGTGCATATCGACGGCAAACGTGCATTCTCGTGCCAGACCCAGGTCAGCGAGATCGCCGGGAAGTCGGTGACGACGATCGAGGGCCTGTCGCCGGATTCCAGTCATCCGGTGCAGAAGGCCTGGCTCGCCGAGCGGGTGCCGCAATGCGGCTACTGCCAGTCGGGCCAGATCATGAGCGCGGCCGATCTGCTCAAGCACAACCCGAAGCCGACGCGCGCCGAGATCGTCGCGCATATGAGCACCAATATCTGTCGCTGCGGGACCTATCAGCGCATCGTGCGCGCGGTCGAGCGCGCTGCCGGGGAGGCGTGACATGAACAAGCCAGTCAAAACGGCCGAATTCACCCGCCGCGGCTTCATGGCCTGCGCCGCCGGCCTGTCGTTCGCGTTCGCGACCCGTTCCGCCGACGCCGCGGTGCTCGCGGCCGCGCGGACCGGCCAGGCGCTGAGCCCGTGGATCAGCATCGCGCCGGACGGCACCGTCACCATCATGTCGGCGGCGACCGAGATGGGGCAGGGGTCGATGACCTCGCTGCCGCTGATCATCGCCGAGGAGCTGGACGCCGATTGGGCCAAAGTGCGCATCGTGCCGGCGCCGCCGCTCGACCAGATCTACGGCAATCCGGGCTTCGGCGGCATGATGTACACCGCCGGCTCCAACGCGGTGACGAGCTATTATCGGCCGCTGCGGATCGCCGGCGCGCAGGTGCGCCGCGTGCTCCTGGACAACGCCGCGCGTAAATGGGGCGTGCCGGTCGAGGAGCTGGCCACCGAGCCGAGCGCGGTGGTGCACGCGAATTCCGGACGCAGGCTCACCTACGGCGAGATTGCCGCATTCGCCGAGGTGCCGGCCAAAGCGCCCGATATCAAGCCGGAGCAGCTGAAGAAGACAGCGGATTTCCGCCTGATCGGCAAGGACGTGATGCGGATAGAGCTGCCGAGCAAGGTCAATGGCAGCGCCACGTATGGGATCGACGTCCAGGTGCCGGGCATGCTGTACGGAACGGTGCTGCGGGCGCCGGTCGAGGGCTCGGTGCCGGACAAGATCGACGAAGCCAAGGTCAAGGCCATCCCCGGCGTGACCTCCGTCGTCAGGCTCCCGCACGGCGTCGGCGCGATCGCGGAGACCGCCTGGGCGGCGTTCTCGGCTCACGAGGCACTGACCCGGTCGGTCACCTGGAGCCGCACCGGCACGGCCTGGGGTTTTGACAGCGACAAGGGCATCGAGGCCTTCGCCGCGGACACCAAGAACCTCCAGCGGCCGGCGCGCGACTGGAGCTCGCAGGGCAACGCCCGGGGTGAATTCCAGAACGCGGCGAGCGTGGTCGAGGGCGAGTACCGCTGCGACTATGCCTATCACGCGCAGATGGAGCCGCTGAACGCAGTCGCCTCCGTGGCTGCGGACGGCGGGTCGGTCGAGATCTGGGCCGGCACCCAGAGCCAGACCACGGCGACCGAAGCGCCGGCCAAGCTCCTTGGCATCCCGCGCGACAAGGTGAAGCTCCACGACCTGCTCATGGGCGGCGGCTTCGGCCGCCGCGGCAACCGCGACGTCGACTTCATCATCGATGCGGTGATGCTGTCGAAGGAGTGCGGCCGCCCCGTGAAGGTGATGTGGACGCGCGAGGATGACGTGCACAACGGCCGGTTCCGGCCGCTGTCGGCGCACTACCTGCGCGCCGCGTTCAACAGCACGGGCAAGCTCACCGCCTGGCACCATCGCCTGGCGGCGGACCGTGTGACGCCGTTCATGGATCCGGTGCGATTCCAGGCTGGCGGCGGCAGGGACGGCATGGTCATGGCCGGCACCGACGTGCGCGGCTATGACATCCCGCACCAGCTGGTGGAGCAGCTCTATCGCGACACGGGCGTGCGGACCAACCCGCTACGCGGCATCGGCGTCACTGCCAACAAGTTCGCGACCGAATCCTTCATGGACGAAGTCGCGCGCAGCCGCGGCGCCGACCCGCTCGCGTTCCGGCTCGAGCTGCTCAAGGACACGCCGCGCGCCTACAAGGCGGTCGAGCGCGTCGCGCAGATGGCCGAGTGGGGGAGGAAGCGCGACGGCCGCGCGCTCGGGCTCGCCTATATCGACTATTCCGGCAGCCAGGTCGCCGGCATCGCCGAGGTGTCGCTCGACCGGGCGAGCGGGCAGATCAAGGTGCATAACTTCTGGTGCACCATCGACTGCGGCGTCGCCGTGCAGCCGGACAACGTCATCGCCCAGACCGAGAGCAGCATCGTCTATGGTCTCGGCCTGACCTTGAGCGAGCGCATCTCGATCAAGGACGGCGCGGTCGAGCAGTCGAATTTCTTCGACTACGCGCTGCCGCGCATGAGCGACGTGCCGGACATGCACATCGAGCTGATCCGCACCGATAACCACCCGACCGGCGCCGGGCAGATGGCGACGCCGCTGATCGCGCCGGCGGTCGCCAACGCGGTGGTGCAGCTCGCAGGTGTGAGATTGCGGCACACGCCGTTCACGCCGGAGCGGGTGAAGAAGGCGCTCGGGTAAGGGCGGTCGTCTGCGTTGCAAACGCGAAGCCCCGGGCCGCGTGCCCGGGGCTTTTTTTGCACGCGTGCGCACACACGCCGAGTTGCGCAGCGTTGTATTATTTCGCTTATGGTCGCGTTAGAAGATGATCCGACGATCCCTTCCGCCGAAAGCGCAGACATTCACGTCTGGCAACAATGCGATTGAGCGATGCCACAGCAAATGCTCGGTGAATTGGTTCTCGCATGCATCGCCGGGGGGATCCTGTCGACATTGTTTGCGCTGAATTATTTCTCCGTGATGCTGCGTGAAATCAAACCGGACAAGAAGGTGATATCGCAGTTTCTCGCACCGCTCGCGCTGTTTAGCCCTCAATTGTGGACCGAGCAGGGAAACAAGGCCCGCATCAAGACGTTGTGTTCCATCTTGTTGTTTGGAGTTTGTTTTGCCGGAGCATCTGCGATTTTCAAGTTTTTTCCTCCGGCCCAAGTTGAGTCCTCGTTGAAGATGACGGCGGACGAAGCCAAGGCCGCGCAGGCGGTCGAGGTTTACGCGGCCGAGACCCACAAGTGGCCAAGGAATAGCTATCGTGTCGACCTCAGGAGGCGTGACGGGGACGTACTCGCGTTCTGGGTCATTCACAAGGATGACGAAAGCGCCTGGAATAGCGCAATGGGTGGCATGGGTGGCGGGAAGTCTCTTTCAGTTTATATCGATGCCAAGGGCCTGCGCGTGATCAGAGAGCTGGGCTTCCAGTGAGTGCAAGTGGGACCGATGGTGATCGGCTGATCAGGTAGGACCGTCTGCCGCCCATGCCTCGGCGACGGTGAGAAACTCCCGCGCCAGGTCGTCGAGACCGAGCTTGAGAAGCAAGAGTCCGTTCGACGTGCGCTCGATAAAGCCCCATTGCCAGATCGGCTCCGGCGCGACGCCGGTGAGCTGCGCCAGTCGGTGGCACCGGCGCCGGCCCAGCCCGAGCGGATCGCCGGCGAGGAACTCCGCGCCCCACTCACGCATGAGGATGCCGAGATCGTAGGCGCGTTCGATGAAGAGCCCGTCGGGATCGACGAACTTGAACCGGCGCGGGCCGCCTCCAGGCACCACGAGTGTGTTCCAGCCGTGCGGGTCGCCATGCGCGAGCACGGCGTTCGCGGGATCGAACGCCCGGCGGCGCAGCTCTGCGAAGCCGCAGGCCACGTCGATCACGCGCGCGGAGCATGGCCTCCCGAGATTCTGCCATTCCGTCGTGATGAACTTGGCGAGGCTTTGCGTCTTCTCGGCGCCGGTCATAAACCGGGCGCCCTCGGGCAATGGTGTCCACGCCTCCAACAGCGTCACGCAAATGGCTTCGAGCTGCGCGTCGAGGGGCAGGCCGAGTGCGTCGAGCTGGCACCCGAGGCGCTCCAGCAGCATCGCGCCCCGGGCGGCATCGTGACGGAGGACATTGGCATAGCCGCGTCCTCGCGCGGCGAGCAGCGTGCGCAGCTCGCCGTGCGTCGGATCGAGGCCGGGGAGGACGATCTTCAGCACCGCATCCTCCCCGTCCGCGGTTCTCGCCTCCGCGACGAAGGATTCGGTCCCGCCGGACAGCGCCCGGCCGATCGATAGCCGCCACTCCGCCGCAAGCTCGCGCACGAAGCCGTCGAGCCCCGCGAGCCACGCCACGCCGGCTTCGCCGAGGGTCAGCGCCTTGCGTCGCACCCGGTCGGGGATTTCGACACGCGTGGGATTCATTGTCTCTCCGCCCGGCCTTTGTTTGGTGCGCCGGGACGGCGGACGGAAACTCAGAACGCGAGCAATTGAGTGGCCGACCCTAACTGTCCCGCCGCGGGCCCCAAGGACCTCCAGACCCGCCGCCGGGTGTCGGTGCCTGCGGCGTGCCGCCAAGCTCGATCGGCGGCCGGTCAGGGAGAAACGGCTTGTCGCCGCCCGGCGGCTGCGCTGCGTCGCCTTGCCCCCACGGGCCGCCGGACTGACCGGCTTGCGCGTTGCCGGCATCGTCCGATTGCTGCTCGCCCTGCGGCTCGTCGGGCGTCTCATCGGGCTTCGGCAGCGCGAGCGGCCCAGGATCGTGGCCGCCGGCGAACTTCACCAGCGCGTCGATGCGCGCCTGGATCGGCGGGTGCGTCGCGAAGATGTCCTCGAAGCCCTGGCGCGGATTGTCGACGCACATCTCCATCACCGCCGAGGTCGCGCCAGCGAGCTCGCCGCGGCCCTCGATCTTGCGCAGCGCCGCGATCATGGCATCGGGGTTTTTCGTCAGCTCGACCGAGCCGGCATCGGCCAGGAACTCGCGCGAGCGCGACAGCGCGAAGCGGATCACGGTCGAGAGGATCCAGGCGAGGGCGATCAGCGCGATTGCGATCAGGATCGCGGCGCCGCCGCCGCCCTTGCCGCGGTCGCTCGAATCGCTCGAGCGCGAGCGCCAGCTGCCGCCGCCCTGGAACAGCATGCGGAACACCAGCTCGGCGAAGAACGAGATCACGCCGGCGATGATCACCGCGATCACCAGCATGCGTACGTCGCCGTTGCGGATGTGGGTGAGCTCGTGGCCGAGCACGGCCTCGACCTCGGCGTCGTCGAGCTGCTTGAGCAGGCCGGTCGTCACCGTGATCGAGTACTGCTTCTCGTTCATGCCGGTCGCGAAGGCGTTGAGCGCGTCGGACTCCATCAATTTCAGTTTGGGCATCGTAATGCCGCGCGAAATGCACAGGTTCTCGAGCAGGTTATAGAGGCGCGGCTGCTCGGTGCGCGTCACGTCGCTCGCGCCGGTCACCGCATCGATCAGCGACTGATGGAATTTGTAGGCGATCAGGATCCACACCACCGTGCCGAGCGTCACCCATGGGATCGATTTGATGAAGTAGCCCCAGGCGTGCTGGAGCAGCCAGCCGAGCGAGGCGTCGTACATCAGCGCCTCGGCGGCCAGCGCGCCGGCGAAGCTCAACAGGTAGACGAGGAAGAACAGTCCGATCAGCAGCGCGACAGAGCGCCGCCTGTTCGACTGGATGTGCGTATAGAGCCCGTAGGAAGCCATGACGGGCGCCTATGTTCCTGTGCAGGTGATCAGAACTTCACCTGCGGGACCTCGCCGACAGTCTTGCGCTCCTCGCCCAGGTCGAAGAAGTCCTTCGACTGGAAGCCGAGCGATGCCGCGAACAGGACGGCCGGGAAGTTCTGGATGCCGGTGTTGTACTCCTGCACGGCATTGTTGAAGAAGCGCCGCGCCGCCGCGAGCTTGTTCTCGATGTCGGTCAGTTCCGCCTGCAGCTGCTGGAAATTCGTGTTCGCCTTGAGATCGGGATAGGCCTCGGCGAGCGCCATCAGGCCGCGCAGCGCGCCGGTCAGCTGCTGCTCGGCTGCGGCGACCTGGCCCGGGCCCTGCGCCGCCATCGCGGAATTGCGCGCCGCGATGACCGCCTCGAGCGTGCCGCGCTCGTGGCTGGCATAGCCTTTCACGGTCTCGACCAGGTTGGGGATCAGATCATGCCGTTGGCGAAGCTGCACGTCGATGTCGGCGAACGCCTGATTGACGCGCTGACGCATCCCGACCAGGCCATTGTAGATCGCGATGACCCACAGCACGAGGACGACGAGCACGCCGATGACGATCCAACCGGTGGTGGACATGAGGCTCCTCCAGGTGAGCTTTGGTCGCGCGAGTCTATACGCGCTTAGTCGCGCCCGCAGCCAGAACAGTTCAAGGATTTCCGAGACCTAGCAGCAGAAGAAGGACGGCCACGCGCCTATTTGTTCGTATTCCAGATGTCGACGGCGAGCTTCCAGTCGCGGCCGAGCTTCTGCCACACGACGATATATTTGCCCTGCACCACCTGGTCGGAGCCTTTCGGCTTGAAGCTGAAGGTGCCGATCTCGCGCGCGAACGCGCGGCTGAGCCGTTTGACGTCGACGGTGGTGGCCTTGAAGTCGGTCAGCGTGCCGACCATGCCCTGCCAGAACGCCCCGATGGCGGCTCGTCCCTTGATCATCTCCGCACCGGGCGGCAGGGCGGTCGCGTCCTCAGTGTACAGCGCGGCGATGCCGGCGCTGTCGCCCTTGGCGAACAGCTCGACGAACTGGGCGTTCACCTTCTCGATGTCGGCCTTGATGTCGGCCAGGGCCGGGGTCACAAGGCCGGCAAGCACGGCGAGGATCAATCCCAGTTTGCGCACGGAGGGTCCTATGGTTTGGCGTTCAGGGCCATGCCGGAGGGCGACGGCCGGAAGGCGGTGACGTTTCGGCCCGCAGAACACCACAAAAATGTGTCGCGGGGAACAACGGGGAGAGGCATTTGGGCGGAACGCGGCTGACCGTCCGGTCGTTGTCTCGATTGACAAAAACGGCGAGGAGCGCATGGCGTCTGCGGTGGCCCTGGAACGGTCGGAGCCGGAGCCGGCCACACAGACCGTCATCGAAACCGACATCCCGGCGCGGCTCGACCGGCTGCCGTGGGGGCGCTTCCACACGCTGGTGGTGGTCGCGCTCGGCATCACGTGGATCCTCGATGGCCTCGAAGTGACGCTCGCCGGCGCCGTGTCGGGCGCGCTGAAGCAGAGCGAGGTGCTGCGCTTCTCCAACACCGATATCGGCATCGCCTCGAGCGCGTACCTTGCCGGCGCGGTGCTCGGCGCGCTGTTCTTCGGCTGGCTCACCGACCGGCTCGGCCGCAAGCGGCTGTTCTTCATCACCCTCGCGGTCTACCTGGTCGCGACGGCCGCCACCGCGTTCTCATGGAATCTGTGGAGCTTCGTCCTGTTCCGCTTCCTGACCGGAGCCGGCATCGGCGGCGAATACACCGCGATCAACTCGACCATCCAGGAGCTCATCCCGGCGCGTTTTCGCGGCTGGACCGATCTCGTCATCAATGGAAGCTTCTGGGTCGGCGCCGCGATGGGCGCGGCGGCCTCCATCGTGCTGCTCGATCCGGCGGTGATCTCCCCGGAGCTCGGCTGGCGCTGCGCCTTCTTCGTCGGCGCCGCGCTCGGCATTGTCATCTTCGTCATGCGGTTTTGGATCCCGGAATCGCCGCGCTGGCTGATGACGCATGGCCGGCAGGCCGAAGCGGAAGCGATCGTCGCCGACATCGACGCGAGCTTCCGCGACCGAGGCCACCGGCTCGAGGATCCCTCAGTGCGCATCCGCCTCGTCGCGCGCAGCCACACGCCGCTCGGCGAGGTCGCCCGCACCTTGTTCATCGACCAGCGGCAGCGGACCCTCGTGGGCCTCTCGCTGATGGCGGCGCAGGCGTTCTTCTACAACGCGATCTTCTTCACCTATGCGCTTGTTCTCACCGATTTTTACGGCATCCGCGCGGACCATGTCGGCTGGTATTTGCTGCCGTTCGCCGCCGGCAACGTGCTCGGGCCGATCCTGCTCGGCCGCTTGTTCGATACGGTCGGGCGCCGGCCGATGATCGCGCTGACCTACGCGGTGTCCGGCGTGCTGCTCGCGGGCAGCGGCTATTTGTTCGCGATCGGCATCCTGACGGCGACCCAGCAGACCATGTCGTGGATGGTGATCTTCTTCTTCGCCTCGACCGCGGCGAGCTCCGCCTATCTGACCGTCAGCGAGACGTTCCCGCTCGAGGTCCGCGCGCTGGCGATCGCGTTCTTCTACGCCATCGGCACCGGCATCGGCGGCATCGCCGGGCCGTGGCTGTTCGGCATGCTGATCGACACCGGCTCGCGCATGAGCGTGTTCGGCGGCTATCTGCTCGGCAGCGCGCTGATGATCGCCGCGGCGATGATCGCCGCGCGATACGCCGTGGCGGCCGAGCGCAAGCCGCTCGAGGCGGTCGCCCGGCCGCTGTCCCTGTCGCAATAAGCTTGGTCTTACTGCTTGGCCTTCTTGGTCGGCTTCGCGGCCGGGGCAGGGGCCGCTCCGGCCCGCTCCTCTTGGCGTGCTTCGCCGGCCATGACGACGCATTCGAGCAGCTCGACATAGCTCGGCTCGAAGCCGCTCACCTCGGCGATGCAGTCCTTGCGGTCCTGCGGTCGGAACGTGCTCCAGCGCTTGGCCAGCTCGTTGCGTGCATCGCGCTCGTCCTCCATGCAGGTCTGCACGGTTGCTCGTGCGCCATCGCCGTTCATGGCGGCGGCTTTGCATCCCGGTTCGATATTGAGGTTCGGCAACGCCTGGGCGTTCGCAACGCCGGGCGCGCAACAGATGAGCAGCAGCAGCGCGAAAATCCTGATCATGGGAGCCTCCCTCGTGAAATGACCACGAGCGTATTGCTGACCGGTGTCCGGGAGAAGATGTAGCGGAACCCGCTAACGCCGGCTTTGCCGGAAATGGCAAATTAGGGCGGTTCTTGCCGTCTTTTTCGGGCTTCCACCTTCGATCTTGCGTGGCCCGCGCGAAAAAGTTACCCAACGGCAGTCGGTAAAATAAGACCAATCGGGGTTGGAGTGATCAGCGGGCGCCTACGCCACGTGCCCAAATTCTTACGTCTGTGAGCCCGGCCCCGTGGTTCGAGACGCGCGCGTTTGTAAATGCAATGCCACGTGTCAGGCATGTGACGGCGCGCTCGCACCCATGACGCCTCCGAGGACCAGGCGCAACAAGGACGCCCTACACCGCCTCGCGCAGGCGCACCGCGCCTTCGAGGTCGACCGAGACGAGCTGCGACACGCCGCGCTCGGCCATGGTGACGCCGAACAGGCGGTTCATGCGCGCCATCGTAATCGGGTTGTGCGTGATGATCACGAAGCGCGTGTCGGTCGAGCGGGTCATCTCGTCGAGCAGGTTGCAGAACCGCTCGATGTTGTGGTCGTCGAGCGGCGCGTCGACCTCGTCCAGCACGCAGATCGGGGCCGGGTTGGTGAGGAACACGGCGAAGATCAGCGCCATGGCGGTCAGCGCCTGCTCGCCGCCGGAGAGGAGCGAGAGCGTTGCCGGCTTCTTGCCGGGCGGCTTGGCGATGATCTCGAGGCCGGCGTCGAGCGGATCCTCGGCCTCGATCAGCTGCAGCTCGGCGGTGCCGCCGCCGAACAGCTCGCTGAACAGCTTCTTGAAGTGGTTGTTGACGACCTCGAACGACTCGAGCAGGCGCTCGCGCGCTTCCTTGTTGAGACTCTGGATGCCGGTGCGCAGCTTCTTGATCGCCTCGACCAGGTCGTCGCGCTCCGTGGTCAGCGACGTGTGCTGGGTCTCGACCTCTTTCAGCTCCTCCTCGGCGCGCAGATTGACGGCGCCGAGCCGCTCACGGTCGCGCCGCAGCTTTTCGAGCTCTGCCTCGACGGCCGGCACGTCCGGCAGCTCCTGGCCGGGCTCGATGCCGGCGAGGGCGGGCACAGCCTCCGGCTCGACCTCGAGCATCTCGCGGATCTCGTGCTGGACATCGGCGAGGCGGCGCAGCGCGCCGGCATGACGTTCCTCGGCGCGCGCGGATTGCTCCCGGGCGGTGCCCATGGCTTCGAGCGCAGCCCGCGCGGCACGGTCGGCCTCGGCGAGGCGGTTCTCGGCGGCGGCGAGCTCGTCGGCGGCCGCGCGGCGCCCCGCCTCCGCCTGGTTGACCTCGTCGATCAGGCCGCTGCGCTTCTCGGCAAAGAGGCGCGGTGCATCCTCGAGGCCCGCGCGCTCGAGCTTGGCCTCCGAGAGGCGCTCCTGCAGCGTCGCGATCTGCGACGCAGCGCCGGCGCGGCGCTGGTTCCAGGCCTCCGCATCGGTGGTGACCGCGGCGAGCCGCCGTTCCGCGAGCTCGATCTCGCGGGCGAGCGCCTGTGCTTCGGCCTTCGCCTCGGCGAGGTTGGCGCGCTTGTCGCCGACCTCGTTGCGGACACGGTCGAGGTCCGCGGTGAGCTGGTCGGACGGCGGCAGCGCGTCAAGCTCGCCCACCGCGTGGTTGCGCGCGGCCTCCGCCTCGGCACGGTTCATGCCGAGCCGGGCGATGCCTTCGGCGAGCGCCGAGTTGCGTGCCGCCAGGCGCGCGACCTCGCGCTCGGCCTGGGTGTGACGGTCGCGCGACGCGTCGGCCTCGTGCTGCAGGTCGCGCCATTTGGCGCGGGTCGAGGTCTCGGCCTCCGCCGCAGCGGTGACCTCGCGCTCGGCCATCGCGACCGTGGCACGGCGGGTGTCGACCTCGGCGCGCGCGAACTGCAGCTCGGCCTCGATGTCGGCCAGACGGTTCCGCTCGGCCAAGCGGCGTGCCGCGCCGGTCGGCGCGTTGGCGGCGACCGCAAAGCCATCCCAGCGCCACAGGTCGCCCTCGCGGGAGACGAGACGCTGTCCCGGCTTGAGCTGCTTGGCGAGCTCCGCGCCCTGGCCGCGCTCGACCACCCCGATCTGGGCAAGCCGGCGTGCCATCTCCGACGGCGCCACCACGTGGCGCGCCAGCGGCTCGACGCCGGCCGGCAGCGTCGGGTCGCTCAGATCGATCGCCGCGCCGCTCCAGCGCATCGGCGCATTCGCCTCGACGCCGGCGTCGAGATCGTCGCCGAGCGCCGCGCCGAGCGCGGTCTCAAAACCCTTTTCGACGGTAAGCAGATCGATGACCGGCGGGAACAGGCTCTTGTTGTCGACGTGCAGAAGTTTGGCGAGCGTCTTCGCTTCGGTCTCGAGCCGATGCACGCGGCGCTCGGCCTCGGTCAGTGGCGACCGCGCCACATCGAGTGCCTGACGCGCGCCCGAGTGGGCCGCCTCGGCCCGCAGCGCGGCGGCCTCCGCCTCGGCGATCGCGGCCTGCGCGGCTTCCACCGCCGCGACCAGAGTTTCGAGATCGAGCTCGATGCTACGCTCGGCCTCGAGCTTCTTCAGCTCGGCCTCGACATCGGCGATCTCCTTGTCGAGGCGGGCGACGCGCTCGCTCTGGTCGCGCTGCACGCCTTCGAGCTGGTTGCGGCGCGCTGTAAGGTCAGCCAGCGTGCCGGTCAGTTCGCCGAAAGTCTTCTCGGCGGCGGACAGCACCTCGCTCGCCTCGGTCACGCGCGCGTCGACCTCGCCGCGCCGCGAGGCGCCGGCGGAGGCTTCCTGTGCCAGTTCCTCCTTCTCGGCGTCGAGCCGGGCAATCGCCGCCTCGGCGTCAGCCGCGAGTTTCGTTTCGCGTTCGATGTCCTCGCCGAGCTGGACCAGGCGGCGGTCGAGCTCCGCCATACGGTCCTTGGCGCGCGTCTCCTCGCGCTCGAGCGTCTCGCGCGCAATGGTCAGCCGTTGCAGCGAGGCCGCGGCCTTGGCCTCGGCGTCGCGCAGGGCCGGGAGGGCGGCCGCCGCCTCCGTCTGAAGGATCGAGGCCTCGGCCTGGCGACCGGTGTGCTCGGCGACCGCGCGGACCGCGAGGTCGCGCGCTTGCTCGGCGTCGCGCACCTCGGTCTGCGCGTTGACGTAGCGCAGGTGGAACAGTGTCGCCTCCGCCTTGCGCACCTGCTCGGCGACGTTGCGATAGCGCACCGCCTGGCGCGCTTGGCGCTTCAATCCGTCGATCTGGCCGGACAGCTGGCCGATGACGTCCTCCAGGCGCGCGAGGTTCTGCTCGGCGGCCTTCAGGCGCAGCTCGGCCTCGTGACGGCGCACGTGCAGGCCGGCAATGCCGGCCGCTTCTTCGAGCACGCGGCGGCGCTGCTCGGGCTTGGCCTGGATGATCTCGCCGATGCGGCCCTGGTGGACGAGCGCCGGCGAGCGCGCGCCGGTCGAGGCGTCGGCGAACAAGGTCTGCACGTCGCGCGCGCGCACCTCCTTGCCGTTGACCCGATAGGTCGAGCCCTGCTCGCGCTCGATCCGCCGCGACACCTGCAGCGCGTCCTCGCCGTTGAACTGTGCCGGGGCGGTGCGGTCCGTGTTGTCGATCGCCAGCGCGACCTCGGCGTTGTTGCGGCCCGGCCGGTTGGTGTTGCCTGAGAAGATGACGTCATCCATGTCGGCGGCGCGCATGGACTTGTGCGAGGTCTCGCCCATGACCCAGCGCAGCGCTTCGACCAGGTTCGACTTGCCGCAGCCGTTCGGCCCGACCACGCCGGTCAGGCCCGGCTCGATCAGGAAGTCGGTCGGCTCGACGAAGGACTTGAAGCCGAGCAGGCGCAGACGCGTCAGTTTCATTACTCGAGGTCCTCAACAGAATTCGTTTTCGGCAAAATCCAACCCTTCTCGAGCCCACGAATGAGCCGAGGAATCATGCCGTCTCAAGGCACAATGAATCGGCGATAGGGGCGAGGCAACAGGGGGTTATTCGTTATCCCGAACTTGTCGGACGATGATACCGAACCCGCCCGGACGGGGCCCGGCCGGTGCACCCCAGGCAAGCTGAAAAAGCGAGATCAGGCCTTGAGATAGGGATCGATGATCTTGGCCAATTCGTCGATCGACAGGGCGCCCTTGTGCTTGGTTCCGTTGACGAAGAATGTCGGCGTCGAGTCGACCCCGAACTTCTCCGCGCCGCGGTTGCGCACCCATTCGATGCCTTTCAGCACGTCCTGATTCGCGAGGCACGCCTCGAAGCTTTCCTTGGTGTAGCCGGCCTGCTTGGCGACCGCGAACAGGGGCTCGATCGGCTGCTGGACCGCCCACTTGTTCTGCTGGCTGAACAGCGCATCGATCAGCGGGAAATATTTGTCCTTGTCGGTGCAGCGCGCCAGCATGAAGGCGCCAGCCGCCAGCGGGTCGAACGGGAACTCGCGGAAGATGAAGCGCACCTTGCCGGTGTCGATGTAACGCTTCTTGAGCTCCGGCAGCGTCGTCTCATGGAAGTGTGCGCAGTGCGGGCAGGTCATCGAGGCATATTCGATGATGGTGACCGGCGCATTCTCCGCGCCCATGGTCATCTCGCCAAGCGGTCCGGCCTGCATCAGCTCCTCGGAGGAGATCGGTCCGGACGGCGGGGCCGCCGGTTTGCGCTGGGCGAACGCAACGTCGAGACTGCCGAAGCCCGCCGACAGGGCAACGGTCAGCGCGAGCGCGGCCGCGCCGGTGAGAAGTTCGCGACGGGTGGTCAACACGGGATGCCTCATGCGTTTGGCGGATACGCCGATGTGGCCTGTTCCGTAGCCTGAAAACGCGATTGTAGCAATTTCGGGCCGCACGCAGGCCCGGCGGGTCGCAGTCACGTTCGTTTGATTGTGGCAGGCGGCCTTGGGCAATGCCCGAACCTGTCCAAAGTTTCATTTGACCGCGCGAACCCGAACGCCCATGTCGCGTTGACCGGTTGCTGTATCGACGATGCGGCGGCCATCAGATCAGGTTCAAACCATGCCAAGCGACCATAGACGATTGACCGGGCCCCTGGCCGTCGCGGCTGACTGATCGTTTCGATCGGCTCGCCTCGACCGGCCCTCCGCCCGGTCGGAAGAAGGTGAGCCATGAACTCCGAAATCCGCTTCCTCGCTCAACATCTGCTGCATGCCGGATTGGCCCCGCTGCCGGAGCGCGACCGCCGGGTCATCTTGCGCGTGGCCAAGCGCATGCAGATCGCGCGCGACCTCAACGAGGTGTTCGACGACCGCCTGACGTTCGGCGAGCGTCTGGCCGATCATGTGGCCGCCATCGGCGGCTCGTGGGGCTTCATCATCGGCTTCACGGTGTTCCTGTTCGCCTGGGCGCTGCTCAATGCGGTGGTGCTGGTCGCGCACGCGTTCGATCCCTATCCGTTCATTTTCCTCAATCTGCTGCTCTCCATGCTCGCCGCCCTGCAGGCGCCGATCATCATGATGAGCCAGAACCGGCAGGCGGCGAAGGATCGCCTCGCCGCTGCGCTCGACTACGAGGTCAACCTCAAGGCCGAGTTCGCGATCGCCGAGCTGCACGACAAGATCGACCGGCTCCAGGCGCAGATCGAGCGCGCACTGGTCGTTCCGGAGACCGTAGGGCGCAATAGCGAAGCGTATTGCGCCGAGCATTCTCCGCGGCAGATTACGCTGCGCTAGAGCATGATCCCGAAAAGTGGACACCGGTTTTCGGAAAAGATCATGCTCCAGCAAAAACCCACGTCCGACAGCCGGTGTGCTACCGCATCGCGATGGTCATGCCGGACACGTTGAGCGAGAGGTCGAGGCCGGCCTGCACGCCGCGCAGCCTGAGCACAACGCCGTTGGGGTTTCGCAGCGTCGCCACCTTGACGCCGCCGATCACGGCGACGCCGGCGCCGGTCGCCGTATAGGGTCCGGAGATATCGGCGGGCTGTCGAAGATTGTAGGCGTTGCCGCCCACGTTCACCGCGGCGACGCCGATGGTTCCGGCGCTGATGCCGCCGATCTGCAGCGGATAGGCCCGACCCCTGCACAGCAGGGTGCCGTTGCCGCCGCCGGCTCCGAAGATGAAGCCGGCCTTGACGATCCTGAAGTTGACACGGCACGTCTCGGCTTGGGTTTCGGTGGAAAGTCCCGCCAGCATGAGCGTCGCGACCAGCGCGGCCGCGGTCAGTTTGAAGGCAGCAAACGGATTGATCATCGCTTCCTCCCGACGGTTGTTTTGCGCCAGTCCAGGATAGCGATTTTCGCGTTCTAATTGTGATCAGCGCTGCTTGACGGCGGCACCGAGCCGCCCGAGCGCGGCGCGCAAATCGTCGTCCGTAATGTCGGTCATGCCGGCGGCGATGCGGGCGGCTTCCGCCGCGTCGGGGGCGGGGCGCTGCTTCGGCTTGGCCTGTCGCGTGAGTGGCGCTTGTCGCAGCGCGATCTTGCCGACCGCCGCCCAGCCGAAGAACCGGTTGACGCGCTCGATGATCACGCCGGAGAGGTGCTGGATCTCGATCGCGGCGGGACCTTCGACGCGCAGGATCAGCGTTGCCGGCTGCGGCGGCTCCGGATCGTCCGGGATGCGGCGCGGCCAGTTCATCTTCATCGGCTCCGCCAGCGCAGCGATCTCCGGCCCGACGATCTCGTCCCAGCGCGTCACCAGCTCGGTCGCGGCAAAGCCCTGCCGCGCGAATGCGTCGGCAATGGTCTTGCCGACCAGCTCGCTGAGCGGACGCGCGAAGGAACGGCCGGGCTTGTTCATCGGGTAACGGTCTGCCACATCGGGACTGCATGACCGTAGCAGGCAAGACGAACGAGCGAAACCGCGCCGCGCCCAAAACGAGCGCGCCGCCCACGGCCGCCGACCTGCTCGCCTGGTACGACCGACACCGACGCCGCTTGCCGTGGCGCGCGGCGCCGGGCGAGGCGGTCGATCCCTATAGGGTGTGGCTCTCGGAAATCATGCTGCAGCAGACCACGGTCAAGGCGGTGGCGCCGTACTTCGCGCGGTTCATCGAGCGCTGGCCGACGGTCGAGGCCCTGGCGGCGGCCGAGCTCGACGATGTGCTGCGGCTGTGGGCCGGACTTGGCTATTACGCTCGCGCCCGCAACCTGCACGCCTGCGCCAAAGCCGTGGCGGATCAGCATGGTGGGCAGTTTCCTTCAGGTGAAGCTGGATTGGCGGCGCTGCCCGGCGTTGGCCCGTACACCGCCGCCGCGATCGCCGCGATCGCCTTCGATCAGCCCGCAACGCCGGTCGATGGCAATATCGAGCGGGTGGTCACGCGGCTCCATGCGGTCGAGGACGAGCTGCCCGCCGCCAAGCCGACAATCCGCGCGCTCGCTTCGATGCTGACCCCGGAGCGTCGCGCCGGCGACTTCGCCCAAGCCATGATGGATCTCGGCGCCACCATCTGCACGCCGAAGAAGCCGGCCTGCGCGCTGTGTCCGTGGACCGGGTGTTGCGCGGCGCAGCGGCGCGGCGATGCCGAAAGTTTTCCACGCAAGGCAGAGAAGAAGACCGGCAGGTTGCGCCGTGGCGCGGCCTTCGTCGTTGTTCGCGCCGATGGCGCGGTGCTCGTGCGCACGCGCGCGCCGAAAGGGCTGCTCGGCGGCATGACCGAGGTGCCGACCAGCGAATGGGCCGCGGATTTCGCCGAAGACGACGCACTCGTTGCCGCGCCCGTGCTTGAGAAGGCACGACCGAAATGGCAGCGGCTGCCCGGCGTGGTCAGTCACGTGTTCACGCATTTCCCGCTCGAGCTGATCGTGTTCACGACCGAGGTGGGGAACGCGACCGCCGCGCCGCGCGGCACGCGCTTTGTCGCGCGCGAAGAGCTCGCGGGTGAGGCGCTGCCCAACCTGATGCGCAAGGTGCTCGTGCACGCCCGGGCGATGCCGGACAAGCCGCGGCGGTAACAGCTGCTCCGACGCTCGCCGACCCCGCACTTCACGCGGGGTTGGACCTCAGTCCAATCGAAGACGCCGGACCGGCCGCATAACGTGGCGTCGTCGGCGGGCTGGGACGCTCCAAGCGGCTTCACCTGTGAGCTACAGGAGTACCGTCATGGCCACCAACATCGTTTCAATCATCATGCAATACCTGACGCCCGACGTGATCGGGCGCATCGCCGATGCGCTCGGTCTCGACCGTGGCAGCGCGCAGACGGCCGTCGGCACCGCTGTGCCGGCGCTGCTGGCCGGATTGTGCAACGTCGCCGCACTGCCCGGCGGCGCGCAGAAGCTGGCCGAATCCGCCAAACAGCAAGCCGGACTGCTCGAAGGTCTCTCGAGCTCGAGCGGCGGCACGACTACGGCAAACCTCGCCGACAGCGGATCGCGGATGCTCTCCTCGCTGTTCGGCGGCACACACAATGCTCTGGCCGCGCCGATCGCCAAAGCCGCAGGCCTGAGCACAGGCGAGGGTGCATCGCTGCTCGGAATGCTGGCTCCAGTCGTCATGGGTGCCATCGCCAAGCAGCAGGGCGGCCGCAGCATCGACGCCGGCGGCATTGAGAGCCTGCTCGCGGCACAGAAGGACAACATCGTCGCGGCGCTGCCCTCGGGTGTCCTCAATCAGCTCGGCAGCAGCGGCCTCCTCGCCGCGCTCGGCGGTGTTGGGGGAATGGCGGGCGCTGCCGCCGGGCAGACGGAGCGCGCGGCCGCCCAGGCGGCGCAGGGTGTTGCCGATGCCGGCAGTCGCGCCGCGCGCGCAACCTCCTATGCCGCCCAGAGCGTCGCCGATTCCGCCAACCGTGCGACACGCACGGCGCCGACGCCGTCGCTGAACTGGATGTTCTGGGCTGTTCCCCTCATCGCGATCGCCGCGCTGCTGGGTTACCTGATGAGCCGGCCGGCCGAGCAGATGGCCGAGCAGGCTGCGACGACGGGCCAGAGCGTTACGGTGCGGGGAGTCGACCTCGGCAAGCAGGTCGGCGACACGTTCGCGAACCTGCAGACGTCGCTGAGCGACATCAAGGACAGGGCGTCGGCCGAGGCAAATCTGCCGCGGCTGCAACAGGTCTCGACGCAGATCGACACCGTCCGCGGCTCGGTTCAGCAGCTCACGCCGGAGCAGCGCAAGGTCATCGCCGGAATCGTCAATCCGAAGATGTCGAGCATGAACCGCATGTTCGACCAGGTGCTGGCGATCCCCGGTGTGGAGGAGGTGCTCAAGCCGACCGTCGACAATCTGAAGACGGAGCTTGCGGCGCTGAACTCCGCCAACTGAGCGGCTTCGCGTCACCGCCGCATCCGCCGGCGCAGCGTGCCGGCGGATGCGCGAGTGCACACCCGGAAACCATGAAACGGGGGCAGGGGCGCCACACAGGAGTGAGCAATGACCGACAAGACGAACTTCACGCCCGATGAGTGGAAGCTGATCATGGAAAGCGTGATGGCGGCGGGTATTGCCGTCAGCGCGGCCGATCCGAGCGGGCTGTTCGGCGTGCTCAAGGAAGGCTTCGCCAGCAGCTCCGCGCTCGTGCAGGCAAAAATGGACCCCGGCACCAGCGCGCTTATCAAGGCGGTCGTCGCCGACTTCGAAACGTCGCAGGGCCGGACGGCCGCGCGCGACGGCCTCAAGCAGAAGCTCTCCGGCAGCCAGGGCGCACAGGTGAAGGACAAGTGCATCGAGGTGCTGCGCCAGGCCGGAGCGGTGCTCGACAGCAAGGCGCCCGCCGATGCCGCCGCCTTCAAGGGCTGGCTGCGACAAATCAGTCAGCACGTCGCCGAGGCGGCCTCCGAGGGCGGGCTGCTCGGCTTCGGCGGCGTCAGGGTGAGCGACGCGGAGAAAGCGACGCTTGCGGACATATCGGGCGCGCTGAAGCTGGCGGCCTGAGCCCGGGCACGCCCACGGGCGGACCGGCCACGTGATGGGCTACTTCTTCAATTCGCCGGCGTCCGAGTTCAGGAGCCACTGATAATAGTGCCAGAGACTCTCGTCCGGCCCGTTGGCGAGCCGCTTCTGGGCTCTGCCCCACGGCCAGAACAATTGTGTTTTGCCCTGCATGCCGACAAAGCGTTCGCCCCCGAGCTTCACCCAGCCCCACTTGGCGCCATGATTGCGCCGGTACACCTCGCCGAGATAGCTGCCGAGCAACATGTAGGCGGCCTCGACCCGTTTCGCGGGCGGATTGGTCGTCTTGAACTCCACGTACATCCGCTCCGCCATCCACTCGAGCTGCCGGATGCTTTCGTCGTGCCAGTCGAGCTCGATGCCGTAGAACGTCTTGCCGGCGTTGACCATGTTGATGCCGTAGGTCACGGCCACCGTCTGGACCTGGGTATCGCTCTCGAATGTGTGGGGCTGCATTTGTGCGCACGCCAACGATGTCAGCGGCGACGGACGATGATCAACGGATATTTCACGTGATTTCTCCGGTGCTGCGCGTCAAGTCTTGCCTTTGTCGCGCGGCATCCGCAAATGAATTGAACCGGCCTGCACAAGAGCCCGATATGCGCTCAGTCCGGGCCCGCGCTACGCGGCATGCGCTTCGTCGGGCGCGAGGCACTGTCCAACGTGATCTGCAAGGTGCTGCTGCCGCGCCGTGAGGAGGCTATTTCCTGTACGAGGCGGCGTTCGGATCCACGAGCGTTTGGTAATAGAACCAGAGATTTTCTTCGGCCCCCTGGAGAATCCGCTTCTTGGCCTTGCCCCATGGCCAGAACAGTTGCGGGTTGCCTTGCATGCCGACGAACCGTTCACGCTCGAGCGTCACCCAGCCCCACTCGGCACCGTGGTTGCGCCGGAACACCTCGCCGACATAGCTGCCAAGCATCATGTAGGCCGCCTCGAGCCGTTCCGGGGGCGGGTTGCTTGTCTTGAAGTCCGTGTAAGTCTGCTCCGCGATCCGCTCGATATGCCGGATGCTCTCGTCCGACCAGTCGAGCTCGACGCCGAAGTGTGTCTTGGCCATCTCGACCATGTTGACGCTGTAGGCCTCGGCCACTTGCTGGACCTTGGGATCGCTCTCGAACGTGTCGGTTTGCATTTGAGCCCACGCCAATGAGGTCAGCAGCGACACGTGATTTTTCTCGACGCTGCGGGTTCAGGTCTCCTGGCTTTGTCGCTCAGCATTGCAAAATGGTTGCACCGTCCTGCACAAAAAGTTCGCGCACGCGCCGGGTGGCACGCGTTGGGTCGCGCACCGACGAGGCGCTGCCGAACGTGATGCGCAAGGTCTTGCTGCACGCGCGGGCGATGCCGGACAGGCCGGCGCGCTAATCCAGCGGCTCCAGCTTGATCACCTGGGCCGCGTGATCGTTGCCGACCCACACCGCGACCTGCGCGGTGCGGTCGTCGACGAACACGCGGCGCAAATTGCTGTAGCGCGGCAGCGGGTAATTCACCCACTCACCGGTCGCCGGGTTGAGCCGGCCGAGCCGGTCGGACGACTCGTTGACCTCCCATACGCTGCCGTGGCGGTCGGCCACCACGTCGTAGGGCGCCTCCCAGGCGAGCGGCTTCTTCCATTCGGTGATCTTCTCGGTTTTCGGATCGAACAGGCCGACGCCGTTCGCGCCGAACTCGGCGAACCACAGCCGGTCCTGCGCGTCGACGCGGCCGCGCCGCGCCCGCGCCGACGGGGTCGGCGTCGGATAGAACGTGAGTGCGCCGGTCTTGGCGTCGATCTTGCCGATGCCGCCGCTGCCGAACTCGAGGATGTACGCGTTGTTCGCGCTGTCGGCGTAGATGCCGTAGATGCCGATCGGCCGACCGGCCGGCATTTTGAACGAGCCGAGATTCTCGTAGGTGCCGCTCACCGGGTCGAGCTTCATGACCTGCGAGCGGTCCGAGTTCTTCACCCACACCTTGCCGTCCGCCTTCATGCCGGCGACCGAGAAGTGCGACTGTTGGGTCGCGTCGGTCTGCCACTCCTTCGGCAGCGGGTAGATGCGGAATTTCTCGGTCTTGCGGTCGAAGCTGGCGACGCCGGTCTGGTACATCAGCCCGATCCAGATCAGCCCGTCGGCGTCGATCTCGAGGTCGAGCGTGCCTTTCGGATGATCCGGCTTCTGCACCGGGATCGGATAGTCGGTGACTTTGCCCGTGTTCGGATCGAGCTTGCCGAGGAACTGCTCGCTGAAATGCGAATACCACACCATGCCGTCGGGATCGACGATCACGTCGTGCGGCTGGATCTCCTTCCGCGCCAGGTCGTACTCGGTGATGATCACGCGCGTCGCGCGGCCGGTCGCGCGCGGTGTCATCTTGTATTCGAAGCTGTGCTCCGATCTGGTGCTGAAATTGAGCCCGGCCAGGTACTCCGCGAATTTCTGGGCCAGGGTCGGATTGACCTTGGGCCGGCGCGCATCGCCGTTGAGGCGCTGCGGGTGCGCATCCGATGCGCCGGGATAGTAGCTCTCCATGCGCTCGAACACCGTCAGGAAGTCGGCGGCCGTGTGCTTCGACTCGAAGATGCGCTGCACCGAATGACAGTCGGTGCAGTTGAGCATCGCGCGCTTGATCTCGTCCAGGCCGGGCGCGCTGGTCATCCATTCGGCATTGGTGAGCTGGTCCGACGTGATCGGCGCCGGCTTGAGCGTCAGGTTCGCCTTGGCCGTCGCGCCGGCGATCTCCAGGCCGCCGTCACCCTCGAGCGCGTAGCCGGCGGCACGGATGCTGAGCTGATAGCGGCCTGGCGTGAGGCGTCCAGCCGGAAACGCGTACTCGCCCTTGTCGTTGCTCACCACCGTCACGGTGATGGTCGAGCCTTGTTTCTTTGCGCTGACGAGAACGCCCTCCATCGCACCCTCGCGTGCCGACGAGACGCTGCCGCTCAGCACCGGCGGCTGCTGCGCGGAAGACGTTGCGATGCAAACGAGCAGGCACGCGACGACGCACAGCGCCGCTGAAATCCGATGCATGGTTTCCTCCTCGATCAACCGCACGTGCGGATGCGCCTCTGCGTGCGCGTGTCTTTCATTGTGATCCACAAATCTCTAAGGTGCCACCCCGCAAAAACGGAGGACTGAGCTGCAATGACGATCATGTCACCGCCGCTCGGCGGCTGGGAGCCGAGCCTGCGCTATCCCGATCCGGCGGTCGTGGCGCTGCATCCGAGTTTCGCCAAGTACAGACTTGCGCTCGCCGGCATCGAGCGGCTTGCCACCGGCATGCGGTGGAGCGAGGGCCCGGTGTGGATCGGCGATGGACGGTATCTGCTCTGGAGCGACATCCCCAACGACCGCATCATGCGCTGGGACGAGGAGACCGGCGCGGTCTCCGTGTTCCGCAAGCCCTCGAACAACGCCAACGGCCACACCCGCGACCGTCAGGGCCGCCTCGTGTCCTGTGAGCACGACGCGCGCCGCGTGACGCGCACCGAGATCGACGGCTCGATCACGGTGATCTGCGACAGCTTCCAGGGCAAGCGGCTCAACTCGCCGAACGACGTGGTGGTCAAATCCGACGGCTCGATCTGGTTCACCGATCCGCAGTTCGGCATCCTCGGCTATTACGAGGGCCATCGCGACACGTCCGAGCTGCCGATGAATGTCTACCGTGTCGATGGCAAGACCGGCGTCGCGACCGTGGTCGCTGACGGCATCGCCGCCCCGAACGGGCTCGCCTTCACGCCCGACGAGAAGAGGCTCTACATCGTCGAGTCACGCAGCGAGCCGCGCCGCATCCTCGTCTATGACGTGGTCGGCGGCGATAAGCTCGCAGGCGGCAAGGTGCTGATCGACGCCGGTCCCGACGGGACGCCGGACGGCCTGCGCATCGATATCGACGGCAATCTGTGGTGCGGTTGGGGAATGACGGGCGAGCTCGACGGGGTGCGCATCTTCAATCCCGCCGGCGAGCCGATCGGCCACATCCATCTGCCGGAGCGCTGCGCCAACCTGTGCTTCGGCGGGCGCTACCGCAACCGCCTGTTCATGGCAGCGAGCCACTCGCTCTATTCGCTCTACGTCAATACGCAGGGCGTGGCGGGCGGATAGGTGTCAGTGCGCCTCGGCGACGCTGCCGTCGGTGGCCGGGTTGGCGTGCAGGGCGTTCTCGAGCCGGGCGATCGCCTGTTGGCGGCGAGCTTCAGTCTTGGCCGAGAAACGCGGGCGCGCCGGCTCGGCGCGTGCACGCTCAACCGCGTGGGACACGACAGCCCGCGCCTGCGGCGACAGCGTGTTCGCACGCTCGACCCGCGACGCCAGCCGTTCCAGGAACTCGGTCTGCGTCACGGTCTCCGACGCGGCGTGATAGCCCTGATAGATGATGGCGCCGCCCACCAGAATGGCGGCCAGGCCGATTTTCGCTGCAAGTGAGACGGACATTTGTCGCCTCCCGAACTGCATACGTCCAATGGTTCGCCGAGCCCCTCGGATTAGTTCGCTCAGCACTCGGAAAAGTTCATAGCGCGGGGCGCGGCGATACAGCTGTGACCGGCGCCACAGGGGGAGGTGACGCAACCGGAGGCGCCGTCTCAGGAATCCCGAACCTTCGGCGAGGGAACCGGCTCGTGCCGGCTGAGTGTCGCCACAAAGGCCGTGGTAGCCTGCTGCGCACGGCGCGACAGTCGCCGAATACAGGGGACTCGCCATGGAGATCACGAGACGTCATGCGCTGGCCGCGGCCGGCGCATCCGCTGCAGTGCTGGCCGGACGTACGGCTTTTGCGGCCTGGGAACCGAGCGAGCGTTATCCGGACCCGTCGATCCAGTTGCTCGATCCGAGCTTCGGCAAATATCGCCTCGTGCTCGCCGGGGTCGAGCGGCTCGCTACCGGCATGCGCTGGTGCGAAGGGCCGGTCTGGTTCGGCGACGCGCGGATGCTGCTGTGGAGCGACATCCCGAACAATCGCCTCATGCGGTGGGAGGAGGAAACCGGACGCGTCAGCGTCTATCGCAAGCCCTCGAACAATTCGAACGGCAACACGCGCGACCGCCAGGGCCGGCTCGTCACCTGCGAGCACGACGCGCGCCGCATCACCCGTACCGAATACGACGGCACCGTCACCGTGCTGATCGACAAGTTCGACGGCAAGCCGCTCAACTCGCCGAACGATATCGTCGTGAAGTCGGACGACTCGGTCTGGTTCACCGATCCGCCGTTCGGCATCCTCGGCAACTACGAGGGCCATGTGGCGACGCCGGAGCTGCCGACCAATGTCTACCGGCTCGATCCGAAGACCGGCCAGGCCTTCCCCGGCAACATCATTCCATCATCCCGCTTCTCGAACTTCGCCAAGACGCTGACCGCCACGATTCCGGCGCCGAACAACAACGCGTCGAACAACTACCGGATCGTCCGCAACTTCCAGGACGACGCCGACACCGCGACGGGACGTCTCGACTACGTGATGGGCGAGAAGCACACGCTGTTCGGCCGGTTCATGTGGTCCGACGGCACCCAGACGCAGCCGGCCGCGTTCGCGCAGACGACGTTCCCGCAGAAGGGGAAGAACCTGGCGATCGGCGAGACCTGGGTGATCTCGCCGGAGTGGGTCAACGAGATCCGCTTCGGCTACAACTACGCCTATCACCTCAACACGCCGATCAACGACGGCAATCGCAACTGGGTCGGCGACATCGGCCTGCAGAATCTCGCCGGCGGCAGCGACCCGGCCGACTACGGCCGGCCGAACTTCACCATCAGCGGCTTCTCCGGGCAAGGCGACGGCACGCTGACGCAGGGGGCGACCGAGAACATCTTCAGCGTCTCCGACGCGGTGAGCCGCATCGCCGGCAAGCACAACATCCGCTTTGGCGTGCAGGCGCAGTATCGCAAGTTCCAGCACCTGACCGAGGTGCCGCCGCGCGGGTCGTTCACCTTCAACGGTCTCTACAGCGGCAACGCCATTGCCGACTATCTGCTCGGCTACTGCTCCGCCTGCGGCGGCGCTTTCGGCAGTTCTCGCTCGGACTACACGTCGCCGACCGTGTCGCCGTTCTTCGACGACATCTGGCAGGCCTCGCACAAGCTGACGGTGCAGATGGGGATTCGCTGGGAGTACCTCGCACCCTGGGTCGAACAGAACGGGCAGGAGGGCGCGTTCGACGCCAAGACCGGCAAGATCGCGTATCACAAGGTGCCGGCCAGCATCCCGGCGGCGCTGGCCCCGCTGATCATCAACCAGGACGACTACTCCCCCGCCGGCATCGTGAAGAAGGACTTCAACAACTGGGGCCCGCGCGTCGGCGCGACCTACAACCTGACCGAGAACACCGTGATCCGCTCGGGGTTCG
>Ga0081540_1000026_pt1 | contig 155402 bp, 146 predicted proteins | sample TabmetS2T1R1_FD_71024 | JGI IMG/M metagenome (GOLD analysis project Ga0081540, IMG submission 71024) | Tabebuia heterophylla rhizosphere microbial communities from the University of Puerto Rico - S2T1R1 | ecosystem: Host-associated > Plants > Roots > Rhizosphere ... | reverse complement strand
CGAGATCATGTTCGTGACCGGCCTCGCGCAGTTCCTCAGCGCGCCGGCCGCCGGCATCCTGGTGCGCAAGGTCGACCCGCGGCTGATGCTCGGGCTCGGCTTCGCGATGATCGCGGTCTCGACCTGGTCGCTCGCCGGCCTCACCGCCGACTGGGACTTCTGGGAGCTGTTCGTGCCGCAGATCCTGCGCGGCGTCGGGCTGATGTTCTCGATGATCCCGATCACCACGCTCGCGCTCGGCACGCTGCCGCCGCAGCACCTCAAGAGCGCCGCCGGCCTGTTCAACCTGATGCGCAACCTCGGCGGCGCCTTCGGCCTGGCCGGCATCAACACCGTGATCAACGACCAGCGCGCGGTGCACTGGAGCCGGCTCGCCGAGCACATCAACCCTGGACGTCCCGAGGTCCAGGCCTACATCGACAATTTGACCGCGCGTTTCGGCAACCTGGTCGCGGCGGACCCGATCGCTGTCGCCAACCGCCGCCTCGCGGCCCTGGTGATGCGCCAGGCGACGGTGCTGACTTTCATCGACTGCTTCGTCATCATGAGCGCCATCTTCGTCGGCGCGATGCTGGTGATGGCGGTGCAGGTATCCGGCGGCGCGCTGATCGCCGGATCGATCATCCTGAGCCGTGCGCTCGCACCGGTCGAGCAGGCGATCTGCGGCAATGCCGCGCTTGCGAATCGCGACCGCACGCTCACAGCGCTCTACGGCCAGATCATGCAGGGGCTGACGACCGGGCCGGGACGTCAGGCCGTCATCGAGGGGCAGCGCGCCTGGCTGCGCAACCGCAATGCCTGCCGCGACCCCGGCATGGCCGCCTGCGTTGCCGGCCTGTACGACCAGCGCATCACCGAGCTGCAATCCATGCTGGGCCGGCGCTAGATTCGTATGCCTCGCGTCGCCATGCTAAGCACGGAGATCACCAGAACCGCCGGGGCGGAGAGGGGAGCATGAAGGACATCCTCGACAAGCTCGACGTACGCCGCGAGAACGCGCGGCTCGGCGGCGGCAAGGCGCGCATCGAGGCGCAGCACAAGCGCGGCAAGCTCACCGCGCGCGAGCGCATCGAGCTGCTCATGGATAAGGGCTCGTTCGAGGAGTTCGACATGTTCGTCGAGCACCGCTCCAACGAGTTCGGCATGGAGAAGACCAAGATCCCCGGCGACGGCGTCGTCACCGGCTGGGGCACGGTCAACGGCCGCACAGTGTTCGCCTTCGCCAAGGATTTCACCGTGTTCGGCGGCTCGCTGTCGGAGACGCACGCGCAGAAGATCACCAAAATCCAGGACATGGCCCTGAAGGCGCGCGCGCCGATCGTCGGCCTGTTCGACGCCGGCGGGGCGCGCATCCAGGAAGGTGTCGCCGCGCTCGGCGGCTACGGCGACGTGTTCAAGCGCAATGTCATCGCCTCGGGTGTCATCCCGCAGATCAGCGTGATCATGGGCCCGTGCGCCGGCGGCGACGTCTATTCGCCGGCGATGACCGACTTCATCTTCATGGTGAAGGACACGAGCTACATGTTCGTCACCGGCCCCGATGTGGTGAAGACCGTGACGAACGAGGTGGTCACCGCCGAGGAGCTCGGCGGCGCGTCGGTGCATGCGACCAAGTCGTCGATCGCCGACGGCGCCTATGACAACGACGTCGAGTGCCTCCTCCAGATGCGGCGGCTGATCGATTTTCTGCCGTCGAACAGCGAGGCGGGCGTGCCGGAATGGCCGTCCTATGACGACATCGAGCGCGAGGATTTTTCGCTCGACACGCTGATCCCGGACAACCCCAACAAGCCCTATGACATCAAGGAGCTGATCCAGAAGGTCATCGATGAAGGCGACTTCTTCGAGATCTCGGCGACGTTCGCGCGCAACATCGTCACCGGCTTCGGCCGCGCCGCCGGCCGCACGGTCGGCTTCGTGGCGAACCAGCCGATGATGCTCGCCGGCGTGCTCGACTCGGATGCCTCGCGCAAGGCGGCGCGCTTCGTGCGATTCTGCGACGCCTTCGGCATTCCGATCGTGACGTTCGTCGACGTGCCGGGCTTCCTGCCGGGCACCGCGCAGGAGCAGGGCGGCCTGATCAAGCACGGCGCAAAGCTGTTGTTTGCCTATAGTCAGTGCACGGTGCCGCTCGTCACCATCATCACGCGCAAGGCGTTCGGCGGTGCTTACGACGTCATGGCCTCGAAACACGTCGGCGGCGACGTGAACTACGCCTGGCCAACCGCGCAGATCGCGGTGATGGGCGCCAAGGGCGCGGTCGAGATCATCTTCCGCGCCGACATCGGCGATGCGGCGAAGATTGCCGCCCGCACCAAGGAATACGAGGACCGGTTCCTGTCGCCGTTCGTCGCCGCCGAGCGCGGCTATATCGACGAGGTGATCATGCCGCACGCGACGAGGAAGCGCATCGCCCGGGCGCTCGCCATGCTGCGCAACAAGCACGTCGAGATGCCGGCTCGGAAGCACGATAATTTGCCGTTGTGACGCAAATGCTTCCCTCCCAGCGCGCGCTGTTCGACATCCCATCTGACGTCTGCTTCCTCAATGCGGCGTCCTATTCGCCGCTGCCGCTGAGGACGCTCGAGGCCGGCCGCAAGGCTGTCGCGCGCAAGGGGCAGCCGTGGCTGCTCGATGGCGCCTTCGGGTCCGAGCAGAACGAGCGCACGCGCAAGGCCGCCGCGCGGCTGATCGACGCCGATCCGGCGGACGTCGCGCTGGTCTCGTCGATCAGCTACGGCATCGCGACCGCGGCGAAGCTCCTCACCATCCCGCCGGGGTCGCGCGTCCTCGTGCTCGCGGACGATCATTCGTCGCCGGTGCTGGAATGGATGAGCCGTGCCGCGGCCGGCGGATTCACCGTCGAAACGGTGCGCCAGCCTGGGAACGGCGACTGGACCGAAGCCGTGCTCGCCGCGATCGAGCGGCCGGGCGCGGCGCCGCTCGCGCTCGCCTCAATCTCATCGGTGCACTGGTCGGACGGCGGCGTGATCGACATCGACCGGGTCGCGCCGGCGGTGCGCGCGCGGGGAGGGGCGCTTCTCGTCGATGCCACGCAAAGCGCCGGAGTCATTCCGCTCGACGTGCGCCGACTAGATCCGGACTTTGTCGCGTTCCCCACGTACAAGTGGCTGCTCGGCCCCTATGGGCGCGCCTTTCTCTATGTCGCCAGGCGCCACCAGGGCGGCATTCCGCTCGAGCAGACCAGCTACGGACGGCGTGGCGTGCGCAGCGACCGCAATGTCTATTTCGGCGATCTCGACTACGTCGACGATGCGCGCCGCTTCGACATGGGCGAGCGCGACTTCTTCATCTCCATGGAGATGGCCGCGATCGGCATGGAGATGATGGCGGAGTGGGGCGCTCCGGCGGTCGCCGAGCGCCTCGCCATGCTGACTGTGCGGCTGGCTGCAGGGCTGCGTGGCGACGGAGTGGACGTTGCCGACGCCAAGGTGCGGGCGCCGCACATCGTCAGCGTGAGTTTTCGCGATGGCATGCCGAACGGCCTGATCGAGCGCCTGGCCACGCAGAACGTTTTTGTCGCGCCGCGGCTCGGCCGTCTGCGCATCAGTCCGCATGTCTACAACGACGAAAGCGACGTCGACCACTTCATCGACGTGTTCAATCACCTTCGATCCGCGTGATCCGTCGCTCGACGAAAGCCTGCCCTTCGACCGATCTGCGTCCCACTGTTGCGTCCCAGCACTAGCCGGGCGGTGGGTTCTTTGCTTCGATACACGTTCCGGTCGAGTAGGGGGTGCCCATGCGTGGCGGCTGTCGGGGCCCGGCGTTGCGCTTGCTCGCAGTTTCGATCGTTGCCGTCCTTGCTGCAGGCTGCGCCATCCAGCCGCGCGACGAGATTCGTGTCGGCGTCGGCTTCGGGCAGGAACACCCGGACCGGGCCAAACACTACGCTGCGCTCTATCTGCCCTACGCGATGATGGCGACATCGGCCTACACCGATGAGCGCCTCTCGGACCGACACGGCTGTCCTGATCCCGGGCTGCTGCTCGTTCCGGGAAATTCCAAGGACGACAAGGATTTTGCCTTTCACAGGACCGTAGCCGGCTGGGTCGCGTACCTGCGGACGCGCCGGTGGGAATGCCGGCTCGGGCGCTTCGGCAGCCTGCCGTGCCCACCGCGCCTGCGTGATTGCCGCCCGCTCGGCGGGCTCGAGTACCATGTCTGGCGGCGGATGGACGGCGGCTGCCGCGAGGTGGTGATCGCGTTCCGCGGCACCGACCGTGGCGACGTTGGCGACTGGCGATCGAACTTCCGCTGGCTGCACCGGCTGCGGCCGCAGTTCGATCAATACGCGCAGGTCCAGGCCCACATGGTCGACATCGTCAAGACGATGACCGACGGCGGCTGCGCTGCGCCGGGCATCGCGTTTGCGTCGGTCGGGCACTCGCTGGGCGGCGGTTTGGCGCAGCAGGCGGCCTATGCGCATCCGAGGATCCGTTACGTCTATGCGTTCGATCCGTCGCCGGTCACCGGCTTCTTCGATATCAGCGCCGCGATCCGGGAGGCGAACACGGTCGGCCTTGGCATCGACCGAGTCTATGAGCGCGGCGAAATTCTCAGCCTGCCTCGACAAATCGTCATGGCATTCTATCCTCCGGCGTCGTGCAATCCGCGCGTCCGCTTCGTGCGCTTCAATGTGCTGATGGGATCGCCGATCGAGCAGCACAGCATGGACGGCCTCACCGCCAATTTCCGGACATTGGCAGCGGAGAAGGGCGCGAGCCGATTCCACGCCGATGGGCACCGTGACGCGCGGCAGTGCGAGGAAAGCCCGTCACTCCCGCGGACCTGATGGCGCACGTACGTTTCAATTCCTGTGATGCTTTCGATAACGCGAAGTATTGAGATTCGCGACGCATCGCGTGCTATTGTGCCGATGTTCCGGCCATCAGCATTGCGACGCCCGGCCGCAACGGCGGCCACGACCAAATCCCGCGAGCCGCGCCCATGCCTTTCATGACAGCAACGCCGAAGCCGCCGTACTATGCGGTGGTGTTCTCCTCGATCAATGAAGACGTCGACCATACCGAGCACGTCGCGATGTCCGCGCGCATGCTTGAGCTCGCCTCGAAATACGACGGCTTCTTCGGCATCGAGTTGTCGCGCAACACCGACGGCAGCGGCGTGTCCGTGTCCTACTGGCGCGATATGGACACGATCATGAAATGGGCGCGCGATCCGGAGCACATCATCGCCAAGCGCAAGGGCCGCGAGATCTGGTACTCGCATTACATGATCCGTATCTGCAAGGTTGAGCGCGAGTACGGGCGCTCCGATGCACACTGACGTTCAGCCACCGACGCTGCGCGATCCGCGGCCGGCCGACGAAGCCGCGTGGCGGCGACTGTGGGCGGCTTACTGCGATTTCTATGAGACGAGCGTTCGCGAAGCGGTGACCGCCGCGACGTGGCGGCGGATGCTTGATCCGGGGTCGCCGTTCATTGGCCGGCTGGCCGAGTCCGGCAATGCCGTGTGCGGCTTCAGCGTCTGCGTGCTGCATGAGGGCACATGGACAACCGATCCGGTGTGCTACCTCGAGGACCTGTTCGTCGATGCCGGCGCGCGCGGCGCCGGGATCGGTCATGCGCTGGTGCAGGACGTCATCGACCGCGCGCGCGAGAAGGGCTGGTCGCGGGTCTATTGGCACACGCACGCCGACAATGCCGTGGCGCGCCGCGTCTACGATCGCTTCGTCGCCTCGGATGGCCACGTGCGCTACCGAGTCATTCTTCGGTGAGGTCCGCCGTGCGCCTTGAAAAAGTGGCAGGCGCGGTTGTTCTCTTCGCGATCGCCGCCTTCTTCGCCTGGGCCTTCTACATTCGCTATTGGAAGTGGCGCGTCTGCATCGCGCAGGCGCTGTCGAGCTGCGCCGTGGAGGAGGCCGCCAACGCCACCGATGGCGGGCGGATCTGGGGCGTGGTCGCGCTCGTGTTCGTGGGTCTCGGCCTGTGGGCGCTCTGGAGCGCGCGAAGGCGGGCGTAGCACCAGGCCAAGCCCGCCTTTGCTCTCTCTGCAAATTGCTGAAGCGTCAGGCCGCCTGGCCCGAGCGCGCCTTGACGAATGCCTCGGCGCGTTTCTTGAGCTCTTGCGGCGACACGTCTTCCTTGTGCGTGCCGATGAACCACTGATTGCCGGCGGGATCCTTCACGCCGCCGCTGCGATCGCCGTAGAACTGATCCATCGGCTCCATCACCGAGGTGCCGCCGGCGGCGACCGCGCGCTGGTAGACCGCGTCGACGTTCGGCACGTATAGATGCAACATCGACTGCATCGGCGGATGCTGCTCGCTGGCGTCGGAGATCATTACGCGCGAGTCGCCAATCTTGAACTCGGCATGCATGATGGTCCCGTCGGGGCGCGTCACCGGCTGATCGACCACTTCGGCGCCGAATGCCTTCTTGGCGAACTCGATCGTCTTCGCTGCGCCGCGCACGACGAGATACGGCGTGATCGTATGATATCCATCGGGGATGGGCTTCACTGCCATTGGCGGCTCCTTCTTGCTGATGGATGGAAGCCAGTCGGGTAGCGGCGAATGCCGTCGTTTGTGAGCCGCGGTGGTGAAGATTTGGCGGCGCAGGAACCACATGTTCCATTGCGATCTGTTATCGAGGGAGCGTCTGATGCACCACGTCCTCATTGCGCTCGCCGTTCTCGCGATCGCTCCGCAGTCCGCTGGCGCGTACACCTGCACCCTGTCGCCGAGCAAGGACGCGGTGATCGTCAAGACCGGAAATCCGGACGCGCAGCCGAAGTCCTGCACGGTCACGTGCAACTTCGCCGTCCCGGGCGGCGTCGAGCCCATCACCTGCACCCAGATGATCCCGGGCGGGGCCAAGGATTGGTACGTCTGCATCCGTCCGACAGGCGGCAAGGCGTTTGGGCGCGTTCGAGAGCGGCAGCGAAAAATGCGCGCCGCCCTGACGCGTGTCACAGTGCTCGCCCGCGCGTCGCGCTACACGCCCCAATAGTGCGGATGCTGATAGGGCTTCGAGCGATCACCCCAGTCGAACTCATCATCGTCGAGCTCGCACAGACCGCTGCGCAGCTCGTCGAGCGTCACATCGGCGCGGTAGGCCCGCCGTTGCGGGTCGTATTTGAGCGAGCTCCACGCCACCGGATAGTGATGCACGTCGGTGCCGAGGAAGCCGGCGTGCTTGATGACCGCGTAGGCCACCGTGCCGGTCAGCTTGTCCAGCATCAGGCGTTCGATTGTCCCGAGCCTCTCGCCGTCGCGTCCGCAGACAGGGGCGCGCTCCACGCGATCGCTGGGAACCAGGGTGTGACCCATGGCCAACCTCCATGCGTCGGGTGTCGACAGCGCGTTTCTAGCACAGGCCGCAGGTCCGCGACATGCTGCCGGGCGCCGCAGCCTAGTACCCGGGTGGCGTCCTGCGTTATGCAGCCGAGCGCCGTGGTGCCTGCCACAATGACGGCAAACCTTGTACATTGGGACGCGACGAGGGGATTGAAACAGCCATGCCGCCACGTGTCATGCTGCTTGCGCTCGTGTTGACAATGTCCGCGCAAGTCCTCGCGCAGGACGTCGTCGGGCTCGAGGACTGCTCGAAAGCCAAGGGGCCGGACAAGAAGATCGGCTGCATGCAGAGCAACGTCGAGTTCCTGCATCGCCTGATCAAGACCAGCGACACCGCGGCGGTGGCGGCACAGGCCAAGCTCAACGCGGCGAACGTCAAGATCGGCGAGTTGCAGGCCGAGATCGAGCGGCTCAAGGCGGCGCTGGCGCAGCTCGAAAAGAAGCTGCCGGCAAGCCCGCCGCCTGCTTCGCCCACGACGCCGGCTCCGAAGCAATAGACCGATGAGCACACCGCTTCGTCTCGATCCGAAATCGACCGCCGTGGTGGCAATTGACATGCATCGCGGGCATCTCGATCCCGCCGTGGCGACCTTGCCGCTGCCGGCCGAGCGCTGTCCGGCGGTCATCGCGCGCGCCCGCGTGCTGTTCACCGCGCTGCGCGCGATCGAGGTGCCGCTCGTCCATGTGGTGACCGTCTATCGCGATCCGGCCGAGACGCTCGCCAATCCGTTCTGGAATGCGATCACCAGCGATCCGACCAAGAAGCGCAGCGGCAACAAGCGCCACAACATCGTCGGCATGCCCGGCACCGAGGTGATCCCGGACCTGCTCGAACCCTCCGACCACGTCGTCAATACGAAGAAGCGCTACAGCGCCTTCTACGGCACCGATCTCGAGTTCCTGCTGTCGCGCCGGCTCGCGGTCGACACCGTGATCCTCGCCGGCATCAACACCACCTCGTGCATTTTTTGTTCCGCTTTCGAGGCGACCAACCGCGACCTTCGGGTGGTGGTCGCGTCCGATGCCTGCGACAGCATGGACGGCGAGGAGGCGCATCACTTTGCGCTCGGCCTGATGGCGAATATCACCGGCTGGGTCATGTCCAATGAGGAGATTTTCACGGCCCTTGGCTTGGGGCAGAGCCCGGAATCCGCTGCCCGGCGCGCATCTTGAGACTTGACCGGCGCCCGTCGGCCGGGTGGATATGTCGCCCGGGGTGACCGACAACCGGGGAAGGGGCCGATGAAGGATTTTCCGATCGTCAACAAGCTGCTGTGCGTCGGCCTGGTGGCCGCGCTGGTGTTCCCGCTCGGCCAGGCGATCCAGCCCTACGTCACCGACGTGATGGACAACCTGCAGTTCGGAACCATCGAGGCGCTGGTCAGCGCCGCGCTCGGCTACGGCGTCTACGCAACCCTGTTCGGCTGACCCGCACGGGAGGGCCCCGGCATCGTGCGCGCAGCGCGGAAAGTCAAGGCGAGTTGATGCGTCTGAAGTGGCGAACAGCCCCGGGAAAGGCCCGAGGCTGTTCGGTCGATCTCAGGATGTGCGACGCGTTACCGCGCGGGCGGGGTCGGCGTCGGCGGGGTGGTCGGCGCGCCGCCCGAGGTGCTGCTCGGTGCCGCCGGAGGATTGATCTGCGCGACCTTGGATTCGTCGCGGCCGAGCCCGATCGCGAAGCCGATGATCAGCACGACGAGAACGCCGCCGATGATCCAGCCCCACATGCTGTTGGGCTCGCCGTCCTTGAGCATGGGATCGCGCATGTCATTGTATCGCGGATCGCCGGGAGTCCGGTTCCAGTCCGACATGGTTCGCCTCCGTTCTTGAATCTGCGGAGTCAACACCACGATTGCCGGAGGGTTCCCGGCGCGCGGCCTCTGCGCCGCATCGCACAAAGCGGATGCGAATTGCGGATTCTTTATGAAATTACCGGCTCGCGGTGGAACCAGTCACCGTCGCGTCGGCATGTGTGTCGCCCGGCCATTCCGGGCAGGGATTGACGATCATCCACAGATCGTAGCCGTTCTTGAGCTTCTTCATGTCCGGCGTGAGCCCGCCGCGCTTGCGGATCCACTCGCGAATCGCCGGCGGATAGGCCGCCATCAGCTCGTCAGTGCCGGACGAGCTCATGACCCGTACGCCGAAGGTCCATCGCTTGTCATAATACGCCTGATGGAACCCGAGGCTGGCGTTCGGCGTCACGCAGATTCGGCTGAGCGGGACGATGCCGAGCACCAGCGTGCAGGCCGAGTTGCAGATACCGTCGATGATGATGCGGTCGCCGCGGTCGCGCAGCATCACGTATTTGGCCTTGTACTGCTCGACCAGGCCGCCGTGATCGCGCGTGATCCGGTACTCGGCTGCAGCAGGCACAGCCGACAGCGCGAGCGACAGGCAACCGGCCGACGCGATACGACGCATGTGAATGTGAAACCCCATCCCCAAACGGGCACCCAGGGCACTTTTTTGGCGTGCGCTGGTGGCAAAAAATTGTCGGCATTTGCTTTTGATTTCGTTAATCACGGCGAGCCATCGCATTGCCGCCGTGCCGCCGCAAAATTGCCGCGCGGAGAGGTGGAGGGACGCGCCTTTTTCGCGCGTCTCAGGTTCTCAATACGTGATCACGCTGCGGATCGATTCGCCCGCGTGCATCAGGTCGAATGCCTTGTTGATATCGGCGAGCGGCATCACGTGGGTGATCATCGGGTCGATCTCGATCTTGCCCTGCATGTACCAGTCGACGATCTTCGGCACGTCGGTGCGGCCGCGCGCGCCGCCGAAGGCGGTGCCTTTCCAGACGCGTCCGGTGACCAGCTGGAACGGCCGCGTCGAGATCTCGGCGCCGGCCGCTGCGACGCCGATCACGATGGATTGGCCCCAGCCGCGATGACAGGCCTCGAGCGCCTGCCGCATCACCGTGACGTTGCCGGTGCAGTCGAACGTGTAGTCGGCGCCGCCGATCTGGTCGGCACCACTCTTGGTCATGTTGACGAGGTGAGGCACGAGGTCGCCGCCGACCTCTTTCGGATTGACGAAATGCGTCATGCCGAAACGCTCGCCCCACGCCTTCTTGTCGTTGTTGAGGTCGACACCGATGATCATGTCGGCGCCTGCGAGCCGCAATCCCTGGATCACGTTCAGTCCGATTCCGCCGAGGCCGAACACGACCGCCTTGGCGCCGGGCTCGACCTGGGCGGTGTTGATCACCGCGCCGATGCCGGTCGTGACGCCGCAACCGATGTAGCAGACCTTCTCGAACGGGGCGTCCTCGCGGATCTTGGCGACTGCGATCTCCGGCAGGACGGTGAAGTTCGCGAACGTCGAACAGCCCATGTAGTGGTGGATTTTCTTGCCGTCGAGCGAGAAGCGCGAGGTGCCGTCGGGCATCACACCCTGGCCCTGCGTCGAGCGGATCGCGGTGCAGAGGTTGGTCTTGCGCGACAGGCACGACGGGCACTGCCGGCATTCTGGCGTGTAGAGCGGGATGACGTGGTCGCCCTTCTTGACCGAGGTGACGCCCGGGCCGACGTCGACCACGACGCCGGCGCCCTCGTGGCCGAGGATCGCCGGAAACAGTCCCTCCGGATCGGCGCCGGACCGCGTGAACTCGTCGGTGTGGCAAACTCCCGTGGCCTTGATCTCGACCAGCACCTCGCCCGCCTTCGGCCCCTCGAGCTTGACGGTTGCGATCTCGAGCGGCTTGCCCGCCGCCAATGCCACTGCTGCCCGAACGTCCATGTGCACCTCCACGCGATCTCACGACGAGTATGCGTTCGTCTACATTGATCCGACGAGGATGGAAACTGCGATCACCGTGCCGCCGCAGACGCAGGCGGCGGGGGCGCCGTCGTGCCGGGCCCGAGCGAGCGCTGCACCATGACGCTGTCGGCCCACCGGCCGTAGCGGTAGGCGACGCCAGGCAGGTAGCCCACGCGAGAGAAGCCGAACTTCTCGTGCAGCGCCAGGGAAGCCGCGTTGTCGGCGTCGATATAGCCGATCATCTGCCGGAAGCCGGCCGCCGCGCAGGCATCGATCAGCTCGGCCATGAGGCGCCGACCGACGCCGCGACCAAGATGCGCGTGATGCACGTAGATCGAGTGCTTGACCGTGTACCGATAGGCCGGCCGCTTGCGGAACAGCACCACATACGCGTAGCCCAAGACCTCGCCGCGCTGCGTCGCGACCAGATGCGGGAAGCGCCGGTCGCGCAGGTTCTTGCGCCGGTCGCGCAGGTCGTCGGGCTGCGGCATGCCGGCGTCGTCGACGCCTTCCTCGATGCCGCGGCGGATGTGGTGGCGGTAGATCGCGAGCATCGCCTCGACGTCGTCATCGCGCGAGGGCCGCACGATCACCGTGGGCTCGCCGCCCTCCGTCCGCGTCGCGTCCTCGTGCACCTCGTCCCCTTGCATCGCCCGCCTGTATTATTCACCCGCATGCCCAGTCGAGCTGCATGTTCAGGAAGTCGAGCTGACAATTGCCGGTTCCGAAGTTGTAGCCGCCGAGATATTCGTTGAACTCGATATAGAACGGGCTGAAACGCGGCACCGCCTGGATCGGCTGCATCGTGCCACCGATGTGATCCCTGGCGTGGTCTGCGGTCCAGGCATGCGTGCGGTAATTTTCGGCTTTGGGAACACCACCCTCGAAATAATACGGCTGCTGATAGCCGGACATCTTGCGCCCCACATGCGGGTCTTCCGGGGCCTTGCCGGCATTCGGATCGTTCGTCCGCGCGCTCCATGCGAGCGCTCTGCTCCAGTCGAGCCGGGCGTCGGGCACCCCGCCGAGAAGCTTGTGCATGAATTGCTCCTGCGCATCGCCGAAGAACGACGAGTCGAAGTAGGCATGTCCGCTGCCGGTGTCGAGCCAGCGCGGCGCGCGATGGCGGCTGAGCATCCTGGCCGCGGCCGCATCCGGCGGTTGGCACAGCGGGCCGTTCAGCTCGTCGTCGGTGAGAAGAATCACCGCGAAGCTGTCGTCGAGAAGATCGATCAGGCGGTGCAGGCGCGGATGGCTGCTCTGCGCCGCCGTCCAGAACGGACGATAACGCTTGTCGTCAGGCGCAGCCGCGCCGGTCATCGCCGCTTGTATCGCCTCATCCGGCGTGGTGCCGCCGTCGCTGTGCTCGTTGCAGGGCGCGAAAAGGCTGAGGCCGGTGATGTCCGGCCCGTGACATCGATAGTCGGACGGCAGGCGCAAGGTGAAGCCGTGCACCAGCGGATAGCCGGTGAGCGGGTCGAGCGGCCATTGCTCCGGCGCAATGCCGGGCGGCAGGCCGAAGCACCAGCCATGACATTGTGGGCCGCGGCGAGGCTCCTCGTGGAGAAGCTCGAGATTGTAGGCCGTCATCGGCAATTCGCAGCTCGGCTGCACGTCGTTCCCTTGCATGTCTGGTCGGTCCGCGATTATTCCGCGACCACGTAAGTATGCAGCCGGACGCGGCCGGATGCATCCGTCTCGCGGTAGACGCCCTGGATCTCCACCTCGAAGCCCGGGAACGCGTTGAAGCTCGCCTCGAACATCTTGAGGTAATCGATCATCGGCTGCGCGCGCTCGGTCAGCCGCTCGCCGGGCACGATGGTGGCGATGCCGGGCGGATAGACGACGAAGGGCGTCGTGGCGATGCGGCCGGCGATCGCGTCGATCGGCAGATAGTCGACGTCGTTGCGCACCAGGCGGCGCGTCGCCTCGTGCGGGGAGAGCGCGATCTCCGGCAGGTGCTCGGGCGAGAATTGCCGCGCCTGCAGCGCGCTCACGTCGGCGGCGCGGAAGAAGCGGTGCATCTCAGAGCACAGGTCCTTCAGCCGCATCCCCGCATAGCGGGCCGGGCGGCGCCGGTAGAATTCGGGAATCGCCTCCTCGAGCAGCGCATTCTCGTCGTGCAGCTTCTTGAACGCGAGCAGACAGCTGATCAGCGTGCCGGCCTTGCTGGCCTCGACGCCCGGCGTGAGCAGGAAAAGGAGCGAGTTGAGGTCGTTCTTCTCGGCGACGATGCGGTTCTCGCGCAGATACTGGGCGACCACCGGGGCCGGGATGCCGTGCTCGGCATAGCCGCCGGTCGCGCGGTCGAAGCCCGGCGTGAGGAGTGTCAGCTTGTTCGGATCGGTCATGGCAAAGCCCGGCTGCATGCACGGGAAGCCGTGCCAGGCCGCGCCTGGCGCGAGCTGCCAGTGTGCCGGATTGCTGGCGAGCTCGTCGGTGCTGATCGCCTCCCAGGCGACGTCGTGCACGCCGCCCTCGCGCGACACGTCCGGGATCTTCACCCGGTCGGGCACGAACGGCTCGAAGAACCAGCGGTTCTCGGGCCGCGCCTCCTTCTCCTCGAACTCGCGGCGCACCGCGCGGATCTTCTTGCGCAGCTCGATGCCGAGCCGGATGGTGTCGTCCCACAGTACGACGCCCGAGCGGCCCTTCATCATCTGCGCGCCGACGTCGAGCGAGGCGAACAGCGGATAGAACGGCGATGTCGACGCGTATTGCATGAAGCTCTCGTTGAAGCGACGGTGCTCGACCCGCCGCTTCTGGCCGCGGATGTGGCGGTCCTTCATGTGGATCTGCGAGGCCTGCGAGAAGCTCGCGAGCTGCTTGTGGGTCGACTGGGTGGCGATGATGCCGGGCGCCTCGGGCCCGAGGCCGGCGAGCCCCATGGCATAGCGGCCGGCATAGAGCGGGTGAAACTTCATGAAGCCGGCCCAGGCCTCGTCGAACAGAATGTAGTCGCAAAGGTGCCCGATGCGCGCGAGGATCATCTCGGCGCTGTGGATCGTGCCGTCATAGGTGCACTGCTCGATCACGGCGATGCGGAACGGGCGCGGCTGGCGCCAGGCCTCCGGGTCCTTGACCAGCGGGTGGGCGCGGATGGCGTCGCGCAATGTCTTCTCGTCGAGGGCGTCCCATGCCATCGGGCCGATCAGGCCCCAGGCATTGCGCATGGTCGGCACATAGACCGGGATGCCGCCGCTGATCATCAGCGCGCCGTGATGCGCGGCCTTGTGATTGTTGCGGTCGAACAGGACGAGGTCGCCGTCGGTGACGAGAGCAGCGAGCGCCACCTTGTTCGAGGTCGAGGTGCCGTTGAGCACGAAATAGGTCTTCTCGGCACCGAAGATCTGCGCGGCTTCCTTCTGCGCCTGCAGCGCCGGGCCCTCGTGGGTCAGGAGGTCGCCGAGATCGAGCACCGAGTTGTCGAGGTCGTCGCGAAACACCGCCTCGCCGAGATGCTCCATGAACACACGGCCGATCGGGCTCCGGCTGTAGAACACGCCGCCATTGTGGCCCGGGCAGGTCCACAGCTGGTTGCCCTCCTCGGCATAGTCGACCAGCGCGCCGAAGAACGGCGTCTTCAGCGTCTCGGCATATTGCTTGAGACGGCTGATGAGGTTTTTGGCGATGAATGGCGGCGTCTCCTCCGAGATAAACACGTAGCCGTCGATGAAGTCGAGCACCTCCACCGGGAGATCCTCGAACCGCTTGTTGCGGATCAGCAGGATGATCGGAAAATCGAGGCCGCGCCGGCGCATGAGGTTGATGAGCGCGGCGGTCTTGCCTTCCAGGCCTTTCTTGCCCCAGTCGACCATCATGCAGCCGATTGCGGCGTCGGTCTTCACGGCGACCTCGGCGTCCTCGATGCGACGCGCCTTTACGACTTCGAAGCCGGAGCGCTGGATCTCGTCGACGATCTGGTTGAGCCGCATGCCCTCGAGATCATCCGCATCAAAGGCGGGTGCCGCGAACAGGAAGTTGAAGCGCCTGAAATAATCCATCGCTGCCGCTCGCAATGTCTGGTCCGAGGTGTCGGCGGGTTCGATAACAGTTTGGTGACAGTCGACGAGCCGGGGACTCGGGTGGCCGCGTGGGATTTCCCAGAAATCGGGTCGTCCGAGCCTCCTGGCGCGCCTACGTGGCGGACGGGGGCCACATGAAAGGAGAAGAGTCATGTCGAAAGAGGACAACAACAAGGAGGTCGTCGGTCGTTGGTTCAAAGGATTTTGGGGCAACCCCTGGAACCCTGACATTGTCGACGAATTGGCGACGCCTGACATGCTTCTGCAGTATTCGCTGCACGCGCCGCGGCGCGGCCGTGAGGATGTGAAGGCGTTCATGGTCCAATTCCGCAACGCATTCCCGGACCTGAATTTCTGGGGTGCGGCGGACCTGATCGCCGAGGGCGACTACGTCGTCGGCCGATGGGAAGGCGGCGGCACGCATACCGGGCCGGCATTCGATGACTTCATCATCGGCTCGCTTCCCGCACGCTCGGGCCGGAAGATGCACTTCACCGGAACGACGGTGCTGCGCGTGAAGAACGGCAAGATCGCCGAAGAGGTCGGACTGGATGACGGCGCAACTGCGTTGCAGCAGCTCGGCATTCTCAAGGCGGCCTGATCAGCTGACCGAGGATATGAACCGGACGAAAACCCATTCGTCCGGTTCATTCTTCATCCAGATGGCACGCCGCGAAATGCCCATCCGCGATCGGTCGAAGCTCCGGCTCCTCGGTTCGGCAGCGATCGAACACATAGGGGCAGCGGGTATGAAACCGGCAGCCCTTTGGCGGATTGATCGGGCTTGGCACGTCGCCTTTCAAAATGATGCGCTGGCGGGCGGCGCCAGGCTCGGGCACTGGAACAGCTGACAGCAATGCCTTGGTGTAGGGGTGTTTCGGCGCGGCGAAGATGTTCCGCTTCGGCGCCAGCTCGACGATCTTGCCGAGATACATCACAGCGACCCGGTGGGTCATGTGCTCGACCACGGCGAGATCGTGACTGATGAACAGGAGGGCGAGGCCGAGCTCCCTCTGTAGGTCCTGCAGCAGGTTGACGATCTGCGCCTTGACCGAGACGTCGAGCGCGGAGACCGCTTCGTCGCAGACGATCAGGTCCGGCTCGGCCGCGAGCGCGCGGGCGATGCCGATGCGCTGACGTTGCCCGCCGGAGAACTCGTGCGGCCAGCGATCCGTCGCGTCGCGCGGCAGCCGCACCTTATCCATCAGGACGGCGACGCGGGACTCGATCTCGGCCGCGGATGTAGCGAGAGCGAAATTGCGGATCGGCTCGGCGATGATGTCGCGCACGCGCAGGCGCGGATTGAGGCTCGAGAACGGATCCTGGAACACAACCTGCATGCGCCGGCGCAGCGGCCGCAGCGCGCGAAGTGACATGTCGTCGATGCGTTGCCCGTCCAGGACCACCTGGCCTGCGGTCAGATCGAACAGCCGCAGGACGGAGCGGCCGACCGTGGACTTGCCGCAGCCGGATTCGCCGACCAGCGACAGGGTCTCGCCGCGCTCGACGTGGAACGACACGCCGTCGACCGCATGGACCCAAACCGGGCGCAGGCCGCCAAGCCGGCCGCGCAAGCGGAAATGCTTCTTGAGGTCATTGACCTGGAGAAGCGGCGCGTTCATGCGGCCGCCATCTCTGTCGGCGCGTAGTGACAGGCGGCGAGGTGGCCGGGCGCCTTGGCTTCGAGGCCCGGCGCCACCTTGCGGCAGAGATCGGTCGCGCGGCTGCAGCGGCCGGCGAACAGGCAGCCCGGAATGCGCTGCTTGAGGCTCGGCACCGCGCCCGGAATCTCGGCGAGCCGGTCGGAGGCCCCGGTCAGCGACGAGCCGAGCTTTGGCACCGCGCCGAGCAGACCTTGCGTGTACGGATGCCGCGGCGAGCGGAACAGCGCGGCGACCGAAGCTTCCTCCACCTTGCGGCCGGCATACATCACCATCACCCGCTCGGCGACCTCCGCCACCACGCCGAGGTCGTGGGTGATGAGCACGATGGCGGCGCCGACCCGCCGCTTGAGATCCTTCATGAGGTCGAGGATCTGCGCCTGGATGGTCACGTCGAGCGCGGTGGTCGGCTCGTCGGCGATCAGGAGCTTCGGGTTGCAGGCGAGCGCGATGGCGATCATGACTCGCTGCCGCATGCCGCCCGAGAGCTGGTGCGGATATTCGCGCAGGCGCCGGCGCGGCTCGGGGATGCCGACCAGGGTGAGCATCTCCACGGCGTGCGCGTCGGCCGCCTTCCGATCGAGGCCCTGGTGCAGGCGCAACGTCTCGCCGAGCTGGCGGCCGATGGTGAGCACCGGATTGAGGCTCGTCATCGGCTCCTGGAAGATCATGCTGATGTCGTTGCCGCGGATGCGGCGCATCTCGCGGTCCGTAAGCGCCAGCAGGTCCTTGCCCTGGAACGAGATCGCGCCGGCGATCCTGGCCGGCGGCTCGGGGACGAGCCGGAGGATCGACATGGCGGTCACCGACTTGCCGCAGCCGCTCTCGCCGACCACGGCCAGCGTCTCGCCTTCGTTGACATGGAACGAGACACCGTCGACGGCGCGGTTGACGCCGTCCGGCGTGCGGAAATGGGTTTGCAGATTCTTGACGTCGAGCAGGGCCATATCACTGCACCATGTCACAGCCCCGCGGTGTTGCGCGGGTCGAGCGCGTCGCGCAGGCCGTCGCCGAGCAGATTGACCGCCAGCACCGTGATCGACAGGAATATGGCCGGGAAGAACACGATGTAAGGCTTCACCTGCCAGAGCGCGCGACCCTCGGCCATGATGTTTCCCCACGACGGAATGATCGGCGGCGTTCCGGCGCCGATGAACGACAGGATCGCCTCGACAATCATGGCGCTGGCGCAGATGTACGTCGCCTGCACGGTCATCGGCGCGAGCGTGTTCGGCAGGATGTGCCGCAGGATGATCCTTGGCGTGCGCGCGCCGGCCGCCACCGCGGCGTCCACATAGGGCTGTTCGCGTAGCGACAGCACGACGCCGCGCACCAGCCGCGCCACGCGCGGGACTTCGGCGACGGTGATGGCGGTGATCACGTTGCCGACGCTGCCGCGCGTCAATGCCATCAGCGCGACCGCGAGCAGGATCGGCGGGATCGACATCAGGCCATCCATGATCCGCATGAGGAGGCCGTCGACCCAGCGCACGAACCCAGCGAGGAGACCGATGGCGAGGCCGATCACCGAGGCGAGGATCGCGACCGAGAAGCCGACGGTGAGCGAGACCCGCGCGCCGTAGATCACGCGCGAATAGATGTCGCGGCCCAGCATGTCCGAGCCGAACCAGAACTCGGCGGAGGGCGCGCGCGTGCGGCGGGCAGGCGCGAGAGCAGTCGGATCCACGGTGCCGAGATAAGGCGCCAGCACCGCCATCAGCAGCATCAGGATCAGGAGCGCGCTGCCGACCGCCACGGTCGGGTGGCGACGCAGGAGGCCGACGAAGCCACGCCGCAGCTTCACGGCCGGGATGATGTCCGGCATCTCCGGCGCAACGGCGGTGCCCGGTTGCGCGGGCGGGATGGTCGGCGCGTTCAATACCGGATCCTCGGATCGAGCAGCGTGTAGAGGATATCGATCAGCAGGTTGACCAGCACATAGACGAAGCTGAACAGCAGGACGAGGCCCTGGATCAGCGGATAGTCGCGGCGCAGGATCGCGTCGACGGTGAGGCGGCCGAGGCCCGGGATCGCGAACACGCTCTCCGTCACTACCGCGCCGCCGATGAGGAGCGCGATGCCGATGCCGATCACGGTGACGATCGGCACCGACGCGTTCTTCAGGGCATGCGCGAACAGGATGCCGCGCTGGCCGATGCCCTTGGCGCGCGCCGTGCGGATGTAGTCCTGCTGCAGCACCTCGAGCATCGTCGCGCGGGTGATGCGGGCGATCAGCGCGATGTAAACGCAGCCGAGCGCGATCGCCGGAAGGATGAGATTCTGCAGCCACGGCCAGAGGCCCTCGGCGATCGGCGTGTAGCCCTGCACCGGCAGCCACTGCAGCTCGAGCGCGAACACGTAGGCGAGCAGATAGGCGATCACGAACACCGGAACCGAGAAGCCGAACACCGCGAACGCCATGATGGTGCGGTCGATCCAGGTGCCCGCCTTCCAGGCCGCCAACACGCCGATCGGCACCGCGACGGTGACCGCCAGGCAGATGGTGATCACCATCAGCGACAGGGTCGGCTCGAAACGTTGCGCGATCAGCTGGGCGACCGGCAAATTCGTAAAGATCGACGTGCCGAGATCGCCCTGCAGGATCTGCCAGACCCATTCGCTGAACCGGACCAGGAACGGCCGGTCGAGGCCGAGGCTCTGGCGGATCCGCTCGACGTCGGCCGGGGACGCCTGGTCACCGGCGATCACCGCGGCCGGATCGCCCGGTGCGATGTAGAGCAGGCTGAACACGAACAGCGCGACCACGGCCATGACCGGGATGGTCGCGATGACGCGTCGGAGCACGTAGACGAGCATGGCCGCGCCCTATCGGGTGGTCATGCGGTCGTCTTGGCGACACCCCAGAAGAAGGGCAGGGGGCCCTTGGCGATACCCGTGACGTTCTTGCGCCACGCGGTGTAGTTCAGGAAGAAGCCGGTCGGCGCATAGACCACGTTGTCGAGCGCGGTCTTGTTCAGCTTGGCCATTGCGACCTTCTCCTCGTCAAGGTTCTTGGCCTCGAACCACGCGGTGACCCCGGCTTCGACGTCCGGGATGTCCGGCCACCCGAACCAGGCCTTGTCGCCATTGGCGCGGATGGCGTTGTAGGCGGCCGGGCTGATGCAGTCGGCGCCGGCGTGCCAGGTGTGGAACATCTGCCAGCCGCCCTGACCAGGCGGGGTCTTCTGGGCGCGACGGGTACCTACGGTGCCCCAGTCGATCGCGGCGAAATCGACGTTCATGCCGAGGCGCTTGAGCAGATCGGCGGTCACGTCGCCCTGCGCCTTGGTGATCGACTGATCCTGCGCGACGAGGCAGGTGACGGGCTGGCCGGAATAGCCGCTCTCCGCCAGCAGTTTCTTCGCCGCATCCATGTTTCGCGGCCCTTTGAGCACCTCGCCGCCTTCCTCGGTGTAGAGTGGCGTACCGGGCGTGAAGAAGCCCGGCAGCGGTTTCCACAGCGCGGTGTCGTCGCCGACCAGCGCGCGCATGTAGTCTTCCTGGCTCATCGCCGTCAGGACTGCGCGCCGCGCCCGCACGTCGTTGAAGGGCGGGTGGAGGTGGTTCATCCGGAAGCTGCCGATGTTGCCGAGCGGGTCGGCAATGTCGACCGCGAGGTTGCGGTTCTTGCGCAGCACCGGCACGACGTCGGAGATCGGATTCTCCCACCAGTCGACCTCGCCGTTCTGCAACGCCGAGGAGGCGGTGCCCGGATCCGGGATCACGACCCATTCGACGCGATCGACCATCATGCGCTTGCCGCCGGCGAGCCAGGAAGCAGGCTCCTGGCGCGGGATGTAGTCCATGAATTTCTCGAACACCGCCTTGGCGCCGGGGACCCATTCTTTCTGCGCGAACCGCATCGGACCGCTGCCGACATACTCGGAGATCTGCTTGAACGGATCGGTTTTGGCGAGTCTCTCCGGCATGATGAAAGCGATCGGCGTGTTGTTCTTGCCGAGCGCGAGCAGCATCTTCGGGAACGGCTTCTTCAGCACCCACTTGAAGGTGCGATCGTCGACCGCCGTGAGTTCCTGCTCGATGGCCCTGATCATCAGGCCCATCGGATCGCGCGCCGACCAACGCGCCAGGCTGGCCGCCGCGTCCTTCGCCAGCACCGGCTCGCCGTCGTGGAACTTCAGGCCAGGGCGCAGGCGGAAGGTCCATGTCAGGCCGTCCGCCGAGACCTCCTCGGCCTCCACCATCTGCCGCTGCGGCTGCAGTAGCTCGTCGACGCCGTACAACGTGTCCCACACCATCGCGGACGCGTTGCGCACGACATATTGCGTGCCCCAGATCGGATCGAAATTGGCCAGATTTGCCTGCGGCACGAACCGCAGCGTGCGCGCCACCGCGCCTTGCGCAAGGGCAGGGGCGGACAGTTTTGCGCTAAGGGCCAGAGTTCCAGCGCCGGCAGCGGCCTTCAGGAGCGTCCTGCGGTCCATGACCAAATCCTCTCAAGTTCGGTCAGCCTAGACTTGCGCCACTCTGCCTATTTGTTGGATGCGTCCCCTCAGACGACAAGTCAGCGTGGCCAAGCCAGGCTCATTGAGCAAGTGGCATGCCAGCGCTCAGCATACGACTCGGCGCAACTCAGCGCATCAAGTGATTTTGAATTCGGCCGGCGTCGGGTGCCACCAGCGTCCCGCGATCACGACTCCCTCCGAGGCGATCTTGCGGTCGCCGGTGAGGTGCTCGCCGACCACATCGACATAGTCGAAGCGCCCGTCCTTGATCGACAGGATGGTGGCGTCGCCGACGCTGCCCGGCTTGAGGCTGCCGAGCTCTGGACGCTTCAGCGCGAATGCGGCGTTGACGGTCGAGGCGGCGATCACGTCGTTGATCGGCATGCCCAGGCACAGGAATTTCGACATGGTGGTGACCTGGTCGAACGCCGGTCCGTTGATGCACAGCGCGTGGACGTCCGACGAGATAGTATCGGGATAGAAGCTGTTGGCGAGCATCGCGCGCGCGGTCTTGAACGCGAACGAGCCCTTGCCGTGGCCGATGTCGAAGAGGACGCCGCGCTGGCGCGCCGCGAGCACCGCCTGTTTCACGGTGCCCTGGGCTGTGGCCGGCGAGTTGGGGAACGGACGGAATGCGTGCGTGAGGACGTCGCCCGGCCGCAGCCGCGCGATCACCTCTTCATAGCTCGGCGGGGGATGGTCGATATGCGCCATCAGCGGCATACCGACCTCGTCGGCAACCTGAAGAGCGATGTCGAGCGGCACGGTGCCGGAGCGGCCGGACGCGTGCATGCCGACGCGCACCTTGATGCCGACGATGATGTCGCGATTGGCGTTGGCGACCTCGACCGCGTCGAGCGGCGCCATCAGCCGGATCTCCTCGCTTTCGCCGACCATCACGCGCGACGAGAACGCGTAGATGCCGGCGAACGATACGTGCAGATAGGCGAGGATGCGCACCTCGCTGCGCTCGATCACGTGCTTGCGGAAACCCGCGAAGTTGCCGGGCCCGGCGCTGCCGGTGTCGATGGCGGTGGTCACGCCGGACATGCGGCAGAATTCCTCCGCATCGATGCCGAGCGAGGTGCCGCCCCAATAGACGTGCGTGTGCAGGTCGATCAGCCCGGGCGTGACGATCGCCCCCGAGACGTCGCGCACGTCGGTCGCCGAATCGCCCTTCAATCCCGGCCCGATGCGCTCCACCTTGCCGCCGGAGAATGCCACGTCGGTCACCGCATCGAGCTTCTGTGACGGGTCGATGACGCGGCCGCCGCGCAGGATCAGGTCGCTCATTCGAAATCTCTCCTGATTTGTGTCCGCCACGGGCCTTCAAGATTCGGGCCACGGGCGCAGCGGCGGCCGCAGTGACTCGTAGGCTTGCGCCATCCGCAACACGCCGAGGTCGTCGAAGCGGTGCCCGACGATCTGCAAGCCGATCGGCATGCCGTCCTTGTCGTAGCCGGCGCAGACGGAGGCGGCCGGCTGTTCGGAGAAATTGAACGGCGCGGTGAAGCCGATGTGCTCGAACGGTTTGTTCGGATCGTTGCCGGGCGTCGCCTCGTCGGATGGGTAGGCGGTGATCGGCGAGGTCGGTGAGATCAGGAAGTCGAAACGTTGGGTCGCCGCCACGGCCTTCTCACGCATGGCCATGACCTGGCCGAGCCCGCGCAAGGCATCCACGGCGCTCGCGCGCTCGGCGCGCCGGCACCAGGCCGTGATGAACGGCAGCACCTTGGCCTGGCGCTCCGGCGGCAGCAGCTGAACTTCGGCAAGGAGGCGCGCCTGGAAGAAACAGTCGAGCCCGTCGAGCATATCGCGGGTGAGGAACGGCGGCACGGCCTCGACAATGGCGCCGGCCTTCTCGAACGCCTTGGCGGCTGCGCTGATCGCCTTGCGCACGGCTGGCTGCGGCTTCAGTCCGACGCCGGCGTCGAGCAGCAGGCCGAGCTTCTTGCCCTTGACGTCGACCTCGAGCAGCGCCGGCCAGTCGAGCTCCTGGTAGGGCAGCGCCATGTAGTCGCGCGGGTCCGGCCTGGTCAGCGCGGTCATCGCCATTGCCGCGTCCAGCACGGTGCGGGTCATCGGGCCGGTGACGCGGCCGAGATAGGGCGGATGGATCGGGATGCGGCCGAGGCTCGGCTTGAGCGCGAAGATGCCGTTGTAGGCGGCGGGCAGCCGCACCGAGCCGCCGATATCGGTGCCGAGCGCGAGCGGACCGTAGCCGGCGACGATCGCCGCGCCGGCGCCGGAACTGGAGCCCGCCGTGTTGCGTGCGGGATTCCACGGGTTGCGTGTGATGCCGTGCAGGCTGGAGACGCCGGAGGCGAGCATGCCGAAATCCGGCATCGTCGTGGTGCCGAGGATGATGCACCCGGCCTCGCGCAGGCGCGCGGCCGGCGGCGCGTCGGCCGCGCTCGGGGTCATGTCGCCGGCCGCCGTGCCGACTGGATTCGGCCGGCCCTTCACGGAGATGTTGTTCTTGATGGTGACGGGGATGCCGTCGAGCGCGCTCAGCGGCGCGCCGTCATGCCATCGCGCCTCGGACGCCGCGGCTTGCGCCAGCGCACCCTCGGCATCGACGATGTACATGGCATTGATGGTACGTTCCCACGCCTCGATGCGGGCGAGGGCGGCACGCGTCGCTTCGACCGGAGAGAGCTTCCGGGTCCGGTAGGCGAGCGACAGATCGTGGGCGGAAACGTCGTGAAGCTTGGTCATGCTCTTCAATAATAGCAATGTTTCGGCAGTAAAATCCGGGCCAATCCACGCTTCGGCGCGGGGCGGAATTGTAGTCTCGAATGCGCTGCGCCCGAGCTTGCGGAAGCTCGAGCGCGCGCGTGCGATATCAATTTTGCAGGTACAGAGAGGTGTGCGCCAGGATCAGGAATTCGGCCGGTCGTTCGGCTCCTTGATTGCGCCCTTGAGCGCGTCCGACATGGGCAGCTGGATGTTGATGCCCTTGGGCGGGATCGGGTTCTCGAACCACCGTGCATACAATTTTTCGAACTCGCCGGAGCGCATCAGCTTGACCAGCGTGTCGTCGACCAGCGCCTTGAACTGCGCATCGTCCTTGCGAAGCATCAGCGCGTAGGGATCCGACGGGTAGGCCTTGTCGAGCAGCTTGAAGTCGGCGGGCACCTTGGCATTGGCGCGAACGCCGGCGATCAGGACGTCGTCCTCCATCCACGCGCTGGCCCGACCGGTCTCGACCAGCAGGAACGACTCGGCGTGGTCCTTGCCCTGCACGACGGTCATGCCGAGCTTGTCGTCGTTGTTCAGCTTGTTGACGAACAGCGCCGTATTGGTGCCGGCGGTGACGGCGACGGTCTTGCCTCGCAGATCGTCCGCGGTGTTGATGCCGCCGTTGGTGCGCGCAATCCATTTGAACTGCGGCACGAACACCGTGTAGGAAAATCCGACCTGCTTCTGCCGGGCAGTCATGTTGGCGGTCGAGCCGCATTCGATGTCGACCGTGCCGTTGGCAACGAGCGGGATGCGGGTGGCCGAGGTCACCGGGTTGTATTTGAGCGTCAGGTTGTCCGCGCCCAGCTTCACCTTCACGCCGTCCGCGACGTGCTTGCACAGCTCGATCGAGAACCCGACCGGCTGGAGCTTGTCGTCGAGATACGACAACGGCACCGAGCTCTCGCGATGGCCGATCGTGAAGGTGCCGGTGTCCTTGATCTTCTTCAGTGTTCCGTCCAGGTCCTGCGTGTGGGCCGGTGCGGATGCGCCGATGAGCAGACACGCCATCGCGACGGCCGCCGCTGTAGTCCTCATGACACTCCTCCTACTCTGAATCCGCGCGCCGGGTCACGCGACTCCAGCCGTCGCGGCGTCGATCGCCTCGCCGAGACGTTCCACGATCGTGTCGATCTCCCGGGCATCGACGATGAACGGGGGCGCAATCAACACGTGATCGCCGCGCGCGCCGTCGACCGTGCCGCCCATCGGATAGACCATCAGGCCGCGCGCCATCGCCTCGCGTTTGACGCGCGCGTGCAGTTTCAGCTTGGGGTCGAACGGTTCCTTGGTGCTGCGGTCGAGCACGAGCTCGGCGCCGTGAAACAGCCCCCGCCCTCGGACGTCGCCGACGAACGGATGGTTGCCGAAACGCTCGGAGAGGCGGCGGGCGAGGTGGGCGCCCTGGCTGCGCACGTTGGCGAGCAGGTCGTCGCGACGGATCACCCGCTGCACCGTGAGCGCCGCCGCGCAGGCGAGGGGATGCGCCATGTAGGTATGGCCGTGCGCAAACGCGCCAGAGCCGTCGGCGATCGTGGCGAAGATCTCCCTGCCGATCAGCAGTGCGCCGATCGGCGCGAACCCGCCGCCCATGCCTTTGGCGATCGTCATCAGGTCCGGCGTCACGCCTTCCTGCTCGCAGGCGTGCAGGGTTCCAGTGCGGCCCATGCCGCACATCACCTCGTCGAGGATCAGCAGGATGCCGTAACGGTCGCAGATCTCGCGCACGCGCTTGAAATAGCCCGGCACCGGCGGGACCGCGCCCATGGTGGCGCCGACCACGGTTTCCGCCACGAAAGCGATGACATTGCCTTCGCCGACCTCCCTGATCTTGGCTTCGAGCTCCTGCGCCAGGCGCTCGCCATAGTCGCGTGGGCTCTCATCCGGGCGGCGCTCGCGATACTCGTAGGCCGGCGATACGTGATGCGTTTCGATCAGCAGCGGCTTGAACTGCTTGCGCTGCCATTCGCGGCCGCCGACGGCGAGCGCGCCGAGCGTCACGCCGTGATAGCTCTGCCGCCGCGCGATGACGTACTTGCGCTCCGGCTCGCCGCGCTCGACAAAGAATTGCCGTGCCAGCTTCAGCGCCGCCTCGATCGCCTCGGAGCCGCCGCTGACGAACATCACGTGGCCGATCCCGTCCGGCGCGTGCGCGACCAGGTCGTCGGCCAGGTCTTCGGCCGCCTGCGTGGTGAAGAAACTCGTATGCGCGTATTCGAGGCTGTCCAACTGTGCCTTCATGGCCGCGATCACGTCCGGGTGCGAATGGCCGAGGCACGACACCGCCGCGCCGCCGGACGCATCGATATAATCTTTGCCGCTCGCGTCCCGGATGAAGATTCCCCGTGCGCTCGCCGCGACCGGATAATCGTGACCGATCTGCCGATGAAGGATGTGTGTCATGGTTTTCCCGGGGATTTGCGCGGCAACACATAGGTGTCGAAGGCCGCCAATTGTGCCTCGCTGCGCGCGATAGCCTTGAGCGTGTCCGTCCCTTGTCGGGCGGCGACGAGCGCGGCCAGGCATTCGACCGCGGCGAAGGCCGGCGCCATGGAATGAAAGAACGATGGCGTCTCGGTGCCGACCAGCAGCAGGTCATCGGCGATTGTCGCGAGGGGAGAGACCTCGCTGTCGGTAAGGGCGACGATCTTGGCGCGCCGGCCGCTCACGTAACGGGCCGCCTTGACGGTCTGGCGCGCATAGGGCCGGACGGTCACCGCGAGCAGCACGTCGCCGCTGCCGATGGTGCGGAGCACGTCGATGCCGGTGCCGCCGGCGCCGTCGACCAGCACCGACGTCGCGCCGAACAGCGATCTCACATAGTGAAAGATGTAGGCGACGGAGAAGGTCGACCGGAGACCGAGGCAAAACACGCGATCGGCAGCGGCGATACGGTCGGCCGCCGCGGCAAAGCGTTCGATCGACGCGGGCGACGAGAGCACGTGGAGATGCTGCGCGAGCGCGGAAAAGATATCCTGCACTACCGCCGCGTCTCCCTCGGCGTCGCGGCGATCGAGCAACTCCCGCGCGCGGCCGCGGAACTCTTCCGGCCGGCGGCGCATGGCGTCCGCATAGAGCTTGCGGACGTCGTCATAGCCTTCGAGGCCGAAATGCTGGGCGAGCCGGGTCATGGTCGCCGGCGATACGCCGGCGCGACGCGCCTGCTCGCGGGTGGTGAGCAGCGCGACGTCGGCGGGGTGATCGATCATCCACCGCGCGGCGTCCTGGAAGCGCGACGATAGGCCGTCGAAATCAGACTTCAATCGTGTGGCGAAAGGCAGGTGCTTCATTGCTCGACGGTAGCAGATGAAGCGCGTGGCTGCAACGAACGTTTCATAAAGCGATGCTGTGACCCAGTTGTTTCATAAGCCTGCATTTGACGCCAGCGGATGGATATACTGTATACTGTTTCGGGGTCGGATCGCCGGGATCGGTTCTGCACCCCTGGGGCCCGCGATGTGTGTGACGTTCCACACGCCGAATTGGCAGCGTGCAGGGCGACCGAGCCGGTCTGCAACCGGGCGTCCTGTCGCGGGCCGTTGCACGACCGACGTCGTTGGGCACATCATTTGCATTCCACGTCATTTGCAGTCGGTTCGGGACATGGCATCGCGAGTCGGCCGCACATCTGCTTCGCTTGATCGGCCGGCCGCCGCACCAATGGAAGAGAGGGGTCCACCATGAACGCAATCGACCTGACCAAACGCGAATTCGTGTCCCTGATGCTGGGACTTCCCGCGACGACGTTCCTGTCGCATATGGCTGGCGCGCAATCGGTTGATACGCTGAACATCGCGTTCACGGCCGACGTCCAGAGCTGGGACCCGACCGCAGTGACCTTCCCGGTCGGTCAGTCGATCTTCAAATGCGTGTACGACTCGCCGCTGCATTATTCGTCCGACCAGAAGCTTCAGCCGCGCCAGATCGCCGCGCGCAAATGGCTGGATGATGAGCGCACGCGTCTCGAGATCACCTTGCGCGATGACCTGCTCTTCCATGATGGGTCGAAGCTGACGACCGAGGACGTGAAATACAGCTGGGTCACGCGTCCGCAGAAGGACAAGCGTCTCGCCGTCGCCGGCCTGCTGCAGGACCTGAAGGACGTGGAGATTGTCTCGCCGACGCAGGCCGTGCTGGTCTATTCGAAGCCATCGCCATCGGCGGAGTTCTATCTCGGCTTCCTCACCGTCTACGTCATTCCGAAGGCCTATCACGAGAAGGTCGGCGACGACGGCTTCCTGGCAAAGCCGATCGGCGCGGGGCCCTACAAGCTCGTCGACTATCAGCGCGGCTCGCGCATCGTCCTCGAAGCCTTCGACAAGTATTGGGCCGGTGCGCCGGCGATCAAGAGCGTGACCTTCCAGGCGCTGCCGGAAGCCTCGACCCGGGTCGCGGCGATCGAATCCGGCCGTGTCGACGTCGCGGTGCAATTGCCGTTCCGCGAAGCGATGCGCCTGCAAGGAAAGCCGGAGCTTTCGGTCAACATTTTTCCGCAGGCCGAAATCTACATGCTGCAGATTCCGAGCTATGTGGAGACCTACCAGAACAAGGACGTCCGCACGGCGCTGCATATGGCGATCGACAAGGGCGCGCTCGCCAAGGCGTTCTTCAACAACGTCGCAAGGCCGTTGCAGGTGCTGGCGACGCCGGGCTCGACCGGCGACGTGCCGGGCTACACGTTCCCGTTCGATCGCAAGCGGGCGACCGAGACGCTGGAAAAGGCTGGCTTCAGCAAGGCCAAACCGTTGCAGATGACCTTCCTCACCACCAACGGCACGTTCCCGAACGACTACGAGATCGCGCAGGCGATTGCCGCGATGTGGCGCCAGATCGGCGTCGACGTGAAGATGGAAGAGACGACCGTCGCCAAATATCTCGAGCTGAACCATGCGGCCAAGCTGCCCGGCATCATGCTCTACAGCTGGGCGAATGCGACCGGCGATCCGGAAAACTATTCGGGCCGCATCCTCAATCCGGCCCTGCGCTTCTCGGCCTGGAAGGAGCCGGCCAATGGCGAGCGGATCGCGAAGCTGTTCGCGATGAAGCTCGGCGACGAACGGCTGGAGGGATATCGGAGCCTCAACAAGGACGCTTCGGAGAATTCCTGGAGCATTCCGCTGTTGCAGCCGGCCGCCAATATCGTGACCAAGAAGACGATCGACCTGCCGGCCTACTCGCAGGGCTATGTCCTGCCGGCCGAGGCGAAACGGAAAGTCTAGAGCATGATCCCGAAAAGTGGACACCGGTTTTCGGAAAAGATCATGCTCCAACAACAAGCTAAAGCGGGATGACGATTCGAAGAAAAGTCATCCCGCTTTAAGAGCATTCGTCCGCGTGGCCCCGCGGCAGCGGGGGACGGCTGATCCATGTTCAAGGCGCTGATCAATGTCGCAGCACGGCGGCTCGCGGGCGCGATCCCGACGGTGCTGCTGCTGTCGATGGTCGTGTTCTTCGTGCTGCGGGCGCTGCCGGCGGATCCGTTGGCGCTGCTGTTGCCGCCGAATGCGACCCAAGCCGATGCCGAGGTGGTGCGTCATGCGCTCGGGCTCGACCGCTCGATCGCCGTTCAGTATCTCATCTGGCTGCGTGATGCGGTGGCCGGCAATCTCGGCAGCTCGATCGCGTTCCGCGAGCCGGTGACGCGGCTCCTGGCCAATGCGCTGCCGGCGACGCTCGAGCTCTCGTTCGTCGCGCTCGCGCTCGCACTGGTCATCAGCATCCCCGGCGGGCTGCTGCTCTACGGCACGCGCGGCACCATCATCGAGAACATCCTCGATGTGCTGGTGGTCTGCATGCTGTCGATCCCCGCGTTCCTGTGGGCGATCTTCCTGATGCTCGGTTTCGGCGTGATGCTCGGCTGGCTGCCGTTCTCCGGCCGCGTCGATTCCGGGATCGTGATGCCGCCGGGCACCGGCTTCCTGCTGATCGACTATCTCGTGAGTCTCCAGTGGGCTCCCTGGAAGAACGCGCTGGCGCACCTGGTCCTTCCGGCATCCGCCCTGGCGCTCGGTTTCAGCCCGCTGGTCATCCGCGTGCTGCGCTCGTCGCTGCTGGAAGCGTCGGAAGATCACTACGTGACAGTCGCGCGCCAGCGCGGCCTCACCGAGCGGCAGATCATCCTGGCGCACATGCTGCGCAACTCGGCGCTGCCGACCATCACGCTGATCGGCGCGCAGTTCGGCTTCCTGTTCGGCGGCACGCTGCTGGTGGAGACGATCTTCTCCTATCCCGGGATCGGCAATCTGATGGTGCAGGCCGTGCGGAATCACGACCTGCCGCTGATCCAGGGCATCGCGTTGGTGTTCTGCGTGACCACGCTGCTGATCAATACCGTCGTGGACATTCTCTATGTCGTTCTCAATCCCAAGCTCCGGCGCGGCTAGCGTCACAAAGTCGCCGTCGGCGTTGGCCGATGCAGTGCGGCAATCCGTGCGATCGCCGAAGGTCCTGATCGGCGCGGTGATCGTCACCGCCATGGTGCTGTGTGCCCTGTTCGCGCCACAAATCGCGCCGAACGATCCGGAGAACCAGGACCTCGTGAACATGCTGCTGCCGCCGATGTGGTCAGCCGGCGGCAGCTCCGACTACCCGTTCGGCACCGACAGCCTGGGCCGCTGCATCCTGTCGCAGATGATCTACGGGGCGCGCGTCGCGCTGTTCGTCGGCTTTTTCGCCGCCATCGGCGCCATGCTGCTCGGCACCACGCTCGCGCTGTTCGCAGGCTATTTCGGCGGCTGGGTCGACCGCGGCATCAGCCATCTCGTCGATCTGTGGATGTCGCTGCCGCCGGTGGTGCTGTCGCTGACGCTGATGGTCGGCTTCGGCACCGGCGTCGGCAATGTGATCCTGTCCATCGTGCTGGTGGACTGGACGCGGTTCTGCCGCGTGGTGCGCTCCGAGGTGATGGTCGTGACGCGCAAGGACTTCGTCGCGGCGGCGAAGCTGCTCGGCTTCGGCCACCTGCGCATCATCCTGCGGGAGATCCTGCCGAGCGTCACGCCGCTGATCATCACGCTGTTCACCCTGCAGGTCGGCATCGGCGTGATTGTCGAAGCGATCCTGAGCTTCGTCGGCCTGAGCGTGCCGGCCGGCGTGCCCGCGTGGGGCATGATGATCGCCGGCGCGCGCAACTACATGTATCAGGCGCCCTGGGGCATCATCCTGCCGATCATCGCGATGTTCGTGACCGTGCTGGGCTTCAACCTGCTCGGCGAAGGGCTGCGCGTCTCGCTTGATCCGCGGCTGCGGCGGAGGAACGTCTGATGGGCGTTCTGTGCTTCGACCGCGTCACCGTGTCGGCGAGGATGGGCGGCCGCAAGGTCGATGTGCTGCGCGACATCGCGTTCGACCTTCACCAGGGCGAGACCGTCGGCCTGGTCGGCGAGTCGGGCGCGGGCAAGAGCATGATCGGCCGTACCATATCCGGCCTGCTGCCGGAGAACTTTGCAGTTTCCGCCGGCGACGTGACGTTCGACGGCGCGAGCCTGCTGGCGCTCCGAAGATCCGACCGGCGGGCCTTGCTCGGGCGGCGCATCGCTTTCATTCCGCAGGAGCCGCTGAGCGCGCTCAACCCGGTGCGCACGATCGGCTCGCAATTCGGCGAGCATCTGCGTCACCTCGGCATCGACAAACGGCGACGCCAGACCCTGATGATCGAGCGGTTGCAGCAGGCGCAGCTTCGCAATGCAGAGGAAGCCTTGCTGCGCTATCCGCATGAATTGTCGGGCGGGCAGTGCCAGCGTGTCCTGATCGCGATGGCGTTTGCCGGCGAGCCGGCGCTGGTGGTCGCGGACGAGCCAACCACCGCGCTCGATGTGATGACGCAGGCGCGCATCGTGCGATTGATCGCCGAGCAGCAGGCCCTGCACAAGACCGCGCTGTTGTTCATCACGCATGACCTGCGACTCGCCGGCCATGTCTGCCAGCATGTCGGCGTCATGTATGCCGGCGACATGGTGGAGTTCGGCCCGGCCGCTGCGGTGCTGAAGGCACCGTCGCACCCCTACACGAGGAGCCTGCTCTCGGCGATGCCGGCGCTCACCGGACCACGCCGCGTGCTGCCGGCCTTGTCGGATCACATGCCCGGGCTTGCGAGCTTCGCCGGTTTCGCCGGCTGCCGGTTCGCGCCGCGCTGTCCGGTGAAGGACACGGCGTGTGGAAATACGCGCCTGCCGCGGCGTGACGTGGGCGCCGGGCACTGGGTCCGCTGTGCGGAAAGCTGCGCCGCGTCGTCGCGCACGCAAGCGGACGCGGCGATCGACCTGCCTGCGGCTGCGGCTGCGGCGCCGAGCGGCAGGGCGAGCGTCGAGTTCAGGCATGTGCGGCTCAGCTACAACGTGTCGCGCGGTTTCCTGGGCTTGCGCCGCTCGCGGTTCGACGCGGTCAAATCGGCGAGTTTCCAGATCCGCGACGGCGAGATCCTCGGCATTGTCGGCGAAAGCGGGAGCGGCAAGACCTCCGTCGGCCGTCTCATCGTCGGCCTGGAGCGGCCGAGCGCGGGACAGATCGGGGTGAACGGCGACGCGTGCGCCAGTGGCGCGGTCCATCTGACACGGCGGGAAACCCAGCTGATCTTCCAGGATCCGCAGTCGGCGCTCAATCCGCGACGCAGCGTGCTGCGGCTGCTGACGCAGGCGCTGGAGGCGGGCGAGGGCTACGCGCCGCAAGGCGAGCGGCGACCTGTCGCCGAGGCGCTCCTGCGCGACACCGGGTTGCCGCCCGATTGCCTCGATCGTTTCCCGTCGCAATTGTCGGGCGGGCAGCGCCAGCGCGTGAACATCGGCCGGGCGCTCGGCGCCAGGCCGAGGCTTGTCGTCGCCGACGAGATCGTGTCGGGCCTCGACGTCTCGGTGCAGGCGCACATCCTGAACTGCCTGCTCGATCTCAACCGCCGCCACGGGCTGACCATGGTGTTCATCAGCCACGATCTGGCGGTGGTGCGCTATCTCTGCTCGCGCATCCTGATGATGCACGCCGGCGAGATCGTGGAGGAGGGCACGACCGAAAGCGTTTTCGCCAATCCGCAGCATCCTTATACGAAGGCGTTGCTCGACGCGGTTCCGCCCGAGAATGCCGACCGGCCGTGGCCGCCGCTGACGCAGTGAAGGAAGCACGATGTCCAATCGCTCGCTGAAGGCCAATGCGGCCGTCAAACCGGCGCCGAAGCTGTCCAAGGCGACGAGCCTGCGCGAGCAGATCTATGAGCATCTGCGCGAGCGCATCAACACCGGACAACTCACCTTCGAGGATCGCCTGGTCGATGTCGATATCGCCAACGAGTTCGGCGTATCACGCATGCCCGTGCGCGAGGCGTTGATGCAGTTCGTCCATGACGGCATGATCGAGAGCACGACGCGCGGTTTCGTGCTGCGGCGCCGTACCGATCGGGAGATCGACGAGATCTTTCAGATCCGCCGGCTGCTCGAGCCTGCCGCGGCGGCCGACGCTGCATCCAACATGACGGAAGCGGCCCTGCGGCAGATGAGCAACGCAGTGGACGCCTGCGCACGTGCACACCGGGCCGGCGACGCGACGGCGTTCATCCATGCCAACGCGAGATTCCGCGGAGCCTGGATCGGGCAGGTGCCGAACACCGAATTGGCGTCGGCGATCTCGCGCTATATCGATCACGTTCAGGCGGTCCGCCTCAAGACGCTGCCGAGCGGCACGGTTCGCAGCGATGTGCTCGCGCGCATGAAGATGATCCTCGAGGCGTTCCGGAAACGGAACGCGACGGAGGTGTCAAAGCTGATCGAAAAGAACATGATCGCGGCGCTCGAATTCTATCGGAGCAGCCCGGCTCTCTCGGAACAGACCATGACCAATGCTGTCGGCGGGCCGTCGGGACGAGACTTGATGACGCGTCGCCCGCGGGCGCGATTGCAACCATGATCGATCGGTGTTGACGCACATGACTGCGGCGATCGACCTGCGGGCGTTGTTCGAGCCATCGGCGCGTACCGTCCCGGAAATGCTGCGGCGGCAGGCTGCACGCCATGGTGATCGGCGTCTGTTCGTCTGCGAGGGCGCCATCTGGAGCTATGCGCAGGTCGTCGACGTCGCCGCGCGCAGCGGCGGCCGTTTGGCGGCCGCGGGAATAGCGAAGGGCGATCGCGTCGCCATCCTGTGCGGCAATCGGCCCGAGCTCATCGAGCTGTTTCTCGGTTGCGCCTGGATCGGCGCGGTTTCGGTGCCGATCAACATCGCGGCGCGCGGCGCACAGCTCGAGCACATGTTGAAGACCAGCGGCGCGCGCCTGCTGGTGCTCGAGCGCGAGTGGCTGAGCGCGCTCGGGTTTGTCGATTTCTCGAAGCTCGCGGTTGAGGTGATCTGGGTCATCGATGCGGCGGGGCAGGCGCTCGCGGAGCACCAGGGCGTTGCCATGCGCGCCTTGCCGGAGCAAGGCGCTTCGGTGCCGGCCGCCGATCTCAAGCCGCATGACCTGCTGACGATCCTGTTCACGTCCGGAACGACGGGCCCGTCCAAGGGCGTGTGCTGTCCGCATGCCCAATATTTCTGGTGGGGCTATTACGTGGCGCGCCAGCTCGACCTCCGCGAAGGCGACGTGCTGCACACCACGCTGCCGCTGTTCCACGTCAATGCATTGGGCTGTTTCTTCCAGGCGCTACTCAATGGCTGCACGCAGGTGGTCGAGAAACGCTTCTCGGTCTCGAACTTCTGGCCGGCACTGGCCGCATCGGGTGCGACCGTCACTTATGTGCTGGGCGCGATGGTGCCGATGCTGCTGTCGCGTCCGCCGGGCGAGCATGAAGGGCGCCACAATGTGCGTGTCGCCCTGGCGCCCGGGGTTCCGGCGCCTCTGCACGCGGTGTTCACCGAGCGCAGCGGCATCCATCTGCTCGATGGTTACGGCGCGACCGAAAGCAACGCCGTGATCGGCACCAGCATGACGACGCGCCGCCCCGGCTGGATGGGCCTGCTGGCCGGCGGCTTCCAGGCCCGCGTGGTCGATGAGGACGACAACGAGGTGGCGGACGACACGCCCGGCGAATTGCTGCTGCGCGCCGAGGAGCCGTTCGCGATGGCGTCGGGCTATTTCGGCATGGCCGACAAGACCGTGGAGGCGTGGCGCAATCTCTGGCTCCACACCGGCGATCGCGTCGTGCGCGACCGCGACGGCTACTATAAATTCCTCGACCGGACGAAGGATTCGATCCGCCGCCGCGGCGAGAACATCTCCTCCTTCGATGTCGAGAAGGTGCTGATGTCTCATCCCGCGGTCGAGATTGCCGCCGTGTTTCCGGTATCGTCCGAGCTCGCCGAGGATGAGGTGATGACGGCCGTGGTGGTAAAACCGGGCGCTGCGCTCGACGGCGCCGAGCTGATCCGCTTCTGCGAGGGGCGGCTGTCCTATTTCGCGATCCCGCGCTACGTGGATTTCGTCAGCGAATTGCCGCGCACCGAAAGCGGCAAGGTTCAGAAATTCAAGTTGCGCGAGCGCGGCCGTTGCGCGACGACTTGGGATCGCGAGGCGGCCGGGATCAAGCTGAAGCGCTAAGGCGGTGACACATGCAGATCCGTCCCGCCGCAGAGGCCGACGCCGATGCCATCTGGCGCATCATGGAGCCGATCATCCGTGCCGGCGAGACCTATGCGCTGCCGACGGACATGACGCGCGCCCCGGCGCTCGACCACTGGCATGCGCCCGGCAACACCGTATTCGTCGCGGAGGAGGGCGAGATCCTTGGCACCTACCTTCTGCACGCCAACCAGAAAGGCGGCGGCGCCCATGTGGCCAATTGCGGCTACATGACCGCGCCGTGGGCGAGCGGGCGAGGGGTCGCCCGCTCCATGTGCGCCCATTCGCTCGACGAGGCGCGGCGGCGCGGGTTTGCCGCCATGCAGTTCAACTTCGTGGTGTCGAGCAACGAACGGGCGGTCAAGCTGTGGCAGAGCATGGGCTTCGCCATCGTCGGACGGCTGCCGGGCGCGTTCCGCCATCCGCGGCTCGGCCTCGTGGATGCGTTTGTCATGTACCGCGATTTGTGATGTATCGTAGTCGGCGGCCGGCAAGGCCAGCCGGCAAACGCGCTCGTAGCTCAGCTGGATAGAGCATCAGACTTCGAATCTGAGGGTCGGGAGTTCGAATCTCTCCGAGCGCGCCATCTATCACGCTCCCTTAGCGGCAGACCGAGTACGGGCGGCGATGCGAAGAGAGCGCCATCAGTTTGTGCCTTAGCAGAAGCGCAGGGTGAGCTCGCCGCGGCGCGCTATAGCACGCAACAAATAAGCGGAGCTTGGATGTGCTTTAGTGCAGTCACAAAAAGCTTTATCTCATAGGATATGTTCATGCCAAAACCAGCTGCGTATACGCACGCGCACGAACAGCGCCCCGTCTTCGGGCCATCAAGTTTGCCCCCGCCCACGTGAGCCGGCCTCCGGCCATGCCTTGACAGCCGGCACACTCAATGTTGCCGTTCATCGGGGTTGCCCGCGCGTCGACACCGACGCGATCCCGAGTCCTCGCGCCCATCCGCGGACTATGGGCGACTGCCGGCGGAAAGAGCGGCGGCAGGCGGAGCTCTGAGGGCACCGGTCCGCTGCGGGCGATTGAGGTGCAATCGTGACGGGCCAGATGGCTTGAAGCAACGGTGTCGCGTATCGTGGTGAGGTGCATTCTCTTAAGGTTAAGTTGCTTGGCTTACATTCTCCGATCCGGCATACTCCGTTCCTGGCGATTTGCTAGTTACTTCCATGTTTTCACGGGAGACGGGCGATGCCAACGGCAGCTTCTGGAAACCAGATTATCGCTTTCCTGGACGGGGGGGCCGCGAACGAAGGTCAGGACGTATACTTTGTGTTTCGCGTGAAGGTCGATGATTTTGAGCATGATATAACCTTCTCCATTGCTGAAGATCTTGTGCCCGTCTTGATTTCTAATCTGGTCACATACGGCGGAATGGCACGACAGGCCCGACTGCTGACAAACCCTTACGAGGAAGCCGATCACACGTACATCGACACCTACGCGCTGCGGCTCACGGACGTGATCCCAGGCAGATCGTTAGTCCATCACGCCCTGTCGCTGCTGACCCTACAATTTGATGGCGGTGCGGGAACGAAACTTAATCTCTATTGTGCTGCCGATTTGCAGGGCCTCCGTGAGCTCGCGACTGCGTGTCGAGGGGCCGAGCAACTGCTCCATGCAAACTATGAGGGGCCGCCTCGCCACTGAGCGCCTGCGGTCTACCGCTCGAGTGATTCAGGCTGACACAACGTCAACTCTGCCCGCGTCCGTCAACGTTAAAATGGCTGAACTGTTGCGGTGGGAAGCTCAGTCCATAGGATCGGATGATCCGCCAGACGATTTCCCCAAGTACCCGGTCTGGCCGATGGGGCCCCGGCGAGCTGCCTCGCTGGGGCTTCCCGTAAGTTAGCTCCTCGGCGCTGTGCTGGTATGCCATCGCTTGCGCGCAACATCTTCCACCTTCGCAGTGGCGGCCAAACTCTCTGGCCACACGCCGAGCCAGCTCTCGCCTCCAGCTTCAGCAATACGACATGACGTCAGCATGGGAGTGCGCGACTTGTCGAGCTTCATGTGCGGCGGCACGGGCAAAGTGCCGTGCTGCATTCGCTGAATCTGTGGCTGCGAGCTGGACTGTCGCGCACCTCGGCGCCGTTCGCGTCCTCATCTCGATAACCTGAAGTTTTTCGTTCGGCCAACCTGGCGACCTGCATCCAGTGATACGGGGCGATCTTTGTTGCTGCGGCGTGAGATTCGACGATTCGCGATCACAGTCCGCCATCGGGGCGAGTTACGCCAGCCGTTCAGCTCCGCCGGTCCCGACAATCGGCAGAAGTCAAAGTGATGAGGTCTTCGATTCGGCCCGACGCTGCAACGCAATCTTCGGCGCCATTGAACATGGCGCGTACAACTGACTACCAGGTTTTCGCAGCTTCTGCTAATGCCATCGAGTCGTTCGCAAAAAGGGTTGGGTTGACCGACACGACCAATGCGCACATCAGAGTCGCCCCTCATCGAGCTATCCGTTGCTCCTGTCGACCGCCTTGAGCTTGCTTTCACTCCATCGCGTTGGGCGTTTGCCGAATCGCGAGCCGCCGAGGTCGCTGCGCATTTTGCCAGCCGGCGGCGACGAACGCCCGAACTTTGGAATGGGCGGATACTGCTGATGAACCGTTTCCAGCTACACGGTCGAACGCTCAGTGGCAGTTTCTTCGAGACCGACTATGCGGATTTCACCGCATGGCATGACTGGGGCTGTCCCGATGCCAGCGTCATCGTGTGTTTCGCCATGGCCGCATTGCGGACCGCCGATGGTGCGTTTCTGCTCGGCGTAATGGGGCCGCACACGTTGGGAGTCGGCCGCATTTACTTTCCATCTGGCTTGCCGCACCCTGATGACGTGTCGAGCGGGGCTGTCGATCTCGAAGCCAACGTTATGCGCGAGGTTGCAGAAGAAACAGGACTCGTGCGCGCTGATCTCCTGGTAACGCCGAACTGGCACGCCGTACGGGCGGGGCAGCACCTTGCGCTGATGAAGGTCATGCAATCAGCCCTGCCCGCCGACACTCTGCGCGCCCGTATCCTGCGGTTCCTTGCAAGCGAAGTCCAACCCGAGCTAGCTGACATCCGCATCGTACGCGGTCCGGGTGATCTCGCTCCGCAAATGCCGGACTATGTCACTACGTTCCTCGCTCACACCTGGCGCAGCTGCACCTGATGCCAGGGCAACCCCCGGGCGGCCGGGCATACGGTTTAGCGAGACTTTCGATCCGCATAGGCCTTTCCGTGAAGAAGCAGAATGGATCACGCCTATGCTTTTTCCGCGTGCGGCGATTTTGCCTGAGCGACGGAGCTCAAGCCCCAGGAAATTGCCCGTGAGGATTCCCAGCGATGGTCGAGCGCCGACACATGGCGCGGGTATTCGAGACAGCTGAGCGAGCGTATCGGTATCGCGCCAGCGCTGGCGCTCGATCGTGATGTACTGCTCGCTGATGAACAGGTCCGATCGGATCGGCATAATGCTGAGTGCTGAGTAAGTCACCACGGCAATTTTGGCCGCTCAGCAAAGGCGCAGCCGAACATTTCGAGTGATCTCGCTCGAGTCGTGCGGGAGCAGGAGTGCGCCATATGTGCGATTCAGAGGATTCACGGTTGGGTGAGTGCGCCTGCTGCTTGGCTTCACGGATTATTGAGCAAGCCTAGTCGGTCCGAATGACGTCAAAGCTCATGGACACCGACACAAACGAAAGACACCGCTGGAGCAATTTCACGTTCATGAGTGCCGTTCACTGCTTCCTTTTTGGAGTCATGGTTGCGTGGACGCCAGGCGTGGTGATCATGGCGTGGCTCCTTCTCCGTTCACCGCTGGAACGACGGTGACTTGGCGATGTGGCGGCCCGGTGCTCACGCACGTTACCAAGCGCCTCAAGGCTCAAAAGCCCTACCGGCCTAGCTCGTCTCAGTAGTCATTTCAAAAGGAGTCCAGTCCGGTTGGGGCATGTCCCAGCGGAAGGTCGTTCTGGCTTTACCTGCGTCGCGTCCATTCGATGTCCCAAAGTCAAGAATACGTCGTATTCCATTCACAAAACGATATAGTATTGAAAGTGGGAAGTGCGGGGCGCACGTCCGAACAAATGACGGCGGGTGGTGTGTGATATGGTGGAGTCCGCCGATGGATATGCATGTGCGCGCCGGAGACGAACACGCGCGAGTTAATTTATCCAACCCAAGCCAAAACACTAAATTACGTGCAGCAAACTGGGTCAGTATGGGCACACTTGTCTTGAGTGCCCCGTTGACAGTGGCGTGGATAGGTTTGATCGCGTGGTCGTTGATTTATTTGATGGGCTGGATTGTCGAATAATTGCTCATCTGCGCCGACGGCCAGCAATGTGGTCTGAGCGGGGTCTTGGCGCATGGGCGACCGAAGCCGTCGCGTGCTGGGTAGCTCGGCCGGCTTCCACTATCACCAGGATCCGGAGAAGCTGCTGACCGCGCCTATCAAAACCGGGCATATGGCCACGGGTACGTGCAGCGCGAACGGTGCCATCGATGATAACGCTGATCGTATCGAGGGCAGCCGTAGTCGGGGACGTACCCCCATTGCGGGAAAGATCCCGCAACAGGCTGATACCCGGAGTATCGTTGGTATCCATGCCGCGCCGACGCTACGTCAAGGCTGGCACCAAGTACAGCAAGTGCCAAAACCACAGCTGTAACTATGCGCATGATCGTGAATGCTCCGTCGATTTTGGATACTTTAAGAACGACAAGCGCCGGCGCGTCTAAAGCGATGCCAATCGATCAGTTCGCGGCTCGAGCGCCAACTCCAACAAGTCCCTTCTCATCACCGCCAGCATCAGCTGGCTGAGCAACTCACCGAGCCGCATATCCCGAAATTCCGCTTCGAGCGCGAGCTTCCGGATCATCTCCTCGTCAAACGGCAGTTCAGTGCGCCGGACCTCGCCCTTGTAACGCATTTCAATCGCAAAGTTCGCCGCAGCTGTCAGCGCTTGGTTCGACAGCCCATGCGCAGTCTCGCCAGCGCGTATGTGTGGCGGCCCTGCTTGGGAATGCGAGACGGCCGAATTCGCCTGCGCCGCGTCACCCTGCTCACCCGCTTCAGGCTGCAGAGGCAATGATCCGTTTCCGTTCACTGCGCGGGCGTGATTGAAAGTGGCAACCGCATGATTTGAGTTGGCGGCTTTTTGGCGACGCCGCAACACGCCGGGAGCGAAGGTCGGCCGTCGCAGACTTATGCCCAACTTGGAGCACGTCACTTGTAGCGTGCCAACAGTGACGCCGACTATTTCTGCGATTTCCTCGCGGCTCTTGCCACGTTCCACGAGGGTAACTATTTGACGGACCGTCTCAGGGGTGAACTTCGAGTGTCTTCCCCCATTCGGGGGCTGCGTGGTGACCTCGGTCATGTGGCTACTTCCTATTGACCGTTCAGACTCAACCGCCACCTACCCCCCTTAAGCCTGTCTGGTTTATTTTAAGTCTCAATCTCGCTGAGACTCCGCGTCACCCCGCACGAAGTTTAAGGTACTGTGATAGTTCTGCATAGAGCAGAAGTCAGTGGTTGAGCACAAACAGACGCGCGAAGAAGGTGTTTTGATACCAGTCAAGGCCGGGGCCGCGTCACGCAGCGTAACCATTGCACGCCGACTTGACGATCCGTCACGTCAATGAATGCACGTGCTCTAGATCCGATCGCCGCATTCGAAGCGAGAAAGGGCGTGTCGTCGGAGATCCACGTTCGGAACCCACGCTCGATAATTGAGTTGTTGAGCACGGCCAGCCACAAAGATGTGCATCGCTATCTGGATCAGGGTGCGACCGTGACAGCTTTGTGTCATATTTTTTGCGTGATTCGGCTGGGGGCGCGGTCGTGACCAATCTTCAGGCCTTCGTTCTCGGCGCTATGGTGGCGTGGACACCAAGCGTCGTGATCTTGACATGGCTCATCCTTCGTTCGCCATTGGATGTCGATCACGACTCGGTTGCAGATAGCCAGCTGCAATAGGCCATCCGCGTTAGCAGCCATCCGCGCGGGTCCTGGCGCAAGGTCAGCGCCTCCGTCGGCCGCGCGCGGCTCTGGTTGCCACGACAGGCCCAATTCATGAGCCCAGAGAAACGCGGCCCGCTTTCAGGCGTACGTCCCCTGGAATGCTGCGGTCCGAAAACCACCAACATCGCTGGCCCTGGTACTTAACCGATCTGAATTGCTTATTGCTCGAGAGCGTTGCGGAAAGGCTCAACCTCGGCTCTTTCGCGCGGAACCTGACACCCCTCGCTTTGAGCTTGGGGATCAACTCTTCAGACCGCATGGGGACTGCATATTCTTCCAGGATTTGGGCCGTCGCAACCGACTGCGAAACGGAGGACGCGGCGCCATGTGCGGGGACCGCCCACCGCTTTGACGACTTTGAGGGCGACGCCGGCTCCACTTGCGGCAACTTCGTCCCGATTTCGGTGATTGCTCGTTCAACCGCGACAAGGGCGCGGTATTCAGGGTCCCGCATCAAATGCGATCGCAACTCGGCCCGCAGCTGTTGAAGCTGTTGCAGCGTGTGCGACGGCTGTGGACGTAACGCACGAGCGGTGGATTGAGATCGTCTCATGTATGCAACACTTTGACGGGAACAACACCTCCGATCCTGAGATCGCACGGCATCGGCACCCGGCGCGTCATATTAACGTTCAGATAGGCAACTTTGTGAAGCGCGCAACACCGGTTCTTCGATGATGAGCTCGCGGTTGCTGACTCGAGCCGGAATCAATAGGCGTTGCGGCCCTGGAGGACTTCAAAGACGGTTCTGAAAATAATCACAATGTCGAGCTTAAGACTCCAATTGTCGATGTACCACAAGTCGAGCTCAACACGCCGCTCGATGTCCGCCACGGTTTGAGTGGCGCCCCTGCAGCCATTCACCTGAGCCCAACCGGTAAGTCCCGGTTTGACGTGATGCCGGAATGCATAGTTCGTGACGATTTGGTTGAATTGCGTGTCGTGCGCGAGGGCGTGAGGGCGTGGCCCGACCAACGACATCGTGCCATTCAGCACGTTGAGCAACTGCGGGAGCTCATCGATGCTTGTCCGGCGCAACCAGCGACCCAGAGGCGTCACCCGGCTGTCCGACCGCGCCGCTTGTGGAATGGCGTCACCGTCTTCCATCACGGTCATGGTACGAAATTTTAGGATCTCGAAGAGCTTGCCGTTAAATCCGCATCGCCTCTGCCGAAACAGAACGGGCCCCGGCGAGTCGATTTTGATTGCAGCGGCCGTTATGAGGATCAACGGCAAGAACAGGAGCAACGCCACGATTGCAAACACAACGTCCGAGATGCGTTTCACTACGCGCTCGAACGACGTCAGCGGCCCCCTTTGCAGCTCGATACAGGTCGTATTTCCGATCTCGTAGGAAGGTCGGTTGAGAATTTCCGACAGAGGTCCCACCGGTATCAAGGTGACCGGTAAGGGCAGTATCCTGAGATCGGTAACGAGCCGACGCAATTCCGGCCACTGATCGAGACCCGAGCCGACCATGATTTCCTGAACGTCGGAGCCGCGGATATACGCTATTGCGCGGGCCATAGCTTCTTGCCGCTTCTGGGCGCCGGCGTAATGGGGCGGGAGAGCGAAGTGCCGTTCGAGGCGAAAACCATGTCGCGCGAGGACACGAAGGAGACCCGGCTCGGCGGTTGGGACATGGTCGGTAATGAGCACCGCGTTGCGGCCGGAGAACTTCCTCTGAGCCACACCGTTGGTGAGGAAGGACCGCCAGAGGATGCGATGAGCAATCAACGTGCCGAGGCCGAAGCCCGCGAACAGCACCATGGCGCCGCGCGAGAATTCGTTGCCGAGTTTAAGCGCAAACACAGTCCCGGTGAGAAGCAGAAACACGCTCGTCCAGATCAGGCACACCGTCCAGACTTGAGCCCTCAAAGCCAGTAGCTTTGCAGGCTTGTAGATTTCTCGGCTTATTGCGAAGGCAACGAACAGCGCCGCGACGAGCGTTGCCGAACCGAGATACTGCATCGGATCGCCGAACGTTCCGAATACAGCAATGTGATAGACGGCGCCGGCGAAGAAACTTGCGCCGAAGATCATCACCACATCCGCGAGAACCGTGACGCTCTCGATGGAACGATAGGAAATGGGCCATTTGCGCTCGTAGCGAGCTTTTCCGCTCGCTCCGATCGCGGGGACGCTGTCAGTGAGGCCCGTGCTGCCTTTAACGCGCGTCATAGGTCAAACACTAAATACACTACTAACCATTTGTTAATCATAGCTAATCACCCCTGACGCCGCAAAGCAAGCGATATGACACTCGTCGCTCGCTTTAAGGCGGCGTTAAAGAGTGGATTCTAGTCTTAACGTAAATTAACCGAGTAAACCGCAGAGGCTCACGCCTTGATCTACTTCATCTTCTTGCTCTTCCTCTCGGGCCTGGTTGCCGGCCTGGTGTTTACAGTCCGAACACTCCTCTGCCTCCTCGCTGTCGTGGTCATGCAATCCCCAGTTGCTGCATTGGTTGGAGTGGAGGTCGATCCGGCAACGGTGCTCGGCGCACTTGTGGCCGCTCAGATCGGCTACTTTGGCGGAGTTGTCGGGCGCGGGGCCTTGGAGTTGACTGGCCTCGCGTGGCCCGGCACGCACAAATCCCGCGTCACCGATTGAATCTTTTGCCGGCTGTACGACCGCCGGCGCATCTCTGCTAAACCGCCTAATTCAGATTGCGCGCAGGCCGCCGGAACAGCGCTGCCGAGTTCGGATCGATTTCAGAAATGAAACGTTCGATGAGCGGTCGGTTTTTCGCGGACGCGTTCTTGTGCGCGGCGAGAAGAACAGAGTTCGGGTCGTTAGTGCGGGTGAGAAGGACGCGTATGTCTCGCTTGATCATGTCCTGTATTTCAGGGTCGTCGATGCCCGTGATACGTGACGCCACCAACACGCGGAGCGGAACAAGGGCGAGCGCGTTCGGAGCAGTGTAGAACGACATCTTCAGAAGGTTGGCCGGCCGGGAAGGGGACCAGTTGTAGTATTCGGCGAGCGCGGCGAGCATGAGCCACACATCGCCCCGATGCGGGGAGTAATTCACCGCGCGGTCGAGATTGGTCCGGGCTCTGATCGCGTCGAAATTGCCGCTCGTTTCCGACGGTCTCATGGCATCCGAAAAAATCAGGCTTGAATAGGTGAATGCACTTTCCGCCCAGAGATCTCCGCGAACCACCGCAAGTGCGGCGGCGCGCTCCAGCCTGTTCTGTTCAAGCCGCGCCAGTGATGCGGCCTGCGCATCGAGCGGCATGTGGATCGTGCGGGGGTGTTGGAGTTCAACGACCACAATCCACGCAGCTTGCAGCGCACAGACCGCGCAGAATGACATGAGAGCAACTCGGGACCACATCTGCGGGCGAGCAAGAACTCTCTTCTCAGCCGATTGCGGTTGTGATTGCGTCGGCTCGGATCGGCTTTTGCTCTGAGCCAGAGCCACTCCGCAAATCACGGCGACCAGCGTGGCGGCCGCCCGGCCGAATATGCCGGCATCGCCGAACGACAGAATGACAACGACCAGGATGCAGGCTGCCCCGGCCCCCGGATAGAAGTAATCCCGCCCGCGTTGCAATGCTCCGCCGAACAGCAGCACAGCTGCAACCAGCGCAGCAATCGTCAACAACCAAACCGCCGGGAGCCCCAGTTCGATCGCGATCAACGCGGCTGCCGTCGGCGCCGTCTTGCCATCCGACGCGGCGGCGTGCAGATCGACATAGATCGGCGACAGCGCCTCGAAGGTTCCCGCGCCACTTCCTGTCCACGCGATGTCCACAAGCATACGGTCGGCGACTGCAATCGATGCCTGCGGCCCGCCTGCCAAGATCAAGGTGGCGTCCACGTCACGGGGGCCAGAGCGGGTGACGACAAAAGCGCACACGGAAATGATTGCGATCGCCGCAATTCCGGCCTGGCCCCACAGTCGGACGCGGAGTCGACGTGCAATGACGACAGCCGACAAGGTCGCAAGTCCGAACAACGCGGCGAAAATCGCAATCTGAGCTGGGTTCGCCACGATCGCAGAAAGACTGACCATGAACGTCGTGCCCGACAATGCGGTCAGCAGCCAGGTCGTCATCCCGCTCGGGGAGCGGCTTGATTGGTAGCGTTCGAAGACACGGATTGCCGTGGCGCCCGCCAAGACGAGTCCGATCACGGCCACATTCAGCGTTTCGGCGCGGCCGGCGGGACGTCCGAAACCGTAGTGAACGCCTGGGTTGGAGAGTATCGACCCCGCGGCAATAATTGCGGCGACCAGCATCGACAAGACGAACAGGGCTTCGGCGCGACGGCGGTCGAGCGCGAACGTCACCGCCAGAAGGCTGATGCCGACCAGCTGGCAATATCGGGCTAACGAAAGCAGCGTCGAACCGACATCAATGCTGATGAGTCCACCGAGCGGACTGCCGAGAGCTGCAGCGGCGCTCGTCCAGACGGGGTGGGCCAGCCAGCGTCCGGGAAGCGGAGAAATTTGCAGCACCATCCAGATGCCCGGCGCGAGCACCACCAGCGCGATCGGGCCGACCAGACGGTTCATACGGCCCAGATCATCCTGATTGAGGGTGATCGCTATTATCCCAACTGCGGTCGCAACGATGCCCAGAGCCAGCCCATCGACGAGCGGTCCGCCTACGATCGTGAGTGCCGGAGCCAGCCCCAACAGCGACGCAAATAAAAAAAAAGCGACGGACACTGCGGTCATCGTCCCTCGATCAGGAGTAATTTAACATCATTGGACCGCCTCGATCGCAAAATTTTCGCCAGCCCTTATCGCGTCTTACACGGGAGGGGCGGCGCAAATCATGCTGTCCACGCGGAGGATAACCATCTGTTTGCGTTCCTCCGCGCATCGGCGGAAACAGGTTACGGGCCCGCGATCGGAGTCGGCGTTGTCACGATCGTTGTTGCCGACCCGGTTCCTCTGATGGCGGCCTTCAGCGCATAGGCATTGGTCGCATAGATAATTGGATCGTTCGCCGTCGCCATGATCGTTCGCAAGAACGTCAGGAATTTCGTGCTCTCCACTGACAGCGCGTTCGAAATATAGATGACGTCCTTGTTGCGGACTTCGAATGTCTTGGCCAGGAAATATCCTGACGGGTCGCGGAGGTTCGCATTGTAAATGATAGGAATAATCGGGCCCGGGAACTTCGAGCAATCTATTCCGAGCCGCTCCGCAACGTCCCGCGTTTCACCACGATACAGAAAGACTGCTGCCGGATCCGCGAGCGTATCGTTGAGCCCGTTGGTCTTCCCGATCGCTTCGGCGAGGGAAAGCCGCCATGCATCGAATTTGAACTGGCCCTGGACGCCGGCGGCACCGAATCCCACAAAGGTCTGGGGCTGGAGGTAAAGGTAAATGGTATCGTTGGGTTGCACGTAGATATTGTTGGCCGGTTCGTAGACAAGCGCGCCGAACGGCACCGTCGCTCGGTGGCCCGCTCGCTCAAGCGTCACCCATACATCGTAGCCCTGGCTCTTGGGGCCGCCCGCTCGCGTGATCGCGTCCAGGACACGCTCCCCCGACGCGCTCGCGGGAAAGCGCGCTGGCTGGTTCACTTCTCCCAACACGCTGATCAACGACGTTCGTTGTTCGACCAGTGAAACCACCGCTTGCGGCTCGATGGCTCGATTCTTGAGAGCAGCGACAATTGCCTGTTGCACCTGGACGGGAGTCTTCCCGAGCGCTCGAATTGCACCTCCGTAAGGCACGGAAATATCGCCGTTACTGTCGACGGCTTGATTCGGGAGCGTTATGAAATTTCCCGGGCGAACCCCTGCCTCGGCAGGAATGAAAAGGCCGCCTGCAGAAGCCTCGAAAATCGTCACGCTGACGGTGTCGCCGATGCCAAAACGGAATTCCCTGGGCGGACTCCTGTTCGCGAAGGAAGTCGAGAGCCTGGGACTGAATTGGGCGAGGACGTCGACCACTTCAGGCGTCAACTTGACCAGGGCGTAGGGAAGGGGCGCTTCCTCGCGTGCTCGGTGCGAGTGGACATCCCAGCTCTCAGGGCCACTGGCAGGTGTCAGGGCGCAACCGGCAACGCACCCCGCCGCGGCAATCGCGACAAGGCACCTCAGCCTGCTTCGGGATGCCTTCGGCAAAACCAAACCCCGCCTTAGATTGCCCCCAAAAAAGTCTAAAGCACCGGCCCCATTTGCGTACAAGACTGGGCTACTTGAGGATCGAAGGAAGTCCCGGAGTGTTGCTGGCAGGCAACAGGTATCTCTACGGGTACAAGGCATTTTACGCATCGAACTCTTAACAGAATGCGATTCCGTGCAAATTACAGCGCGTCCTGGAGGGATGCGTGCCTGACGAGCTGGAAGGCGCCGCGGCTTGACGGATCCCTGTTCGCATTGGGCAGGAGACGGGAGTTCCACCCGCCGCCGCGAGTTCGATTAGCGCGAATCAGAGAATGTGGCGGGACTACGCTGCCTTGCCGTTAGGTCAAGTCGCCTTAATCTGACGAGTTTAGTTTCGCGTGTGACCCGAGACTTGGACTCAAAACAGAAGCTGCCGCAGCTAATCTGTGTAGCCGTACCGGGCGCCATACTTGTTACGATAGTAATCTCCGGAATGAACATCATAGCGCGCCATGAAGTCCATGTTCGCTTTGTTGAGAACGGCCCCGATCAGGGCCTCCTGGACATTGGGCGCCGAATTCAACGCATGTTGAACGACGTCGATTTTGGTTGAGCCCCACTCAACGACCAGAAGGAAGCAGTCCACGAGATTGGTCGTCGCGCGGACGTCCACGATTGGCGCGAGTGGCGGAAGATCGACAATGACGTAATCATAAGTGGCGCGCAGCTTCTCAAACAGCGTCTTGGTCGCTTCGGCGGCCAGAATTTCGCTGGTATGCAGCAGACGTGACCTTTTCACCGACGGGAGGAAAGCAAGGTTTGTAGTGGAATCCTTCCAGATCGCTTCTTCCAGCGTTCTTTCGCCAGATACTACATCGACAATGCCAATGCTGGCTCCGGGAGCTAAGCTGCTGGACAATGACGGATTGCGAAGATCGCAGTCCACCAAAATGACGCGACCTCCGACCTGCGCAACGAGATGAGCAAGCGAGGCAGCGATCGTCGACTTTCCTTCGTTGGGAAGTGACGAGGTGAAGCCGACGATCTTGCTCTGGCCACCGGTCGTGTTCAGGCTGATTGCCAGTTTTATCGCACGAACTGCTTCTGCAAAGCGCGACAGAGGCGATGCAACCACCGTCCAGAGGACGCTCGAATCGCGCGTGATGCGCCTCTCATTGAGATTGTCTGTTGGCGTGCTTTGCCGCGGCAACGCCTCCCGCCCTTCATTTTTCACTACCGGAAGAAGGGCAACGCAGGGGATATGCAGCACGTCCTCGATCTGGGACGGAGTGCGGAAGACGCGGTCCATCATGTCGCGCAGCAATCCAAGCGCGACGCCCAACCCGATGCCACCGACAATGCTGAATCCGAGAACAAGCGCAGTCTTGGGCTTACTCTTGCTAGGAGGTGGCGAAGCTGCCGAGATGATGCGCGCCTCCGTCATGGGGAATGACTCTTGCTGAACTGAGCCCATGTAGCGCTGCAGAAAGTTTTCGTACAGGTTGCGATAACCCTTCGCGGTGGCCTCGAGCTCGCGGAGCGTAACTTGCGCGGTGTTTGTCGCGCGCGATTGCGACACGGCCTGCGCGAGCTGCTTTTCGGTTTCCTCCTGGCGCCGCTTTGCGATCTCGTAGTCGCTCTTATAGGTCTCTGCCAGTCTCTGCAGCTCATCGAACGTCGACGTTCGAATGTCGCGAAGACGATTGCGTAGGTTGACGACAGCAAGGTGGTCGCGGCCAAAGCGGGTGGACCATTCGGCCTCACGGCGTGACAGCTCAAGGTACTGCTGGCGCAAGTTCATAATGATCGGATTTGTGGTCAAATCCGATACCGCGGCATCCAGGGTTGTATTTGGTCCGGCGCTGATAATGGTCTGGACTCGGGTGAGACGCGCGAGCACATCCGATGTCTGAGTACGAGCTGCTACCAGGCGGCTGTTGAGGTCCGCGACCTGCTGCTCGTCCATCAACTTGCCGTCTGCGGCAACAATGTCGTTCTGCGCCTTGAACGCGAGTGCCGCACGTTCTGCCGCGGAAACCTGTTGTGTCAGCTCCCGCAAACGATCCTGAAGCCAGCCAGTGGCCGTGCGGCTGGCCTGGTATTTGGACTCGAGCTGGTCGAGCATATAGGCATTGGCGACCGCGTTCGCGATCTGCGCGGCCCGCTGAGGGCTACGCGAGCTGAAGCCGATTTCGATGACATAGCTCACGCCCAAACGCCTCACGGTCAGCCTGTCGGCGAAAGCTGCGATCAGCGCATCCTTTTTCGCGGCGGCTGCATCAGGCGAGGTGTCCTCGTCCGCCGAACCACGCAGCCATCTCAGAGCGCCACGTATCGCTCCAAGCGAAGAGGGTGAGAACTCGGGATCCTCCTCGAGCTTCAGTTGCGCGATGACTGCCGATGCAATCCCTTTCGATTGGATGATCTGAAGCTGGCTTTCGAGTTGCTGAATGTCGAGAGGCGCGTCCGAAAGGAGCGACTGCTGTTGAAGAAATTGCGACCGCTGCGTCCCCATAAGTACGTTTGCTTGCGCAGTATAGGTCGGAGGGGTCACACGCAGGTATATGACTCCTGCTACCGCCGCCAAAACGGCAACGAACAGGACGGTCTGGTATTGGCGACGGACAAATCCCAACGCCCAGTCGAGCATGTCGCCCGGCCCCGTTTCCGGCGGACTGCTCTGGTCGATATCGGCCAGTTCCAGGCTCGATCTGCTCCGCTGCAGCATAGATATTCCTTCATTTCCCGGACAGGCTTCGGGCGCAACCGAAACGTGTATCTGGTGCACGTATGCTCAGAGCGTTCGCGCCGCCTAGGCTGCACCAATTCACGTGTCTGGCTTGCCGTAACGCAGGCGACCGCGTGTTCATGCCCTTTAAGGCCTCTGGGTCGAGCTCTGTGCTAACCTGCGCCCCGAGGGTATCATATCATATTCTACCGACGGTCCAATTCGCCAGGAGGTGGCCGCTTCTGTTGCCACTTAAAGTAAATGCCGACGATTCCCGGGCTGCTGGTCATCTGGACGAGCGGGTCGGGCCTTGGCGGAGACCTGTGAATGGGATCGGAGGCCGGTTTTCGCCGATACGACGTGTTGTCGCACGCGCTGGCTTTGTCGTGAATCCTAGCAGCAGGATGCCGCCATCCGCACGGCTTCCAGGAATTCGTTGCACAGAATCGCGCTGAAAGGAGGTTCTAGCATCGAAAGATGCGAGCCCCCGATCGGAACGATCTTCAAGCGTGCCGCCACTGCACTCCAATGATGATCCGGTGCCGCTGTTGAGAACTGATCCGATCGAAACAGCCACGTCGGGACGGGAAGAGGGGAGGGTTTCCATTTCCGCCGCGCTTGCACGCGCAACTCTACAACCAAACGGAACTTAAGTATGAATGAGGCCTTTGCCGGAAGCAGCCGCGCCAAGCGCGCAACGGTTGCGGGCGCCGTACGCACGGCGTAAGAAAATCCACGATCAAGCACACGGCGAAGTACTCCGTATGGCTTTAACCAGTTGCGCCCCACCAGCCGGGTGGCTCGCGAGACAATGCCGCCGGTTGCAGGTACCAGCTGTGAATCCAGCAGCCCCACAAAAGCAACACGGCGATTCAGTGCCAGCATGCGCCGCGCTGTGCCCCACGCAACAAATCCTCCAAAGGAGTACCCAACGAAGTAGCAATCTTCGTTCGAGGCGGCCTGCGTGAGAACTTGCATCACGGCAGCATCGATTATCAGATCAAACTTGGCGCCTTGGCTTAGCATTTTATCCAATGGGGGATAATCGATTACAATAAAACGTATGCTGTCATGAAAATTCGCACGAAACCGCGCAAAAACGGGGGCGTCGCCCTCAGCGGGGGGCATAAAGAAGACAGTTCGTCGCTGCGTTGAGATTTGGTGTGCCGCGGGATCGCGCGAGGCTGCAAGCCGCTTCTCCAGAACAGCAACGATTTCGCTCGGCGCCAGGTGAGGACTCAATGCCTCCAAGGGAAGCCGGCTACCCAACTCGTTCTCGATTTCAACCCAGAGATGGAGCGCGCCGAGCGAATCTCCGCCGGCTTGATCCCACGGCGTGTCTGCCTTGAAGGAGCGCCGATTGAGCAGAGCCGTCCATGCATGCTCGACAGCGGCGCGAATTTGCGAGGCATCAGTCGCGGCGCTCGGCATTGCCGGGCCGAGCATCGCCCGTTGCTCGACGGTTCGTTCTTTCCGACATTCCTTCCGCTCAAGCTCTTCGAGAGCCTGAACGTCAACTTTGAAATTTGGGAGATGCGGAATTGAGTCCACAAGATGGATTTGTGCCGGTCGCATGTGGGCTGGTAGCTCCTCACACACCGCACTTCTCAGCATCTGAAGCAGGGATACGTCATCGCGGTCACGGCCGACGACAAAGGCAATCAGGCCGGTGATCTCCTCGTCTTTCTTGCGGGCGATAACGGCGGCGTCAACGACGTTGGCGCATCGGCGCAGGACTGCCTCGACCTCGCCAGTGTCAGCGCGAAAACCGCTTATCTTTACCTGCCGGTCGCGGCGGCCGATCAACTCTACGAGCCGATCCTGTCGCATCCGCACCAAATCGCCGGTGTGAAATGTGCGGCATTCCGGATTGCCAGCCTCGGCCACAAACGGACCATGCTGCAGTTGGCCGGCGGACCAGTATCCCAGGGCAAGATAACGACTGCTGACGACCAATTCACCCACGTCGCCCTCAGCGACCGGCGTGCCGTTCTCATCGCTGATCATGAATTTCAGGTCGGGGCGAGGATATCCGACCGGCAGGCGCGGGTCTTCGGTCGCCCAATCTCGCGGCACGGTCCACTGAAAGACCGCCGGCGATTCTGTCGAGGTGAGCGTAATGAAAATCTCACAAGAGTTTGGCAACACGGCTCTGCACTTCGACAGGTCGCTGTTGAATATGAAGTCTCCGCCAATCCTCAGCATGCGAAAAGCGCTGAAAGCTTCTCCTGCCTCAGGGAGGGCCAGCAGGGACCGAAGCAGAACCGGTGCGATGTAACCAACCGTGACGCGTGCCGGCGCTAGCGCCTCAAGTGTGGCGCGCAACCCGAGCTTTTGGACGTCAGCAATATGAAGTGTTGCTCCATTGAGGAGCGATGCGAGCGTTTCCCTTACACCTACAATGGTGCTGGGCGAACTGAGCAGCAGGACGCGGTCACCCGCGCGCAATCCATATGAGCTGGTTGCATGCGCTACCCGGTACAGGATTCCGTGCTGATGGTGACAAACGCCCTTGGGCGTCCCGGTGCTGCCCGAGGTGAAGAGAATGACAGCCGGTGGGCAGGGCTGGGGCGGGGCGGGCGTCGGGCCAACGGTCGCGGCCGACGCGGAACTGACATCAAGAACGTGCAGTGACAAGGACCGTGCCGGCGAGCCATGCCCGCCGCCAAGCCCAATCACGGCTTGCAAATTTGCCTCGCGGATAAGCTGCTCCTGGCGAGCGGCTGGATGGTTGTGGTCGATAGGTACGTAAGGTCGGTTCGTCCGAAGGCAGGCAAGCAAGGCGATCGGGGAGAGCGCGCAGTTCGGAACGAGAGCACCCACGGCGGCGCCCGCGGGAAGGAGAGCATCAAGCCGCGCAGCGAGAGTTGACGACATGGCGCGGAGCTGGCCGTAGCTGAACCGACGTTCGCCATCGTCGACGGCAATTTTGTCCTCGTGACGTGCTGCAATCTCGTCGAACCGTTCAATGATTGGTTTCTCAATCCAATCATCCGAGATCTCGAGGGGAGACACGCCCGCAAGCTTCGCGTAGCTGACTGGAGGAAGATCTCCAGCTCCCGACACGCCAGATTCGGTGGCGCCAGCAATCACTAAATCTCATCCAAATCGCATATCGATATTGCTTACTTATAAGCCATGCTCCCAGAGGCAGGCAAGGAGGCCAGCGGGCGCTCGCAATGATCGGTGGTTAACGCCATGACCAAGTACCAAGGCGCACTTTGCTAGGAAATTCCAATTACCTAGGGGCAAGGCACGATAAGGTACGCTTTCAAACGCGGCGCGCTGTCGTCGTCACTAGCACAGGATGCTCCGAACAGCGGTCCCGCCGAGGTGCTGCGCCAGCGCGCACTGCATCATCATGACAGCGAGATGAATAAGTGGAGTCTTAGGCGCGCCCCAGCTGGTCTCTGCGGCATTTGCTCTGGCGCGGCCAGCACTCGGGAAGGACCGACACAGGGCTCAGGGTCGGGTTGGCCGACCTCTCTCTCCAGCCTGGCGCGGATACTTCACGCGTTCGATACGGAGAGGGCGACACGCAATCTGCAATGGGCCGAGAAAGCTCAGTGTGAAGTTGTCTCGAAGCTCTTTTGATCGACAGCCTGCGGAGCTGGAAAATGGCCGTGTGCGCCCCCTCGAGCGCTGTCAAGCGCAACATCATTCCAACCGTTGATCCAGCGATGGCGACTTTGCCAGACGTGTCGCCAGTTCTCTGCCGTACGTCGCAACTCTGGTCTGCCCGACAACATGGCGAGTGTGCCATAGAAGAACAGTCTTGTGAGCGGGAGCATCAAGTAGAGGAGGCGGCCCACGAACACCGCCCACGGAGAGCCGTGACGCCGCATGAGAGTGATCCTGCCAGCGAGGACCTTGATGCGTTGTTCAGCGTGGTGAGGCTCGGAGGCGTGGCCATGATGAATGATCGTAGCCGCTGGCGTAATCGTAGGCCGTGCGCCCAGCTTCCGCCCCCGCAAACAAAGGTCGGCCTCTTCGGCATACATGAAGAACGCGGGATCGAATCCGTCAAGCTGTTGCCAAAGTTGGCGATCGATAAGCAGAAAGCAGCCGGTCACGATATCGACTTCGCGAACGCTGTCACGCTGCCATCTGCCGTATGCTTCCGGATTGAAAAAGCTTCTCTTCAACCTCGTCAGCCCCGCAGCGAAGCAAAAGATGCTCCACAGCGTGGCGTGCCTCCAGCACGACGTCGGATTTAAACTGCCATCGGCAAACAGGGTGCGACCGCCCCAGATTCGGCACGACGGGTTTGCGATTGCAAACTCGTGCAGACGATCAATCGCGTGATTCAGAATCACAGTGTCGGGGTTCAGCAAGAGGAGTCGGCTGCCGTGCGCGTGCCTTGCAGCAAGATTGTTGGCGCGCGCGAAACCGAGGTTTTCTGTGGATGCGATGAGTTTGATATCGGGAAAATTCCTACGAATAGCCTCAGCCGACCCGTCCTTGGAGGCGTTGTCCACTACGATCACTTCGTAGCGAGCGACAGATGTCTGCTCCAGAACCGAACGAATGCACTCGACGGTCATAGCCTGAGTGTTGTAGCTCACGATTATGATCGTAATGTCGTACTTGGAATGCGCGTCAACCAACTCACTCTCATCGGTGAGTGTGATGCCGGCATAACCCTCAATATTGCTCGATGGGGTCAATCAAGGCTCCCAAGGCCTGTCAGAATACACGGAAGCGTGCGGGAAGATTGCGATACACACTAGTCAGGGACCGTTCTTCTGGCAAGCCAGAGCCACATCATGCTGCTGACGAAGGTTACCTGAGTAACGCAATCAAAGTGGACGATAACCAGATGTGCGAACGTCCCGGTATTAGCGGTGGACAATCATGTCCTGCCATATGCCTCTGGTATCGATGACCGTCAGGTGTCTCCGTTCTCCGAGCGGTATCATTTTGAATTGATCGTGGTCGACGAGCACGATCGCGATTTCGCAGATCCGGATCGCCTCATCGAGATCCATCAGCTCGGCTCCGCGTTCGGCGAGGAGAGGCGGGAGCTCGCGCAGGTACGGCTCCACCACTTTGATGCGGGATCCATATCGGTCAGCCAGGTGTTGGGCAATTTCGAGCGCCGGGCTTTCCCGTAGGTCGTCGACATTGGCTTTGAAGGCCAATCCACAACACGCCGCCTTCGCGTAGGGCTGATCCTCCATGATCGCGGTCGCGCGTTCGAGCGTAGACGCGATCTTCGAGTCGTTGACTTCGCGACTGGTCCTGATCAGCCTCGCGAGATGCGGTGCCGAATCCACGATGAACCAAGGGTCGATCGCAATGCAATGACCGCCGACGCCAGGACCCGGCCGCAGAACGTTCACGCGAGGATGGCGATTGGCGAGATCGATGACCTCCCACGCATTGATGCCGTGGTGATCGCAAATGAGAGAAAGCTCGTTGGCAAATGCAATATTTGTGTCCCGGAAGGCATTCTCGGTCAGCTTGACCATTTCGGCGGTTCGAGCGGTTGTTGCGACACACGCGCCTCGGACGAAAGTCTTATAGAATCGCTGCGCTCGTCGCGTGCAGCGGGGCGTAATTCCGCCGATGCAGCGGTCGTTGTTGACGAGTTCGGAGATAATCCGGCCAGGAAGAACACGCTCAGGGCAATAGGCGACGGAAATCCCGCCCGCGTCGTTGTCTGTTCCAAGTGCCAATTCGGGCCGACGCGCGACGATTCGATTTGCGATCGCCTCTGTCGTCCCGACGGGACAAGTCGATTCGACGATGACAAGATTGCCGGGTCGCAACACCTCGATGATGCTGTCAACAGCGGCCATGACGCTGCGCAAGTCGGGACGCTTGGTCTCGTCGATCGGAGTTGGGACGGCAATGATGAACACATCCGCCTGTAGCGGCTTGGTCGCGACCACCAGTGCCCCGTTGGAGACCACCTTCTGGACTAGTCCATCGAGATCGGGCTCCGCGATGTGGATCGAGCCAGAAGCGACGGTCCTGACGATGTCCTCATTGGTGTCAATACCAATGACTTTCATCCCCCGGCTGGCGATGACAGCAGCCGTGGGCAATCCAATGTAGCCAAGACCAATGATTGCGACGTCGTACGGTTCAGCCATTGAGCAAAAGCCTTGTAATCCTTTCGCTCGCTCGACCATCCCCGAACGGGTTATGGGCGCGAGCCATGCTCCAGTAGTGGTCCTGGTCATCAAGTAGACGATGCGCTTCGTTGAGAATGCGCTGGGGATCGGAGCCGACGAGCCGTGCGGTACCTGCCTCGATGCCCTCCGGCCGTTCCGTCGTATCTCGCATGACGAGAACCGGCTTTCCCAGCGTAGGGGCCTCTTCTTGAACGCCACCTGAATCGGTCAGCACGAAATAGGCGAGGGAGAGCAGGCTGACGAAATCGGTGTATTCCTGCGGCCTGATCAGCTCGGCTCTGGGATGGCCGGAGAGGCGAGCCGAAAAGATGTCCTGAACGTTGGGATTGGGATGCACCGGCAGCACGATTGCGACATCCTCTCTGGCCAAAATCGCCAGCAATGCTTCGGCAATATCGTTGACCCCTTTGCCGAAGTTTTCGCGACGATGGCATGTCACCAGAATGATGCGGCGATTGCCGTGATGCCTCTTGATGCGGTCCCAACGAGCGGTCAGGGTGGGGTCCGCATCGATGATCCCCTTGGTGGCCAGAAGCGCATCCACGACGGTATTACCGGTCACGTGGATCCGTTCGCTTGGGACGTTCTCCCGACGCAATGCTTCCGCCGCTCTTTCAGTCGGTGCGAAGTGCTGGTCGGCAATCAGTCCTACGATCTTGCGGTTGATCTCCTCCGGCCAAGGCGCATAGATATCGCCGCTCCGCAGTCCCGCCTCCACGTGAGACACGGGAATGCGCCTGTAGAACGCCGCGAGCGCACCCGCCATCGCGGTGGTTGTATCGCCTTGCACGACCACTCTGTCCGGCCGGCGCTCATCGAGCGTCGCCCCGATCGCGAGAAGCAACCGCGTGCTCAGCTCATCGAGCTTTTGTCCGGGCGTCATGATGTTCAGATCGACGTCCGGAACGATGTCCGCGAGCTTGAGCACCTGATCGAGGAGCTCCCGGTGCTGCGCAGTCGCACAGACTGTGACGGCCGCCTGCTGCTCGACTTTCAAGCGCTTGATGACCGGAAAGAGCTTGATGGCCTCCGGCCTCGTACCCAGCAGAATAAGAATGTGATTGGGCACGCCCGATTCCGTTACCGATCGTGAGGTTCGGTGGGCGCGCGCCGAAGCGGATGGTGCTTTGTTGTCCAACGGTGCCGTACGACTTCTTGCAGCATAATGCCTGCAAATAAGGTATTGGTCTTGGCGTATCTCCACCACATCCGTCGTGGCTCTTGGTAAATGCGATAGAGCCATTCGAGCCCGAAGGACTGCATGATCCGCGGCGCGCGCTGAACTTGGCCGGCCAAAATATCGAGTGACCCTCCGACGCCCATGATGAACGGGACATTCAACTGGTCTCGGTATGCGGCAAGGAAGCGCTCCTTGCGGGGAGTCGGCATGCCGATGAACAGGCAATCCGCGCCGCTGTCGCGAATCTGGTTTACGACCTCCCGTTCCTGCGCCGGCTTGAAGTAGCCGTCCCTGAGGCCGGCAAAGCAAATGGTCGGATGCCTGTTCAGCGCCTGCTTGGCGGCCCGGTCAACGACTTCCGGCGTGGCGCCAAGGAAGAATGGCTTAAACCCCTCCGCTGCACAGACTTCGAGAAGCTTGTCAAAAAGATCGATTCCGGCAACGCGCTCCTTGATCGGAATGCCCAGCGACCGGGCGGCCCAGACGATGCCCATTCCATCCACGCCGACGAGATCGCTGCTTCTCACGTCATCCGCAAGCACCAGATCGCTGCGCATGTTCACAAGCTTCGCAACGTTGAGAGCGACGTGCTGCAGCCGTGTTCGGCCGCGCATCGCCTCACGGGCGCAATCAATGGTTTCCGACATTGTGAGGATGTCGACCGGGCAACCCAAAAACTCGACACGCATTTCAGGCTCCCCCCGCAGGGACAGGATCACAACCTAAATCCGGCTGCGTTACCGAGCCGAATTGATCCTTAAATGTCTCCCAGTTTTAAATTATATTGTGCTGGGCAACAAGACCGTGACCCAAGCGGAACAGCGGAGCAAGGTTAATTGCCTTATCTTAATTTCAGCTCTTTGCTGATGCTATTGTTCGTGCGACAGCGGGTTACCGTAATGCCGCCGGCTGCAGAAAGACCCGCTTTGGGATGACATCAATGGCATCACAACCGCCCGTGATCTCGGTGGTCATTCCACACTTGAACCAGCCGGAAGGGCTTGATGCCTGCCTCGCGAGCCTCGCCTGCCAAACGATCGATCACGAGATGTTCGAGGTGATCGTTGTCGACAACGGCTCAGTCGTGGCTCCTGACTTGGTTGCGGCCCGGTATCGGCGAACGCGCGTCCTGCGTGAGCCGACGCCTGGCCCGGGGCCGGCGCGCAATCTCGGCGTGCGTGCGGCAACAGGCGACATGGTTGCCTTCATCGATGCCGATTGCCGTGCGGATCCGCAGTGGCTGGCTGTTGCGTATCGGAGCCTTTGCTCGCAACCCGCCGGCACCATTCTCGGCGGCGACGTGAGGATCTGGCGCGAGCACGACCGCGGCATGACTGCCATCGAGGCGTACGAAAGCGTCTTCGCCTATCTTCAAAAGCGGTATATCGAGCAACACGGTTTCTCTGGGACCGGAAATCTCGCGATGCGGCGTGGCGATTTCGATCGTGTCGGTCCCTTTGCCGGTATTGAGTTCGCAGAGGATATCCAATGGGGCCAGAAAGCACGCGCCGCTGGATGCAGATTTCTGTATGTCCCGGACATGATCATCTTCCATCCGGCGCGCAAATCCCTGCGCGAGCTGTGCGTCAAATGGGATCGTCACCTTCAGCACTATGTCAATGAAGCGCGCAGCCGGCGAGGGTGGCAGCTTCGTTGGCTTGGTCGTGCCGCCGCCGTTCTGATCTCACCGTTGGCGGATTGGCTGAAGGCCTTCAGCAGCCGCCGAATTCACGGCCTATCGGCGCGTCTGAAGGCAGTGCTGGTTCTGATCGCCATTCGGTCCTATCGAGCGTGGCGAATGGTGATGCTGCTCGGCGAGCCCAAGGCAGTGACGTGGAATCGCGACACGAAGAAGATGCCTGCCGCGGAATAAGATCGGCCGTGGCGGCTCAGGACACCCCGAGGTCGCGCAATTCAGTCCAGGGAAGGCGCTCCAGCTCGCATGGCGATGCCGCGATGACCGCAATCACCGGCGTCGGTTGACGAACCCGTCCAGCGATGCGCAGCAACCGTGACCAAACGTGTGCCGCCACGGTTGTCAGCACGGGCTGCTCCGCATGGAGCTTTCCGCGAAAGAGCACCATGATCCGGTTGGATTCGGCTATGTCGCGGATAAGGTCCTTGCTCCAGCCGTAGGCCGAAGCCTTCGCAAACGTCAGGCTGCAGGCTCCGCTGGTCGCACGGATCAGCGGCATGCGCTCACTTGCTTCGTTCAAGACAGACACGGTGAAGTTGTTGCGGGAAGCGAAAGCGACGATCGCGGTCTGCAATTCGTTCGGATTATCGGGCGTGTCTGCCACCTTCCAGACGAGCGTCAGCGGAAGCAGCAGCGCGAGGCACAATTTAAGCGCGGGAGACAAGTTCATGCCTCAGGCCCAATGCTGTGAAGCCGAGGGCGAGCGACAGCATTGCGAAATTCGCCGCCGCATCTCCCCATGGCCCGTGCACGATTTCAAAGATCTCCTGATTCAAACCCATCAGACTCAATCGTCCGACATTCACCGCAGCGACAGAAGTGCAGGCGAGAAATCCCCAAAGAAGATCCGACGCTGACCAGCGATGACGCAGCCAGACGCTGAGCGTTATCCAGCACAGGAATGCAAGCGACATGTTCGCGACGGAGGAGCAGGCAGGCAGGACGACGAGATAGCCGTCGCCATTTGCGAACCGAACCATGTTGCCGCTGTGACTTGTCCCGAGCAGCCGTGCCGTCAGCGATGCGTCGACTTCCAGCAATATGTTCGCAAACAAGTTGAACAGGATCCGGCTCCAAAGCATCGGCACGGTGATCGCGAGGAGAATGACGGCTCCGCGTCGGAGAGAAGACTGTTCATTCGCGAACGCAAGGATGTAGAGGCCGAGAGCAGTCAATGCCAGCCAGCTGAATTGCCCCATGGGGAGGCTGATCAGGAACAGAAACCCGGCTCCGAGCACCCAATCGCCATACCGCAGACTCTGAGTGGTCTCGGATTTGTGTTCGAGCAGCTCCGAAAGACCGATGAAGCAGGCAATCCAGACGATTGCACTGACTCCGAAGGTGCCGACGATTGCACTGCTCCATCCAACGTCGTGCACGGTTTGCAGGGCGCGGGCAAAGAACCCATTGGCGCAGCCAAGGATCGCGAGGAGGGCGAAAAATTCAGTGCGTGTGAGCCGGATCTGACGCGGCCAAGCCGCAGCGATCGATTGTCCTAGCACGATGGGCCCCACCCGCTGCGCCAAGACGTGACCTGCACCGTTGCGCCGGCGCATTGGCTTGTGGAGCGAAGGATCGAGACAATCAGTCCTGATTTTGGCGGAGCCGTCGGGCTACGAAGTAGCCGCCACCGACCAAAAGAAGAACAGGAAGGCTTGCCCCGATGAGCGGAGCCGGGGCGCCCCGACGTGCGGGGTTCGCACCCATCGCATATGCCGACGTCGCGAAAGCTGCCCAGACCAGGAGAGCCAAAACGAGGCTCTTTAGACACAACTTCACCGACCATCCTCACCTCGGGCATATTCTTAAAAACAATAGGTGAGGGTAGCTAAGCTGTCCATACGGAACCGCGAAGGTAAATTATCCTTGCGGCTCTCGATGCGCGGTTTTTCTCAGCAATCAAAATGCCATAGCGAACGTTAAGCTTGAGTCACGATGATGGTCTCATGTGCTGTGGGGTTGACGTTGGGTCCGGTTAATCAGCTCACGCTGCCGGCGAACAAAACGTCGGGTGACCGCTCAGCTCGAGCAGATCCGTTCGTTGGCCAAACGACCAGAGTATCCAGCCCAGCTCGTAGCTACGGCATTCAAGGCGAAGTTCGACATCGGCAGGATCTATCAGTCCCGAAGCGCGCTGAAGCAGGGAGTTGGTCACCGCCCGGAAGACTCTTTTCCTGGTCGTGTGCATTTCGCCCTTTCGAACCTGCGAACGGATAGTCAGACCGAGACGAGGCATCAGCATGGGCCTGCCCAGTTGGTTCTTGCCCAGGGACCACTGAAATCCTTTAGCGAGCGCGCCCAGTGCTTCGGCTACACCATGTCTTTCCGCGCACTCGAGAAAAGCGGGCGCCATGCCATATTGATGAACGGAATAGACCTCGTAAAAGTCGACAACCTGTCCATTCGGTGTGTCGAAAAACCACGGCCATTCTCCGTTAGGCCCTTGCAGAGCGATCAATTTCCGAGTGCAGGCGTTCGCTATCTCGATGAACCTGATGTCACCTGCAAATTGTCCGTAATGGTAGGAGGCGAGCGTCAGATAGGTATTCGTGGCGAATGACGCAAATCGGCGCCTGAGGCCACCGGCCGTGTCAAAGAAAAGACCAGACCGGCAGTGGTAGCGATCCGCCAAGAACTTGGAAAGCTCGGCCGCCAAAGCAGACCAGGGAACGGGCTCTCGCCGCGCTTGAGCCACGACACCGCTGAGTATCATGCCAAGGTCTTGGGCACGAAAGGTAGCCCAGTTGTCTTTGTCCAAAATGGTCCGTTTGATCGCGTCGAGTATGGTACCGGGTATCTGCAGTCCCAATTCCGCGGACGCCCACAAAGCCATGCCGAACGCATACTTCGGCACTGGGAGAACAGGCAGCTGAGAAACATTACGTTCAAAGATCGCCCGCAGGCTGAGCGAGGAGGGAAGCTGGCGAACTCTCGATAGGCCTAGCAGGACGTTGAGCGTATAGAAGACGTCGCTGCTCGGGACAGATTCGTTCGGCTCGGCTCGGCCGTCCAAATGATAGATGTGCGACCAACGCTCGTGGGCCGGAAGCCAGCACTTTTCAAGTCCTCTCAGCGCGTAATCGACCAAGGGGGAATTCCCGGCTGGCGGATTCGGCGAGCTGTTCACGGGCACTCCGAGCGTTCTGAGCATGCATTCATCCCAACAACTGAATCCGTGCAGCAACTGCGCTGAAAGGGCGCGGCGAAAACAGAACGCCCGACCTGATGAAACGCGGCGTCATTCTCAAGCCGGTCTGTAGAGTACACTTATTCAGCATCTAAAATGGCCAGCAGGTAGTCTCCATACCCGCTCTTGTCCATCAACTTCGCCTGGGAGACGACTTCCTCCCGCGTAACCAAGCCGAGGCGGTAGGCGATCTCCTCAAGGCATCCAATCTTCAAACCCAGTCTGTTTTCCAGAGTCCGCACGAAGGCCCCGGCGTCGATAAGGGATTCGAATGTCCCAGTGTCGAGCCAGGCGAAGCCACGACCCATGCGTTCGACGTTGAGCGTACCTTCTTCAAGATACCGCATATTCAGGTCGGTGATCTCAAGCTCTCCGCGCCAGGAAGGTTTCAACGAGGCCGCATAACGGATCACATCATTGTCGTAAAAATAAAGTCCCGTGACCGCCCAGTTTGACTCAGGCTTTTGAGGCTTTTCCCTGATCGAGGTTGCGCGCCCGGTGCCGTCAAACGTGACGACCCCGTAGCGCTGGGGGTCGCGAACCTGATACGCGAAAATTGTCGCGCCCGCCTGGCGGTCGGCGGCGCGCTTGAGACTCTGTCCGAGGCCCGGCCCGAAGAAAATATTGTCGCCGAGCACGAGCGCGACTCGGTCGTAACCGATGAAATCCGCTCCAATGACAAAGGCCTGAGCGAGACCCTCCGGTCGCGGCTGCTGGGCGTACGTGATGTTTATGCCCCACTGAGCGCCAGTGCCGAGGAGCCGCTCGAATTGCTGCCTGTCCTCGGGAGTGGTGATAACCAGGATATCGCGGATGCCGGCCAGCATGAGGATCGACAAGGGATAATAGATCATCGGCTTGTCGTAGATCGGCAGGAGCTGCTTGCTCACGCTTCTGGTGATCGGATAAAGGCGCGTGCCCGATCCGCCCGCCAGCACGATACCCTTTGTGACCCGAGCCCTACCGGGTTCGGTACTGCTTGGCGACAAGGTAGTCATCAAGTGCATCCTGCCAGGAGCGCACGGGTCCGATCACAGACCGTAGCTTCGAATTGTCGAGAACTGAATAGCTCGGACGTTTTGCAGCCGTGGGATAGTCCCGGCTGGCGATCGGAATCACCTCCGCGGACACGCCCGCCTGCGCCACAATTCTAGCCGCAAATTGGTGCCAGGTCGCAGCGCCCGAGTTCACCAGATTCCATATGCCCGGCGTAGCTCCACTCCGAAGGATTTCCAGGAGCCAGCGTGCTACATCGGCCGTCGCGGTCGGTGACATGACCTGATCGTCGACGACGCGCATTTGTCCTTTTTCCCGGCCGATCCGAATCATTGTTTCGACGAAATTGCCTCCCTTTCCACTTGCGCCCGCGACGCCGAACATTGACGCAACGCGCAGAATGAGCGTGTCGGCCCCCACCATCATGACCAAGTCTTCGCCCATGGCCTTGGACGCGCCATAGACATTGAGGGGCGCCTTGCAATCATCCTCCGTGAACGGATCTCGCTTCGGGCCTCCGCCGAAAACATAATCGGTCGAGAAATGGACGAAGCGGGCCTTTTTCTTCAGGCAGAGCTCCGCCAGACGTTGAGGCAAATGTGCGTTGATGGTGAATGCCAGGGTGGCGTTTTTTTCGACATCGTCCGTCTTGTGATAGCTTGAGCAGTTCACCAGACAGTCAAACTCAAGACCGTCCAGAAAGCTGGACGCCGCATCGACGTCCTGCAGGTCGATCATCGATCGATTTACGGGGAAGAGCTCGAGGAAATCTCCCATTCCGGCATTGGCCGAACGGATGTCGCTTCCAAGCTGTCCGTTCGGACCAAGGAGGATCGTTCGCATTCCATCAGATCCTCAGCACGCCGCCATACATTTCGATCTCTCGCATGCGCTCATGCCAAGTGGCAAGCTCACGGTACCAATCGAGCGTCAGCGTCTTCAGCGTGCGATCCACCTTGCCGGCTTCGAGTGCTGCGCAGACGTCTTTCACGCCGTCCTCCGCAACGTATTGCGGCCGGTATCCGATCGAATGGATCTTGTCGAAGGATACGCGGTAGGAGCGGTGATCTGGATCGCCATACCACTCGATCCGGACATCCCTTGGCACGATTGCCGCCACTTTCTCAGCAAGCGGACCGAGCTGGTAGTTGTTTTCGGCGGAGCCGACGTTGAAGATCTGGCCGTTGACCTGTTTCGAGTCCGCCGTCAGCATGAAGATCTGAGCGCGCGCGGTATCCCGCACGTGGATCATCGGGCGCCATTGGCTGCCGTCGCGCATCAGCGGCAACACGCCTGTCTTCCAGGCGCCATAGGTCATGCCGTTGATGGCCAGATCAAAACGCATCCGCGGGCTATAGCCGTAGACGGTGGCCTGCCGAAGCACGACGGCCACAAAATCGCTCGAGGCGAGCGGAAGAATGTCCTGCTCCGCTTTCTCGTTTGCCTTCGCGTAGGTTGTCAGCGGATTGGTCGCCGAACACTCGTCGACAATGACCTCAGGATCGTTGAACCCGTAGATGCTGCACGACGATGGCAATATGTAGCGCTTGACGCCGGCGGCCTTGGCCATTTGCGCGGTGCTGACGCGCGAGCGATGATTGATCGCGTAGGTTTCATCTTTGAATTGCTCGCCGGCAGGATCATTGGAAATCGCCACGAGATCGATGACGTAGTCGATGCCGTCCAGGTGCTTGGGACTGACTCGCCTTGCATCCTCGCGAATGATTTCAAGGCGGTCGTGCTCAGGAAGCAGATCGCGTCCGAAGAAAAGCCGATCGAGCGCTCGAACGCTGTACCCGCTTTCAAGCAACATCGGGACGAGGGTGCTGCCGATGTAGCCGCCTGCGCCTGTTACAAGAACCTTTGCCATCGACGTCACGCCTCCACTCAGAACAAGTTCGTGGCTTCCCGGAACAAAGGTTGCTTCATGTCTTTGTCGGAAAGCACGGCCGCATCACGCGATACGGGCCATTCAATGTTGAGATCGGGATCGTCCCAGCGGATGCCGTAATCGTGTTTTGGTGAATAGTAATTGCTGACTTTGTAGATGATTTCCGTATTTGGTTCCAAGGTGCATACCCCATGGGCAAATCCGATCGGGATCAGGATCTCGTTCCACAGAGAGGCGGAGATCTCGGCGGCTACCCATTTTCCAAACGTCGGTGAGGATCGACGGATATCGACTGCAACGTCCAGGATGCTTCCGCGGACGACGCGAACGAGCTTGTCTTGAGCGAAGGGAGGTGCCTGGTAGTGCAAGCCGCGAATGGTTCCCGCGGTCGCTGAGAACGAGTGGTTGTCCTGCACGAAGTCGATATGCGTCCCGGTCTCGGCCAGCAACTGCTTGTTGTAGGTTTCGGAGAAGAAGCCCCGGTCGTCCCCGAATTTCTTGGGGGTGAAGATTTTCACATCAGGGATTGCAAGATTCACTACGTTCATCTCCAGCTCCGAACAGTCCGACCGGAATTTTACAAATGTTATCAGTGGTTGATCGTCGATTCCAACAAATTAGCCCGACATGGTTAGTCATGACGTCGTTAATCATTATGCAGCGCCGTCGGCGATCTCACCGAGTTGATTGCGCCGTCAGCGGCCTGGACATGGCAGTGACTCCGTTGTCCGAGCTTCGGTCTTGCCGACGACGAATCCAGCAAGTCACCCTTCAACGCGGCCAGAAGATCTCAATGGCAGTTGCTGCTGCTCATCCGACACAAATCTGCAATAGTCCGGGTGGGAGAAATCATGACAGACATAGATTTGATGCCGCCAGGTTTCGGCACCAGGCATCATCCACAAATGGGGGAGGTCGCCGATTTTTTGTTGTGCGTGGCCGGCGTTGAACTCATTGATGGCAAGACGTACGCCGGTATATTCACTATATAGAGCGATGTCGTCACCGATGATATCATCAAAGTACATGAACGTGCGCGGCAGCAGGGCTGAGCGGTTGAGATCAAGCAACGTGAGCGCATGCTTCGTGGAAGAGTAGTAGTCGAGGTCCATGAGCAGCGCCCCGATTGGCGCCGGACTGTACTTTTGTGCGAATGACGCGACCGTATCGGCGACGTCACCGATGACGAGCTGTGCCGTCTTCAATTGAGCCTGCAATTTGCTCACGTTCATCGCGAAGAATCCCGCCTTCCAGTGGTAGGGCAGGTCGCGATAATCCGTTGGCGGCGGAAGACCTCTTCCTGTGTCAAAGCCGAAGATCTGGACGTCCACGCCCGTTATTCTTTTTGCTTCGACAGCATGCATCTCGAGATTCAGCAGACCATTTCCGCCGGCGACACCGAATTCGATGACACTGACTTTTCTGTGGCCCAGCTTGGCAGCGAGTTTGGCCGCCTGCAGCACGCAATATCCATAGTGAGGGCGATCGATTGCACTGTACTCTATGCGTTGTTCGTAAGAAAGCAGGTGAAGCCGTCTTGCCAGCTCTCGGAAGACTTTTTGCCGAAGGGACTGGCGATAGAGCAATAATTTGGCGGCGCTGTCACGCATCTGCTCGTTGGCCCTCACTGAGGATCGCGTCTCGAGCTTACATGCAGTATCATAAGTGCCGGTTCAAGCGCGCGTTGCGGCAGATCCGCCTGTGTCGCTCGTCTTCTCGATTTTAGGTTTATTTATCGGGGACTACCTTTATTTGCTCCGCGCGTGCAGCCCGGCGACGTGTTCCGCATGGTCACTGCCGGACGGCCGAAGTTGAGCCTGCGGCGCGGCGCGCGAAAATTCGAACTGCGTCGTGGTAGCTGACTTTGCTTCGGTTGATCGATGGAGAGCACCATCTGCCAAGCGCGCTCGAGGTTAACATTAATTTGGCGTCCGACTGAGGCGTGCGGCGATCTGCTGTACGCTGCTGTAGGCGAAGGGATAAGCATCTTTAGCGTTGTGGGAATTCAATCATTCCGAGTGAGGTGGTCAGGCGGGCAGGTTGCGTCTTGAATCCGTTTGCGTCCGCCAGCAGGACAAGCAGGCGGAGCTCCGCAGGCCAAAACCGTCTGATCCGCCTGCTGGCTTGTCACGTCAGCGACTCGTAAAGTAGTGGTTCGGCAGCCGACTGGAGGAAGTTTTGATGCGCGTTTTGGTGACGGGAAACCTGGGTTACATCGGAACCGTCTTGACACCGATGCTGGTTCAAGCGGGACACGAGGTGGTCGGTTTCGACAGCGATCTTTATGGTCGATGCACGTATTCGGCCGGCGGCGACATCTGCTCGGTGCCGATAATTCGCAAAGACGTGCGGGATGCCGGCGCGGACGACCTGGTGGGCTTCGATGCCATCATGCATCTGGCAGCTTTGTCCAATGATCCCCTCGGCAATCTGAGGCCGGGAATCACCGACGAGATCAATCATCGTGCAAGCGTGCGGTTAGCGACGCTCGCCAAGGAAGCGGGGGTGCCTCGGTTTCTGTTTGCTTCGTCCTGCAGCAATTATGGACAGGCAGGCGAGCAGATGATCGATGAAACCGGCGCGCTTAACCCGGTCACCGCATACGGCGAGTCAAAGGTCATGTCCGAGCGGGGCATCTCGCGCCTGGCGGACGAGAGATTCTGCCCGGTCTATCTGCGGCCCGCAACCGCGTATGGGCTGTCGCCGCGCCTGCGCTTCGACATTGTTCTGAACAATCTGGTTGCCTGGGCGTTCACGACCGGCAAGATCCACTTGAAGTCGGATGGTACGCCGTGGCGCCCGATCGTGCACATCGAGGACATTTCCCGGGCCTTCATCGCTGCACTCGAAGCGCCCGTTGAGCAGGTCTTCAATGAAGCCTTCAACGTGGGTCAGACGGCTCACAACTACCGCATTCGGGATCTCGCCGAGATCGTCGCGGGCGTCGTGCCGGGGTGTGCGATAGAGTTCGCCGACGATGCCGGTCCCGACAAGCGATCCTATCGCGTGAGCTTCGAAAAGATCGCCCGCAAGTTGCCCGCGTTCAGGCCGCGATGGGACGCGCGCATGGGCGCTGAACAGCTGTATGCCGCCTACCGATCGTCCGGTGTCACGTTGGAGGAATTCGAGGGGCCGCGATACCAGCGTATCGGACATATCAAGAAGCTGCTGGCGGAAGGAGTTCTTGACCCCGAATTGCGCCATACGGCGTCTCGAGCGAAAGCAGCCACCGGGCCGGTCACTGCACTATCGGCAGGGCCTTGATTCGGGAGGCGTGACCCGATCCAAGCGGCATCATGGACGCCAAGGGCTCTCTTCGGGAACAGCTCGTCGCTGAGGACATGGGCGAAGCAATCTTCGCGCTTGCCGCCGAGATATTTCCGATCTGTCGAAGCATCACCGGCGACGGCGTGCGGGAGACACTGCGCGCCGTGGACAGGCACATCAAGCTCGACATGTCCGAGGTGCCCACGGGAACGGCTGTGTTCGATTGGACCGTCCCGCGCGAGTGGAATATTCGCGACGCGTACATCAAGAACGAGCGCGGCGAGAAGATTGTCGACTTTACCCGCTCGAATTTGCACGTCATGAGCTACAGCGTGCCCGTACGGCGACGCATGTCGCTCACGGAGCTCAGGCAACACGTCCATACGTTGCCCAATCAGCCCGATCTGATCCCTTATCGGACGTCGTATTACGCCGAGAACTGGGCATTCTGCATGCCCCACCGGCTGTTGGAGAGCCTGCCGGACGAGACCTATGAGGTGGTCATCGACTCGAGCCTTGCGGACGGGTTTTTGACTTACGGCGAGCACCTGCACCAGGGTGAGACCGAGGATGAATTTCTCCTCTCTGCCCACGTCTGCCACCCGTCGCTGGCCAACGACAACTGCTCGGGGGTGGCGCTCCTTGCACATCTTGCGAAACGGATGGCGGGTTTGCGGACGAGGTACAGCTACCGATTCCTGTTTGCGCCTGGGACGATTGGCGCCATCACATGGCTCGCGCGGAACGAAGATCGCGCCCGACGCATCAAGCACGGCCTCGTTATTTCGATGGTCGGGGACGGCGGCGGCCCGACTTACAAGAAAAGCCGGCGCGGCAATGCCATGATCGATCGTGCCATGGCCCACCGTCTGCATCACTCGGGGCTGACACCGACCATCCTTGATTTCATTCCCTACGGGTACGACGAGCGGCAGTATTGCTCGCCAGGTTTCAATTTGCCGGTCGGGCTCTTCCAGCGCAGCAAATTCGGTGAAATCCCGCAATATCACACGTCGGCCGACGATCTCGATTTCATAGCGCCCAACCACTTGGCGCAGTCTTGCCGCCTGATCGCGGAGACAATCGATGTGGTGGAAAACGATGCCGTGTATTGCAACACGATGCCGAAATGCGAGCCGCAGCTGGGGCGGCGCGGTCTTTATGGGATGATCGGCGGTGACAAGGACGCCGCAGCCGCGAACATGGCGATGCTGTGGATTCTCAATCTCTCCGACGGCACGCAGTCGCTGCTCGACATCGCCGAACGGGCGAATTTGCCCTTTGATGTTGTGCGAAACACGGCGGAGATACTGCGAGCCAACGGCCTGCTGACGCGCTGCGACCACCGCGTCGATTCTCAATAAGGCAGAGGCGCGTATCGAAGCGTTCAGTCACGGTCCGGAATAGGGTGTGCTCTGAACCAGTCGAAGGTCTGGCGCAAGCCGCTGTCGAGCGGCGTTGTGGCTGTCCATCCCAAGAGCTCTGACGCTGTTGCGGTATTCGCGACGATTTCGTTCTCGGCCGGCCGGTCGGGCAGGGCGCCGAACCGCACCTCGACCTGGGTGCGGGCGATGTTCGCCAGACCTGTAACGACCTCGCGTACCGAGACAAGGGTACCCGTACCCAAATCGATTGTTCGGCCTTCAATTCCCGGAGTACTGGCCGCTCGCATGAAACCGTCGACCACGTCGTCTATGTAGACCCAGTCAGCCTTGGTTTTTCCGCTCGAGAGCATCGGCGCTGTTCCTCGAAGCAGCGACAATGCGACCGAGGGGATCAGCTTCGTCGACGCCTGCGCCGGGCCGTAGGTCATGAACGGCCGCAGGATGACAACCGGTGTCCCATAGAGCCTTTGGAACATCCGCCCATATGCCGAGCTGGCCCATTTTGCTGCCGCGTAAGGCGATCCTGGGATTGGGCCCCGTTCGTCGGCCGTCGGTTCGGTGAGCGAGCCGGCGAGAACAACGCGGGCGCAGCCGACCTCAGCCGCCATCAGCAGCACGTTGACGGTGCTGGTCAGCAGACTGTGGTAAGTGGGCAGGACCAGGTCGAGGTCAGGTCGTGCGCCGACGGATCCGGCCAAATGAAAGACGATGTGTGGCTCGACCGCCGTGAAAATCTCGCGCGCCTGCGCCGGGTTGGCCATATCCGCCTGCCACCAGACAGGGTCACCCGGAATGGGCACCCGTGCCTGGCGCGACGTGGCATGAACGGTGCCGCCTTCATCCCGCAATCGGCGACAGAGATGATGGCCGATGAAACCACTGGCGCCGGTGATCAGGACCTTGAGATCGGACCAGCGTGTCTGCTGCCGCGTCGAATCCGAAGTCAAGACTATCAGGCACCCTTGGGCATGTAGACGAGTTCGCCACCGGCGGCGGTGTCGTCGTCGTAGAGAGCGATGACGTCGTCGGGGACGCGTGCCAAATCCGTCCCACGGAGAAAGTCCCGCATGACAGTTCCCGTGCACGCCGAATCGATATTCGGCGCACCGAGTTTTGCAAGCGCGTCATCTACGTGCACGGTGCGGAAATCAATACTGAAGCGTGTCACTCCGGATGTATTGGGCACGCTCGAGTGCATTTGCGCAGCCGAAAACAGTATGACGCCTCCGACCGGGCAAATCAGGCGAACCTGAGGATCGAGCTGCATCGGCTCAGTTGCGCGCGGCAAGGGGCGTGGATCTTCCTTGATGAGCTTCGCGACGTTCTCGCCGCGATGGAGCTTGTTCCAGGTATAGTAATTGTATCCCGCGGAGCTGTTCTTGACCGGCTCGGTCCAATAGCGCGGATGGAATGCCATCGCGTTGTCCGGCTCGATCTCGTAGATCGGAAGCCACCAATTGACCTGACAAGACGGTGCCGAGTACCAGGTGTCGCGATGCGCGTGCCAAGCGAAGGCAATGCCAGTCGTGAGATAATTATCGCTCGTGGAGCTGCGCATTCGCGGCACATCAAAATAGGTCCGCTCGAGATCGCAGCCGAAATCTTCCAGAATGTTCCGGAGGTGGCGCTTTGACTCGGGGTGGTGGATGAACGCCGGTTTCAGCTTGCCAAGCAGCTCCGCGTAGCGCTCGACGGCCATGCTCTGCTGGGCAGTTCTCGGGTCGAGTCCGTGAAACGCGTCCTCGGTCATCGACTTCGCAAAGTCGGTCAGGGCCAGGATGCTTTTCCGCGGTGAGTAGACGAACAACTGCCCGTCGAAGAGCTGTTGACGCCGTACATCGTCGGAGACCCTGGCGTCGTAAAACACCGTGTTATTCATGAGACGCCCTCCAAACTCACTCTACCTACGCGGTTCAGTATTCCGACATGCAGCCCAAACTCGCCAGCGTGTCGAAAGCGGGCTTAAATCACACCGCCAGCACGTGGTTGCTCTTTAACATGCAATTCCAAGCACTTCCACTATGTCATAAGGTGCTGGTTAAGAGGCCGGCTTACGCTGCGGCGGCTGCCGTTTTAATCGGCGAAGTCCGGCCAATGCAGGTCCTTCTCCGAAATTACGCTGACCGGCAGCGGCCACGCGATGTTGAAGGCGGCGTCGTCATGCCGAATGCCGCGGGCAAAATCCGGCGCGTACCGTTCGGAGATCAGGTAGCTGACCTGGGCATCATCGCTCAGCGCCTGGAACCCGTGCGCGAAGCCCTTCGGAATGTATAACTGTCGATTGTTGGCCTCCGACAACTCGAATGCCCGCCACTGCCGATAGGTAGGTGAATTTTTTCTGATATCGATAATCGCATCCCAGACCGCGCCCTTCACACAGCGGACCAGCTTCACTTCGCCGTGAGGCTCGTTCTGATAATGCATGCCCCTGATCGTGCCTTGACGCGAGGACAGGGAGACGCTGTGCTGCGGATAGACCGCCTCAAGACCGCGTGCCGCAAACTCGTCGGCGCAAAATGTGCGGGCGAAAAAACCGCGATTGTCGCGGGCCGGCTCCAACTGAATGAGCCATGCATCCTTGAGGTCAGTTGGTTGAAACTGCATGGCGGAGATCAAGATGCCGTTGAATCAGACAACGGTATGCGACATATCCTGACACCAACCGCAAGCCCCCCGGCAGCGGAGCATGTACAAATCTCGCACATGGAGCGAGTGGGTTCCAGTGCCATAATCCGCACTATAATGTTAATGTCCGCTCATGAGCGGGGGCTTTAACATTTAACCCTACTGCTCGCATCCCAATGAAAAACCCGGCGGCATGTGCGATGGTCGTCCTGGACTGGGCAAGACTTCGCTGCGGTCTCACCGCCGGCGAGGTCATAGACATTCTTGAAGTTGCGTTTGATGCACACAACCACCCAGCATAGTTCGACCTCCACTGGCGCGAAACTGGCGAAACGGCATTGCCGGTTTTGCCAAGCTCCACTTGAGACGACGTTCGTTGACCTCGGAATGTCGCCTCTTTGTGAGACCTTTCTCACCGCCGATCAGCTCAACCAGATGGAGCCGTACTTTCCGCTGCATGTCCTGGTGTGCGGCAGTTGTTTTCTCGTTCAGCTACAGGAATATGTGAAGCCAGAGCATATCTTTACTGAGTATGCCTATTTTTCCTCGTACTCGACCTCGTGGGTCGAGCATGCGCGTCAATACTGCCTCATGATCAAAGACCGGCTCGGGCTAGGTCCGAAAAGCCAAGTGTTCGAAATTGCCAGCAATGACGGATATCTTCTCCAGCATTTCCTTCCGTTGAATATCCCCGTGATGGGAATCGAGCCCGCGGCCAACGTGGCCGAGGCGGCGCGAAGCAGGAATGTTCCGACTCTGGTGGAGTTTTTCGGGCTCGACCTCGCGAAACGTCTCGTTTCCGAGGGCCGCCGGGCCGACCTGATCGCCGGTAACAATGTGCTGGCGCAGGTTCCCGATCTCAACGACTTTACCGCCGGTATGGCCTATCTGCTCGCGCCAAACGGTGTGATCACGCTCGAATTCCCCCATCTTGAGCGGCTCATCGACGAGAACCAATTTGACACCATCTATCACGAGCATTTCTCGTACTTTTCGCTCGTTATGATCGATCGCCTTGCGCGCAAGCATGGCCTCAGGGTGTTCGACGTCGAACACCTTTCGACCCATGGCGGATCCCTGCGGGTTTATCTCTGCCGAGGCGAAGCTGCGCACGTAACATTGCCCAGCGTCACCGCGCTGCTGGCCCACGAGCGCGAGATCGGATTCGAAGACATAAAGAGCTACGCACGATTTGCCGCCAAGGTTCACCGCACGAAGCGGGAGCTGCTGTCGTTCTTGATCGAGTGCAAGCAGAACGGCGCGAGGATTTGCGGCTACGGTGCTCCCGGTAAGGGCAATACATTGCTCAATTATTGCGGCATCGGCCCTGACTTTCTCGACTTTACCGTCGATCGAAATCCGTACAAGCATGGACGCTACACGCCGGGAATGCACGTTCCGATACATCCGGTCTCCGCGATAGACGAAGCTCGTCCGGACTATCTTCTCATTCTGCCGTGGAATCTGAAAAACGAGATCGTCAGACAGATGCGCCACGTCAGCGCATGGAACTGCAAAATGATCGTGCCGATTCCCGGTGTGGAGGTGATCGATCCGCGAGACATCGCGCCATGAAAGTTGTCTTATTTTGCGGGGGCCTCGGCACCCGTATTCGCGAGTACTCGGAGAGCGTCCCGAAGCCGATGGTGCCGATCGGTCACCAGCCGATCCTTTGGCACGTCATGCAGTATTACAGTCAGTACGGACATCGCGATTTCGTGCTGTGCCTCGGCTACAGGGCAAACGTCGTCAAAGACTACTTCCTGAACTACAGACCGGCGGCTAACAGCGATTGCGTCATCTCTGATTTCGGCAAGAACGTCGAGATATTGGGTGAGCGGCCACCGGACTGGCGCGTCGCACTGGTGGATACCGGAATTTGGCGCAATATCGGCGAGCGCCTGGTTGCGGTCCGGCATCTCGTCCAGGACGAAGAGATCTTTCTCGCCAATTACAGCGACGGTCTGACCGACGCACCTCTGCCGGCCATGATCGAGAGCTTCAAGAAGAGCAACAAGATCGGCTGCTTCATAGCGATCCACCCGCCGATCAGCTTTCATCTCGCGGAGTTCGACGGGGACGGCGCTGTTCAGCGGCTCCGATCGAGTCAAGAATCCGAGATCTGGATCAACGGCGGCTATTTCATATTCCGGAAAGAGATCTTTGACTACATCCGCCCCGGCGAGGAACTGGTGCTCGAACCTTTCACTCGCCTGATCGAGTCCGGCAAGCTCATGGCATACAAGTACGAGGGCTTCTGGCGGGCGATGGATACGCTCAGAGACCGGCAGGTTCTCGAGGAGATGATTGAGCGCGGCGACATGCCGTGGCGGCTCAATTCCGATGCCGGTGTCGCGGTGGCACGATGAAGGCACTGCAGCTTGCGGCGCCAGGCGATCGGCTGTCGGTGCTGTGCCTGGGCGCACATTCGGATGACATCGAGATCGGCGCAGGAGCAACGCTTCTGAGCCTCATGGACAACGGCGTCCGGCTCGATGTTGACTGGTGCGTGCTCAGCGGTGCTGGCGAGCGTGAGCGCGAAGCAAGGGCCTCCGCGGCCGAGTTTCTGTCTGACGCCGCGAGCGCTCGCATCGAGGTGATGCCCTTTCGCGATGGCTTCTTCCCGGAGCAAGGCGAGCAGATCAAGTCCTGGTTCGAGCAGTTGAAGGAGCGGATCGACCCCGATCTGATCCTCACGCATCGATCCGATGACGCGCACCAGGACCATCGCCAGGTTTGCCGGCTGGCGTGGAACACGTTCCGGGATCACTTGATCCTCGAATACGAGATACCCAAGTGGGATGGCGACATGGGCAGGCCCAACTTCTACATGCCCGTCTCCGCACGCGCGATGCAACGCAAGGTCGACCTTTTGATTTCCCACTTTGGGAGTCAGCGCTCGAAGCAATGGTTTGATGCTGAGACCTTCCTCGGACTGGCGCGACTGAGGGGCATGGAGTGTCGTGCGCCGGAACGGTACGCAGAGGCATTCTTTGCGCGCAAGATTGCACTGGCTTGATCTGATGCGTCGGTCTGTCTGATCGCAGCGATGTTCCGGGACCGTAATGGAAGACTTGAAAGGGCGAGCGGTACGGGGCGGCTTGGCACGACTCTGCGGACAGGCGGGGACTCTGGTCCTGCGCGTCGGCTTCATGGTGATCATGGCGCGCCTGCTCAATCCGGAGGACTTCGGACTGGTGGCAATGGTCACCGTCGTAACGGGCGTTTTTGAGATCTTTACGACCGCGGGCCTTTCGCTTGCGACGATTCAGAGGGTCACAGTCAGCCACGAACAGATTTCGACTCTGTTTTGGGTCAACATTCTCGTTGGGGCAGCGCTGTGTCTGGTTTGCTTGGCAACAGCTCCGCTGCTTGTCGGTTTCTATCATGAGCCTCGGCTTTTCTGGCTCACCGTGGCGGTCGGCGCCGGCTTCGTGTTCGCCGCGGCAGGCGTACAGCACTCGGCGCTTCTTCAACGCCAGCTGCGATACATCGACCTCACGGTGATCGAGCTCGCATCCTTGCTGGCGAGCTATGCGATTGGTATCGGGATGGCGCTCGGCGGACTTGGCTATTGGGCGCTCGTCGGGTCGGCAATCGCCCAGCCGGCCATCACAAGTAGCTTGACGTGGTGGGCGGCTGCGTGGATGCCCGGCATGCCGAGCCGCGGGGTGAACATTCACTCGATGCTTCGTTTCGGCGGCACGATTGTCCTGAACAATCTGGTCATCTACATCGCCTACAATTTCGACAAGCTGCTTCTTGGCCGCGTCTGGGGCGCCGACGTCCTCGGACTTTATGGACGAGCATATCAGCTCATCAATGTTCCGATGAGCGGCCTTCATTCGGCAGTCGGCGGAGTCGCGTTTTCCGCGCTGTCGAGGCTGCAGGAAGATCCGATCCGTCTAAGGAACTACTTCCTGAAAGGCTACTCGCTGGTCAACGCGATGACGGTGCCCATTGCCGTATTCGGTGGCCTGTTTGCTGATGAGATTGTGCTGGTCGTCCTCGGACCGAAGTGGACAGAATCGGCGGCCATCTTTCGCCTGCTGATGCCGACCATTCTGGTATTTGGGCTTATCAATCCCACGGGCTGGCTGCTCCAATCGGTCGGATTGCACGGAAGAAGCCTCCAAATCGCATTTGTGATCGCGCCCTTGGTGATCGTCGCGTGCCTGATCGGATCGCCTTACGGTCCAGAAGGAGTGGCACTGGCTTTTTCAGCAGCGATGACGTTGTGGTTGATTCCGCACCTTGTATGGTGCTCGTACAACACTGTGGTGTCCGCGTTTGATCTGCTCGCAATGGTATATCGTCCCGTACTCGCAAGCGCCGTTGCGGCTGCATTTGCATTTGGATTCGAACATTATTTCGGTTCTGTCTTATCCCCCCTGCTCAGGCTTTTATGGGGGGGAGGTGTCATGGTTACCATATATATGTTGATGCTGTTGTTTGTGCTGGGACAAAAGGAGTTCTACTTTGATCTCATCAAAGGCTTGCGGAGCTCCGCCGCTCAATAATCGACTGGCAATTGCGTCGAACTCGTCGACGAGCGGGCGGGCGCCTGTCTCCTGCCGTCCCCGCGGCCGGCTATGACACCTCGCCGGACTGACCGCCCGCAGCAACCATGATGCCAGCTGTGGCTGGATCGAGGCCGAAAAGAATAGTACGCTCTCTCAGAAGGTTGGAGGACATCGGCTGCCGTGAAAAGCTTAACTTGAACGGCGCCTGCAGCTACCGTGACGGCAGACTTTCAGCAAGGCTCACGTAGTGTCATTTCAGCAAAGACTCGCGGCAACGTCTTACAAGGGGCCTGGCTTCGATCAGATTCGCCTCGTGGCGGCGACGGTTGTTGTGTTGCACCATAGCACCGCCGTTCAATACCGTGACATACAATTTGATTGGCTGTTTCAATACAGCGGCGGATATATCCATTTTGGATTTCTCGCGGTCGCTGTTTTTTTTGCTATCAGTGGCTTCCTGGTCACTCCTGGCCTTTTGAAGTCTGGGAATGTGATAAAGTATTTTGCGCATCGCTTCCTCAGGATATTGCCTGCGTTATTTGTAGTTGTCGTAGTATCAATGTTCGTGCTTGGACCAGCTCTCACTAATTTATCGTTTTCGTCGTATTTCTACGACCCGTCACTATATCGATACGGAAAAAACATTCTGACGCTGAGCGAAAGGTATTTGCCGGGTGTTGCGACGGAAGAGGGGAATCCGATCGTTATCAACGGAGCCCTTTGGACCCTTCACTTCGAAGTCCTATCTTACGTTGCCTTGGCATTGTTCAGCGTGCTGACTCTGTTGAAGCGGCCCCGAATATTTCTCGGGCTCTGCGCTGCGATCTATATCATTTATCTGCTCATGAACTTCTCGCCGACGCTCACGGCACATTTTCCGGAACGTTTCATGACATTCATCGGGTTGTTTGTTTATTTTCAGATCGGCGCGGCTTTGTATGTATTTAGAGATATAGTCCAGTTTTCACGTGTCTGGCTGATGATAGCTGTAGGTGCAACTCTGATCGCCTTGCCGATTGGTCTTGGTCCGGTGTTCATGCCGCTGTGTCTCCCATATATCGTGGCATTCTGCGGCCTTTCAGATCTTCCAGGAAAGGCGCTTCTCAGGCGCGATTTGTCGTACGGCATCTATTTAATTCATGCTCCGGTTATCGTTGCATTTCATATGTTGTTTCCAGGCATGAAGATATGGCCGGTCGCGGCGGCGATCGCGCTGTTGATTGCGGGGCTGCTGGCCTATCTGTCCTGGACATTCGTCGAGGAACCCGCGTTGAGGCGCAAGAAGGTCGTGTCCGATTGGGCCTGCGGCCGTGTCGACGCGGCCTGGGCAACTTTTACCAAAAGCCTGCTGCGTCGTGCATGAGCTGCGTCGTGCATGATAGGTCGGTTGTGCCGGTTTCACGGGCCTGCCGGGGCATGACGGCAATTCGCCGGCGACACGGCCGGAGCGCTCAACAGCGTGAGGCTTTGGTGGTGACTCGTGGCAAAGTTGAATGGTGGCTGGAAATCAAACTGACAAGCAAGAGTCGTCGCGGCGACTGCCTGGTCCGTCAAGTCACGCGCGACCGCAACGAAGTGGACGCGGCGCGCGTCCCCGGCGAACCGACGGAGTTTCAATGACGGACGGCTCTCCGGCGTTGTCGATTGGGCTTGCCGTGCGAAACGGCGGTCATGGCATCAAGCGGTGCATCCAATCGATCCTGTCACAGGATTTCACCGATCTCGAGCTTGTCGTCTCCGACAACGTCTCCGACGATGGGACGATCGAGACTCTCGAGAGCTACGCGCGGGTCGACCCGCGCATCAAGTTGAACCTCAACCGGGTCAACATCGGTTCTCATGAGAACATGAGGCTTGTACTCGAGGCCTCACGCGGCACGTTCTTTCGTTGGATTAGTCACGACGATTGGCTGGAGCCGAAGTGCCTGTCCACGTGCGTGCGCGCGCTTGACTCTCGCCGTGATGCAATCGGCGTGACGACGTGGTTCACAATTCACGATCCCGACGGGTCGACGAGATACGAGGAGTTTCGTGGCGAGTTTCCAACATCGTCGGATCCGGCCCGGCGATTTGAACGTATGCTGTGGTTCCTTCACGCTGGAGATGCGAAATACGATCCCATCTACGGGATGTATCGCCGAGATCGCCTCATGCGCGCCCATCCGCTGCGTCCGTCGGAGCGCGCTGATTGGCTGCTTGGCGCCGAACTCGCATTGATCGGGCCGATCATTCACCTGGAGGAGCGGCTTGCGAACCGCAGCTCGTCGTCGCCGGTCCGCGCCGACCCGGCGGCCTTTCGCCGTCGTCTGGATCCCGTCCGCGCGGAACGGTTGCGGACGTCCCCGCGGCGTCAGTACCGCGAAATGCTGGCTCTCGCGGTTTCGGCGGACCTTACCGAGGCGCAGTTACGTCGCTGCAGATGGGCGCTTCGGCGGTTCTGGATCCAGGAAGTCATACGCACCGCGCGCTTGCGAGTGGCGGGTGCTCGGCTTCGCATGCGGGGACGATAGGGGCCGATGGCCGAGCGCCATCAGCCAAGTCATTCGACGCGGCGGACCCAGGACTCGCGCCAAAACGGGTATATCTGACGCGGACAGAACCAGCGTCCGACGCTGCGCTCGCCGGAGCAGACGACACCTTCGAGGATCAGACAGTCCTTGGGAATGCTGAGCATGCGACCGGTCTTGTCATCGATGATGCGCCGGACCCTGTCCCTTACGCGGAACGTTCGCCCACAATATGGAAGCATCTCCCGGTCGAACGAAAGACCGCGGTTGTGCCCGTCTGCGCCGAGCGTGGCCGCAATTTCGTCCGGGGTCTTCACCTGCACCAGGTCGCCCGGTCCGACGTCGACGCGATCCGCCGGCGTGGACTGAATGCCCGTCCCTTGTAACGGCAGCGCTTTGATAAGGCCGAGGCGGCTCGCCACCTCCATCACAAATCCACGGGCCAGGAGGCCGATGTAACGGATCGGAGCGAAATTGCCGTTGGTCAGCTCGCGCCAGTACTGCCGCAGGTCGGAGGTCTTCAAGGCCTTGGTAGCCTTGAAGGCTTCGGTCGCTTGGCACCGCCAGACCTCGGAACTCTTGCCATCGAGCTCGCGTAGCGTGCGCGTCCCCGCCTGCGTGAGATGTTCGAGTTTGTCAGTGGCTGCGGTAGCCGCAGTGTTTGCTTCGGTCTTACCCGGGCCGTCGTCAACGCGGCGAAGCCATGATTCCTTCCAGTAGATCAGGCAACCCGCCTGGCAACCGCCGTGCGCCGACCCGTCGCAGCGCAGGTCCTCGAGGTAGACGGTGGCGTACATGCGCCGGCTTCCGGTTCGAGCGATCGTGTCGCAGATCTTCTCGACTCGCCGCGTCACCGTGAAGCGCCGCCCGATGTACCGGGCCATCTCCGGCATGAACGGCATATGGTCGACCGCGCCGTCACTGTCCAAAGTCGCCAGGATTTCTGCTGCAGACCGGACCTCGACAACATCGCCCGGACGCAAAGGCCGTTCATTTCCTGATGCCACGGGAACCCTCAGCTCCTCCGTGTCGGAGGTACTCACGCTTGTGACGGGAAAACTTGCTTCGGCATCGATTAAAGCATACCCGGCCGACAGCGGCCAAGGGCAGAGCCTGAGGCCGATAGCGAAAGTAGTGTCCAGATGACCTGCAGTCGCTATTAGCGTTAACTTCAGGAGGCCGCCCATACGTTAAGATCGATGGGGCATTACCGATACTCTCGGTTCTCGTGCTTTGAGGCTGATCTTGATTGAAGATGTGGTACAAGCGTTGTGCCGGTCGTGGTTTTACTGCGGTTTGGCGTCCACGCTCCAATGTAATGGGCATGAACGATGAGAAGCGCACCCCGCCACCACCGCTGAGTCACGGCTCCGCTGGATTGAATGTATAGGCGCATCAAAAATGGAGTTTGACCTCCAACTGAACGGTTTGACTGCAGCTCTCGTCGCTCTGGCTGCCGGACTGATAGCTGTGCTTCCGCGCCGCACGACAATGATACCGATCCTGGTCGCCTTTTGTTTTCTGCCGGCTGATCAGTATGTGAAGATCGTGGGTCTTCACTTCTACCTTTTCCGTCTGGTCCTTCTCGTTTCGCTGGTGCGCGTCCTGGCGCGCGGCGAGCTGACGTCGGTTCGTTGGTGCAGACTCGATACGATCGTTCTCTTATGGATGACGGCTTTCATGGGGTTGGGAACCATAAGCCACCCCGGATGGGCGTCGTTCATCATGCAAACCGGGACGACGTTTGATTGGCTGACGAGCTATATCGTGTGTCGTGCTCTGGTCAGGGATCGCAGCGATCTTCTGCGTCAGGCCCGCTTCCTTGCAATCATGATGATCCCGCTTGCTGCGGCCATGACCGTCGAACGGGTGACGGAGCGAAACGTATTCTCGGTGCTCGGTGACAGCGTCGCTTTTCCGGGCGACGACGACGAAATCGAGGTTATGTTTCGCGACGGCAAGGTGAGAGCGCGTGCGGCGTTCAGCCACCCGATTCTCGCGGGCACGTTCGGCGCCACCATGTTGCCGCTCATGATGGGCCTCGTACGTTTCCGCAATCGTGGTCTCAGATGGAGCGGCGTCGCCGGTGCATTTAGCGCTGCTCTGGTCATCTGGGGAGCAAACAGCAGCGGCCCGATGTTGGCGGCCTTCGGCAGCATTGCCGCGTTGTTCATTTGGAACCTGCGTCACTCGCTCCGTCTCGTGCGCGTGGGACTGGTGCTGATCTTGCTGATGCTTCAAGCCGGAATGAGTCGTCCCATCTGGTGGATATTCGACAGCGTAAGTGCGCTTTCGGGAGGCACGGGCTGGCACCGGTCCTACATCATCGACGCGGCAATTAGCCATTGGGACGAATGGTGGCTTGTCGGCACTCCCCGGACCGTTCACTGGGGAGGGTTTCATGCCCCTCCCAGAGATCCTAACAACGTCGATATCACGAACGAGTACATCGTCCAGGCAGTCAATGGCGGAATTCTTACCTTATTTCTTTTTTTGGCTATGATTTGGATATGCTTTAATAGAATAGGTTATGCGTTCTCCGCTAAACGCGGATCCATCACTCGACAAACCGAGTGGCTCGCCTGGTGCACGGGCGTCGCGCTTCTCTCGCATTGCATTTCGTTCCTTTCGGTCGCCTACTATGATAAGACGATCTTCTATTTCTTCTGGCTCCTGTCGGCGATTGCAGCAGGAGCCATCGAACGAAGCTGGTTGACGTGTGACCAGCCGGCGCCGTCGGGTCGTGGCCTCGCGAAGCAGCAGGCCATTCTGCGTGCGGGAGCAGATGGTGTGGGTCTTTCGGGCGCCATTCGAGCCATGCCCCACGCACAGTCCATCGTCGGACTTCGTCCCCGGCGGCCGCAGCCATTTCGACGGTGAGCGTCCAGCATTGGCTGCCACCAGGCGAGTGCTCGGATGCAGGTCATCTCAACCAGGAAGGCCAGCTTCGCGGCCGGCTTGTGCGGAGCGCAACTTTCGGTTCGTCAGTCCGTCATTCTGGCGTCGTTGAGGATAATTTTGAACTTATGATCCGAGTTAAGGCTGCCGGGCTTGGCATGTGGTCCATCGCTGGCTACCATTTCCGTCTTCCATTGCAGAGCCCGGAAATAGACCTGTTAACCTGGTAAAGACACATGCCGATCGCTCCACCCAACAGCATTGGAAATCGATTTCGGGTAAAGCGCTTCCGGCTGTTCAAGCCGATCGTCGATCAGATCCTCGCTGACAAGGGGGCCTGCAGCATATTGGATCTGGGCGGCACGCCAGCCTATTGGGAGCAATTCGGCGCGGATTTGGACTGGAAAAGGGTGAAAGTCTGCACGCTGAACGTGAGGCAGTCCGAAACAGCACACCCGGGAATAACCTCCATGGCCGGAGACGCACGGGATGTGTCAAGCTTCGGTGATCGCAGTTTTGATATCGTTCATTCCAATTCAGTGATCGAGCATGTTGGTCGCTGGGACGATATGGCCGCAATGGCAAAGGAAGTTCGCCGGCTTGCGCCGCGGTACTTCGTGCAGACCCCTTATTTCTGGTTCCCGATAGAGCCGCACGCGCGGTTTCCGCTTTTCCATTGGATGCCGGAGCCCTGGCGCTATCGGATACTCATGAGGCGAGCCTGCGGGTTCTGGAAACAGCAGCCGGATGTCGGGGAGGCGACGAGGGCAATCCAGAGCGCCCTGCTCCTCGACAGGCGGCAGATGCAGTTCTTGTTCCCGGACGCGCAGATTACCGCGGAAAAGGTACTCGGGTTGACCAAGTCGCTCCTGGCCATCCGCTGAAGGGCTCTCTCCTTGTTCGAGTCGACATCGTCGGCATCGTACGTGAACTTGGCGCAGCAATGTGCTTTGCGCTGTCAAATTGCGTGCCTGTCGGGCTCCAGGAGCGCAACACGATCAATCATTGCGATCTTCGTGACTGCGGCTCTGACGCAGAGCCCGGCAATGGTTCACAGCGAGCCCGCCGACGTCCGAGACAGCGAGTACCGCATCCAGAGGATGGCGCCGGAAAAATACACGGAGTGGCAATCTCGGTGGGAGCGGTACATAACGAAGGTCGTTCGCAACCGCTATTGCAACACGGAAATGGGCGAAGAGATTGGGTGGTATTTACACCCTATTTTGGCGGGCTTTTACTACGGGTATATGGCAACGCAGGACGTCAAGTGGATCGAGCTGCTGTTGGACTGGGCAGACTGCTGGATCAGACGCGGCGTGCGGGAGCCTGACGGCTATCTCGGCTGGCCAAAGTTCGATGCTGCGGGAGCGAGCATCGATAACCTCGACCGCTTTTATGCCGATAGCCTGCTGGGTGAAGCGATGGCGTTGATCCCGATTGTACTTATGTCCAGCGAGATTCTTAAAACTCCGGCTTTGAAGGAGAAGTATGGCGGCAAAGCGCTGGGCTATATTGAGGTGTCGGAGCAGGTATTCAAGAAATGGGATTCGCGCGGCAGCTGGCGTCAGACGGATGGCGGTGAAATCATCAGCATCGTACTTCCATTTGGGATCGATAAGAAGACCGGGGCCTGGACGGACGGATATGACACGCGGCACGACCCTCGTATCGGTTGGTCGCATCAGAACAACAAGGCAAATCTCGTGGCGAGCTGGCTGCTGGTCATGTCCGAGGCTACTCGCAACTCGGAATATCGGGAACGGGCGGAGAAATGGTTCCGACTCATGAAATCACGGATGCAGCTGACGGACGGCGGCCTGTATCAAATCTGGAATTATTGGCAGCCGGCCGGACCATGGGATTACAATACGTCTGGACTTCCCAAGCACTGGATCGGCGTTCATCGCAATCCCGCGTACTACGAGATCGACGTTGAGGCCATGGTACTTGCTCACGAGCACGGCGTCGTCTTTACGAAGGACGACATAAGCCGTCTTGTCGCGACGTCAGTAGCCGAGAAACGATCGTGGCCCGCTCTGTTACCATATGACCCAGCGAGCCAGAAGAGATTTGAAGACAGCCACAAGCCGGACAGCTGGGATGGACTGGCATTGACGCCCTGGTACTTGGCTCTTCAGGAGAGGAGCCCCGTCCGCCCATGACTTTCACCGCGGGCCGACCGATCGTTTGGAGGGGTCGTCTGGGCAATCGTTGCGGCGATGGTCCTGCCGGAAACTGGTTCGAGTTGCAATCATAGGTCTGTGAGCATGCGGGCACTGGTACTTGTGTGGGCCGCGGTGATATGCGCGTCGCTCACGACGCAGATCGCGGCCGTAGCGGTAGCAGGTGACTACCCGGGTCCCAGCACCACGGGCCTCCCGGCCGGCGTTACGCTGACGCCGCACTCCGGCACTCTCATCATCAACACGCCCGGGGCGGTGATCAGCGGTCTCGATATTCGCGGTTCAGTGGCGATAAAAGCCGCGAACGTGACGTTGAAGAATTGCCGGATCACCTGCATAGCGTCCGAGAAGGTCGCCGCGGTCCACATCACTGCGAGCGGTGCGACGGTTCAGGATTGCGAGATCAACGGCGCCGGCGCTGAGGGAGTGAAAGGCATCCTTGGCTACGGAACCTTTCTCCGCAACAATATCTACAATACCGAAGACGGCATCTTCGTCACGCAGTCCGGCACAGTGATCGAGAACAATTACATCCACGATCTCCAATCGAATTGGCCCGGACCACACTACGATGGCATCCAGATCGAAGGAGGCATCTCCGACGTCGTCATCAGCGGCAACACGATCATCAATCCGCACGATCAAACATCCGCGGTGATGATCGACAACAACTGGGGGCCGATTTCGAATATCGTCGTCAACAACAACGTGCTCGTGGGCGGCGGATATACGATCTACGTGGATGCGCAATTCAACAGCCATCCGATCACGGGCGTTAAGATCACAAACAACAGGCTCGGTCGGGGACGGGCAGGGTACATCAACGCGAACAGGAGCGCGCCTGAGGTCGCGGGCAACGTCGACCATGCCACTGGCCGCCCAATTCCTGGACCGCCGGCGGGCAGTCGCCCGCGCCAGCAGTGAGGATGGTGCGTGGAGCGTCGACGGGAATTCCGATTCCGAAAAGCACGTATACATTGCCGAGCTCAGGGTTGGTTTCCGCGAACTGAGCAGCGGGCGGCGATCATCTGATGAGCGGCGGCCAGCAACGGGCGCAGCCGCGCAGGTCGCACGTGACGCGACAATGACGGCGAGCGACCTTGATGCCCGACGTTGAAGACTGCGGAGCTGTTCGGCCGGGCAGGAATGAGACGTCGAGGTCGGATGGAGCCATGTCCGGCGTCGGATGGTCGCTTGCCGTTGGGTTCGCGGTCGGAAGGTCACGCCCCTTCGGTCTGAGGCCCGTCGGGTCGAGCGCTGATGACTTATCCACAGCTGGCGTGACCGGCTGATCGGACGGCTGACGTGCAGAGCTGGGTCTCGAATCCCGTCACATTGATGGCGAATGCAGTATTCTCACGGATGACGGTCGCGTGCATGAAGCATTGGCTGCTTGCACGGGCCACAGATTGCCGCAGAATCTTGCCGATAAATTCAAATAAGGATCGCGTCGGGGCCCGCAAATGGTCCCAAAATTGCCTTATGCTCAGGACCAGTCTACAAAAAATAAAAACACAGATGGCCACTGGGCAATGTGGGGTCGTCCAGGAGCGTCAGAGTCGGTTCTCATACATGGGTGAGCGTGTGTCGCTACAATGTGATGGACGCTGTGACTACTGCCGAAGCCTGGGGTCTTGAAGTTTCGGCAGGTCCATGGGCGGCAACTCGGGTGGGACGGGGTTTTGTCGAAGAAGCATTCAGGATCAGGTTACTTTCAGGATCGGACGCAGGTCGGCAGCGGAGCTGACGATGCCGACGACGCGCTGCTCGTTGGCGCGCCCGACCATTCACCGGCATCGACTATTGAGATGCGGTTGGCGTCACTCGCGGACGCATGGTCCGCACTATCGCGCGGAGCCGATCCGGCGCCTGTGTCTCTTTCGTCTGCGACGCCAAGCACACCTGCAGTTCAGGTGAACGATACGGCGGACCACGTTGTGAACGCCGTCGAGGCGGGCGGTGTCGAGTTTACCGTATCGGGGCTCGATCCGGGCATTGCAGCAGAGTGACTTCCACTTCGTGTAGCGTCCGGGACTTGGGAGGAGCCTGGTGCGTCGAGACCGGTGGCCGCGGCCGCGGCTTTGGTGATAGAATTGCGGCCGGACGGGGACTTTACGATGCGTGATCCTGGTCGACAGGGGGGGCGACAACCTCCCAGACGATCCGACTTGTCTGCTGGGCAGGCGAGAGCTTCGGATGTTGGCACGCGCGTCCGTCACCTCGGGTCGGCATTCCCGGGCCAAGTCGGCAAGTACGTCGACGTCGTGCGTCCTCTCGTGTTTTCCCAGGAGCAGCGCGACGTCCCATTTGGTCCAGCTCGATCCGAGGTAGGTCGATTCCTGGCGTCATGCCGCCGCGTGTTTTGGGGCCTCGCGCTTTTCAGCGGTCTCAGCAACATCCTGGTGCTGACCGCCTCTTTCTTCATGCTGCAGGTGTACGACCGGGTGTTGCCGAGCCGGAGCGTTCCCACCCTTGTCGGACTGCTCTTGTTGGCGACGCTGTTGTACGGCCTGCAGGGCGCGCTCGACCTCATCCGTGGCCGTATCAGTGTTCGTCTCGGGCGGCACCTCGATGAAACGCTGTGCCTGAGAATCTACGACTCGCTCATTCGCCTGCCACTGAAAACGCGCGGAGATGGGGACGGGCTCCAGCCGTTGCGAGATCTCGATCAGGTCCGCAGCTTTCTATCGGGCGGCGGGCCGTCGGCCCTGTTCGACCTCCCGTGGATGCCGCTCTATCTCGCCATCTGCTTTTTCTTTCATTTCTGGATCGGCGCGACCGCGCTGGTCGGCGCCTGCGTGCTTGTCGCACTGACTTTCCTGGCCGAGATCCGCACCCGCGCGCCCGCCAAGGCATTCGCGGGCTTTGCAATGTCGCGCAGCGCTCTTGCGGCTGCAGCGCGACGAAATGCCGAAGCAGTCCGGGCGATGGGATTGGGCAAGCGGGTAGCGTCTCGTTGGGCCGACGTCAATCGCAAGTATCTGGCCGCGCATGAGCGGGCAAGCGACATCGGCGCCGGTCTCGGGGGCCTGTCGAAGGTATTCCGGATGATCCTGCAGTCGGCTGTGCTGGCAGTCGGCGCCTACCTCGTTATTCGCCAGGAGTCTACCGCGGGTATTATCATCGCCAGCACCATCTTGACCTCGCGCGCGCTCGCGCCGGTCGAGCTGGCAATCGCCAACTGGAAAGGCTTCGTTGCCGCGCGCGACTCCGCGCATCGGATAGACCAGCTCTTGAAGCTCCTGCCCGAGCAGGAGGAGCCGATGGCGCTTCCGCCGCCGACCCAGTCGGTGACGGTTGATCGAATCCTGGTCGTCCCGCCCAGCAGCGAGAGGCCGGTCCTCCATGATGTTTCGTTTGTCCTCAAGCGCGGGCAGGGGCTCGGCATCATCGGCCCAAGCGGCTCAGGCAAATCTTCGCTCGTGCGTGCCCTGGTCGGCGTTTGGCCCGTACAGCGAGGCAAGGTTCGTATCGACAGCGCCGCCATTGACCAGTGGTCCTCCGAAGCGCTGGGCCGGCATATCGGGTATCTGCCCCAGGACGTCGAGCTGTTTGACGGCACGATTGCCTTGAACATCGCTCGGTTTGATCCGGATGCCGAGCCTGCTGCTGTCCTGCAGGCCGCGCGCGCGGCTGGCGTGCATGAGCTTATACTGTCCTTTGCCGACGGATACGGGACCCGGATCGGTGAAGGCGGAATGGCTCTCTCGGCGGGCCAACGCCAGCGCATCGCGTTGGCGCGCGCGCTTTATGGCAATCCGTTCTTCGTCGTGCTGGATGAGCCGAGCTCCAATCTTGATTCCGAGGGTGAAGAGGCGCTGGCTCAGGCCATTCTCGACGTGCGCAGCCGCGGCGGCATTGTCGTGGTCGTTGCACATCGTCCGAGCGCAATCGCGGGCGTGGACCAGATCCTGGTTGTCGGAGAAGGCCAGGTTCAGTCGTTTGGGCCAAAGGAAGAAGTGTTGCGAAAGGTCCTGCGCACGCCGACGCCGATGCCGCTGAGAGCGGTTGTCAACAACGGCAACCCTGGGAGCCTTCGGTGAGCGGCGGCGATACGGCCTACCGCTCCATTGAGCGCTACCTCATTGTCGGGATCGCCATCGTCATCTTTGTGACCTTCGGCATCGGTGGCTGGGCAGTAACCACTGAATTGTCAGGCGCAGTCATTGCCCAGGGCACGGTCGTTGTCGATTCCAGCGTCAAGAAAGTGCAGCATCCGAGCGGCGGTATCGTCGGCGAACTGTTCGTGCGTGACGGCGACCGCGTGAAGGCGGGCGACATCCTGCTGCGGCTCGATGAGACTCAAACGCGCGCGATGGCGTCGATTGTCATGAAGAGCGTCGACGATTTTTCCGCCCGGCAAGCGCGACTCGAGGCGGAGCGCGATAACCTGTCTCAAATCGGGTTTCCCGCCCATCTATTGCAGCGCGCGCGCGACCCGGACTCCGATGCCGCCCGCGCCATTGCTGCTGAGCGCAGCCTTTTCGATGTGCGGCAGCAGGCGCGGGCAGGGCAAAAAGCGCAGCTCCGGGAGCGCATCGCGCAGCTAAAGGACGAGATTGAAGGCTATGTCGGACACACTGCTGCAAAGAAACGGGAGGTCGAGCTCATCCAAAAGGAGCTCGAAGGCGTTCGCGCGCTCTACCAGAAGAACCTGGTCCCGCTGACCCGACTGAACGCCCTCGAACGAGACAGCGCCCGGCTCGACGGCGAGCGTAGCCAATTGATCGGCTCGACGGCGCAAGCCAGGGGCAAGATCGCCGAACTCGAGCTTCAGATCATCCAAGTCGACCAGGATCTGCGAACCGAGGTGGGGAAGGAGCTTGTCGAAACTCGGGCCAAGATCGCGGAACTGGCCGAACGCAAGATCTCCGCGGAAGACCAGTTGAAGCGCATCGACATCCGCTCTCCGCAAAATGGAGTGGTGCATCAGCTCGCGGCGCATACGGTTGGCGGAGTCATCGCGCCTGGCGAGCCTATCATGCTCATCGTGCCCGACGCCGATACTCTGATCGTCGAAGTCAAAGTTGCGCCGCAGGATATCGATCAGCTCTATGTCGGCCAACTTGCAATCCTGCGGTTTTCGACTTTCAACCAGAGGACCACGCCTGAGATTGAGGGCGAGGTAAATTTCATATCGGCTGATCTGACTCAGGACCAACGCACCGGGATTGGCTATTACACCGCACGCATCGCGCTCAGGTCGGAAGAAGTCGCTCGACTTGGCAATGTCAAACTGTTGCCGGGCATGCCGGTCGAAGCATTCATTCAGACCGGCGGCCGAACCGCATTGTCCTATCTGGTCAAGCCGCTCCGGGATCAGGCTGCGAGAGCCTTCAAGGAGAAGTAGGCGGTCGTTCTCGCTTGGTCGCTATCCGATGCCGGTTTACGGAGACCGACGTGCGGGGCCGGAGACCTGCCGCTTGGAGTCCTGAGAATCGACGCATCACCACGAAGCTGATCAAGATTCCGACGCATGCTCCGAAGGCATCGAACGCGAAGTCGGACAGCCGAGCATGTCGGCCGGGCGCAGCCGCCTGGATCAGTTCAATGCCTCCCGCGAACGCGACTGCAGAACCCAGCCAAAGCATCAAATGGTGGGCATACGCGAGATACCAGACCACGCCGACAAGCAGGAAGGCGCAGAAGTGCTCGAAGTCATGCCAAACGCCGGTATTCGGCCGCAGCGGCGCAGGCACGACGCTGATCGCGATCAAGCCAATGACGAGAATCCACGCAACCGTGCGACTGACCGCCAGCATTGCTGACCTCGATTGCGGGCCGAAAGGGGACACTTCTTTGATGCTCACCTGCACGGGCCGCTCGTTGCCAGCCAAGCGGCTTTCCAGTGCATCCCGCCGCCACTCATGCATCGTGCCGTGCTACTCAGCCGAAGTGAGGGCGGCGCGAATCGATTCCAGGATCTTGTCTTCACCCTGATCGGTGGCGTTTGGGCTCTTGTTGTTGCCCGGCTGCAGGGCCGGACCGGCGCCGTGCTCTGGTGCTGGCTGCGCCCCAACGAACGAAGCCGGCTGATCGCGCTCTTCATTGTTCTTGGATGCTCCCGCGACCGTTTCGCTGTCGGAAGGCAAGGTTCGGTGTCTGCTTGTACTCGATCGCGCCGCCCAGTCAGGGACAAGCATGAGAGGCACGTAAAGGTCATACGCAATGTCTTCGTCGCTCGCATTCGCGTCGAGCACATCGCGGTAATGGAGCGCAAACGTCGGCTCCCCTCGCAGCAACGCCTGCCAGAGCGCGCGGCCCTCGTTCAGGAACGTGATCGATGCATCCGCCACGGCTTGCACCGAGCTCGCAAGAATTCCAAAACCGGGGGCAGTCACCTTGGCAAACGGCAAGGACGAAACACTTGCACTCTCTTCAAGGTGCGAGAGCTCATCCGCATACGCGGAAAGCGCGTTCTTCGATTCGAGGTCGATCGCTAGCGCATCGCCTGCGAGATATGCATCGGGGAACGCCGCCGAAGTGCGTTCTGTGCGACGAAGAAACTTTGCGGCCATAGAGGTCGAGAGCAGCAGAAGTCCGGCTGCCGTTACGGACTTCGCCTCGGCAGATCGCCGGCGCTCCTGAAGGACACGGAGCGCGGCCAATCGCGGATCAGCGGTGCCCGGTTTCACAACTCGAATGCCACGACGGCCTCCCGGTGAAAGCCCGGTGGCCGGGATTAAAGGCCATTTAATGGTGCCGCACAAGCAGAGAACGCCCAGCTTTGGAGGTTAACGAGTTTCGGGCTCCAGCTATGAGAAGCCATTAAGACCATCCGCGGTTCTGCGCGGATCGGGTGCCCACAGGAATGGCGGCTCTACCGGTTCAGGCGGGTCTGCTTCGAAAGATTCGTTTTCTCCAACCATTCCTGTCCGTGATTGGTATCAGTGTCGTGCCTTCAATGACGAGGCAGCACAACCGTCCGGTGGCAAAGGCGCCAGTGTCGATGTTGATCCGGTTGATGCGCATGTCGGGCTCGCGAACCGGCTCGTGGCCGTGCACCACAAACTTTCCAAAATCTTCGTCGCAGTTCAGAAATTCATCGCGTATCCAAAGCAGGTCCTCCTCCCTCTGACGGGCAAGTGGAACTCCAGGCTTGACACCCGCATGAACAAAGAAAAAATCGCCGCAGGAAAAGCTAAGTTTAAGCGTGTCCAAGAACCGGCGATGAGTTTCGGGGAGGGCCCTCGCAAACGCGCGGGAGAGCTCCATGCATTCATTGTAAGTGGGACGTATGGACGGGTGAATGCCGTAGGATACGAGCGTTTCAAGGCCGCCGAACTGCCGCCAGGTCTCGAGTACGCTGGGATCCTTCAGAAACTCGATCGCAAGGCGTTCGTGATTGCCTTTGAGAAAGACAGCCTCCCGCATGAAGCCGCTGCCGGCCAATCGGTCGAGCACGGCACGTGATGCCGGACCACGGTCGATATAGTCACCGAGAAAAACAACAAGGGGCCTGGGGACCGGATTCAGCGCGATATCCAGGTCGATCTGTGACAAGACATCATTGACGAGATCGAAGCGACCATGGACGTCGCCGACGGCATAAATGCGGATGCCCTCCGGAAGCGCTGGCGGCGCCGGCGGCCGATTAGTCCGGGAAAATATTCGAGTCCACACGCACGCAACCTCGGCTTGGCAATGATCCTGATCCGGCCGGGCGAGACTTTATGCAGCTGAGATATGTAGTCCTTGTTTCATTCCGTAACGGAAGAAAGGACTTGGGACTCGGCCTCGGCCGGCCTGCCAGGCAGAATGATGCCCGGTGAGAAAAATCTGAACGCGTATGATCATCGGCGGTGCTCCGAGAGCAAAGAAGCTAGATTTCCGCCGCGAGGGAGATACTAGGCTGTATTCGAATTCCCTGAAACTGCTTTGCGTCAGAATCTTATGTGAAATGTTGATGTTGCTTAACGTGCGGGCGCTTCGCGTAACTGGAACATTACGTTAGGTAAATCTAATGCCGGCTGCGCACCTCGGATTGGCGCAGCGGCCGGCGTTTTGGACAGCGGCCGGGAGCAGGCGTTACTCGAGCGATGCTACTGAGGGCGCCTGGTGGTTCTCGGTCTTGGGCTCCGTCTGAGACGGTGGATGCGTTCCCGACTTAACCGCCTGCATCAACTGGATGCTCTGAACGTGCTCCACTTGCTCGATCGCGCGCTCGAGCCGCTCGAGCTTCCGGCGCAGTCTCGCTCGTCTGCGCCGCAAGTGAATGCCTGCGAAAGACACGAGCACGCTTCCCAGCAAGGCCGCAACCGCAACGAGCGATGGCGTCGCATTCGGCAGGAGGACCGTGAGACAACCAAGCAACGCAAGCACGCAGGCGACGAGGAATGCGAACAGATGCCGTGATGCTGCTGCGACCACGATCAGTCCGATCAGGAGAACAAGCACGGCGATCGAAAGGGTACCTTGTCCGAGCAGCGACGAACCTAGACCAGCGACGTCGTTGAGAAACGCCATGGCGCCAGCTCCTTCCACATCAACATGCCAACCTGGCAGAACACGCGCTTTCGCTTTGCCAGGACGAGTTGCTTCGAGGCTCTGCAGCCCTGAACCGCGTCGAGAGCAGGGAGAGAAAGATACTCAGCTTGGCTGCCGATATTCCGGCGTGGCACTCTGTGCAACGGACTGGAGCCAATTGGTTCCCAGCCGCACATCGGCATCAGAAAGCTGACTGACCCATTCGACGTGGTCAACATAAGGCCGGTTTGCCTGAACCTTCACCGGGCACGCCGGTTCCTTGAACGACAGCGCTGGAACCGGCTCCCCGCGTTCGTCCAGGTACTGCCGCAATCGCTCAAGCCGCTCATCCAGGCACAGCGAGAGCTGATCCAGACCTGCCTGCGTGACTGTCCTGACATGCTCGTATTCTGGGCCGTCGGGTATTCGCGGCAGTCTCACCTGACGATACCACGCCCGCAGCGCGGTAAGCTGGCCGATATATTCCAGGTTCAGTCCGAGAACTCGGGCAGAAGATGAATTCAGGTCCTCGATGTCCTTGTCAATTGGACGCGCTGCATTCCCAACGATCCGATTGGCAGGCACCTCCTGTCGAATCACCTGGCCGGCCACCGTAAGCGAACCAAACCCAACTTTCTGCGGGCCAACGATCGCACTCAGCCCTCCCAAGAATATGCGAGGTTGCCGGAGGAACACTCCGTGCACGGCGTCGCCGATCAACGACGGTGTCGCCTTGTCACCGCTTCTGCCCCGCGGGGTGAAATTGAAATGAATAAATCCACTCCCAACCTCTGTATGATCCCGGCGCGAGGTGCCACCAGCGATCAACGCGTCGCAGAAATTGATGAGTGATCCCATCGTCACGAAGCTCATCAGGATCGAGTGCTTCAGACCGACAGCATGCGCAGTGGATGCTTCCTCCTCCAGGAGCGTGCCCGGTCGTATGTGCCCGTTTGCGCCAATTCGAGCATTGCGCAGCAGTACGGCTTCGCTCAGATAGCCGCTCGCGATTTCGGTGTTCTCGCCAAGAATGGTGTTGTGCAAGGTCGCCGGACCTTCGGTCCCGATTTTGGCGCCCGGACCGACGAACGTTTGAGTTCCGAGAAGTCGGGTCCCAGGATACAACACCGCGCCGCGAGAGATGCGGCTTGGGTCTACGTCCTCATCAAGGTACGTTTGCCGCCGATCCAGAACGACGACGCCTGCGGCGATCAAGCGGTCCAATTTTCGTTCTAGGCATTCGGACATATTTTCCGATAATCCGGCAGCGGCCATCATTTCAGATTCATATTGCAACGAACGTCGTCGGCAGATCAAGGGATTGACGCGATGCCGAGCATACCGAAGGCGCGCTCTGCCAAGCAGCACTGCGCGAGCGTGCCGCGCGACGGCCTTGGGTAGTCGGAGGGGGGGATGTGACGGCCGGATCTGAGGCTACGCCTGACGGGCCTCACTATTCCGGACCGACGTCGATGCACCGCCGCCGAGGTGTCGGTACAGAACACAGAATCCGATTCTCGTTTGGCATCGCAGAAATTATTCCGCGTCTGTCGGGCGAGCTCGACAGCGGTGCTGGCGTGTAAACGTTGTGACCGACGCGAATGGCTGTTGGCTCGCGCAGTCTAGACGCAGCTGATCTAAGCCGCAGCACCTGCCGGAATATGGGTCCTCGATCGCATCTGCCACGAAATAGGCGTGCGAGCTGAGTGCGAAAAGGCGGCGGCCGAAAGCAGTATGCTCGAGGACCAATTGTCTTCTCCGCTATCTCGGCACCGAATTGGTATTTTGGGACGAATGGTCTCGCATACGTCGTGGACGCGACCGGTGAGACGTATTGCAGGAGACCAAGCAGTGACCGGCGCACAGGTGCGGACGGCGAAGCAAGCAGCCGCTGGATTGGATCCGGCTCGTTCCAGGAGCGTACTCGCGGCGCATTTCGGGACCAGCAAAGCTCTCGCGAAGTCGACTCGCGCTTCGAAGCGAAGTGGAGCGTGCCTTGGCTCGAAGCACCAGAAGCATCCGTCGGCAAAACTCCGGGGGCACCGGGGCGGGTAGGCAGAACTTTTGACTTGGTTAAGCTAACGTACGGCTGCTTACCCAGCGGCAGGGAGGCGCAAAAGGGGTGACTACCGCGCCATCTCGCAGCATACTTAAAGACATGGCCGAGCCATTGTTTCTGCCCAGGACGTTGAGTTTGGAAGATGGGCGATGCCTGCGGACCATCATGGACGCAGACGAGATGATTTATGGCCTACCCGCGCAGGAGCGCGGCGGCCTTCGATGGCGACTTGTCGCCGCAACGCTGCAGGTGGCCTCGACTACGCGCCGTTTCGATCACATCCGGCTCGCCGCCATGAACCTGGAGCGAACACTCCGCACCCAGCCTGTCGGGAGCGTGCGGATCGTGGAGAAGAAGCCTTCCGCATCTTCAATCTCGATCACGGCGCGAGTCAGGAAGGCTTCGATCAGCAGGAAGGCCGGCCGCCGCACCGGCAATGTGTGATGCACGTCACATCCTGGCATTAGGCATATATCTACAATTAAATGTCGTTGAACGCGCTGATGTGATGAATCACTGATGCGGCGGGTGTGTGTATTGTGGGAGTCACCCGATGAGTATGCATGCGCCTCTCAGCAAGGTTTGCGTCGAGGCTCCGCTTCCTCACGTTTCTGAGCCGAATGCAAAAGCCTCGCCGGGAAGTGTTTGGCCTAAGGCCGCTTTGGTGACGGGCGGCGCCGTAACACTGGCCTGGATAGGTCTGCTCGGCTGGCTGCTGATCGAAGCACTTCGCGCGACCTTCTGGTGAGCGTCCATCGAACGCCAACCGGGAGGAGCTCCGCCGCATGGACGGTGGCGTGACCGCGACGGAGCACCGACAATGCTGTTGACGGTGGTCCGGGGGCCTTCTTCACAGCGAGCGTTTGAAGGGCTTGCCATGCCATGTAGCCTCGAGCGCGTTCGCGATGCGTGAGCATAGCGTCATCCCGGCAGTCGGGCTTGGCACTTGGCCGCTGCGGGGCCAAATCTGTGCCTCTACCGTCGAACACGCACTTCGCCTTGGGTATCGCCACATCGATACGGCCGAAGCCTACGAGAACGAGCGCGAGGTCGGAGAGGCGTTGCGGGCATCGGGTGTTTCGCGCGACGACGTGTTCATTACCACCAAGATATCGCCTTCACACTTCATGCCGGATGAGCTCAAGTCCGCCGCCAGGGACAGCCTCACGCGGTTGCGTTTGCCTCACGTCGATCTGCTGCTCCTGCATTGGCCCAACGCGCAGGTTCCTCTCTCCGAGACATTGGACGCGTTGTGCGAAGTCAAGCGAGCCGGGCTTACCCGTCATATTGGAGTATCCAACTTCGAGATCGCCGATATCGCGGAGGCGGCTCGACATGCAAGCGAACCGCTCGTCTGCAACCAGATTGCGATAAACTCATTCGTCGACAGACCGGAATTGAGAGCAGCCTGTCGTGCGCACGACATGGCTGTTGTCGCCTACAGTCCTATCGCTCGTGGCGAGGCGAGCAACGACGCTGTGCTGAAGCGAATCGGGCAGGCCCACGGCAAGAGCGCCGCCCAGGTCTCGCTGCGCTGGCTGGTGCAGCAGGGAATATCGGTTATTCCACGCACCAGTCGTATCGAGCGGCTGTCCGAGAATTATTCAATTTTCGATTTCATGCTGTCTGACGAGGAGATGGCGGCTGTCTCGTCGGTTGCGCGCCGCCGCGTACGTCTCTCCACCTTGATATCGCCGCTGCGCGTGCTTGCGCATAAGACGCTTCCCGAGCCTGCGGCATCGGCATTGCGCTCGGGCTATCGTACGCTGCGTCGATTCATGTCTTGAGGAGCACGCAGTGGTTTACTTCGCCTTGATGGGGCGCCATTGACGCCGCTTTGCGCGGAAGCGCAGCGACACCGCGATAGGTGCCCCAAGGTAATAATTTATGCGCTGGCGCCACGTTGGATAATCATATTTGAGCAGCGAAGTGGTCATCGACACGCTAAATGGTAATTGTTATGCCCGCAGTCTTGTTGCCGTTCCGCAGCGTTGGGGGGGGGTCGTGCGTTCGCGTGTCACAGACCAGAAATATTGGAAGACCCGAGCAGAAACGATGCGCCTCCTTGCGGAGGATGTCCGTGATGCGGACGCCAGAACGAGCTTGTTGAAAGCAGCCGAGAGCTATCAAAGGCTCGCCGATCAGGCCGAACGGTGCAACGGTCGCTCCTCGGATTAACCTTGCCAAAGTAAAGTTTCAGGCCGGTCCTCTTGAATTGGTAGCATTGCCAATCTTCGGAGGGCGGCGACCCTGGCGCGCGCCATTCAACCAAGCCTCCCTCGCGACCGCGTGTTTCGAGCATCGAAAAGAGCGTTATAAAATCGCAGGGCTCTTGCCCAATATCTGGCAGCAAGTTGGTCATGAAAGAACTTGACGTAGCAATAGTCGGTGCCGGTCCATACGGCCTCTCGGTAACGGCGCACCTGTCCCATATCGGCGTGAACTGTCAGATCTTCGGCAGGCCCATGACGACGTGGCGCAGCCACATGCCAAAAGGTATGTCGCTGAAATCCGATGGTTTCGCTTCAAGTCTCTCGGCGCCAGCGGGCGTGCACAAACTCAGTGACTACTGCGCCGAAAAAGGCATTGCCTACCACGACACTTTGATACCGGTGCCACTCGCAACGTTCAATGACTATGGCCTGGATTTTCAGCGACGCTTCGTGCCCGGACTCGATGAGCGTGTTGTTGCGTCGATGAGAGAAACGCCGAAGGGATTCGAACTGTGTCTTGACGACGGCGAGCGGGTCAATGCGCGAAGAGTCGTTGTGGCCGTGGGCGTGACGCATTTTGCTTATGTGCCGGAGCTGCTTTCAACATTGTCGTCCGAATACGTGTCGCACAGCAGCGCGCATCATGAATTGGACCGTTTCCGGAATTCCGACGTGACGGTCATAGGGGCGGGGGCGTCTGCCATCGATATGGCGGCGCTTCTTCGCGAAAGCGGTGCGCGCGTAAGCATCGTGTCGCGCGCACCGGTGATCAATTTTGCGTCGAAACCGGCAACCGGCAGTCGGCCGTTGTGGCAGAGGGTTCGCCATCCGTCTTCGGGACTTGGTCCTGGCCTGAGGTCACGAATCTATTGCGATTGGCCGCAGCTCTACAGATTTCTGCCAGCGTCGTTGCGGCTCGGCATCGTCCGGCGCCACCTCGGGCCGTCCTCGCCCTGGTACATGCAGCCGCGAGTGATCGGCAAAGTCAACGTGGAGCGTGGTGTCGAAATCGAAGGGGCCGCTGTACAAGGCAACCGCGTCGTACTGAATCTGCGGCGCGACGGCCAGGTCGGACAGCGGATCGAGTCTGATCATGTCATCGCCGCGACTGGTTATCGCGTGGATTTGAGTCGGCTTCCGTTCATGGACGAAAAACTTCGCTCCCGGATCCGCACGTCGGGATCGATGCCGATTCTTTCAAGTAACTTCGAGGCATCCGTTGGCGGACTTTATTTTGTCGGACTTGCTGCCGCTGGAAGCTTCGGTCCATTGATGCGATTCGTATATGGTGCAGAGTTTGCGGCGCGCAGAATCAGCCAGCACGTTGCCGGAAATCGTTAGTTCCGGTCCGTGTCAAATCCTGACCACGCTCCGGCCCGGTGAGCATGACTCACCGCTGTACTTGTTTCCGGGGGCCGGCGGCGACAGCCGGGAGCTGTCTCCGCTGGCGCGTCAACTGGGCGGCAGGAACCCGATCGTCGGCGTGGAATTGGCCAAGTGCGCCGCCGGCCTTTCCGAACCACTGACCGTCAAGTCGGTCGCTCACCGTTCCGCATTGGCAATACGGGCTGCGCAGCCCTCCGGTCCGTACTTTCTCGCCGGCTATTCTTTCGGCGGACTCGTCGCAGTGGAGGTCGCGCAGTTGCTGCGCGAGGCCGACCAGCAAATAGGTTGCCTCGTTCTGATTGATGCGTTCTACGATCAGCGTTTTTGGCCCATGACCCTGTTCCTCAAGTCTCAAAGCCGGCGAATGTTTTGGCATCTCAAGGAGCTTGTGTCGGAGCCGCTGGGCCCAGCCTTGGCCAAAATCGGCATTCGCACCCGCAATCTTCTGCGGCGGGTGCGTGAACGATTCTCGCAGTCTGCGAGCCGCAACGTTCCAGGCAGCATCAGCGCTTCGATTCAGGAACAATGCATTGCCGCCATAGCCACGTATCGACCTTTCCACTATCCGGGCCAGATCATCGTCATCCGCGCGGAAGCTGATGACGATTTCGCGTGCAATCCGGTCGCGCTTTGGCGGACGTACTCCGATTTCGTACGCGGCATAACGATCCCCGGCAGTCATCTGGGAACGGTTCGCGATCCGGAATCAATTTCGCAGCTCGCGGCCGCCATCGACGGATGCCTGAGCAAGCCAAGCCTTCCGACCGGTCAGCCGACCCGGCCGCATGTGCTCGTCATGACCGCATTCCGCTGGCCGTTGGCGGGACAGCTGGCACGAACATTCCACGACGCGGGCGCAAAGGTAGATGTGCTTTGTCCGAAAGACCGTGGGTTGGCTCGAGCGCCGTTCGTGGATGCCGCATATTGGTATTCGATCTTCTCGTCGGTTGCGTCATTACGAGCGGCGATTACGGCCGCGCAGCCGGATCTGCTGATCCCCTGCGACGATCCAATCACGTCGCAGCTCCATCAGCTTTACGAGTCGACGGATTCAGATAGCGCGCTACGGGCGTTGCTCGCCAGGTCGCTGGGCAGTCCCGAAAAGTTTGAGACGTTCTACTCGCGCGTCGATATTGCCAGGAAGGCGCGGGAGCTGGATGTTCCCTGCCCAAAGACCGCTCTCGTAACGAACCTGGAGGAGCTTCGCGACAAATTGGCGGAGTTCGGCCTGCCCGCAGTTCTCAAGCTGGATGAAACTTGGGGCGGCATGGGAGTAGCGATTGTCAGGACAGCCGCGGAAGCGGAGTGTGCCTTTGCCAGATTGCGAAGGTGGCCAAGCATCCCGCGCGCTTTTAAGCGTCTGGTTATGCGGAGGGATGCCGCGCTGCTCAGACGAGTTCTCGACGGTCGCAAAAACGTGGTGAGCCTACAAGAGTATGTCGATGGTCGGCCGGCTAATGCAGCTGTTGCATGCTGGAAAGGCAAAGTTCTGGCGTCGGTCCTCGTTGAGGTCTTGGAGTCTGACGGGCCGACGGGGCCAGCCACTGTCGTGCGTGTCATTGATCATCCCGGCATGTCAGCGGCTGTCGAGCGGATGGTGGAACGACTGAAGCTTTCTGGGCTGTGCGGATTTGATTTCATTTTGCGGACCGATGATGCCAGCGCCCAGCTGATCGAATTGAACCCCCGTGCGACGCCCGCATGCCGCTTGCTTACGGCGGAAGGTGCGACGCTGAGTGCGGTCTTGTGCGACCAGTTGCGTGCCCTGGCTGATCGGCCAAGCCCGTTGGCGACGGATGTGTGATCCAGTCCAGGCCGATCGGTCCAGCCGAACGCAGGGCCTGCTTGGTTTGGCTGCTGCGGCGTCGTCGGACGGTGCAGGTTAATGGCTCGGCAACCGGAACGGTTCGGCAACATTAACCTATATGGCGGAAAACATAGATCGGACGGCCTGTTATCGCGCTGATAGGCGCGGCAATTTGGCCGGATCACCATGCTGCCGAGCCCCCTTGTCAGAGCCAGCCAGTTTAAGTCAAAATAGCCCCTTAAAGTTGTAAGTTGTGACGGGAGTGAACATGAGCAGCTTGTTGAAGGCTATCCTGCTTTCGTTGACGTTGATCGGCGTGCCCGCTGGCTATGTGTTCTACTCGGCCGTCGTATCACCCAACGACTGGGTGTACCAAGGCGCGGGCAACTGGACCGATGGAGGAGTGCACGGAGGCTACAGGGGCGCGCCCGGTCCGCTGATGGGCGCCGGTCTTCCGTTGATCGTTGTCGCAGGCGGCGTGTGGCTCTATCGCCGTAGCCGCCAGAAAAAAGCCAGCTAGCTTCCCGGCTCTTGCAAAAACACAGAGGGCCCGCGACGAGTGACGATGACCGCCGCGGGCGCTTGGTAGCCTGGCCTGATCCGCAAGCGTGGCCGTTACGCAGCCTGTATCCGCTTGGTGTGCCGCACCACAACCATTCGAATGGTCCCAGGGCGGGACGCATCGCATCACGCAACGTCACCGAGATCGCTGAGAGGTTCCCATCGCGGATCTCGCCGGTTGCTCCTGTCACCGGCAAGGTCGAGTTCCGCTCGCCTGGTGATGTCGCGGGAGGGCTTGGCCCAGCTGCTGCATGACATACGTTACACGGTATGACCGTGTTTACGCGTAACTTTACCGCCGTGGCCTTGGGCCTTGCGTCAGTGAGTCTGATATCAGGCGGCGCGTCGGCGCGGCAGTGCCCCTACGGCTATGAGCGGAACGGTCCTTACTGCGTGCCAATCGCACAGCAGTACCGCCAACGGTTCTACCGTTACCCCAAGCCCCCTGGTCCCCGCGTCTATGGAGGCCACTACGAAGGCCGTATCGACAGTCGCGTCGACAGCCGCGTCGGAGCGGGCGGATGCCCAGTCGGATATTATCGTGCAACCGGCGGATGCCTTGCCATGAGGCGGTAATAAGGTTCGTCGGCTACACAGGCTTGATTAAGTCACAGGTCACACGGACTTAATGGCCGATTTCAACGTTGCCGGAATTCTTCAAGCACGACATTTCCTGCAAGGTGCGCTCGACGGCCACGCGCGCCACTCCCAGGGCCTCGCGAGTGATGGCAAACACCCGCCTCACTCTGTCGGTCGGGCCGCTGTCTGTGCTGTGCCGCGCTGATCGAATGATTGAGGATTGTGGCTCGGCGGTGATCGGCGCTGCTGGCCAACCGAGCAACGGACTGTCAGCTCGCACGAATGCGACTCACGCAGTTACTGACGTCAGTCGTCGAGGTTTGCTTACCTTTGTGGCGCTACAAAGAATTGCGAAGATGCTTCATTGCAGTGCTGACGTAACGTCGTGTCGCCCAAAGTCTAAGCGAGAGTTTGACGGACCGACGTAATAAATTTGTCGCCGAATCGTCAAGCAACACTTTCATATTATTCGTGGGGTGCGACCGCATAGCGGCGATGTTGTTCCTGCATCTTGCAATTCAGCGATCCGAAATATTGGAATACGCGTGCTGAAACCATGCGTGCCAGCGGAGAATGTCGGTGACCCTGATGCCAAGGCTACGCTGCTAAGAGTGGCGGACAGCTGCCAGAGCTGGCGACCATGTCGATGACGTTTGGGATCGGATGACTGAATCCGGATGCTGCGAACAGGCTGTTAGGGAAGTGAGGCTGTCGCGATGGACCAAATCGTTACGGGCTACAAGAACAGATCGACCCGCTTCACCCCGGCAAATATTCGCCAGATAATCAATCTTGTTGAGCGTGGAAGAAGTCGCGAAGAGATTGCGGAGGTGATCGGCGTAACAGTTGGTACACTTCAGGTCACGTGTTCGAAACTGGGCATCAGCTTACGGCGACCGCGAGCTGATGTCGGCGCCTACCTCATGCGTCAAGGGGGCGCGGCCCGCAAAGAATCGTCCAGTGCGCTTCATCCCATTGCACTGAAGAAAATCGACGCGCAGCCTGAGTCGTCCGCCACGGATTCAGTGGGGAGTCCGGCTGATCACCAGGCCGATGCAAATTCTCATGCGCCGGCTGTAGCGTCCAACGAACCTTCGACTGACGTGAATTTCGCGATCGAAATTCGTTACAAGGGGCAGATGCGGCGAACAGAGCTGCCCCTGTCTCAAGAAATGGTGGGGAAGCTTGCACTGGAGGCCGAGCTTCGTGATTTGAGGCTGGGTGAGCTGCTTGTGCAGGTGATATTGAGTCTGGACAAAGACAAATTGTTGGAGCTGGCACTTGACCACGGAAGGTCAGGACAAGCCGTGATCATCAACGATTGAGGATCTTGTAGCTGGTCCTGCGCGAGACGCCGAACTCGCGGCAGAGCTCTGCCATCCTCTCGCCGTCCAGCAGGCGAGCGATGACCTTCAGTCGTTCATCCATTGCGTTCACTCCTGCCAGGGCCGTTCAAAAAACTTACGTCGATGCCACCGTGCACGCCGGCGCGCTCTCACGCCGTACCGCCGCGACCTCGGCGTCGATCGCCTCGAGCAGCACCTCGACCCAGCGCTGCGGCACGCGCCGGACAATGAAAACCAGCCGGCTGCGGCGGTCGTCGGACGGCCAGCGATCGAGCCAGGCGGGTGGATGAAACACGTGCTGGACGCCGTGCACGACTGCCGGGCGATCGGGGCTTTCGGCAATGTTCACGATGGCTTTGAAACGCAGGAGGTCGGCGCCGCAGTGCTCCGCCAGCGCCTCGAGAAACAGCGTCAACGTCACGGCCCGGATCGGTTCCTCGCGCACGATCGCAAAAGTTCGGATGTCGGCGTCGTGGTGATCGTGCGCATGGGCGTGGGCTGCTTCCGTCAGCCACGAGATGACGTCCGTCGACTTCGTCTGCGGATCATAAAGGCCCGCAGTGAAGACGAGCGGCGAAGCCATCCGCCCATGGTCGGCGGTCAGCACCGGTGCGCCGGCGTTGAGCTGTTCGAGACGGCGGAGCAGGGCGGGATGCGACGATCCGGCCATGTCCAGTTTGGTCAGGACGAGACGGTCGGCGACGGCGACCTGCTTGCGCGAAATAGCCTCGCGCTCGAGGGTTTCGACACCATTGACCGCATCCACCGTCGTCACGACGGAGCCGAGCACGAGCCGGCCCGCGACAGTCGCATCGGTCATCAGCGTCTGCAGGATCGGCGCCGGATCGGCAAGCCCGCTCGTCTCGATGACGATCCGGTCGAACCGCGTGCAACGGCCTTCGTCGCGCCGCTGCAGCAGATCCTGAAGCGTTTGCGCCAGGTCGGTCCGGATCCTGCAGCAGAGACATCCGGTCATCAGCTCGATGAAGCTGTCCTCGCTCGCCGCGATGAGCTCGTGGTCGAGCCCGACCTCGCCGAACTCGTTGATGATCACCGCGGTCCGCGAGAAATCCGGTTGCGTCAGCACATGGCGCAGCAGCGTGGTCTTGCCGCTGCCGAGGAAGCCGGTGAGCATCGAGACCGGGATGATGCTTGCGCTCATCACGACGGCACCAGCGGAGCAACCGCGATCCGCGCACGGTTTGCGGCGTAGCCGGGATCGAGCGCCTCCCTGACCTGGCGCAGAACGGCGACCAGCGAAATCGCCCCGCGCTTTCGGCCGTCGATCGTCACCATCCACCGAAACATCACATCCGGCGGCGCCGGGTCGATGCGTATCGATCTGCGGCTCTCCACGATCACAAACCCGCCGTCGCCGGTGCGCTCGACCCGGCCGGTCACACACCATGCCATCAGGCTTTGCGCCAGCAGCTCGTAGGCAAGATCGCCCTGCGATGCTGTCACGGCGCTGCTCCGCTCAGGATCGCGGCTGCAATCTTGCGCTTGAGGTAGCGGCCGTCGTTCGGGCTGCCGAAGTACTGGCCGTGCTCCGTCATCACCTTGCCGCGCAGGATCGTCACGGCCGGCCACGCGAAGATGTCGTGTCCTTCCCAAGGCGTGTAATCGCTCTCGTGCAGGTCGGCCGCGCGAACCTTGCCGCGCCGCGTCGGATCGAGGATCGCGATATCGGCGTCGCTGCCGACCGCGATCGCGCCCTTTCGCGGGTACAGCCCCATGATCTTTGCCGCGTTGGTCGAGACGAGGTCGACATAGCGCGGGAGCGAATAGCCGCGGCGCGCGACCATCTCGGTGTACATCACGGCAAGGCGCGGCTCGACGCCGGAATTGCCGCCGGTGGTGTTGTCGATCCGGTCGCCCACGGTCTTGTCCTTGAGCGTGCAGCAAAGCTCGTCGGTGGCGACGGTGTGGATCACGTCACTGGCGGTGCCGTGCCAGAGCGCCTTCTGATCCTCCTCCGACTTGAGCGATGGATAGGTATGATAGATCTGGCCGTTGGGCCGTTTGTAGTCGTTCGCCGAGTAGAGCAGATATTGATGCAGCGTCTCGCCGTAGACGGGCAGGCCCTTGCGGCGCGCCTCGGCGATGGCGGCGACACCCGTGCCGGCCGACACGTGCATCATGTAGAGCGCGGTGCCGGGCACGCTTTCGGCCAGCCGCAGGATGCGGCGAAAGCTCAGGTCCTCCGACAATTGATTGTGAACCTCGGCGAGATTCTCGAAACCCACCCGGTTCTCGCGGATGAGCTTCGCATACATGTGCATGACGATGTCGTTGTCTTCCGCGTGGATGACGCCGAGTCCGCCTTGCTTCGCCAGCACCTGGAACGCCTCCCAGATATCGCCGAAATCGATCATGCGGCCGGTGCGCCCCGGCAGGATATTGGTGGTGAATATCTTGAGCGTCGGGTAGCCGGCCTGGATCGCCTCCGCGAGCTGGCCTGAGAATTCGGGCGGCGGATCGGTATGCAGCATGAGGTGATAGGCCCAGTCGCACGGGCTTTTACCGACGAAATCCTTGTCGCGCGTTTCGATCGCCTGATTGGCCGTCGCGCCGTCCCGCCAGTACGCAAAATCGATCAGGGTGGTCGTGCCGCCGAACAGCGCTGCGCGTCCGACCTGCTCCGGTCCGGCGGTGACGAGCGGTGTGCCGTCGGGCTTGAGCCACACGTGATGCATGTGCACGTGCGGGTCGATGCCGCCGGGCATGACGATGTGCCCGTTCGCGTCGATCACGCGGGCGGCGGATTCGGTTGCGAGCGTGCCGGGCGCGGCAATTGCTGCGATGGTCTCGCCCGCGACGGCGACGTCGCAGGCGACGACGCCCTGGGGCGTCACGACGTCGCCGCCACGGATAATGAGGTCGAGCATCAGGCCTCCTGGTTCGAGCTGATCAGCTCAGGCTTTGGTCGACGCAGTCCTCGTAGGCGTGCGGCCGGGAAATGTAGCCGCCCGACGCCAGGCTGTCGGCGAGCTGCGTGAACCCCTGGCGCGACACCTCGGGCGTGCGCGACCAAAGTCCGGCATCCCGATAGTGGCGATACGAGCTTGCCAGCATCTCGCGCGGGACCTGCGGGTAGTAACGCGCGACTGCGTCGGCGAGCTGGTCGGCGCCGTGCTCCGCGACCCAGGTCAGCGTCCGGCGGGTGGCGCGCACCATGGCGTCGAATGCCGCGCGGTTGCGGCGGACACTGTCGCGGCTCGCCAGGAATGTCGTGTAGCAGGTTGGCCCGCGCGAGCTCGCAGCGTGGAGAATCTCGCCGGCACCTGCCTGCAGCGCCATCGACACGTAGGGCTCGAACAATTGCGCCACATCGAGCTCGCCACCGTGCAGCGCCTCCAGATTTTGCGCCATCGTCCGTCCGGTCACGCGATCGATTGTTTCCGGATCGATGCCCTGGAGGCGCAGGTCGTGCTGCAGACAGAGCCAGGGAGTAGGGACCTCCGACACGGTGCCGAGCTTCAGCCGGGTCAGATCAGCGAGCCGGAACGACGATGCGTCGCGTTTGCCGACCAGGAAGAATGGATCCCGCCCCGCGACCTCGCAAAAGCAGACCAGCGGCGACCCGGGATCGATGTCGTGCGCCTTCATGACGCGCATGGGGCCGCCCCACGAGATGTCGATCGACCCATCGAGCAGACCTGCGGCCGCCGCGGCCGGCGCCGGCGAGGTGAGCAACTCCACCTGGACGCCCTCATCGGCATAGAAGCCGAGCGCGTGCGTGGCGTAGAATGGCCCGTAGAACACCGCGCGAAAGTTCTCCGAGAGCTTGACGTGCATGCACGGTCCGGGCGTGACAGGCGATGTGAATGGCTCCAGCGGTGGCGTCGGACCGATCGAGGGAGCCAGCCGATGAGAAGTGTGCCAAGCTTTTTGCTTGTTGTCGTCGCTTTTGTCCTTGCACACGCGGGCGCCGCCCATGCGCAAACGAGCTATCCGAGCCGGCCGATCCAGCTCGTCGTCACCGTGCCGCCGGGCGGCGCCGCCGATCTCGTCGGCAGACTGATCGGCTCCAAGCTGTCCGACGCGCTCGGGCAAACGGTGGTGATCAGCAACCGCGGCGGCGCCGGCGGCACGATCGCGGCTGGGCAGGTCGGCAAGTCGGACCCGGACGGCCACACCCTGCTGCTGAACACGATCGCAACCCACGGCATCGGCCCGCACATCTATGCCAACCTGCCGTATGACCCGGTGAAGGACTTCGCCCCGGTCATTTTGGTCGCGAAATTGCCCTTGATCATGGTGGTCAACGCCGAGCTTCCAGCCCGATCCGTCAACGACGTGATCGCGCTGGCCAAGGCGAAGCCCGGTCAGCTCTCGTTCTCGTCTTCCGGCAGCGGCGGCGCACCGCATCTCGCCGGTGAGCTGTTCAAGAGCCTCACGGGCACGGACCTGTTGCACGTGCCGTATCGCGGAAGCGGCCCGGCGGTCATCGATCTCGTTGGCGGACGCATCACCATGATGTTCGACGCCACGCCTTCGCTGCTGGCCCACATCATCTCAGGCAAGCTGCGGCCGTTGGCCGCCGCAAGCCCGCAACGCCACCGACTGCTGCCGGACGTTCCGTCATTCGCCGAGCTCGGTTATCCGGGAATGGACATTGCGCTCTGGTACGGCGTCGTTGCTCCCGGCGGCACGCCGGCGCCGATCGTGCAACGGCTCAATGCCGAGCTGGCCAGGATTCTGGACATGCCTGACGTTCAGAAGAATCTGACCGAGCAGGGGGCCGACGTGCAGGGCGGGACGGCCGAAGACTTCGACGCGTTCATGCGCAGCGAGTCTGCGCGCTGGAGCACGGTGGTGAAGCAGGCCGGCATCAAGCCGGAATGATTGACAATCAAGCATGCCTCGCGCAGGCGCGCACGATCTGCGCGAAGCTTTCCGCGAGCGGTGAGAGCGTCCGGTCCTTGGCCCGGCTCACGCCCAGCGCTCGCGTCGCGCCCGCCTCGGCGAGCCTGATGCATGTGAGCAGGCCGGCACGCCGCTCGATCGTCACCAGTTGCCGCGGCATGACCGACACGCCGTTGCCGTGCATCACGATCGACTTGATCGCGGACATGGAGTTCGTGAGCGTCGCACTTGTCGGCCAGCCGAGCCCGGCCACGACGAACAGCGACTCGATCTGCCGGTGAAACGCGCTCTGGTCGTTGGGCAGGACCCAATGCACCGCTCCGATCTGTCGAAGCGACAAGACGCGGCGGCGCGCCAGCGCGTGCGTCGATGCGACGACGATGCTGAAGGGGTCGGTTGCGAGCGGCTCCTCGACGACGCCGGGCACGGCGGGATAGACCCCGACCGGGCCCACCATCAGGTCGATGCGGCCGGTGAGCAAAGCCGGCATGGCCTCGCTGAACACCAGCTCGAGCACCGTCACCGCGGCGTTGGGATTCTTCTGTCGCAATTGCGCCAGCGCGCGCGGCACCAGGTCGGCGCCGGCGACCGGGGTGATGCCGACGACCAGCGGTCCCTCCGCCGACAGCGTGTGGTGCCGCAGCTCCTCGCTGGCGCGGTTCATCTGCACCTCGACGATCTCGGCATTGCGGACGAGGAGCTGGCCGGCCGCGGTGAGGCTCGCGCCGTGCCGGCCGCGCGAGAGCACACTGGTTCCGATCCTGCGTTCCAGCTGGGAGATGCTGGTCGACAATGCCGGCTGCGACATGTTGAGCACCGCCGCCGCGCGGCTGAACGATCCTTGGCGCGCGATCGTGAGCAGATAGCGCAGTTGGCGAAAATCGAGATCCATTCAGAGAACCTATGGAAAGTCGAATTTTCCTTATTTGACATGAATGGCTCAAGCCACGTCAACTGCATACGACCGGTGCGCGTCGCCGCGGCCGGCAGGCAAGAACCACACCGGGAGCGAAACGCTTGGACGCCGGACTGCCCGATCGCGTGCATCTCGTCGGCAGCGTCGGGCTCGACGATGCCGCTGAAGTCTTCCGCACCGCCGGCCGCGCCCTGGGGCGGCGGCTCAAACGCGTGCCCGACGGCGAGCCGGGGCCGCGCCGCCTGTGGGTCAGCTTCCAGTATCCGTTCCTGCGCTCGAGCCCGTTCCTGCGGCCCGATCCGAGCGGAGCTTTGCGCAAGACGTCCGGCTTTCCGCTCCTCTGCCTGGCGGAGGGTGTCGAGGCGTCCGAGCTGCATTTCGGCGAGCTCGGATACGCACGAGAAGCGCGCGCGTCCTATCTCGATTTCCAGGCGGCCCGGGCGCGCGGCGACGTGCCGGCCGGCGCGCGGTTTCAGGTCTGCCTGCCGACGCCGATGGGCGTCATGTACGCGTTTTGCACCGCGCCCGACGTCACCGTGATCGAGCCGGCCTATGAGCGCGCCATGCTGCGCGAGGTGGCGGCGATCTGCGCCGCGATCCCGCACCATGATCTCTGCATCCAGTGGGACTTCTGCCACGAGATGATTATCTGGGACGGCCAGCCGCAGGATCATTTCCCGCTGGTGAAGGCGTCGCCCGACGAGATCGTCGCCCGCGTCGCCCGCCTCGGCACGGCCGTGCCGGCCGACGTCGAGCTCGGCTTTCATCTCTGCTACGGCGATTTCGGCGCCAGGCATTTCATCGAGCCGCGCGACGCCGGCAAGATGGTCGAGGTGGCGAACGCATTCTGCACGCACGTGAAGCGGCCGATCGCCTACATTCACATGCCGGTACCGCTCGCGCGCACCGACGATGCGTATTTCCGCCCGCTGCAGGACCTGCGTCTGCCGGCGTCGACCGAGCTCTATCTCGGCGTGGTGCACGCGAAGGATGGCGCGGAGGGCACGCGTCGCCGCATCGAGGCGGCGCGGCGCTATGTCCAAAACTTCGGCATCGCCACCGAATGCGGCATGGCCCGCGCGCGCACGCGGAAGACCATCGAGGATCTCCTGCACGTCCACGTCGAGACGTCACGCGAGCCGGGACAGGCGTAGGGAGGGGCCATGCGTGCCGTCCTCGCCATCGTCGTGGCGCTGTTGAGCTCTCACGCAGCCCAGGCACAGAGCTGGCCGACCAAGCCGGTGAAGATCATCGTGTCGCAGGCCGCGGGATCGGTGCCGGACATCGCCTGCCGCATCATCGCCGACCGCCTGTCGCACGCGATCGGGCCGGTCTATGTCGAGAACCGCCCCGGCAGCGGCAACATCATCGGCGCGCAGGCGGCCGCGCGCTCCGAGCCCGACGGCGCGACGTTCTTCTTTGCCACCGCCGCGGCGCTCGTCTCGAACCCGTTCACCTACAAGGCCCTGCCGTACGATCCCGCACGCGACTTCACGCCGGTCGCCATGGCGGCGAAAGGGCCGTTCATGGTGCTGGCGCATCCTGACCTGCCGGTGAAATCCTTCGCCGACCTCTTCGCCTACGAGAAGCAGAGCCCCGGCAAGCTGTCGATCGCGACCGACGGATCGCGGAATTTCTCGGGGATGCTTTCGTCCTGGCTCGACAAGCTGTCAGGCACCGCCATCGCGCAAATCCCGTATCCCAACATGAACCAGGGCGCGCAGGATGCCATTGCCGGGCGCGTGCAGCTGGTGATCCTCGCGATACCCGCCGCTGCGCCCTTCATCGCCAGCGGGCAGCTGAAGCCGCTCGCGGTCAGCTCCGGAAAATCGATGCCGCGTTTCGAAGGCGTGCCGCCGATCGCCGACACCTTTCCCGGCGTCGAGCTGGTCGGTTGGTTCGTGTTTGTCGCCCCGACCGGCACGCCGGACGACGTGGTCCGCCGCATGAACGCGGAGCTGGACAAGATCCTCAAGGATCCGGCCATCGCCAGCCGTCTGGTCGATCTCGGCTTGTACACCGAGGGCGCGGCGACGCCGGAAGCGACCGCCACGTTCATTCGTTCCGAACATGAGATGTGGGGCCGGTTGACGCGCCAGATCGGCCTCGAGCCGCAATAGCAATTGTCGCGAGCAGATCGGAAGGACCTCCATGTATCTCCGGAACAGCTGGTACGTCGCCGCGTGGCCGCACGAGATCTCCGACAGGCCGTTCGCCCGCACCATTCTCGAGGAGCCGATCGTCTTCTATCGCAAGACGGACGGATCGGTTGCCGCGCTGGAAGACCGCTGCGCCCACCGCCATGCGCCGCTGCATCTCGGTCGCGTCAAGGGCGATCACCTCGAATGCGGCTATCACGGCCTGGTATTCGACTGCACGGGACGCTGCGTGAAAGTTCCGGCGCAGGACCAGATCCCGCCGAAGGCCCGCGTCAAATCCTACCCCGTCGCCGAGAAGCACGGCTGGGTGTGGATCTGGATGGGTGCCGCCGAGCGGGCGCCATCGACACCGATCCCGGACTTCACGCGCATGAGCGATCCGGCCGGCGCGCCGACCGGCACCACCAACCACGTCCGCTGCAGCTACGAGCTGATCAACGACAACCTGCTCGACCTGTCGCATGTCGGCTATGTCCACGGCTCGACCATCGGCAATAACGAGATGGGGGAGAAGGGACGCATCCGCGTCACGCGCACGGACAAGGGCATCCGCGTGACGCGCTGGGTCATCGACTGCGCGCCGCCGCCAACCTACCTGCGCAGCGGACTGTTCGTGGAGAGCGATCGCCTCGATCGCTGGCAGATCATCGACTTCGAGCCGCCGTGCTTCGTGCAGATCTACGTCGGCGGTGCGAAGACCGGCACCGGCGCGCCGGAAGGCAATCGGGTCGGCGGTCTCGGCATGTGGATCATGAACGCGGCGACACCGGAGACGGCCGGGACGACGCAGTACTTCTGGGGCGTGGCCCGCGACTTCAAGATCGACAATCCGCAGGTGACGGACGCGCTGCACAAGGAGATCGCCACCGCGTTTCAGCAGGACAAGGACATCCTCGAGGAGCAGCAGAAGGTCATTCATCTGTTCGTCGATCCGGAGAATGTCGACATCGTTGCCGATGCCGGGGGGATTCAGGCGCGCCGCCTGTTGCGTCAGTTGATCAGGTCGGACGGCGACGCGCGCGCCATCGCGTGAGCGGCGCGCATCGATCGAGCCGGGAGGAGGACCGTCATGAAAAAAGTCTTGGCCTGCCTGCTGTTTCTGTGCGCCGCGACAGCCGCGGCCTCGGCTCAGCAGTTCACCATGAAGCTGTCGTCGCCGACCATCAACGACGTCACGCACGAGTGGATGAAGGCGTTCAAAGCCGGTGTCGAGAGCCGCAGCGCCGGCCGCGTCAAGGTCGAGATCTATCCAGCCAATCAGCTCGGACAGATCCCGGCGACCGTCGAAGGCGTGGCGCTCGGCACCATCGAGTTCACCGTCCCGGCGGTCGGCTTCCTGATCGGCCTCGAACCGCGCTTCCAGACGCTCGACGCGGCCGGACTGTTCGACAGCCTCGCGCATGGCCATAAGGTGCTCGCCGACCCCGACATCCGCGCGCGCCTCGCCTCGTTCGGCGAGAGCAAGGGCGTCGAGCCGCTGATCACCTTCCTCAACGGCCCGATGATGCTGGCATCGCACAAGCCGGTCCGGACGGCCGCGGATATCAAGGGCCTCAAGCTGCGCGTGCCCGGCGCCGCGCCGATGCATATCGAGCCGTTCAAGAAGCTCGGGGCGTCTCCGGTGTCGCTGCCGCTCGGCGAGGTGCTGCCGGCGCTGCAGAACAAGGGCATCGACGGGGCGGTCACCGCGTTCACCGTGCTGACCGCGTTCAAATATTACGACGTCGCCAGGACCGCGACGTTCGTTCCCGGCACCTGGGCCGTCGTGTCTGGGATCGTCAACCGCCGCTTCATGAAGTCGCTCGGCCCGGAGCTGGAAGCGATCGTCCGTGACGAGGCGAAAAGGGCCGAGGTGCTGTTCTCGACCTACGGCGTCGAGGACGTCGCCCGCATCCGCAAGACCTGGGAGCAGAACGGCGGCGAGGCCATCGTGATGTCGCCCGGCGACGCAAACGCATATCTGGAGCAGGTCACCTCGGTCGTGCCCGGCATCGTCGACAAGAATCCGAAGATGAAGGAGGACTACGCGGCGCTGCTCGATGCGGGCAAGAAGCATCGTTGAGCTGCGGCCATGGTGGATCGCCTTTTCGACGCGATCGCGAGCGTTGCCGAGCGAGTCCTGGCGGTCGCCTTCGTGGCGGCCGTCCTCCTCAACTTCGCGAACGCGGTCGACCGCTACATTCTCAACGAAAGCATCCTGAGCGCCGACGAGATCCAAATCTACACCATGATCTGGATCACGTTCCTGGGCGCCTTCGTCGTGACGTGGCGCCGCCGCCACCTGCGAATGGACGTGCTGCTGCTCGCGCTGCCAAGGCCGTTGCAGAGGCTTCAGCGCTTCGTCGAGCTGGTGCTGCTGGCAGGCGTCGGCGGATTCATGCTGGTGAATTCCTACGACTACACCGCGAGCATGTATGCGATCGGCCGCACCAGCGATTCCGCCGGCATCCCGCTGTGGACGATTCACGCCGCCTTGCCGATCGGCTTCGGTCTGATGGCGGCCGTGAGCGTGTGGCGTCTCCTCGCCTGGCGCCGTGCCGGTGCCGAGCCGGAGGAAACGGCTCAGCGCGGGGCTCCGGAATGACGTTCGCGCTCGCGATCCTGCCGCTGGTGCTGCTGCTGCTCGGCTTTCCGATCTTCATGGTGCTGCTGACGGCGGTGACGGTCGCGGTCGTGGGCTTCATGAATGTGCCGGTCGCCGTCCTGCACCAGAACCTGTTCGGATCGATCAACTCGTTTGCGCTGCTCGCCGTCCCGTTCTTCATCTATGCGGGTGAGCTGATGGGGCGCGGCAGCGTCGCCCAGCGGCTGGTCGATTTCGTCCAGTCGGGCGTCGGCTCGGTGCGCGGCAGCCTGGGCGTGACGACGGTGGGCACCGCGGCGATCTTCGGCGCGATCTCAGGCGTCAGCTCTGCCTGCGTGGCGACGGTGGGGAAGGTCATGTACCCGGCCATGCGGCGCGCGGGATATCCCGAGCATTTCGCGGCGGGTCTGGTCACCGCGGTCGGCGCCATCGACATCATCATCCCGCCGAGCATCCCGATGATCGTGTACGGCGCGGCCGCCGAGGAGTCGGTGCCGCGTTTGTACGCGGCGGGCATCTTTCCCGGGCTGCTGCTCGCCGGCATGCTCTCCGCTTACGTCATCTGGCGGGCCACACGCGGCGGCTTCGGCAGCGCCGAGCCGTTTCGCTGGGATCGCCTTCTCCGCGCGTCGGCCCGCGGCGTGTGGGCGCTCGGGGCGCCGGTCATCATCCTCGGCGGCATCTACGGCGGCGCCTTCTCGCCGACCGAGGCGGCCGCGGTCGCCTGCGTCTATGCGGCGCTGGTGACGCGCTTCGTCTTCCACGAGCTCGGCTGGCGTGACATCCTGGAGGCCGCCGCCACCACGGTGGTGTTCACGTCGCAGATCCTCGTCATCGTCGCGTGCGCGGGTGTGTTCGCGTGGCTCCTCACCATCAACCAGGTTCCGGCCCTGCTGGTCGGCTGGTTGCAGTCGTTGAGCGTGTCATCATGGATGCTGCTGCTGGCCATCAACGTGCTGCTGCTGCTGGTCGGTTGCTTCCTCGATCCGCTGTCGGCGATCCTGCTGCTCAGCCCGCTGCTGGTGCCGATGGTCAAGGCGCTCGGCATCGATACGGTGCATTTCGGCATCGTGGTGACCGTCAACCTGGCGATCGGCCTGTTTCATCCGCCGTTCGGCATCAATATTTTCGTCGCGCAATCGGTGCTCGGTCTCGACCTGAAGGCGATCTACCGCGGCATCGTCCCGTTCCTCGTCGTCTATCTGATCGCGCTGGTCTTGATCACTTACGTTCCGGCCATATCGCTGCTCGGTCCGCGCCTGTTGATGGGCGTCCACTAAACAAGCAAGAGGTACTGACGTGAACGCGCAACTTCATCTCGTCGGCAGCATCCCGCTCGACACGCCGCAGGAGGTGTTCGAGACCTTCGGCGGCAAGCTCGGCCGATACCTGTTTTCGATGCCCGACGGCGAGGTCGGGCCGCGGCGGCACTGGATCAGCCGCGTGCACTATCAGGTGCTCGCCGCGCATCCCGAGCTCGAGGTGGTGCAGCGGCCCGCGCCGGACGAGAACGGAGTCGAGCGGCAGTTCCCGCGCAATGCGGCCGACGCCTGGCACTTCAGGGTGAAGCCGGGCGTCAAGCAGGTGCGGTTCGGCGATCCCGGCTGGCGGCTCGGCTATGCGCGCGACGCGATCAACTCGTACTTCGTGTTCCGCGTCATGAAGGAGAGGGGCGTGCTGCCCGAGCACCTCCGCTTCCAGGTGTCGATCCCGATGGTCAACAGCGTGCTGCCGCCGCGCATCTTTCCCGACCGCGAGGATCTCGAGAAAATTCGTCCCGGCTACGAGGCCGCCACGCGCGCCGAGATCGCCAAGATCGTCGAGAAGATCCCCGGGCCCGACCTCGCGCTGCAATGGGATTGCTCCACCGAGGTGCAGGACGCCTATGGCAGCATCCCCGGCTTCCCGCTCGACAACGCGATCGAGCGCAACCTCGCGGAGGTGCGCGGCCTGTCGCCGCACATCCCGTCGGATGTCGCGCTCGGCTATCACTTCTGCTTCGGCACATTGGGCGGATGGCCGCGGTTCGAGCCGGCTGATCTCGGTCGCACCGTGCAGCTCGCCAATGCGTTCGTCGCAGCGTCCGGCCGTCGCGTCGACTACATCCACATCCCCGCGCTCGACCGCAGCGACGATGCGTTCTTCGCGCCGCTCGGCGAGCTCGAGCCGCAAGGCGCACGGGTGTTTCTCGGCGCCATTCACAACATGGCGCACTTCGGCGCGCGGCTGGCGGTCGTCCGCAAATATCTGCATGATTTCGGATTGGGCGCCTATTGCGGTTTCGGACGCCTTCCGGTGAGCGAGCTCGACGGCGTGCTGGCCGATCATCTGAAGGCGGTCGAGCTCGCCGCGTCTCACTGAAGGAGCGGGCTGAGAGGGGAGGAGGCGGACAATGCGCAGTGTTCGACCGCTTGCGATCTTGTTCATTCTACTGGGGTGCTGCGATGTGGGTGCGCAAACCTGGCCGAGCCGCCCGCTCAGACTGATCGTGCCGACCGGGCCTGGCGCGGCGACCGACATCATGGCGCGCCTTCTCGCCGACGGCGTCGGACGCGGCCTCGGTCAGCCGATGGTGGTCGAGAACATGCCCGGGGCCTCCGGCATCGTCGCGCACCAGGCGGCCGCGCGCGCCGACCCGGACGGGCACACGCTCCTGTTCACCAACACGTCGGGCATGGCGATCAACCTGATCTCGTTCAAGCAGTTGCCCTACGATCCGGCGCGCGACTTCACGCCGGTCGCCATGGTCTGCAGCCTCGGCCCGCAGATGCTCTCCGTGAACAGCGAGCTCCCGGTGAAAACCGTTCCTGAGCTGTTCGCCCATGCGAAGGCCAATCGGGGCAAGCTGACCATTGCCTTCGACACCACCGCTGGCGCCGCCGCCTATGCGGCCAGGCTGCTGAACCGTCGCGGCGATCTCGGTCTCACCGAGGTGCCGTATCGATCGGCGGCGCAGATGACCCAGGACGTCGCGAGCGGCGTCAACCAGGTGATGATGAGCTCGATCGCCGCCGCGCAGGCGATGGTCGACGCCGGCAAGGTGCGGCGCCTCGCGGTGACGTCGGCTGCGCGCTTCCCGGGCCTGCCGGATCTGCCGTCGGTCGCCGAGACCGAGTCGGGCATCGTCATGAACGGCTGGTTCGCGGTCGTCGCGCCGGCCGGCACGCCGCCGGACGTGGTGTCGCGGCTGAACCGGGCGATTGCCGAGTTTCTGAGCGGCGGCGACATCAAGACGAGGCTGCTCGGCTTCGGCCTCGCGACCGAAGGCGCCGGCACGCCGGAGAGCACCGGGGCGTTCATCCGCGCCGATCAGCAGCAATGGCGTGCGTTGGCGAAAGAGCTGGATATTCAGCCGCAGTAGCGTTGATCGCCGCGGGCGCAGGGTCCACGGGGGATGGGATGACCGTCATCAGACACGATGCCGCCATCTGGCGCGGCGATGACCGGTACGAGCAGGCGCGGCGAGACGCGGTCGCCAACGGGCGCAAGCCGGATCGTTTTCCCGATGTGATCGTCCGCGCGCGCACCGCAGATGACGTCGTCGAAGCCGTGCGGCTGGCGAAAACCCGTGGCCTGAAGATCGGCATCCGCTCCGGCGGCCACAGCTGGGCGGCATCGTTCCTGCGCGACGGCGGCATGCTGCTCGACCTGTCGCAGATGAACGCCTTCACGGTCGATGCGAAGCAGCGAACGGCTGCCGTCCAGCCCGCGGTCAAGGGTGGCGATCTCAACCGCGCCCTTCTGAAGGAGAGACTGTTCTTTCCGTCAGGTCATTGCATGCCGGTGGCGCTTGGCGGCTTTCTGCTGCAGGGCGGTTTCGGCTGGAACTCGCGGCTGTGGGGGCCCGCCTGCTGCAGCATCGTCGGCATGGACATGGTGACCGCCGATGCCGAGCTCGTCCACGCCAGCGCGACGCAGAATGCCGACCTGTTCTGGGCCGCGCGCGGCGCCGGTCCCGGCTTCTTCGGTGTGGTCACGCGCTTTCACCTCGCGCTCAAGCCGCGTCCGAGCGTGATGATGAAGAGCGACTACCTCTATCCGATCGCGGCGCTCGACGACGTGTTGCGCTGGATCCGCACGGCGCAGGCCTCGCTTCCGCTGCATATGGAGCCGCTGGTGTTCGTCCGCCGCGACATGTTCGGTCAGCCGGGACCGAGCGTGCTGGTGACCGGTCCGGTGATGGCCGACAGCGAAGCCGAGGCGAAGACGAGCCTGGCGCTCCTCGAGGCATGCCCGGCGCGCAATCAGGCGCTGATGCGTGAGGTCAATGTGGCGACCGAGCTCGACGCGCTGCTCCAGGGCGGCGAGGACCTGTTCTATCCGCCGGGCGCTCACTACGCGTCCGACAACATGTGGACCAGCGCGTCGGCCGACGCGCTGCGTCCCGGCATGCGCCGGATCGTCGAGACGATGCCGCAGGCGCCGTCACACATGATGTGGATGTTGTGGGGACCGACGCCCGCGCGTCCCGACATGGCGTTCTCCCTGGAATCCGACCTCTACATCGCGCTCTACGCGGTGTCGCACGAGGCGTCGGATGAGGCCGCGGGTCAGCGCTGGGTGACCGAGCGCATGCGCGAGCTGGAGCACCTCGCGGACGGCATCCAGCTCGCTGACGAAAACCTGGGGGCGAGGCCGTTCCGTTTTCTCGCGCCCGCCAACCTGGAGCGACTGGAGAAAATTCGAGCTCAACGCGACCCGAACGGACTTTTCCACTCCTACATGGCCATGCCGCGTTGAGCCTGGAGCATCGCTATGCGCCCTATCACTTCATGCTGCAGCGATCGTGATAGCGGTCCTGGAAATCCTTCATGGCCAGCGCGACCGTCTTGAGCCGGATGCTGCCGTCCGCGTCCTTCACCGCATCCTGCAGATAGAAATTCTGAATCGCGAAGTTGTTGTTGCCGTATTTGAACGGTCCGCGCACGGAGGCGAACTCGGCCTTGCGCATGGCGTTGCGCATCGCGTCCTGCTTGGTCAGATCGCCGCCGACGGCTTTCACCGCGCTGTCGATCAGCATCGCCGCATCGTAGGAGCGCGCGGCGTAGGCCGAGGGGCTGCGCCCGTACTTCTTCCTGAAGTCGGTCACGAATCGCTTGTTTGCGTCGTTCGGCAGGTCGTTGACCCAATGGTCCGCGCCGGGAACGCCTACGGCCAGCTCGCCGAGCCGCGGGATCGTCAGCTCGTCGACGACGAAGGCGGTGTAGAGCGGAATCTTTCCGCGCAACCCGGACTGCGAATACTGGGTGACGAACTGGACGCCAGCACTGCCTGGATAAAACGCGAAGATCGCTTCCGCGTTGGAGGCGCGGGCCTTGCTCAGCTCGGCCTGGAAATCCAGCTGATCGGGCCACTTGGTGTATTCCTCGCCCACCACCTGGCCCTTGAAATTGGCCTTGAACCCGGACAGCACGTCCTTGCCGGCAGCGTAGTTGGGCGCGATCAGGAACGCGCTCTTCACGCCTTTCTGGTTCATGTATTCGCCCATCGCCTGCGGGACCTGATCGCCCTGCCATGAGGTCGAGAAGAACCACGGCGAGCACAGCTCGCCTGCGATCTGCGACGGACCCGCATTGGCGCTGATGATGAACGTCTGCGCGTCGACGGCGGACTTGAGCGAGGCGAGCAGCACGTTCGACCAGGCATAGCCGGTCAGGAAGTTGACTTTGTCCGATTGGATCATCTTCTCGGTCTTCTGCCGGCCGAGCTCGGGTTTCTGCTGATCATCTTCATAGACGACCGTCACCGGAAGCCCGCCCACCTTCCGCCCGAGATGATCGAGCCCAAGCTCGAACGCGTCGCGCATCTCGTTTCCGATCACCGCGGCGCCGCCGCTGAGCGTCGTGAGGAAGCCGATTTTCACGCCCTCCTGCGCGGCCGCGGGCAAGGACAATGCGAGCAAGATCGCAATCGGAATGGTTCGGTTGGCCATCGGACGGTCCTCCTTGCAAACCGGTCACGAGCTGTCGAGGAGCGCTTATCCCCAGAGCTTCTTCGTCGCGATGTCGGCGCCTTGTCGCATCGCCTTGAACTTCTCCCACACCACGGTCGGGTGGACCTCGGTCTTGTAGAGCGCCTGCGAGGAAAATCCGCAGTCGGCGCCGGCCATGACGTTCTCACGTCCGACCAGCTTGGCGAAGCGGATGAGCCGCTCGGCGATCAGCTCTGGATGCTCGACGATGTTGCTCGCATGGGTGACGACGCCGGGGCACACCACCTTGCCGTCCGGCACCTTCACCCGCTCGAACAGGTGGTACTCGTGCTCATGGCGGGGGTTCGCGGCCTCGAAGCTGAACGAGCCGGCGTTGACCTTCAGCACGTAGTCGATGATCTGCGGCAGGTCGGCCTCGTAGAGCCGCGGGCCCTCGTTGATGCCGTAGCAGGTGTGGAAGCGCACCCGCTCGGCCGGGATGCCGCTGAGCGCGGCGTTGGTCGCCTCCACGTAGATCTCCGCGCGCCGCCGCATCTGTTTGTCGTCGAGGCCCGGCTCGACGAAGATGTCTGGCAGGAACGGATCGTCGACCTGCAGCAGGATGCCGGCTGCGACGATCGCGCGGTATTCCTTGTTCAGCTCGGCGGCGAGGGCGTGAAAGTACTCCTCGTCGGTCTTGTAATACTCGTTGATGCCGACGCCCGACGGCGCCGTCGCCGGCAGGAACACGTGATCGTCAGGGACGCCCGCGGCCTTCGCCGCCGCCTTCACGTTGGCGATATCGGTCTGCAGCTTGGCCTCGCCCTTGTACTTGACGGGCGCGGTGCAGACGACGGGGACGATCGGCAGGATCGTCCCGCCCATCATCGCTTCCTTGAAGTACTGCGCGTAGTACTCGGGAAACGCGGCAACCTCCTTCTCGAAGATCTTCAGCTTCTGGCCGGGGCGCGATTCGAACCCGTCGAAGCGCTCGCGGACGTAGGTGAAGAAGCCGGGCTTTGAATATTCGCCGTCGGTCACGATCTCGATGCCGCATTCGGCCTGCCGGCGCACGCAGTCGGCGACCGCCTGCGTGAGAACCGAATTCAGCTGGCGCTCGTCGTAGGACTCACCGGCATATCTGGCTTTCAGAATATCGAGCAGGTTGTGCGGCCGCGGCAGGCTGCCGATATGCGTGGTCTGAATGTGATCGGTGTTCTGCTGCACCGCCATCGCCGTCCTCCCTGGCGGCCGTCAGGAGGCGGCCGCGTGCTTGTTTCTTGTTGCGGAGTTCAGCACAGTTTGCCGGCACAATCAACTTACAAGCGATACTCCTTGTTTTTGCCAGGAGAACTCCTTGTATCGTCAGAGGTTCTGCGGGAAGCGGCTACGCCTGAACCAGCGTGCGCGAGCGCGCGCGGCTGCGCCGGTCGGTGGTCTCCTTGGCCTGGAGGAGGGCGGGGGCGAGCCGGCGCCACACCTCGACGAGCGCCGACCGATCGATGCGGTAGGGCAGCCAGGTGTCGACGAGAAAAATGCCGCGCAGCAGATAATGCGTGAGCTCGATGAACTGCTGGGCGTTGTCGCGCGGATAGCCGGCGGCGCCGAGCGTCTCGATCCAGATGCCGTTGAGCGTCTGACGCGCGTCCAGCACGATCGGGTTGAGAGCGCGCGCCAGCGCGCGATCCGAGCGCGCCGCGATCATGATCTCGATCATGGCCCGATAGACCGGCCGGAAGAAGAAGTGCTCGGAGTCGCTGAGGAATTTGGCGACGAGATCCGTCGAGTCGCTGTTGTTGCGCGCCAGCGATTGGGCATGCTCGACCGCCTCGCGCATGGCGTAGCGCGTCGCCGCCGCGATGAGATCGTTCTTCTTCGGGAAGTAATGCTCCTGTGCGCCGCGCGACACGCCGGCCCGGGCGGCGACGCGGCTGGCGCTGAAACCGGCATAGCCGTGCTCGGCGAGGAGCTCGATCGCCGCCGACATGATGGCGGCCTGCGTCTCGCTGCGGCGCTCGAGCTGCGTTCGCCTCGGTTTGCGGCGGCTTCGCTTCAATGTCGGACCTCCGTGGCGCATGTCTCGGAACAAGCGCGCGAAGATATCACGACTGGCGGCGGACGTATAAGCAAAGCCCGATGTTCCGTTACTGCTTGCAAACGGACCGTGCCGCCCCCGGTTGCGGCGTCCTTCAGGCCAATTGGCTCAAGCGCCTTCTTAAAGCATCAATTTGATTCTCGACGGATTTGATGACGTCGGGCTCGTTTGAGCACATGTCCAAGAAACTCCAGTCATCGCCCGGTGGGTTGATCATGTTTGTCAGGATCGAAATCGCATCGTTCAGCAAGGGCTTCAGTTCAGCCAGATGTTCAGAAGGCCACACATAGGCGATGCCCAAAGTCTGCAGCAGATAGGCGGCGGCCCTGACTGAATCGTATCGCTGCCGGCGCGGGTCGAAGTTTCTGATTTCGGCGATGAGAATTGAGAACCCGCTTTTCCAGAACCGATGAAACCAGTCCGCGGCCTCATCGTTGTCCCATGGCTCCGCACCCCAATCACCCATGTCCGTCTCCGTGGATATCCGCAGGAACGATTGCGGGTCGTTTTGTCAGCGGCCATCGAGCGGCGCAATATCTCAGCCAGCCTATTCCGCCCAGTGGCCGGCGCATGACGGGCGCGCTGACGTGGGGGTTGATACTCGATTAAATTGCCGGCATTGGACTTCAGTCCAATCGACCTGCCGTTGTTCAATTGCTCCCATCCGGCGGTTCCTTCCCACAGCGGGCGTCACGTCGTTGGATGCATTTACGCGAAGAGGCTTGCTTGCCGGCGCAGGAGCGGCGGCAGTCGCTGGCATGATGCCAGCGACCGCCCGTGCCCAGGCGCCAGGACCCGCCGCCAAAGTTCTCTTCAGACAAGTCCGGTTGTTCGACGGCAAGTCCAATGCATTGCGGTCGGGCGCTCAGATCCTGATCGAAGGCAACAGGATCGCGTCAATCGACACGACGAGCAGCGCCCCGCCATCCGACGCGACGGTCATGGACTGCGGCAATCGCGTTCTGATGCCCGGCCTGATCGACAATCACTGGCACGCTTTCCTGGTGCGGCCCACGCCGGCGCAGGCGATGGGCGACTTCGGCTTCAACATTCTCGCGGCTGGCGTCGAGGCCACGGACACGCTGATGCGCGGCTTCACCACCGTCCGCGACATGGGCGGACCGGTGTTCGGTCTCAAACGCGCCATCGATGAAGGCATCGTCAAGGGGCCCCGCATCTACCCGTCCGGCGCCATGATCTCCATCACGAGCGGGCACGGCGATTTCCGCCAGTTCACCGATCTGCCGCGGACCATCGGCGGCATGCTCACGCGGATGGAGCAGGTCGGCGGCAGCATCATCGCGGACAGCCCCGACGAGGTGCGCATTCGCGCGCGCGAGCAGCTCATGCAGGGTGCCTCCCAGGTCAAGTTGACGGCCGGCGGCGGGGTGTCGTCGCCGCATAGTCCGATCGATGTGACTACCTTCACCGAGGCTGAGCTGCGGGCGGCGGTCGAAGCCGCCGAGAACTGGGGCACCTACGTCGCCGCGCATGCCTTCACGCCGGCGGCGATCCAGCGCTCCATTGCCGCGGGCGTGAAGTGCATCGAGCACGGCTTCCTGATGGACGAAGCGACGGCACGGCTGATCGCCGAGAAGGGCGTGTGGCTGAGCTTGCAGCCGCTCCCCGAGGAGTTGCGGCAAGGTTTTCCGGTCGGGTCGGTCCAGCGGGCCAAGGCGGACGAGGTATGGCCCGGCATCGCCAGGGCCTATGAATTCGCGAAGGCGTACAGGATCAAGACGGCGTGGGGCACCGATGTCCTGTTCTCGCGCGCCCTGGCGCAGCGCCAGGGGGCCATTCTGGCCTCGCTCGTCCGCTGGTACACGCCCGCGGAGGCCCTCACCATGGCGACCGGCACCAACGGCGAATTGCTGGCATTATCCGGCAAGCGCAATCCCTATCCGGGAAAGCTCGGCGTGATCGAGCAGGGCGCGCTCGCCGACCTGCTGATCGTCGACGGCAATCCGCTCGAGAACATCAGCCTGATCGCCGACCCGGCCAACAGCCTCAAGCTGATCATGAAAGACGGCGCCATCTACAAGAATGCGCTGACCACGTGAGGGCCGAAGAGTCTGCTGGCCTGGCCTTTAGAGCGCGCATGTCCTTTTCAGCCCGAGGGCAGGCTTTTCCGGGACATGCGCCAGCTCGCGCGAGCGGCACGACGCGCGTGATCTTCGCCACGATCTGCTCTACATGCCCGCCCCTGCGACCGGCACGGAAGGAGACCGCCATGCGAGCCAAAAGGACGAACCCGCATGGTTGGGATTTTCCATGGGCAAGCGAAACCGTCTGAAGCAGGCGCGGTTGCGCGTGCCGCCGGATACGAAGACGGCCCATGAAGCGGTCGCGTGGACCTTCGGAATGCCGGCGAAGGATTATGCGCCGACGGTGGAGACCTGATGATGATTGCCTTCGCCCGCACCTTCGATGTGGAAGCAGAAGGAAACGCGGCAGTTCACGCCCCTGACCCATTGCCGCGCCCAAACCGCCAAGATGATGCCGCATAGTGGCGTGATAGGCATGGCATTGTGATGCCGGCCGCGACGATGGCGGTTCACAGCGTGTCGACCTCGGGCTTGGTCCTTGTAGAACCTTCCAGGATTCGCCGACCAACGTTGGAGCCGTACATGTCTCGACTGAAACTGGCCGCCAGTCTAGTGGCGCTTGTCCTCGCCTTCAGTCCGGCGCTGGCCGATGTGGTTGGCAAGGACAGGACAACCGGTTGCGGATTCCGTCAGCCGCCAGAATGGCAGCCCTACACGGCGAACTGGACCGGCCCTTGCATCGGAGGGGTGGCGGATGGCTTGGGGGTACTGCGGGTCTACAACCAGTCCCAGGCGATCGCTGCTTTTTATGGACGCATGCTCGAGGGCAAGATGGTGATGGGCGTCATCGATACTGCAAATGGCTATCTCGCCGGTCGTTTCGATGACAGTGTTCTTGTGAAGAGCGACAACCGCGACACATTTATTGCAGCGTTCCGCGACGCAAGCGCCGCGGCCAATGCCGCGGGCGAGGTTTTCCAGAGCCAAGGCAATGCTGCGTCCGCAAAATATTATCGAGACAAGGCCAAGCAACTTGAGGCGCAGATGGACTGAACGATGTCGGGCGCCGCACAGGTGCATGCGCGCCGAGATGGGCCAGCCCGTTGCAGCTCTCTAGAAGCCGTAAAGCTCGGCCGGATTGTCGACCAGGACTTTGCGAACGGTGGCGTCGTCGCTGGCGCACGCGACCAGCTGATCGAGCAGCGCCGCGGTGTCGAGCCGGCGATAGATCGCCGGCGGGGCCTCGGCGCTTTGCGCGTGGCCGTGGCCGCCGACGTGCGGCCAATCGGTCCCCCAGAGGCAGCGGTCGGGATTGGCCTCGATGAGCGTGCGGATGATCGCGCCGGCGTCGACAAAGTGGGGCTCCTGCACCGACACCCGATAGGCGCCCGAGAGCTTGACCCAGCCGCGGCCGCTCGCCAGCAGTTCGCCCAGCGCGCCGAGGCCACGCTGGGCCGGTCCCTGCGCGGCCTGCGCGAGGCCCATATGGTCGATGACGGCCGGCACCGGCAGCGTCCGCAAGATCTTGGCCAACTGCTCGATGACAGCGAGATCGGTGAAGATCTGCACATGCCAGCCCAGCCGGGCGATGCGCTTCGCGGTGGCAGTGACTAGGCCGGCGATCTCATCGACATCGCGATGGCCGCGGCTTGCGGCGTTCACCCGGACGCCGCGCGCGCCGCGCCCGTGCAGGCGGTCGAGTTCGTCGTCCGATATGTTGGGGTCGATCCCGACCACGGCGCGCGCCGACGCGCCCAGTGCGGCCACCGCGTCGAGCGTGCACGAATTGTCCGTTCCATAGGCGCTCGGCTGGACCACGACGGCACGCTCGAGCCGCAGCGCCGCCGCGACCTGGCGATATTGAGCGAGCGGCGCCGGCTCCGGCGTGTAAGTGCGGCCCGGCGACGGTGGATAGCGCGCCTCGAACACGTGCATGTGGCAATCGGTGGCGCCGGTCGGAATCGCGCTGGTCACCGCTCGCGGAACGGGAAACACCCCGCCACGATCCTGTTGCTCAGACGGCGCGGCGTGCTCAATCAATGCGCACCCCGGTGAGTCTCGCAATCTCGCGATAGCTTTCGTTCTCGGCGCGGATGAATTGCGCGAACTCTGCGGTCGACATTGGCTGGCGGCGCAAGCCGAGCTCATCGAGCTTCGGCGTGATGTCGGGCAGCTGCAGGATGCGATAGATCTCGTCATGGAGCGTCTGCAGCACGTCCGGCGGCGTCCCGGCCGGCGCCACGACGCCGTACCAGTTGGTGATCTTGAGATTCTTGAATCCAAGCTCGGCCATGGTCGGGACCTCGGGCAAGCCCGGGTCGCGCTGCGCCGTGGTCACCGCCAGGGGGCGCATCTGCCCAGCCTTCAGGTAGGCGGTGATCGAGGACATGGCATCGAAGTTCATGTCGACGTGGCCGGCCAGCAGATCGACGATGGCCGGACTGCTGCCCTTGTAGGGCACATGCAGGAACTTGCCGCCGCTTTCGATGCGCAGCAGCTCGCCGGCGAGCTGATTGGTGCTGCCGACGCCGGGGGACGCAAAGGAGATGCCGTTATCGCGGCGCTTCGACAGTTCGACGAGCTCGGCCACGGTCTTCGCCGGCAGCGCCGGATTGACGACGAGCACGTTGGGAACGAACCCGACATAGGCCACCGGGGCGAAGTCCTTGATCGCATCATAGGGCAGCCGCGACATCAGCGCCGGCGCGATCGCGTTGGAGTTGACGTGGCCCATCAGCAGGGTATGGCCGTCGGCGGGAGACTGCGCGACAGAAGCGGCGCCGATCGTGCCGGTGGCCCCGGCCTTATTCTCGACCACGAACGGCTGCTTGAGCGAATCCGACAGCTTTTGCGCCAGCAGCCGCGCGACGATATCGGTGCCGCCTCCCGGCGCGAAGCCGACCACGATCCGCACCGGCCTCGTGGGATAAGGCTGCCCCTGGGCCTCCCCCTGTGCGATGCAGCCCTGCGCCGCGACCAGCAGGGCGATGATCCATTTGACTGGCGACATCTAGGGCTCCCTTCGGCGTCCTTCCGAGGTCTGTGCTTCGATCGCGTAGTAGGCCGTCAGGTCGATGAGGTCCTCAACCTCCTGGCGCGACGCCACCCATTCGGCGTTCGTCATGTTGGTGACCTGGCCGGTCTGGCGCAGCTCGGTCAGCACTTGCTTGTGATAGTGCAGCGCGCTGCACAGCACGACCTGGGCCTCGATGCAGGCGACGTAGCCCATGTCCTGCAGTTCCTGGCGGCTGAAGATCGGCCGGCCGTCGCGGTTGCCGCGGCTTTGCACATAGACCAGGGGCAGGCGGCTGCGGCGCGGTGCATCCTCGGCATCCTTGGGATTGCGCGGAAACAACAGGCCGAGATCGGCGCCGACGTCGGCGGCACGGTTGATCCGCGATACCGCCTCCTCGAGGCCGAGCGCGCGGCAGGTATCGGTGCGGGCGATGATGACGAAGTCGGGATCGAGCTCGTCGCGCTGGCGGATCGCAAATTGAATCTTCTCAACGAACTCCCCGACCGGAACGCCGTGCACGACATATTTGTGATAGTGCGCGCGCTTGGGATAGAGCTGATCCTCGATGTGGACGCCGGCGACCCCGGCGCGGATGAACTCTCGCACCGTGCGCATGGTGTGCAGCGGCTCGCCGAAGCCGGCGCCGGCATCGACTAGCACCGGAATCTTGATGCTGCGCGCCACATCCTCGGCGAGCCGCACCTGCTCGGTCATCGTCAGCAGCGGCTCGGTCACCGCCATCGATCCGCCGGTCACGTAGCCGCCGACATAAGCCGCCTCGAAGCCGAGCGACTGCACCAGCCGCCCGGTCAAGGCGTCGTACACCGCCGGCATGTGCAGGAAGGTCTTGCTGCGTAGAAGGTCGCGCAGCCGGGTGGTGGCACGTTGTTGCATGGAGGCGCCTGTTCGTTGGTTGTCAGTCGAGCATTTTGCGCCTGACGACCCATGAGGCATAGTGATATATTCTCATGACGCCATTCCATCTGGCTATGCATCAACTCCATGCCCGCAACCGAGACCCACTTGCTCGCACGCCTGCGCTTCCGCCACCTGCAGCTCATCGCCGAGATCGAGCGCAGCGGCAGCCTGAGCGCCTCCGCGGCCGCGCTCAATCTGACGCAGCCTGCGCTCAGCAAGGCGTTGAAGGAGGTCGAGACCATGCTGGGCTTTCGGTTGTTCAATCGCGGCGCCCGCGGCCTGCAAAAGACCGTGCAGGGTGAGATCGTGATGCATGGCGCCGTCCTGCTGTTGCGCGAGCTGCGGCACCTCCACGCCGAGGCTCGCTCCGCCGGGCCGGACGGCAGGGTCGCCGGGATCCTGCGCCTGGGTGCGCCCGCGTTCCTGTCGGTCAGCCTGTTGCCGCGGGTGATGGCGCGGCTCGCGTCGTCGTCGCCGCCGCTCGCCGTCAGCCTTAGCGAGAGCAACGTGCCGGGCCTGATCGAGGCGCTGCTGGACGGCACGCTCGACGCGCTGGTCACCGTCTATAATGCGCAGGCGATGGCAGCGACGGCCGGACGAGGCGTGCGCTTCGAGAAGATCGGCGATGAGCCCTACGTCGTGATCGCGCCCGCCGCGCATCGTCTCGCGCGCTCGCGCAACGTGTCGTGGCACGCGCTGGCCGCCGCGCCGTGGGTGCTCACGCGGAAGCCCTCGCTGGCGCGCCACTTCGTCGAGGACAGCTTCCGCAGCCACGGTTTGGAGCCGCCGCCGGCGCTGTGCGAGACCGACTCGCCGGTGACGAACGCACGCCTGGTTGCCGAGGGCGTCGGCGTGAGCAGCGTCCCTGTCTCGACCGCGCGCGAGGCCGAACGCGGCGGCCGCGTCCGCCGCGTCCGGCTGCAGGCGCCGCAGCCCGGCGCGATGCTCGGCCTCGTTTATCGCGTCGCCGCAGCCGAGCATCCGCGCATCGTGCTGCTGCGCGACGCGGTGCGGTACGTGAGCGGAGTCGGGCGCCGGTGGCCGCCGGCTTAAGAATCTCTCATTACTCTGCGTGCGAGTGGCTGTCCGACAATCTTCGCCGATTGCCGCATGCAATTGAGCGCCGTTCAGGCGTGCGACGGCGCCATCTACAAGAATACGTTGACGATCTGAGCACCGATCGAGCCGCTTGTGCGATATTTGGCGCGCCACGGCCGCACGACGCGCTTGATCTTTGCCGCGATCTGCTCTACATACCCGCCCCCGCAATCGGGCACGGAAGCCCGTGCGGATCACCCGTGGAGACCACCATGCGAGTTCGAACAGCACAGAAGCTATCGAACCGTCCGGAAGGACGAACCCGCATGGTTGGGATTTTCCATGGGCAAGCGAAACCGTCGCAAGCAGGCGGGCCGGGACGCAGCGCGCAACGCGCTCGCCACCGTGCTGCGCCAGCATGCCGGCCGGCCGGATGAGGCCGTAGCCGAAACCTACGCCGACTTTTCGTTCGAGCGCTGTCGCGCCGTCGACGCGTTGCGGGCGCGCGCCTTGCGTGCGCCCGAGGATTGGCGTTGCCGGATCAAGAGCCGCTCGGAAGAGCGGCGCTTCCTCGACCTGGTGCGGTTCTGCTTCGCGCGCTACCGCGTCGCGCCGCACCTGGAGAACGTGTGGCTGACGGCCGTCGCCGACGATTTCGTCGACGGCGTTGCCGCCGTCGTCGCGCGTCGGCCCTACCGGTCCGACCGGCCGGATCTGCGTGCCTGGTACATCATCGCGGCGCAGGGCGGCTCGCTCTACCGGGAGGCCACGCGCGCGTACCTGACGCGGCTCGAGACGCACCATTTCCTCAATGCACCGCCGGAGGTCGAGACCGCCGGGCGCGCCTTCTGGTACGCGTTCGCGCGCGCCGAGGTCGACGACCGTGCGGTCGCGATCCGGATCGCGCGCAGCAAGCTCGCGGACTTCTCCGCCGCCTCGTCGTTCTGGAAGGAGGCGGCGCGCGTCTTTGCGCGCCACGCGCTGGCGGTGAACGAGATCGACGACCTCGTCGACTTCCTGCGCGCCGCCAAGACCGAGGACGACGGCTTCTCGCTCAAGGGCCGCAGCCTCGGCAGCCTGCGCCGCCGGATGGAGGAGTGGCACCGCGCCTTGCAGAAGGAGCGGGCGATCTGCGGCGGCGCCTGGCCCGGCCGTCCGATTCCGGACGCCGAGTACAGGACCGGCGGTGAGCAGAAGCAGGCGGTCTGGCGCTTCCGCCAGATCAAGACCGGCAACGACCTGTTCCGCGAGGGCCAGCGCATGCACCACTGCGTCGCTTCCTACAAGCACGCTTGCGTCGCCGGGACGAGCTCCATCTGGTCGCTCACCTGCGAGTTCCCGCTCGGGGTCCTGAACAAGGGCGTCACGCTCGAGGTGCGCGCCGACGGCACGATCGTGCAATGCCGCGGCTTCGCCAACCGGCTGCCCTATGGCAACGAGCGGGCGATGGTGAAGCATTGGGCCGACGAGTACGATCTGACGTGGCAGCGAGCGTAGCGCTCAGCGACACCGGCGATTGTCAACATGGATGCGGGGTAACGCATGCAAGGCACCTTACTGCTCGCGATCTTGAACGTCAGAAGCAGCTACATCGACAGCATGGAGCTGCCTCTGGCGACCGCGGACCTTGTGCCGGATACATTGCAGTGGTGGATCGGTCCGGCGACGGCCTGGCGCATCAGGACGTACGCGATAGACCATGACATTCACCTCCACGAGGTGGCTGGAGATCGCGAAGAGATCATTGCGATCGCCAAGGAGAATAATCGGAAACATTACGCCGAGATCATCGAAGCCGAGCATTCATTGACGTTCGTGAATTGCCAGGATCAAGCGGAGGTCGACATGGAGTGCCGGCGGATTGGCATTGCGTCACTTTTAGAGGTGTCGGTCGGCCGCTTCGCATTTTGGAAGCCGGATGACGCCCGCTACACGACCAAGTCAGCGCCTCGGCGCTAGGGGTTCATCCGGCCGGTGGGCTTTTGGGCGCCAGAGTCGATTTCTTTTGATGACTGGCGCGTCGCACTCGCCACGTAAGAGCCACGTAGCCGTTCCATCATGCTCGAATACGGGGGGCCAAGGTGGAGGTCCCTATGGCCTATTCGATTAAAGTCAACGCCGTGGAACACTCCGTGGACGTTGACGGCGATACCCCCCTGTTGTGGGTGCTGCGCGATGTCCTCGGCATGACCGGCACCAAGTTCGGCTGCGGCAAAGCGCTCTGCGGCGCCTGTACCGTGCATGTCAATGGCGCCGCCACCCGTTCCTGCATCACCCCCATCGACAGCATCGGCGAAGCCGAGATCACTACGATCGAAGCCGTCGGCAATACGCCGAGCGGCAGGAAGGTTCAGAAAGCCTGGCTCGATCTGGAGGTCGTGCAGTGCGGCTACTGCCAGCCCGGCCAGATCATGTCCGCGTCCGCGCTGCTGGCGAGCAAGCCAAATCCCAGCGATGCCGACATTGATGATGCCATGGAAGGCAATATCTGCCGGTGTGGCACCTACGTCCGGATTCGCGAAGCCATCAAACAGGCTGCGCAGTCCACTGGCACCAGTGGATAGGGGAGGCTCAACATGTTCCCCGATCGATTGGTTTCTGCTGCTGCCGATCGTGCCGCCGAAGCATCGCGCGAGCCCAATGTCTCGCGCCGAACATTCCTGGCTGTCAGTGCCGCTGCCGGGGGCGGGTTGTTGCTCAGCGTCAGTGTCCCGGCACTGAGCAAGGCCGCTGACGTCAGAACCTTTGCGCCCAATGCGTTCGTCCGCATCGGGAGCGACGGGCAGGTGACGCTCGTCATGCATAAGGTGGAGATGGGGCAGGGGACCTATACCTCGATGCCCATGCTGATCGCCGAGGAGCTGGAGGTGGATCTCAGTCAGGTCCGTCTCGAACATGCGCCGCCCAGTGATGAGCTCTACGCCGAACCCCTGTTCGGTGTGCAGGAAACTGGCGGCTCGACGTCGGTGCGCGGCAATTGGGAACCGCTCCGCCACGCCGGCGCGACCGCGCGCATGCTGCTGGTGGCCGCCGCGGCGCAATCATGGAAGGTCGATGAGAATTCTTGTCACGCTGCGCGGGGCGAGGTGATCCATGGACCGACCGGCCGCCGCCTCGGCTACGGCGCGCTGGTCGACAAGGCGGCTGCGCTGCCGCTGCCGCGCAACGTTCAACTCAAGAGTCCGAACGACTTCAAGCTGATCGGCACACCTGCCAAGCGGCTCGACGCCGCCGACAAGGTCAACGGCGCGGCCGAGTTTGGTATCGACGTCAAGGTGCCGGGCATGAAGGTCGCCACCGTCGCGGCTTGTCCGGTGTTCGGCGGCAAGCTCGCGAGCGTGGACGACAGCAAGGCAAAGGCGATCAAGGGCGTGCGTCAGGTGGTGCGCCTTGGTGACGCAGTGGCCGTCGTGGCCGACCACATGTGGGCCGCACAACAGGGCCTCGCCGCGCTGAACATCCGCTGGGACGAAGGGCCGAACGGGAAACTCAGCACCGCGGACATCGTGCAGCAGCTGGAGGCGGCCTCGCAGCGGCGGGGCTTGTCCGCGCGCCGGGAGGGTGATCCCGCCAAGGCCATGGCGAGTGCCGCGCAGAAGGTCGAGGCGGTTTACGAGGTGCCGTTCCTCGCGCACGCCACCATGGAGCCAGTGAACTGCACGGTCCATGTTCGCCCCGACGGCTGCGATATCTGGGTCGGAACGCAGGTGCCGACCTTTGCTCAGACCGCGGCCGCGAAGCTCACCAGCCTGCCGCCCGAAAAGGTACGCGTCCACAATCGCCTCCTGGGCGGCGGCTTTGGCCGTCGGCTGGAGGTGGATTTCATCGTCCGGGCGGTTGAGATCGCAAAGCAGGTCTCAGGCCCGGTGAAGGTGGTGTGGACCCGCGAAGAAGACATCCAGCACGACATGTACCGGCCGTACTACTATGACCGGATCGCCGCCGGCCTGGACGAACACGGCAAGCCGATCGCCTGGACCCACCGGATCACCGGGTCCTCGATCATGGCCCGCGTCACCAGTGAGCTCTTCCCTAAGACTCTGCGCGTGATGCGCGCCGCCGGCCTGCACAATCTCCTCGCCATGGTGAGGGGCCTCGATGTGGATGCCGTGGACGGCGCAGCGGAGCCGCCCTACGCGTTGCCCAACATCCGCGTGGAGTATGTCCGCCAGGAGCCGCCGGGGGTTCCCACCGCATTCTGGCGGGGTGTTGGACCGACGCACAACATCTTCGTCGTCGAGAGCTTCATCGACGAGCTGGCCATCGCCGCGAAGCAAGACCCGTTCGAATACCGCCGGGCTCTGCTCGACAAGTCGCCGCGCGCGAAGGCGGTTCTCGAGCTCGCCGCCAAGCGGGCCGATTGGGCGAAGCCGCTGCCGCCCGGCAGTGGTCGGGGCATTGCGCTGTTGCACGCTTTCGGCGAGACCTACATTGCTGAAGTCGCCGAGGTGTCAGTCTCGAAGGACGGCGACGTCCGAGTACAGCGCGTGGTCTGCGCAGTCGATTGCGGGACGATCGTCAACCCCGACACCGTGAAGGCGCAGATGGAGAGCGGAATCATCTTCGGCATCACGGCCGCTTTGTTCGGCGAGATCACGATCAAGGCCGGTCGCGTCGAGCAAGGCAATTTCGACGATTATCGCATGCTGCGGATCAACGAGACGCCTTCGATCGACGTCCATTTGGTCAAGAGCACGGAAGCTCCGGGAGGCGTCGGTGAACCGGGGACCTCGGCGGTGATACCTGCGGTCGCCAACGCGATCTTCGCCGCAACGGGCAGGCGAGTACGGAAGTTGCCGATCACGCGCTCCGAACTCAGATCGACCTGACGGATCGCCCGCAGCAAGCTCGTGAACTTTTTCCGCTGCCTCGTCGTTCTGGAAGGAGGCGGCGTAATCGTGCAGTGCCCGGCTTCGCCAACCGGCTTCCCTACGCCAACGAGGTGGCCATGGTGAAGCGTTGGGCCGATGACCACGACCTGACGTGGCGGGCCGGATAGCCGGGTGACGCGTGGGTGCGAGCGCTGCTCACCTCGGCGCGAGCTGGGCGATGACCTCGTTGGTCGCCGCCACCGCCGCCTGGAAGCCGCTCGTGCTGAACTGGTTCATGACGAAGAAGGCTGCCACGCCGCGGGTCGGCGCAATCGCCACGTAGGCGAAGGTGCCCTGCAGGCCGCCGCTCTTTTGCAGGATCAGCGGCCGGTTGCCGGCCGGCATGCTGATGACCCAGCCGAGCCCCATCGCGTCCATCGGGCTGGCGTCGTCGAGCCCGGCGACGGCCGTGAGACCGTCACGGTACAGATAGGCGGCGTGATCGAGCAGGCGCAGCTCGCTCTCGGCCGCTGCAGAGCGGTCGACGTGCCATGTCATCCAGCGGGCCATGTCGCGCGCCGTCGAGTGCAGCCCTCCGGCGCATTCGATGCTGGGCGGCGTGCGTGCGGCGGGCATCGGCAAGGCGTCGAAACCGTGGCCCTGCATGACGCGGCTTTCATCGCCCGGCCGCAGGTTGGCAACGGTATCCGTCATGCCGGCAGGACCGAGAACCCGCTCGCCGAGGAGCTCGGCATAAGGTTTGCCGGCAACATTCGCCAGCGCGGCGCCGAGCAGATCGAACCCGTAGTTCGAATAAAGCGCTGCGGTGCCGGGCGGGAACAGCAGAGGATCCGCCTTCAGGCCCGCGATCTGCGCCTCCTTGGTGTTGGTGCCGAACGGATCGTTCGGCGGGGCGTCAGCACGCGGGACCTCGCGCGGCAGACCGGACGAGTGGGTGACCAGATCGATGAGCCGGATCGCCCGACCGGCTTTCTCCGGCACCGTGACGTCATAGCCGAGCCGGTCCTGCAGCCGATCGGAGAAGCGCAGCTTGCCGTCGCGCACCATGCTGGCCAGGGCCTGACCGCAGAGCACCTTGCTGACTGATCCGATACGAAACATCGTGTCGAGGTCAGGCGTCTTGCCTCCGTTGCCGGCGATGCTGCCGAAGCCGGCGAATGCGGTCTCGCCGTTGCGCACCGCTACGAGGATGAAGGCAGGCACCTTGGCACCGAGGTAGGTCAGCGTTCCCGTGAAGTCGACCGCCTCGCGGAGCAGCTTGTCTTCGGCGCGTGCTTTTTCCAGACAAGCGAGCTGCAGGGCGACGACCACCATGCCACAGGCGAAAGCGACGCTGCGAGGCCTGCGCATGTCTGCCTCCTCCGACGTGTCAGCGCCAGCCCAAGCGAGGCGCGACATGTTTCAGGATAGCCTCGATGACGTGGGCGTTGTAGTCGACCCCGAGCTGATTGGGCACGGTCAGGAGCAGCGTGTCGGCCTCGGCGATGGCCTCGTCCTTCTCGAGCTGCTCGACCAGCACATCCGGCTCGGCGGCGTAGCTGCGGCCGAAGATGGCGCGCTCCTTTTCGCTCAGCAATCCGATCTGATCCTCGCTCTCGTCGCCGTCCCCGAAATAGGCGCGGTCGCGGTCGTCGATCAGCGCGAAGATGCTGCGGCTCACCGACACCCGCGGCGTGCGCGCGTGCCCGGCCTCGGCCCACGCCGCACGGAACAAGCGGATCTGCTCGGCCTGCTGGACGTGGAAGGGCTTGCCGCTCTCGTCGATCTTGAGCGTCGAGCTTTGCAGGTTCATGCCGGCCTTCGCCGCCCATTGCGCGGTGGCGTTGGTGCTGGCGCCCCACCAGATGCGCTCGCGCAACCCTTCCGAAAACGGCTCGGGGCGCAGGAGGCCGTGCGGGTTCGGAAACATCGGCCGCGGGTTCGGCCTGGCGAATCCCTCGCCGCGCAGCACGTCGAGCAGGACCTCGGTGTGGCGCCGCGCCATGTCGGCATCGGTCTCGCCGTCCTGCGGCGCATAGCCGAAATAGCGCCAGCCGTCGATCACCTGCTCGGGCGAGCCGCGGCTGATGCCGAGCTGCAGGCGTCCGCCGCTGATGAGATCGGCGCTGCCTGCGTCCTCGGCCATGTAGAGCGGGTTCTCGTAGCGCATGTCGATGACCGCAGTGCCGATCTCGATCCGCTTCGTCCGCGTGCCGACCGCCGCCAGCAGCGGAAACGGCGAGGCGAGCTGGCGGGCGAAATGATGCACCCGGAAATAGGCCCCGTCCGCGCCGAGCTGCTCGGCCGCGACCGCGAGCTCGATCGATTGGAGCAGCGCGTCGGACGCAGAGCGCGTCTGCGACTGTGGCGAGGGGGTCCAGTGACCGAAGGAAAGGAAGCCGATGCTTTTCATGGGCGTGCGTCTAGGTCCGGGGCGTTGGTGCCTGCCTTATCTAGTCGAAAATTCGCCCTGGAATAGGTGAACCCCACCCGACGCGCTGGCGCGCGTCGACCTCCTTGTTCAGGGGGAGGTTGGAGCAAGCGGCCCGCGCGTAGCTGGCGATTGAGGTTCTCGGGTGCAGCACGCTCTTGCCTCCGCCTGAAAGGGGGAGGGATAGGGTGGGCGTGCTTCAATGCCACGCGCTTGCGCGGCGGCTCACGTTCCGATGGCGCCACCGCGAACGCCATGGACAACTTCGCTCTGATGAATGCCGGGACAAGACAATATGCGTGCCGAGTTTCTTCGCGCCGGACAATGTCAACGCGATGACGGCTGCCGCCGGTTGAGCAGATCACAGCATTTTGTTCACACGCAAACGATCGCCACAGCCGCGCCCCAAACGCAGCCCGGCGTGCACACACTTGCCGCGAACTCGTCACCTTATCATTACGTAGATGTCAGGTGAGCGCGCTAACGTAATCGTCTCCACGGTTATCACTGATCTTCCTGCGATCTTCTTCCGATCTTCCTTCGGCGGCGACCAGTTGTTGGCAACTGATGGGATGGAACAATGGCGAGGATCATCGACAAGCCTCTTGGCAGCGGTTCGGTGGCGGCAACGGCCGAGCCGAGACATAACGACAACACTCAAGCTTGGTCCGCGAGCCTGCAGCACGCGATCCAGGCTGATCGCTCGCGCCTTGACCACGCGATGGCCACGCCCAGTGTCGCCAACAATCACATCGTCGAGCACCGCGTCTCCCAAGGCGATTCGCTCTGGAGCATCGCGCAGCAATACAATGTCCCCTTCACCGATGTGCTCAACGCCAATCCGCAGTTCCGCGATCCGAACCTGATCCATCCGGGCGAGACGGTGCATGTGCCGGTGCCTCCGGGCACGCCGCAGTCTCCTGGTGCATCGGGTCCGCAGCAGCCTCCTGGAACATCGGGTCCGCAGCAGCCTCCTGGAACATCGGGTCCGCAGCAGCCTCCTGGAACATCGGGTCCGCAGCAGCCTCCTGGAACGTCGGGTCCGCAGCAGCCTCCTGGAACGTCGGGTCCGCAGCAGCCTCCTGGAACGTCGGGTCCGCAGCAACCGCCCGGAACGTCGGGGCCGCAGCAGCCTGGAACGGCGAGCGCACCTCACTCGGGCGTGCCGTGCGGCATAAATGAGAAGGCCGGTTCGGCTTGCGACGCCAATGCAAGCCTGCCCTGCGGCTTCAATGTTGGTGTTGGCACCGCCTGCGAGGCGAACATCGCGCCCTGCGGGGCCAAGTTCAGCGAAGGCACGGGTTGCGGTGTCAAGGCGAGCGGCTGCGCCGCGGTGGCGGGGGTGGGCACGGTTTGCGCCGTCGACGTCGGGGCCTGCGGCGCCGCTGTGGGTGAAGGTACGGCGTGCGCCGCCAAGGAAAGCGCTTGTGGGGCGAATGCCAGCGTCGGTACGGCCTGCGCCGTCAACTTCGGGGCCTGCGGCGCCAAGACGACGGAAGGCAAGGCCTGCGGTGTCGACGGCAGCACCTGCCTCTCCAAGTACAGCGGACCGAAGGCTTGCGGCGTCGACGGCAATCTCGCTTGCGGCAACAAGGGCGACGCCGGCGCGAGCGGCGCGGAAGTGAGCGTCTGCGGTAACGACAATACTGTCCACGTCTGCGCCACCGACGGAGATGTCTGCGGAAACAACATCGGGGCGGACGCTTGCGTCACGGACGGCAACGCCTGCGTCTCGGATATGACCGTTGAAGCCTGTGTCAGCGACGGCAACGTCTGCGGCGTCGACGGTGGCGCGGACGCCTGCGTCACGGACGGCAACGTGTGCGGCGCGGACATGACGGTCGAGGCTTGCGCGGCTGATGGCAACGTCTGCGGCGCCGACACAGGCGTCGAAGCCTGCGTGGCGGACAGCAACGCGTGCGCCGCGGATGCAACGGTCGAGGCGTGCGCGGCTGATACCAACGTCTGCGGCGCCGATGCCCGTGCCGAAGCTTGCGCGGCGGACGCCAATGCGTGCGGCGCCGACGCGGTCGTGGAGGCCTGCGCGGCGGATGCCGATGCCTGCGGGGCCGACGCGTCGGCCGACGCCTGCGTTGCCGATGCGGATGCCTGCGCGGCCAACGCGTCGGCTGACGCCTGCGTCGCGGATGGGGATGCCTGCGCCGCCAAGGCGGGCGGCGACGCTTGCGTCGTCGACACGGGCGTCTGCGCCGCCAACCTCGGTGGCGCCTGCGTCGTCGACGCGCCGGTGCTCGATCCGGTCTCGTTCTGCATCGTCAACGCCATCCCGCTGTTGCCGTCATGCTGATGATCGACATGCGCAACAGCACCGCGCGAATCACCATGCGCGAGATCGCGGCGGCGGGCCGGCGCTACGCGTCGAACCCGATCGCGCTGTCGAGCTTCATGGCGGGCGTGCGGCTCACGCCGGACGCGCTGCTGGAAGCGACTTGGCGCAATCCGGCCGGCGCGGCGGGAAACTTCGCGTTCTTCCGCAATCTGATGCTCGGGTTGCTGCCGCGTCTTTACGACGTGCGCCACCTGGAGGCGCTGGGCGGCCGCTTCGCCCTGCGCGTGACCGGAATCGGCCGCCACGGAGACTACACCACCATGGCGGTCAACAGGCGGGTGGTCACGCTGACCGGGCTGCCGCGCGACGAGGCCACCGGCACCACCATCACCGACGCCTCGATACGCGCGGACGCGTTCCTCGCCCTGTGGAACGACATGCTTGCGGAGCTGGCGGAAACGACGCTGGGCGACATCGCGGCGGCACGGTCCGCACCGTCGCAGACGCACGTTCCGATTTAAGCAATCGGAACGTGTTCTCGCTTCTTTGGATTTGCGCACGTCCGGTTTCGGAAAACCGGTGTCCACTTTTCCGGGACATGCGCTGAACAGGACAGGACCTATGCCAGATTTCGAATGCCAGGTTTCCCACGACAGCGAGCAGCAGGCTGCGGAGGTCGCGTTGCTGGCGCAGAATTCCGCGCGAACCAGTGCGTTGGAGGCGGCGGCGCAACAGACCCTGTCGAACATTCATGGCCGCCAGCGCGACGCGGTGACGAGCCGCTACAAGGTCTCGCGCTACGACATTCCGGTCAGGCTCGCCGACGGCGCCGCGCTGCTTTTCAATTCGCGGACACGGTCGCTGATCCTGCTGTCCGACGGCGAGGCCCGTGCCTATCGCGCGTTGGCCGAACGGTCGGCCTTCTCAGGCCGAGAGGTGAGCGACCGCCTGCTGCTCGAAACGCTCGTCGGCGGCGGCCACGTGGTGGGTGCGACGGTCGACGAGCTTGCCGTCGTGCGCAACGCCTACGAAGCGACACGCAACGCCAAAGGCGGGCTGACGCTGACGATCGCGCCGACCATGGCCTGCAATTTCGCCTGCGGCTATTGTTTCCAGGGCCTGAACAAGCCAACGACGAAGATGAAGCCAGATGTGCAGAATGCCATCATCGACTTCGTCAAAGCGAAAAAGGACCTCAAGTCGCTGAGCGTCGTCTGGTACGGCGGCGAGCCCTTGATGGGCAAGGATTCGATCTTCCGCCTGTCCGACCTGCTGATCTCCTACTGCGACAAGCGCAAGATCTCCTACAGCGCCGGCATCGTCTCCAACGGCTGGTTCCTGAACGGCGAGATGGCCGCTCAGCTCTATACCCGTCGCGTCCGCTGGGCGCAGGTGACGATCGACGGCGATCGCGAGACGCACGACAGGATGCGGCCGCTGACGTCGGGGCGCGGCAGTTTCGACCGCGTCCTCGACAATATCGCCGAAGCGCTGGACCAGACGGCGATCTCGATCAACGCGCGCGTCAATGTCGGCCAGGGCAACGTCGACAAGGTCAATGCCATGCTCGACGGTTTCGTCGAGCGCAACTTCGCCAAGCGCGGAAACTTCAGCGTCTACTTCGCGCCCATCGAGGCGTCGACGCCGGAGAGCGGCACTGCTTACGACGAGCGGCTGTCCCGCGCGGATTTCAATCGCAAGGTGCTCGCCCTGGAGGACCGTGCGCGGCGTCTTGGCTTCGCGTCCATCGAGAAGCCGTCGAGCGGCTTTGCCGGAATGTGCGTGGCGGCCTCGAACGGCGGCTATGTCGTGTCGGGCAACGGAGACGTGCACAAATGCTGGGAGACCGCGCACGATCCCAGCAAGCGGACGGGCAGCATCTTTGAGCCGGACAAGCTACACGACAGCGTCAACGCCAGCCTGTGGTCGCAATGGACGCCGTTCGACAGTCCGATCTGCTCCTCGTGCAAGATTCTGCCGATGTGTGGCGGCTTCTGTGCACACCGCTTCGTCTACAGCAGTCCGGAGCAGGCGGCGCTGCCGTGCCCGAGCTGGAAATGGAACACGGCCGAATACATCTTCAGCCGCGCCAGGGATCTCGGCGTCGTCTCGGCCGACCAGTGGCTTGCCGAGGAGGCGACCGTCGAAGCCAAGCAATCGGGCGAACGCCATTCGCTGGACTCACTGCAGGCCGCGCAGGCGCGCGTGCTGGAGAAGGTGAGCGCGCAGCACGGACGGCAGATCGACAGCGCGATGCTGTTCGCCGGCGAAGCAGCGCTGGAGGCGGCGCCTCTGCGCGCGCCGACGGCGGCAGACCGCGTGCCGGAGCGCACAGAGCGGTGAACGCGATCACGCCGCCTCACGCGTTCGATCTGGCCGGCGACCGGTTCGACACCCTGGTCGCCAACGCCTTTGCCGCCAGCACGGCAAGCCGCCACGTGCGCGACCACCTGATCGCGCAGGTCGACGACGGTCGCCTCGACCACATGCTTCTGCGCGCGCGCAGCGGTGTCGCGGCCCTGTCTGATGAGCTCAATCGGAAGGCCGCGCTGAACGTCATCGATTTCGCCTTTGAGCCGCTGGTCATGCAGAACATGTCGACGGATCAGGCGATGTGGTACCTGGGCGCGGTGGAGAACACGCTCCAATTTCGCGAGGCACGCGGGCTCGACGGCTTCGGCCCGCTCTGGGTCGACACGGTCCACCATGTCTGCGTCTTTTCCGTGCTGTACCAGCTTGCGGCGTTCCTGGGCAAGAACGCGAGATTCAGCCAGGTGGTCCTGCTGCATCAGGGACAGCGGCCTGAGCCTCGGCTGCGCATCATCGCCGATCTCCTGCGCCGGACGCACCGCGTCGCCCTGGTGCTGGTCCAGCTCCAAGGGCACTGGTTCGCACGCCTCGCGCAGCTGACGATGCCGGGCACCGTCATCTTCTATCTGACCGACATGCCGCCGGAGGCCTTGCCTCAGGCGGCGAGCAGACAGCGCGCACGGTCGCGCCTTCTGCTCGGCCATGCGCACGGCGCCGCACTCGAGGTCGAAACAGTCTCCGGCTCGCACAGCTTTGCGCGTCGGCTCGGAGCGACGCGCATCGTGCTCGATTATCCGTCCACCGACAGCGTCCGCATCCGGCCGATCGGCACGGACGAGGCCACCACGTCGCATTGTCCGCTCGAGGATTGGGTGTTCTGGCCGGTGCTCAGCGCAGCAGGAGGCATCGCGCACGATGAGACTTGACACTCAGATGCTGGAGAAATCGCCAAGTGTGCAGCGAGAGGCGCAGGCCCTCGTCGATGAGTGGGCGCGCACATTCAACACGGGAAGGGTCGCCGATCTGGCCCGCTTCTACGCTCCGGATGCGCGGATCGTGCCGCCAGGCCGATCAACACTCGTCGGCGCCGAGGCGATCTGCGCGTTCTTCGCCGACATCCGCGCACAAGGCTTTCGCGACTATGCCGTAAATCTTGGTGATGTGTTCGCGAGGGACACGTCTCTGGTCGCGTCCGGCCGATGGACATTGCGGGGAGTCGGTGGTGACGGCCCGCAGCTCTACCACGGCAACTGGCTGAAGGTCCTAGCGCAAGGGCCCACGGGCCGGCTCATCGCCGCCCATATGTGGAACTGATCCAGCCGCCAGATTTTGAAAGGGAGAGGCGGACCTGCACATCAGGGCAGCGGGGATGGCGTCCAGGAGATTCCGAAATGGCTCTGATCCGGTGCCCGGAGTGTGGCCGGGAGATCAGCGACAAGGCGACAGCGTGCCCAGGATGCGGCAGGCCTTTGCATCAACGCGGTCCCGCAGCAACTGCGAGCGGGGATTGGGCAGGACGGCCGCTTTACGTCTACGAATACAAGTCTGAGACAACTCTGTTCGGCCTGCCGCTCATCCACATCTGCTCCGGCCCGACCTGGCTCGTCGGCTTCAGGCCTGCGCGCGGCATCATTGCGATAGGCAACATCGCCATCGGCTTCGCCGCGTTCGGCGGCGTCGCGATCGGCCTCGCGGCGTTCGGCGGCGTCAGCCTCGGCCTCGTCTGCATCGGCGGAATGGCGCTGGCGTTGGGCCTGGGCGCGGGCGGAATCGCCACGGGCTACTTGGCCGTGGGCGGCGTCGCGATCGGCGTCTACGCGCTCGGAGGATTAGGGATCGGCGCTCACACGCTGCAGAACGATCCCCAGACGCTCCGCATGCTCGGGGTCCCGTTCGTCTGAGGGCCCGGCCGAACCATAGATGCAATACGTGGCGCCAGCTCAGTCTCGCCCCGCTGCGCGAACGTCCGAGGGCGTGGCACCGAAGAGCCGGCGGAATTCACGGTTGAATGTCGACAGATCGCCGAATCCGGCGTCGTAGGCGATGGTGCTGATTGCGCGATCGGCATGGCGCGGGTCCGTCAGCATGCGATGCACCTGGACGAGACGCTGACCCAGCACAAATCTCGACAGCGTCGTGCCCTCGCTCTCGAACAGCCTCTGAACATAGCGCGCAGTCACCCGATGGCGGGCCGCGAGCGCGTGAACCGAGACGTCTCTGTCTCGCAGATTTCGAACGACGTCAGCTTTGATCGTGCGTAGCCGCGCCGCGCGCAGGCCGCGTCCCATTGCAATCTCGGCTGCATCGCGCGTCGTCCCGATCGCGAGCGCACAGAGATCGTGGATGTGCGTCGCCACCGCGTGCTGCAACTCCGGTGTGCGTTGCGTGTCTTCATCGTCAAGGGCATCGGCGTAGTTCAACAGCAGACGAAGGATGCTGCGATTTGGCGGAAGCGGTCGCACGAAGGCATCTTCGAGGCCGGGTGCCAACGCCAGCATCAGCTTGCGCGGGACCGCAATGGTGACGAAACGCGCCGGCGCCGGGAGGAAGAGGGTGCTGACGTCCGAATTGGATGACAACACCGCGCTGCCCGCGCCGACGCTTGCTTCCCGACCGAGTTGCGAAATCGTGCGGCGGCCGGTTTCCTGGATATGCATGACGACGTCGTCGTTGCACAGAAGATCGGGCGTCCGCTGCGCCAACACACCGCCGGTGACGGATGCACGTTGGACACAGACCCCGAAATCTCCGGGCTCGCCGCTTCGTCCCACGGCCTGGATGGCGATGTCCGTGTAGCATATTCGGTCGGACGACAAGGACAGGATGCGCCGCGCGAAACCGAACGGTCGGAAGGCTCGCATCACCTCCGTCGGAAAGTCTCCCTCCCGCACCGGCACACCCGAGAAGTGAAAGGATCTGAAGTCGCTCGCTGCAGAGGCCATTTAACAAGCTCTCCATTGTGATCAGCGCCGCGCGTTCAGCAGAGAACGTTGGCAATGTTCGTTTGTTCCCACGTCGTTGTCGTCTCCGCCCAAGAGTTCCTGCGCGACCTCCCTCTATCGTCCGAACCGCTGCGACGGTGATGCGCGGCACCAGCGTTACCGATGTAACGCGATTCCCGTCGGCTGAAATTCTTCCGTAGCGCGGTGAGGGTGTTCTCAGAGCAGCAAACAGGAGGTTCGCATGCAAAAGCGCGTTCTTCTGACTGCGGTGGTTGTGGTTCTGGTGGCGGTGGGCGTCGGCTCAGCACTCAAGGCGCTTACGCTCGTACCGTTGGCGTCGGTACCCGCGCCTCCGACGGTCACGATCTCTATCGAGGAGATTCATCGGCAGGTCGACGTGAAGTCGCTGCCGGTGCTGGAGGTCAGAGAGCCGTTTTGAGGCAATTGACTATCGCCCTCCGACACTCGCTTGCAAACTCAAGGGACGGCCAATGCGTCACATCAGGTTTGCCACAGACGCGCGCTCGATCGATCAACGGAGTTCGGGAGAGACGACGGGCACAGGGAGCGCGCAGCTGCTGCTGCTCATCGGCAGCGGCATCGTCGCGTCTGCTCAGATCGGCAAGGCCATCATCACCGTCCCGTTGATCCGCAGCGAGCTTTCGCTCGGCCTCGATCTTGCAGGCCTGATCGTCGCGACCTTTGCGACGCTCGGAGCGATCACCGGCATCGGCGCGGGCGTCGTCGTGAGCCGGCTGGGCGTCCGGCTCTCGCTGACAGCAGGGATGGGCGCCATCGCGCTGGGCAACATGATCGGCGCTGGCGCCTCGCACGAAGCCGTTCTGTTGGCGGCGCGCATCGTCGAAGGCATCGGCTTTGTGGGGGTTGTCCTCGCCGTTCCGAGCATGCTCGCGCGCCTCGTCACGCGCGAGGCACGCGATTTCGTGATGGCCGCGTGGAGCGCCTACATGCCGATCGGCATCATGCTGATGCTGCTGGCCGCTCCGCTGTTGCTCGCGATCGGCTGGCGCAACTTCTGGCTCGCGAATGCGGCGGTCGCGAGCGCATGCGCGGTCGTGTTGGCGCTCTACGCACCGGTGGTATCGCCGACGACCGCAAACGAGCCGGCACATCGCTTCTTCGCTGAGGTCGCGGCCGTCATCCGCCATCCGAGTTGCCTTGTGCTGGCTTTCACATTCTTCGCGTTTGCGTGCCAGATCTTCTCGCTCAGCTTTGCACTGCCGCTCCTGCTCACATCGGCGCACGGCGCATCGCTCGGCACGGCCGGTCTGCTCAGCGCGCTGGTCCTGGCCGTGAGCGCGGTCGGGCATGTTTCGTCGGGTGTCCTGTTGCGCGCGGGCGTGCCGGTCTGGATCAATATCGCGACGGCGTTCGCTTGCCTGGCGCTCTCCAGCTTCCTCATCTACGGCGGCGTGCTCGCGCCGCAGGGCATCTCGCTCGTCGCCGCGCTTGCGCTCGGAGTCGGAGGGCTTGCGCCGGGCGCGATCTATGCGGCTGCTCCGCTTGCTGCCCCAACCCCGTCCTCCGTGCCGCCGACGATCGGCCTGCTGCAGCAAGCCAGCAGCCTCGGCCAGTTTGCCGGCCCAGCCGTGCTGGGCCTCTGGGTGGAATCCTTCAGCTGGCCGACCGCGCCGGGCATCCTCGCTCCGGTGGCGCTGTTCGGGCTCGCGTCCGCATTTGTGCTCGGACGGATTCTCAAGGCCCCGCATGGGGACACCGAAAAAACAGGCGGCTTCAAAAGCAGGAGGCTTCGATGACGAAGCGACATGTGCTGATGGCGGCGACGATCATGACCGTGGTGGGTTCTGTCGTGGCGATCAAACCGTTCATGCACGCGACCTCCGTGGCCGCGGTGCCCCAAGCTCCCACGATTCGCGCCCACACCCCTGCAACGTCGCAGCCGGCAACAATGGAGATCGTGCCCGCGCCGGTCATCGATGCGACCGCTGAGGTCTTCATCGGGACCGGTGATGGAAGCGAGGGCTCCTGGGTCAAACCGCAATAGTTCGCCCGCCGGCCCCGCGCGCGAATGCTGGGTGTGAGAGAAGCAAAAGAGGCATGATGTCATGACGAAGGTTCACATCACGGCCGTGGCGGCGATCATGCTCCTGGCGACCTCCGTCCTTGCTCAGGCAGAGGACCTCAAGATCGGCTTTCTCACCACCTTGTCCGGAACCATGGCAGTGATCGGCCAGCACGCCCGGGACGGCTTCCTTCTCGCGGTCAAACAACACGGCGGCCGGCTCGGTGGCCTCGACGCCAAGGTCATCGTCGAGGATGATGCACTCAAGCCCGAGCTGGCGCTCACCCGGACTCGGCAGTTTCTCGAACGCGACAAGGTCGACTTTGTCGTCGGCATGATTGCGTCCAACATTCTGCAGGCGGTGTTCCAGCCGGTCACCAAGAGCGGCACCTTCCTCATTGGCGTGAATGCCGGAACCTCGATGTTTGCCGGCGAAAACTGCAGCCCATTCTTCTTCTCTACCTCTTGGGAAAACAACCAGGTGCCGGAGGCGATGGGCAAATATGCGCAGGAGAACGGCTATCGGCGCATCGTCACGCTGGTGCCCAATTTCCAGGGGGGACGTGACGCCACGGCGGGCTTCAAGCAGCATTTCAAAGGCGAAGTGCTTGACGAGATCTATGTCCCGCTCGGCAATCTCGATTTCTCGGCCGAGCTGGCACGTATCGCGTCGCTCAAGCCCGATGCGATCCTCGTCTTCATGCCCGGTGGCATGGGCGTCTCGCTGGTACGCCAATATCAGCAAGCCGGGCTTGCCGCTTCAATTCCGTTTCTGTCCGCGTGGACCGTCGACGAGACTACCCTTCCGGCGACGCGGGATACGGCCGTCGGCCTTTACAGCACCTCACAGTGGGCGCCGGATATCGCCAATGAGGTCAATGCCGCCTTCGTCAAGGCCTTCGAGGCGGAATACGGCTATGTGCCGTCGAACTTCGCCGCTCAGGCCTATGATGCTGGCCTGCTGATCGACTCCGCGGTCGCGGCGGTCAATGCCGACCTGTCGGACAAGGAAGTCCTGCGCAAGGCCCTGAGCGCCGCTCATTTTCCATCGACGCGAGGCGATTTTCGGTTCAACACCAATCACTTTCCCATCCAGGACTTCTATCTCGTTCAAGCGACCCGCCGCGAGGACGGCAGATATGCGACGACCATGAAGCAGAAGATCTTTGACGATTATGCCGACCGCCAGGCCGAAAAGTGCCCCATGTAGGCTCGCGACACGATTGCCTGCTGGCTTCGAGCAAACCCAGCCTCGCACCTGACACGGCAGCCCGCCGCATGGCATAAGGCCGCCAGCTTCTTCGAGTCCTGTCGGGCCAACAATGGTCGAGGTCGACAATTTTCGTCTTGCTCTTGCCGCCGCCTACGTGCGGGGCTCGCTCCCTGATCTGGAGCCCGGCCTCTCGGACGCGGCGCTGATCTCACGCGGCCAAGCGGCCGGCCTGAAGCTGCATCGTTTCAAACGCAGCATGGAGCTGCCGCGCGTTCGCGCCGTGATCGGCGTGCTGAAATCGCTCGAGCCGAGCTCGGTGCTGGATATCGGCACCGGGCGCGGCGCGTTCCTGTGGCCGCTGCTCGAGGCATTCCCCGAGCTTTCCGTCACCGCCGTCGAGCCGGAGCCACGCCGGCGGGGCCATCTCGAGGCCGTGCGTCGCGGCGGATTCGACCGGCTGACGGTTCTCGGCGCGGATGCGAGCCGGCTCGACCTGCCGGACCGTGCGTTCGACGTCGTGACCGCGCTGGAGGTGCTGGAGCATCAGCACGATCCGGGCCCGATGGCGCGCGAGGCCGTCCGGCTGGCCAGGCGCTGCGTCATTGCGTCGGTTCCGTCCAAGCCGGACGACAACCCGGAGCACGTCCGGCTGTTCACTCGCGCCTCGCTCGACGCATTGTTCAAGGGCGCCGGCGCCGCGAATGTGCGCATCGACTATGTCCTGAACCATATCGTGGCTGTCGCCCGGATTGGCCCCCAATGACCGGCATTCAGAAATATCCGCGCACGCCGCATCTGCTCGATTCCGCGCTGCAGCCGGGCGACGAGGATCTCACGCGCGCCGGTTTTTCCGACGTCGCGGGCCGGCATCTCGTGGTCGAGGAAAAGCTCGACGGCGCCAATACCGCCATCAGCTTCGACGCGCATGGCGGCCTGTTGCTGCAGAGCCGCGGCCATTATCTGACCGGCGGTCCGCGCGAGCGTCAGTTCGATCGCTTCAAGAGCTGGGCGCATGGTGTTGCCGATCTGCTGCGCGCGACGCTCGGCACGCGGTATGTCGTGTACGGCGAATGGCTTTACGCCAAGCACACCATCTATTACGACGCGCTGCCGCACTACTTTCTCGAGTTCGACATTCTCGATCGTGATGCGAACGCGTTTCTCTCGACCGAGCGGCGTCGCGCGCTGCTCGCGGGCGTTCCCATCGTGTCGGTGCCCGTGTTGCACGCGGGTCCTGTTGCGAGCGCCGCGGCGCTGACGGCGCTGCTTGGGCCAACCATCTACAAGTCTCGCGCCTGGCGCGGCTCGCTCGCCGAGGCCGCCGCCGTTCCGCCTCACGATGCCGATCTGGTGTGGCATCAAACCGATGCGTCGGATTTGATGGAGGGGCTCTACATCAAGATCGAGGAAAACGGCCGCGTCGCCGGTCGCTTCAAATATGTCCGGCACGGATTCCTGGCGACGGTCCTTGATTCCGAAACTCACTGGCAATCCCGCCCGATCCTGCCCAACCGTCTGGCCGAGCGTCGTGCCGCAGTTTGACGATCTCGTACCGAATCCAAATAGCGGCCAGGTCGATTGGCGCGCGATCGAGACGGCGTTCGACTGGTTCCGGTCGCTCGACAATTGCCCGCAGGACCCGATCTTCCACGCCGAGGGCGACGTCGCGATCCACACCCGGCTGGTGGTCGAGGCGCTCCTCGGCGCGACGGCGTGGCGGGAGCTCCCGCAATCCGATCGGGCCACGCTGTTCTGGGCCGCGCTGCTGCACGATGTCGCCAAGCCCGCCACCACGCGGATTGATCCCGAGGGCCGCGTCACCGCCCCGGGACATTCGCGCCGCGGTCAGATCATGGCGCGTCGCATCCTGTGGCGGATGCGGGTGCCCTATGCGCAACGCGAGCAGATCTGCCACCTGGTCACGCACCACCAGCGACCGCTTTACCTCATCGAGCGCGAGAGCCCGGAGCGCCTGCTGCACGAGATCAGCTACCAGACGCGTTGCGACCTGCTGGCGATCCTCGCCGAAGCCGACGTCCGCGGCCGGACCTGCCCGGACAGCGATCGCCTGCTTGACGCGATCGCGCTGTTCCGCGAGATGGCGCGGGCGCTGGACTGTCTCGACCGGCCGCGCGACTTTGCGTCCGCGCACAGTCGCTTCCTCTATTTTCGCAAGCCTGGTCGCTCTGCCGACTACGCCGCCTATGACGACTGGCCCGGCGAGGCGACGCTGCTGTGCGGCCTGCCTGCGTCCGGCAAGGACACTTGGCTTAATACTTGGCTCGCCGCCAATGCGCGCGGGCAGGCGATCATCGGCCTCGACGATCTGCGCGAGGAGCTCGACTTCGATCCGGGCGACGCGCAAGGCGCGGTGGTGTCGGCCGGCCGGGAACGCGCGCGGGTGGCGCTGCGGGCCGGACAGCCGCTCGTATGGAATGCCACAAATCTGAGCCGCGACCGGCGCCGCGGGCTCATCGACCTGTTCGCCGACTACCGCGCCAAGGTCCGCGTCGTCTATTGCGAGGCCGAGGAGCAGGAGACGCTCAGGCGCAATGCGGCACGCGAAAGGTCCGTTCCGGCCAAAGCCTTTGTCCGCATGCTCGATCACTGGGAGCCGCCCGACCTGACCGAGTGTCACGCGCTCGACGTGGTGTTGAGCTGAACGCCCGCCCGACAGCGGGCCGCAATTTGTTGAGGTCCGTGCGCCGGGATTTCTGACGGTCAATTGCCTGGCTTGACCGCGGCACGCACGTCCGAGGGCGCCACGCCATAGCGCCGGCGAAACACGCGGTTGAAGTAGGACAGATCCCCGAAACCGACATCGAGTGCGATGGCGCTGATCTTCTGGCCCGCATAGCGTGGATCCGTGAGCAGCCGGTGCGCGCGGGCGAGGCGCTGCGCGAGGACATACTCCGTGAAGGTCGTGCCCTCGCGTTCGAACAGGCGCTGGACCCAGCGCGGCTTGACTTGCTGCTGCGCAGCGATCGTTGCCACCGATAGATCGGGCTGGTCGAGCCAGCTTGCGATGTCCTGCTTGATGGCGCGCAACCGCGCCGACCGCGCGCCCCTGCTGTTCGCGATCTCCGCCGCGTCCCGCGTTGCCCCGATGGCGAGGGACATCAGATCGTGAATATGCGTGACCACCTGCCGTTCGAGGTCGTGTGCGGCGCCAATATCCATGTCCTCGAGCACGCCGACATAGGCGAGCAGAAGCCGCAGCGCGGGATTGTCTGCGGGAATCGTGCGGCCGTACGCAGCTTCGAGGTCGGCGACCAGCGGCGAGAGCAGGCGTACCGGCACGCGCAGCAGGTTGACCAAATTCTGAGCCGGTCCTCCGAACGACGCAGGCTCGGCCCCGGTCAGGATGACCGCGTCGCCGCGTCCCATGTTGAGCGTGCGGCCGAGGTGTTGGACCTCGTAGCTGGCGGTGAACCCGGCGATCATGATGACGTCGTCGTGCTCGATGAGCTCGCGGGAGCGGCGGTAGATCGCCGCCGAACGGGAGGCCGTATAGAGAGACAGGCCGGGTATCCGGCGCAGGGTCACCGCCGTGTGAAAGGAGTCCCCTGCGAGCGGCTCCACGCGCACCTTTTGCAGGTTCCGACCGAAGATCTCGTGCAGCGCCTCGAGGCGCTCGTGTGGCGCATAGTCCGCGGTCGAGAACCGAACGATGCCATCGTTGTTGCCGACGGTCGCGACGCCGCTCGAAGCGTTCATGGCGAGACTCCAGCTCGATACGCATCATCTGCGCGCGGGCTGCCAGGACGGACCGTATCGCTTTGTCACTCGTTCGAAGTCAGCGGTTCAACGTTCCGGTTCGATTTTCGCCAAGTGCATTGAGGGGAACCAAACGGGTTCCTCGTCGCATCAGCCGGCCGCTCCAGTCCTATTCAATTGTCGCGCCAGTCCGAGCGCGCGCGGCCCGACACCGCTAGGAGATTGAGCGCTGGCAGAAGGACAGCGGATGAGCGAGGTGTCACCCATCGACGGGATAGGCTTTGCTGCCGCTGGCCTCGTGCTTGCGACATTCTGCATGCGGTCCATGAGCGCGCTGCGTTGGGTGGCGATCGCCAGCAACGTGGCGTTCATGGCCTACGCCTATCTGAGAGGTCTCGCGCCCGTCCTGCTGCTTCATACGTTGCTGCTGCCGGTCAATGTCTGTCGCCTGGCGCAGCTGCGCAGCGCTCACCTTGGAAGCGATCCGATCAGGGAGCGCGGGAAGCGCGAACGCGATGCCAAACGGCATGCTTCTCCGATGACTGCAAGGTGAGGCTCTGAGCACGATGCGGTCCGTGGACACCTGACGCGGCGGCGTGCCGATGGCATAAGGACGCCCGGTTTTCGTCAGGTCCGAGTGCACATGATTCGTCTCGACGCCTGCTCTGCTCGACGCGCGGGCTCAGTTCTTGTCGAAAATGATGAACGCGTCGCGTTCCACGTAGAACAGGAACGCGGCCAACAAGTCGTCGATCGTCGGCGCGACCAGCTGCGCCCGGGCGTTCTCGACGATGTCCTCGATCCCTGGCGCGTCCAGGACCTCCGTCCAGCTGCCCGCCTTGACGATGTCCGGTCTCGGATCCGCGTCGGGCGGCGCGTCCTTGTCGAGCACGACGAAGGCTCCCGACGTGTCGAGAGTCCACGGCTTGGCCGGCAGATAGAGCCAGCCCTCACGTCCTTCCGGCCTTTGCAAGATCTCACGGATCGAAACAAGCATGAACTCGCCTGCCTTCATCGCTCGGCGTCCGAGCGTCGCCCGCATTTTCGTCGAAATGGTGTTGTGCGTGGCGGTCGAACCAACGGAGCCCGGCCATGGCAACGCGGATTTGCATCGGCTTCATCGGCTTGGCGCTGGCCTTCTCGATCGGCCAAGCTCCCCGCGCCGAACCCGTGACGTCCGCGCCGCCGGCCGCCATTGGCGGCGGCGCATCGGTGTGGATCGATTCCACGCCCGATCCGAAGTTTGCGTTGATCAACGCACGGGTCGACGTCGGGACGTTGCGACAGGTCGGAGACGCCATCGAGGCGCAATTCTCGCGGATACTGAGGCTCGGAATGCTGAGGGACATTCAGGCCGTCTACCCCGATCTGAAAATCCCGGACGGAAGCCTGTTGGTCGATCGGGAGCGGATCGTCTGCCGCCCGGAAGGGCCGCTGAGATATCGCGTGGAGACGACGCTCGTCGCGGTCGATGGAAAGGTCATCGGTCGCCGGGCCTTTGACCCGGCCGGCGAGCGCCGCAAGAGCGAAGAGCAGGAGCGGCAGGCGGGGCGGACGCTGGGCTACCATCCGGACCCGATCAGCCTGGTGTGCTGGGCCGTCGCTCGCAAATGTGAAGACAAGCCGATGTCGTGGCCGCCACCGCGCAACGAGGCGCCCCTCGAAAACTCCGAACGCGCGGACCGCATGCGCGCGGATTACAACCGGATGTTCGTGCCTCGATGCGGGCTGTGATCGAGCAAGCATGACTCGGCGGCGCGCCGATGGCATAAGGGCGCCTTCGTTTCTTCCGGTCCCAGTTTCTTCAGATCAACACGTGCACATGATTCGTCTCGACAACATCAGCAAGCAGAACGGCCACCAGATTCTCTTCATCGAGGCCTCCGCGGCGCTCCACAGGGGCGAGAAGGTCGGCCTGGTCGGCCCCAACGGCGCCGGCAAGACCACGCTGTTCCGGATGATCACCGGCGAGGAGCTCCCGGACGAGGGCCAGGTGGCGGTCGATCGCGGCGCGACCATCGGCTACTTCAGCCAGGATGTCGGCGAGATGTCCGGCCGCAGCGTCGTCTATGAGGTGATGGATGGCGCCGGGCCGGTGAGCAGCGTCGCGACCGAGCTGAAGGAGCTCGAGGCCGCCATGGCGGATCCGGACCGCGCCGACGAGATGGAGACCCTGGTCGAGCGCTACGGCGAGGTGCAGGGCCGTTTCGAGGAGCTGGGCGGCTACGCGCTGGAGGGCAGGGCACGCGAGGTGCTTGCCGGGCTCGGCTTCAGCCAGCCGATGATGGACGGCGACGTTGGCGCGCTGTCGGGCGGCTGGAAGATGCGCGTCGCGCTGGCCCGCATTCTCCTGATGCGGCCCGACGCCATGCTGCTCGACGAGCCGAGCAACCATCTCGATCTTGAGAGCCTGATCTGGCTGGAGCAGTTCCTCAAGGGTTACGACGGCGCGCTGATGATGACCTCGCACGACCGCGAGTTCATGAACCGCATCGTCACCAAGGTGGTGGAGATCGACGGCGGCGCGCTGACGGCATACTCGGGCGACTACGCCTTCTACGAGCAGCAGCGAGCGCTCAACGAGAAGCAGCAGCAGGCCCAGTTCGAGCGCCAGCAGGCGATGCTCGCCAAGGAGATCAAGTTCATCGAGCGCTTCAAGGCGCGCGCGTCGCATGCGGCGCAGGTGCAGAGCCGGGTGAAGAAGCTGGACAAGATCGAACGGATCGAGCCGCCGCGACGCCGCGAGACCGTGCAGTTCGACTTTCCGCCGGCGCCGCGCTCCGGCGAGGACGTGGCGAGTCTCAAGAACGTGCACAAGGGCTACGGCGACCGCATCATCTACGAGGGCCTGGACTTCATGGTGCGCCGCAAGGAGCGCTGGTGCGTTATGGGCGTCAACGGCGCCGGCAAGTCGACGCTGCTCAAGCTGGTCGCCGGCGCGACCGAGCCGGACGACGGCACTGTGACGCTCGGCGGCAGCGTGAAGATGGGCTATTTCGCGCAGCACGCCATGGAGTTGCTCGCCGGCGACCGCACGGTATTCGAGTCACTGGAAGATGCGTTCCCGCAGGCAGGGCAGGGCTCGCTGCGCGCGCTCGCCGGCTGCTTCGGGTTCTCCGGCGACGATATCGAGAAGAAGTGCCGGGTGCTCTCGGGCGGCGAAAAGGCGCGGCTGGTCATGGCGCTGATGCTGTACGACCCGCCGAACTTTCTGGTGCTGGACGAGCCGACCAACCATCTGGACATGGCGACGAAACAGATGCTGATCGCCGCGCTGGCGGACTACGAGGGCACCATGCTGTTCGTGTCGCACGACCGGCATTTCCTCGCTGCGCTGTCCAACCGCGTGCTCGAGCTCACGCCCGACGGTATTCACCAGTACGGTGGCGGCTACACGGAGTACGTCGCGCGCACCGGCCACGAGGCGCCGGGTTTGCGGAGTTGACATCTTGGGGATGGACAAATGGTCCCGGCGAGAAATGCCATAACCTTGCTGCTCTTGATCACGCCCTCTTTGGCGTTGGCGCAATCAACGGGCAGCCGTGAGGGATTGCAGCACGTAATATTCAATCTTCGATCCTGCGTCCGAGCACACGCGCCGACCGCTCAGGCGGCAGGCGTCCGGACGAAGAACGAAGCTGTCGAGTTCCTACTCCAGAAGTGCGACGCCGCGCTCGAAAGCGATTTTGCCAAGCTCGGGGCGGGCGCTCTTACGCCTGTTCCGCCCGGAATCTTTCGGCGCGCTGTCCAAGACGAGTGGGCTGCATTCGAGGGCGGCCTGAGCAATCGCTAGGCCGTCTCGACTGTCGGTCTCTGTGTCCGGTTTGCGCAGCTGACGGGGAGGAGGTGGATCGTGGGCTTCAACATGTCATGGATCTTCATCGATGGGATCGACCAGGATGCGCTGTATGAGGCTCTCGATCTGGCGGCCACCGGCAGCACGCCTGACGAGCATGACTTGGGCACGAGCCGCGTGCCTCTGGCGGGAGCCACGCTCAAGTCCGGGATGTGTGCGGTGTTCGCGAAATACGCATTGGTCATGGACCTGACCATGGGCACAAAGCCGCCGCGGCTTTCGCGGCTCCCCCAGATCCCGGAGCGTCGTGTGCGTGGTGCTGGAGCATGCGATGATCTCGTACGCGAGTTGCTGGCAGGGCAGCCACCGCATCTGGGAGGTTCGACACGACGGCGGCGAGCACCTGGAGACGGCCGGCGATCTGCCGTCGGAGTTCGCAGGCTTTCGCAACATCGCGCTGCACAGGCAGCGGACCCAGGAGGAGCCGCGGGAATTGCGCGTCGACTACGTGTTCGACGTGCCGCTCGAGACCGCGGCGACGATCGCGCGGAAGTCGAAAGTGCCCGCGGCGAACGCGTCGCTCTGCGCGGTCACCACGTACAGGCCGATCACCGCGGCGAGCATGATCAGGCCGCCAAAGAGGTTGTACAGCAGGAACTTCACCGCTGCCCTGGATCTGTTCTCGCCGCCGAATCCGCCGATCAGGAAGTACATCGGGATCAGCATTGCTTCGAAGAACACGTAGAACAGCAGCACTTCCAGCGACACGAGCGACATCAGCACCATGCCCTCGACCGCAAGTGTGAGGGCGAAGTACGTGTGCACCGACCGGCCCGCCCAGCCGATCTGATCGCTGGCGTCGTTCCAGCCCGCGACGATCAGCAGTGGCACCAGCACAGCCGTCAACACGACAAGGGCGAGCGAGATGCCGTCGACGCCGAGGATGTAGCCGGTGCCGAACGACGGGATCCATCTGTGGGATTCGACGAACTGGTACTGGTCGCCGCCCGGCCTGAATCCGATGGCGACCACCAACGTCACAGCCA